>Ga0207935_1000259_pt1 | contig 13445 bp, 19 predicted proteins | sample LakMenEpi30Aug10_FD_150746 | JGI IMG/M metagenome (GOLD analysis project Ga0207935, IMG submission 150746) | Freshwater microbial communities from Lake Mendota, WI - 30AUG2010 deep hole epilimnion (SPAdes) | ecosystem: Environmental > Aquatic > Freshwater > Lake > Epilimnion/Euphotic zone ...
CCAGATTGTCTACGGAGTCATAGAAGGAGCCGGCCATCTTCACCGAAGACCCCGGCGGCTGGTACAGCTCATGCCACCACACGCCAGCGCCTTTGATGAACGCCTCTTCCACCACCTTGCGGGAATGCTTCTTCAGATCCAGTTCGTTGGGTGTGTAGTTCAGGTAGTCTTCCAAGAGCTTGGCAATAATGCCACGCCGCTCTTGAGCGAACATCTGCTGCTGCATGCCCTGCTGGTACTGCTGCATCCCGGGATCGGGCATCATCACCGGCTGGCCGTCCGGCCCCATCACAGGGCCGTCAGGCCCCATCTGGGGAACCGGCGGCTGTGGAAAAATACCAAGCAAATGCGGCGGGACAACAGGGTACTGCTTGGCGTTCACCGCCCGGGTGGGGTTGCGGTGGTGGATGACCGAACTGAACAGACGCACGGCTTCCCACACCCGGTTGACGCAAATGCGCATCGCCGGCGCATCGATGCCCTTGTTGTAGGACCGGCTGGTTTCCGGACCCCACATCGCCTCCGGGTCAGAGGCATAGAACCCCATGGCCTCCTTGGCGTCATCCGCAAAAGGCTTTTTGTGTTTTTCGCCCTGTTTCACGCACTCCAGCCAGCGTTTGGCAATTGGAGCGAGTGGGTTTTGTTCGGCCATGAAGTCCTCTTAGGTAAATGCCCTACTTGGCCTTCTTGGCCTCCAGGGCTTCCAGGCGCTTCTCCGCCAGGGCCAACTTCTCCTGGAGGGCGATCAGCTTGCTGGGCCGGGGTGCCCAGAAGCCGTACTCCTTCCAGGCAGGGAACTCGTTGACACCGGGATCGTCTACATGGTGGACCGAAAACCGCTCCACGCCGCCGTAGCTGGGGGTAATGACCCACAGCGTCAGGGTGCGGCTGGAGATTTCGGTGACGAGGGCCAGTGACGGCGGGGCGCCCTCATGGCGGTAGTAGAAGACTTTGTCGCCCAGTTCGGCGGTCGGCATCTGGAAAGCGCTCATCGTAATGCTCCTTTGGGGGCAAGGTAGGTAACTCCGTCATCGTCTTTGCGCAGGCGCTTTTCACGCTCTGCCAAGTACTTCACCCACCATGGCTCCGGGCCAGGGCGGCGAGGTGGTTTGTGGTATCGGGGCTCATGGGCCGCAAGGTATTCCAACGTCTGCACGGCATGGACCTCACCCCGCGTCTGCGGTTCGTCGGTCACGTAGACCTGTCCGTTTACGGTGGTGGTTTTCTTGCGGTAGCGTTTTATTTCTCTGAGGAGGTTGGGGCAGGCTCCGTCCAAAATCTTCAGCTTAGTTGTCCCGTCGCCCCGCACATGCAGCATCTGGCGTACCAATGCCGTTCTGGCGGGGATGTCGTCGGACCCTGGGATGAAGCTGCTGCCGCCGATGGAGAACCTGTAGCCACGCTTCTTCAGTTCCTCCGAATACAGCTCATGGGGCAATCGTCCCGATCCGAGATCGCGGAGCGTGCCGCCGTGCATGTCCATGATCGCGGCGTAGATCGATTGCTCCTGTACCTTCCCGTAGAACCGCTCGCCCCAAATCATGGCGTTGCACTGCCGGAGATACAGTTCGTCGTAGATGAGAATAAACCGTTCGTCCGGCGGAACTGCTGCGAACAGTGTCGCCATGACTACGTGGCCGGGGTCAATCGCGGCGTAGCGGGTCCAGTCTGCAGGCACCTGACCGTCCGGCAATTCCTCCCGGCGCAGGATGTGAACTGCGGGATTGAACGTCGGGTACATGAGCGTGGATTCGGTGGTGAACTCACCCTCCGCACGCATCTTCAATTCCTCTTGCCCCAAGGCAGACCAGCGTTCGATGTTCTTCCGTTTCTCTTCGTCATCAATGAACTGGTTGTCCAGGAACCGGAACGTGAACTTTTGGATGAGGGGCTTGGGGTTGTTTGTTTCAATCTCCTTGTCGGCACGTTCGCACAATCCCAGAAGTGCATCATTCCGCGAATGTGGCATGGCCGCCCACACAAATCGGCCTTTGCGATCCGCGAGGCGAGCCTGACATTCGCCCACCCACCGCTCGTTGTTTAAGTCTTCGTCCAGCCAAATAAGATCGGCCTGATAGCCTTGCGGGGGCTCTCCCTCTGACGAGAAGCACCAGATCGTCCAGCCGTTCGTCAGCTCCACTTTGTTTAAATAGCCGGCGTTCTTCAGCACCCAAGACATGTCTTTGATGAGCCTGGGCGGGATGAGGGGCGGCGCAGGCTTGGACTTCGACTTGTCATCGCCCTGCCTGATGCTCCTCCACTCGCCTGTCTCCTCGTCTTTGATGATCCGGAACGCGCCGGCCTTAAAGAGGATCGGGTAGATCACAAGACCGATGTGGGGCCAGTTCCGGCCGACTATCGCAATGTTCCCGCCTTCCAGCGGATACTTGCCGTAGGGGTCTTGGCCGGTCGCTGCGCGGGCCGCCTCCACCGCCACAGCCAATGACTTGCCGCCACGGTTACCACCCAAGACGATCCGTTCACTGACCATCGACTTGTGGAACTCTTCTTGGTGGGGCATGGGTCTGTACAGGCGGAGGGCCTCCAGCCGGCGGGAGGCCAGTTCGGCCTGCACCTCCCGCATCTGCTGGATCTGGTGTTGCGTGACTACGGGCGCGTCAGGCTGTGGAATCGGGGCGCTGAGCTTGGGATGCTTTTTCATTGCGCTGGCACATCGTTAGGTGATGCCACTCCGCGCACCAGTGACTTTTGTCCGTCAGCGGATTCTCCCACTTGCCGTTCCGCGACTGCGGCGGGAATCTCCGGCATTCCCCCACCAACGCCTCCGGCTTGTAGGTTGTCCACCACCGGCATATCTCGCACGTTTGCATGATCTTCCAGCCTTGCGGGCTGTCCGTTGACTTTGATACTCATGGCGGCGGCGAGAACGTCCCGCCGGTACTGCGCTTCCAGCTCTTCTTCAGTCATCAACTCCAGCGGCTTCTTGGCTCCGCCCATGGCGGTGTTGGCGGTGATGAGTTTGAGGATGGAGTCCAGTTGCTTGGTTCGGAACGCACCCCCGGCCGGGGCGTCGTAGTACTGCTTCATAAACGCGGTGATGAAGCCTTCGACACCGCCGAAGTATTTCATCGCCACTTCCAGCAGTTCCGCTGAGTGGGGGATGTTCGTCCCGCCAACCCGCGACACGGCGATGAACGTGTCTACTGCCCCGCGTTCGATCTCCGCCAACTTCTTCTGCGAGCGGATGACGCGGCCGTCCTTCTGCTTTTTGTTGCGGCACTTCCTGCACCGCGAATGAAACTCTCCCTTACTAACGTGCCAGTACTGCTTGGTGAGCGGGTAGGACTTCCCGCAGTGCGTGCAAGACTTAGCTTCCGCCACGGACGGTGAACTTTGGCTTCAGGTCAACGAGCGACACCGTGTGGTCGTAGTTCGCTTCCCAGCAGTCCTTCAACTTCTTGGAGATGTGCTTGGCTTCGATGAACTGCGGCTTGCCGACACACTTCGGCTTCCAATGCCCAGCCCAGGCGTCCCAATTGCAGAACACTGGGTTGTACCCCAGCTTTTCCGTGCCGGCGAGCGACAAGTCGCGGGTCATAGTGACATCTTCGGTCGATGCCTTCTCCGCCTGATACTTGTTGGGGAATTCGTAATAGAACCACGGCTTGTCTTCTTCCGTCTTCGGCTCCGTGACCTCAAAGGCCCGCATGTCGTACATGATCAGGCCAGTCGGCAAGGCAGCGCATGGCTGGATGCCGGCCATCTTCACGGCCTGGGTGCGTTCGTACATCTTCAGTTGGAAGTCCGGGTTCGGGTGGCCGGTCTGCATGTCGCGCCACTCAAACACGTACACACACTCCATCGGCGGCGGCCCGCAATACGGCGCGCCGATGACCACCGGGCCCTTGTCGTAGTGGTCGTACAAGAAGTCGAACGACGAGGGGAAAAACTTCTTGGAACCCTCCAGGTCGGGCTTCATGTCGGAATCGATCATCACCAGGACATCCAGCCCAAACTCTCTGGCCTGGAGGACGGCCCGGTTGCGGGTCATGGTGATCGGCGTATCCGCGAGATTCCAGATGCGGATGTTTTCAATCCGTGGATCGCGGGACGCTTCTGCTACAAGCGGAACCATCCACTCGCGGATGTCCGGGACTTCAGAGGAGATTCCGCCGTTGCCGCCGTACGAAAACGTAACCAGACCGACGTTCAGCTTGCGCTGTTGCATGTGTCACCTCGGGGGAGGGTGATAGTATACTGAACTTGCGTACAGCCGTCAACTAATAACGCGGGTACGCACGGCCGGTCCTGCCAATCGACGCGGACGAAGGACGGACGCCGCCGAAGCCGCCTCTTGGCCCCACGGGCGGCGCAGTCCCCATGCCTGGAGTGCCGGCAGGGTACGACTGCGGCCGCGGGCCGTTGGGGCCAATTGGCGAGCCACTGGGAGGCCGATCCGGAGGGGATGGCCTCCACTTGGGCGGCCTCACCGTGCCGAAGCCGGTTTCCCCCGGAATCTTTCCCGGCGGCCTCCACATGAACTCCCCTCGCGGGCCAGTAAACGGCACCATGCCGGCAAGGCCGCCGGGTCGGCTATATGTCGGCGGAGGGGGAGGGGCGCGACGTTGCCCGGGCGGCAGTCGCTTTCCAACGTACCCCCCAGTCCCCTGCAAGTCTGCGTCGTAGCTGAACTCGTCGTACTGCGGAGCTATGGTTGTGTTATAGTGGTTCAGCATCGCGTTTTGGATGTCGGCTGTGCGCGTCCCAGTTCCGTTGAACTGGCTATGCGCCCAGTAGCTGCCGGCTTTTCCTTGCTTCCACGCATTGTATCCGGCAGCAAGCTCGCTGTCGTAGACGGCGCGCATCGCCTCTTCGGGCGTGGCGTAACCTGTCGGCGTGTAAATCCGCATGCGTTGTGTCTCCTGTGCGATCTCTAGTGTACAGCCGTCAACTGTTGTCTGGGGTGTCTATCTAATTAGTGTCCCTAGAACACGTAGCCTTGCGCAGCCATGTTGCGCATCCAGTCAGTTTCTTGGAATCCGGGTGAGCCGGGCCCCATGCCGGCGCGCCAGCGGCTCACGGGCGAGATCGCCGTGGGGTCGTATCTGCTTGGCGGGGCCTGCTGGCCGATTTGCGAGAGAGGGTCGGGGCGAAAGTAGCCCTCACTGTTCGCCCATTGCGCCATGGCTTGGTCTTGGTATTCCTGCGACGTGCCGGGGGCAAACGACATCGTCCCCGCAAAGGGCCTGCCCTCTGCGTTGTAGAACATCATCTGGTTGCGCGGGCGGCCACTGGCGTCTAGAGGCTGCGGCGGGGGTGAAGGTACAGGAGGCTGCGGCGGTCGCGCGGGTGCCTGTGGATTGCCTTGTCCGGCCATCCACCTGTCACGCGGCTGGTAGCCGGGGAGCGTAGCCAGCCATTCTTGGTACGGGTCGTACAGCGATGGCGGGGCCTGCTGGCCGATCTGCGTCAGGGGGTCGCTCGTCTCATCGAAGTAGCGGGTGAATGGGTTGTAGAACCCGCTTTGAATGGCGTCGTTGGCACGGCCCAGCATGGCCTGGAAATCGAATTGCGGCGCGCCGAGATCCTGGCCAAAGATGTTCGCCATCTGGTATGGCAGCGTGGCTTGGTTCATCTGCTGAACCATCGCGTCCCGCTGGAGTTGCGCCTGCCGCAATCCCGTCACCAGATCCCCGCCGAAATACTGGCCAGTTGGCGTATAGACGCCGGGCTTCATGTCCGAAAACGGCGAGTGATACACGTTCATGTCCAGCGCGCCGGGGATTGGCGGGAACGACGCTGGTCCGTACCCAGGCCATTGGGAGGACTGTTGCGATTGCTGCGGCGCTGCGGTCTGCGGACGGTTGAATGGCGCGCCCTGCGGGAGCGGAGGCGGTGGGGCAGGGGCGGGGGCCTGCTGCTGCTGCTGGACAGGAGTCGGCTGGTAATACCGCATCTCAATCGGCTCGCCAGTCCGCTGCGTCCAACTGCTTGGACGTTGCTGCTGGGGCTGGAAGACCTGACGCTGGAACTGCGGCTCTTCCTGCTGGAAGCCGTCCACGTATTGCTGGGCGGCCTGGGCGTCACTCCACTGAGGAAGCTGCATTACTCGTCGCCCCGTTGCGTCGAAAGTCCGTCAGTCCCCATGCCCGTGCCCTGGAGCATGCGGAGTTTCTCCATGTCGGCGTAGTTGCCCTGGCCCCGCGTCTCGGCAATCAACTGCCGGAGGAAGTCCAGGTTTTGGATTGCTGGTTGTTCGCCCATGAGCGCGAGCAGAAGTTGTTCATCCATAAGAGAAAAGGCGGCCAGCCAGTTGCCCGGCCGGCCGCCTCCCCCGAACCCCGTGAAGGGGCATGCGTTACGAAGTGGTGGCGATCAGGCCAAGGTTAGCAAGAGCAGTCGCGAGGGCAGTCACGTTGTTGAGCGTCACGCCAGTCGGCTTGGCGGTCACGGCAGCGCCGTAAAAACCAAGGCTGCTAGTGGACGCGCCAACGGTGATGTTGGTCGCACCGACCGTCAGGGCGTTTGTGGCGCCCGTCAGGTGCTGGAGCGAATTGGCCAACTGGTTCCCGAACTGGTCGCTCGCGAGGCCGACGATCAGCGTATTGCGAAGCGTCATGGTTAGCTCCTGGCGAGTTTGACAATAGCCAACACGTTCTGACCCGTCGTTCCAGCGGAGACGGCCCGCCCGATGTAGTGGTGCTGCAAGAACGTCACCGCCGCCGTCTGGGCCTGCCCAGCCGTGGTGGAGTGCGTGCTGGCTGCGGCCGTGAGGGCCACCAGCGCCGTGTCCACCGCAGCTTCCTGGGCCGGGCCCAGTTTCACTTCGGTCGGACCTTCGACAGTCAACCAGAACACATCGTTGTTAGCCACACCGCTCGTCGGGATGAACTCATCCACAACGCCGGCCGGGAGCTTGGTGGTGTCGTTGTCGTAGCCGTCCACTTCCGTGAACGAACCCGCCTTAAACATCACCACCCGCTTGGGAAGCAGAATCACGCCGCTGGTGTTGCGGACAGCGATACAGGTCTTCACCCGGTTGCTGCGGACTACGCCCGTAACAGGATTAACGTCAGGGAACGTCTTCACGGCCCCAACCCAATTGCCGCCCTCTGTGGCCAGCGTGACCCCGAGGGTCTGACCGAGTGCGAACGGCGGATCGTCAAACAGACTCATTTCAGATCACCTCTTTCTTTAGGCAAGGGCGGCAAGTTTGAAGAAGTTGCGCGGCGTCTTAAACTTAAGGTTGCCGAGCGTTGACACAACGTAGCGATACTGTTGCGTGAGTTCGTCGTAGAACGGACCCTCGCTGACCATCAACTGATCGGTCATGCAAAGGAGTTCCATGTTCCCGATGGCGAGGCCGTAGCCCGTGTCGGCGGGAACAGAATTTTCCGACGAAACCTCAACGCCGTCGAAGTCGAACACATCCGTGAAGCCGTAGCTCCGCAGACCGTCCGTCCGGCCGACGATGACACGCTCCTTGGCGTCCAGCGTATTCAGGAAGTCGATGTACCACCTGCGGTTCAGGAGGCACATATCGATCTGATCCTGCTTCGTATCATTGCGGCGCGTCTGATGAAGCGCCTCGCGAAGCGCCTTGGTGCAGTTGGCTGCCCAAGTCGAACCGCCGAAGTAGGTGCTGGTCACGTTGGTGATGACCGGCGAATAGAAATCGAACTCTGGATCGGCTTCGCCGTTGGGCCACACGCCCGTCTTCTGCGAGCCGCCGTACGCACCCAACGCGGTCGAAAGACCGGCATAGGTGTCGGACGGAGAGCCGAACGGATCGGCAGCGTTGGCCGTACGCTGGGCACCCGTGGACACGTTGAGCGTGCCGTTGTTGCCCATGAACGACTCAATGCCATGGAACCGCAGCTCGTTCCCGTTGGCCGTTCCATCGACCGCCCACTCCTTGGCAAGGTACTGCTCCATGCTGGTGATGAGCCGCGAAGCCATGCGGCCGGCGACGTTCACAAGAGCCTGAGCGCTGCGATTTTCCAGCATCTCTTTCTTGTAGATCGCGTCGGTCGCTTGCGCGCCACGAAATTCCAGCTCTGCGTTCTTCCAGAGGTTCTGGCGAGCGAACGAGCGAGGAGTCTCACCGTTGTTGCCGGTTGGCGTATGGTTGCGGTATTGGATTTCCCACTGAAATCCCCGGCCGCTCATGTTGGTGCGGATGTTGCCAGAACCTTCCAAAGCCGCGAAGACTTTGTACTTGCGGAGGGAAGCGATTTCCTCTTCCCGCAGGAACGTCTGGATGGTTGTGGCAATAGACCTTGCCCAATCAGTTGACGACGATGCCATTAGATCACTCCATCAGTAACGAGTTGGCCTTTCAGCCGATCTTCAAAGCTCATCCTCTGGCGCGGTGCCCGAGGCTCTGTAGTGCCTGCAGACCTGTTGGGCGTGCGGGTGGCACGCTCGCGCAGGAACTGCATGTTCTGTTGGGCAACCGGATCGACCGGCTGCGGTGCGTACTCAGGCTGCGGCGCGTAGTCCATGGGCTGCGGATACGCGGCCTGCGGCGGAGCGGCGAACTGCGACTGCATCTGCTGGTAGCGCAGATTCAGAAGGTCGCGCTGCAGCATTCCAGTGGCGTACTGCCAGCGGGCCTTGGGGTCGGCTATGCCGATTTGAGAAGCCTGCTGGATGTACGCCTGGATCGCCTGACCTTCGCGGGAGACTTGGCCGTTCTGGTCATACAGCCAGTCGGCGTTCTGCCGCTCCAGGTCGGTTACGAAATTCTGGGCCTGATACTGGCCGAGGTGCTGCTGGACCAGTTCCTGGGCCTTCTGCATCGCGACCTGTTCAACGAACGGCTTCAGCGTGGACTCCGGATCGGTGACCAGCTTCCGCGCGAACTGCGCGGTGTAGTCCTGGTACTTCCGGAGAGCCTGCTGGGCCTCAAACGGGGCGTTGGGGTCGATGACCTCTTTGCCCGTCTGGGGGTCGCGGATGATGTAGTTCTTGTAGGTGTCTTCGACCGAGGGCGGGTTCCACCACTTCGGCTGCTCTGCCGGCTTGGGCTTGCTGGCCTCCTGCTGGGCGGCGAGCCACTGCTGGTACTTCTCGCGGTTGGCCACGTATTCCGTGGTGTGCGGAATCAGCGACTGGTACTGCTGAAGCTGGCGCTGTGTTTCGCCGTAACCATTGAACGCCCGGTACAGGTTCTGGGCGATGGCGAGATCGTCCTGGCCCTGGAACTCCGGGAGATGGCGGAAGGCTTCGTAGGGGGACGCAAAGCTCTCGCTCTGCGGAGTCGGCGCAGACTGCGGGGCGGAATCAACGGGAGCCGAAACGGTGTCTTCGGCAACGGATTCGTTCTGGATTACTTCGTCGGACATTTATTTCACCTTCGGGGGGAGGAGGTTCCTCTGGTGAATAAGTGTCCAGTTCAGCCGGAACGCGAACCGATTTATTGGGCTTCGACCTCCGCCTCCGTCTCAATCCACACCCGGGCGCCACATGAGAGCGGGCTGTCCGGTTCGTATCGCACCACGCAGGGACCGTTGATCTTCACGGAGTGGGCGTATTGGTTGGACTTGTACGTCTTTACCGTGAGGACGGGGTCGCGCTCCCCGGTCTTGTTGTTCTTTTTGATTACGTGCTGGTTAACGTGGATGATGTGCTTCATGTGTACCAGTGTACACTATTCGTCACTCAATAGCCCATAGGCTATGCCGCCACCCATGACTCCCCCTGCGCCCATCAGTCCTCCGACGATCTCTGGGTTCTCTTGGAGTGCCTTTCGGAGAACGACTTGCGGGGATTCTGCGGCGAGCCTTGCCAAGAGTTTGTCGGGGAGGATTCCAGGTCGCAGACCCATGGGGAGCATGGAGGCGATCTCTGGATTTGTTCTTGCCTGATCCAGGTAGGCTTCGGCCATGGCCTGACGGCGCATTGCGCGGAGTGCTTCAGGATCCACGGGCCACTCTTGCGGCTCATGGTATTGCAGTCGATGACCTACTTTGCGGGCCCAGCCGGGAGACTCTGACATCGTCTCCTGCATGGCATCCCACCGCGTCTTGTTGGGTGGAAGAGATACACGGCCTTGGTCGTAGCCGTAGTTCTCTTCGCCGCGCATCTGCTGCCGGATCATCTCCAAGGGACTGTCGTCCACCGGGATGTTCCTGCGGGCCATCATCATGGCTTCCATGGCAGTCTCTGGGTCTGCGCGGGGGAGGTTCTTGGCGATGTCCTCCGCGATCCATGGGAGTTGGCCGGTGAAGTCTGCGACGTAGCGGGTTGGGTTAGGCATTAGCGCAACTCCTCATTCAGGCGGCGAGCGGTTTCTTCGGCTTTTGCTCGCATGGCTTCGCTGATCCCCATGAATGCTCCTGGTAATGCAGTCTCGCCAAGCATGTGACCGCCGGCCGCAAGTCTGCGTCCTTGCAGAAGAGCGCGGATTGCATGCGGGCCTTCACTGAGAGGGTCAGTAACTGCATCGATTGCCATTGCAGCGACCTTGCCCCCCAGGCCGTCGCCAAAGATTGGGAACGCCATATCACCGCCATCGGTCATTCCGCGACGGGCGGTCATCTCATAGGGCAATGAGGACATGGCCATCGACGCTCGCGGGCGATCCAGGGCGTCGATAGCGAATGTCAGATCCCCCACAGGGCGATCCTCTTCCGCCTTGCGCTCCGCCTCCCACGCATACTGCATCGGATCCTTCTCGCCAGACAGCGCCCTGGGAAGCCCCAGAAGCAGGCGGTTGGCAGAATCCGATAGGTCGTCAGCAGCCTTCTCGTCTCCGCCAAGCATCCGGCCGGCATTCATGTTGGTGGATGCGAAAGCCTGCATGTAGTCAGTTCCTGCGCGAAGTGGCTGACCGAATGCCAAGACGCCGCGATTCCAGTAGGGTGACTTCAGGGACTTCTGCTTGCCGACCGCTTCTTCCAGGAAGGGGATACCGGATCGCCCCATGCCTTCAGTGAATACGTGAGCGGACTGATCTCCGGTGACTCGCATGTAGCGGTCGTTGCGGGACTTCATATCCTCCACGCCGTCCAGGAACTTTCCTCTCCGCATGTCCTGCTGGTAGTGCGGTTGGGTTTTGACCTGATACGCCAGAATGCCGGGATGATTGACTGCAAGAGACACCATGCCGGGCATCTCATAGTCGGTGTCTTTGGCGTCCCGGAGGAGTTGGCGGATCTCGTCCGCAATCTGGTCAGGGCCCATCAGCGCTCACCATGACCAGTTGCATGACCAATAACCCGGCTTCAGCTTGTCGGTCTTCTCGGAGCAGTTGTGGCGGGCTTTGAAGTTTTCTCTTCGGCCCTCGTCTCCATGACCGCCCCCGGAGCCGTCCTTGTAGTGTTCCATGGACGCATCCCCGAAACGGACCAGTCGCTCCTCGTCACCGACCTTGGCGCGGACGACGAACTTCTTGCCGCCCTGGACATCCCTGACGGGACGATTCGGAATCAGCTTCCGGATCTTGTCACCCTCGCTGTCCACTCAACTTCCTCCACTGCTTGGGATCTGGGTAGTCCTTGTCACCCGGCTTGGCGGGAGCTTCGCCGCGTTCACGCTTGGCGTGGACGTTGGCCCACAGACCCTTGCGGAGTTTGCGGATCTTGTCGCCTTCAGGGTCCATCGTCCCAGTCGTCGTCAAAGAGAAAGTCGAACATCGTTACCTCCGTGCTGCATCGATGCGGGCCAGGAGAGCATCCAACTCCATGCGCTTCAGTTCCTTCTCATGCTCCATGCGGCGTAGTTCTCGGAGTTGGGCGACACGGGAGTCGTTCTCGTCCTGGTGCGCAGACATGGTCTGGGAGATCATGTCGCCAAGGGCCTTGCCCTGTTGTGCAGAGCCCATCGCAGCGTGGTAAGCGCCTGAGGCGCCGTGGTTCATCATGGAATTTCCTGTTGCAAAGGTTTGTGTACGGCGGGCGTCCTGCTGGGCCTGGGCGCGTTCTTGGATCTGCCGCTGTCGGGCGGCGAGTTGCTGGGCTTGGGCCTCCGGTGAAGTGGCGCGACCAAGGTTGGCCCCACCGCGCTTGCGCATCTCCTCCAAGAGATCGAAGCCTTGGACATCCGCCAGATCCGCCTCGCCCAGTAAGTCAAAGGCCATGTGGTTCTCCTAAGAGATCACTGTCCCTTTTTGCGGGCATTGCGAATGGCCTGCCGGACAAGAATCTTGGCAGCCATGCGGACGAAGGGGAGTTTCCTTTTCGTCGCCTCTTCCTGGAGCCAGTCGCAGATCGTCTCCAGGTTCTTCTCGCACCACCCGGGTTCCTCTAACTCATTGGCATCCATGAGCTTGGCGCGGGTGTTACATGAACAACTGGGAGAGGCGACGATACCGACTTTCTTCAGGAGGGCCTTCAATTCCGTGCCTGGACCGTGACCGACTTCTTCGACTTTGGGGGGGCGGGGCTTGGGGGGGGCGGTTTCAAATCCCGGTTTGGACTCTCGCGGATACGCCGGGTGCGTTTCATCGACTGTAATCCTGTTGCCATCACGCCGGACAACACACGGCATAACTTCTGCCAGCGTGTAGCCGCGCTCTTTGCATCTGTCGGCCAAGTTTTGGAGGCGTGTGGTAATCATGGCAGTGGGTTTACTCGCGGGCAGTCACACGGAGTTGCCGCGCAGAACTGACTGGCGTCAATGCAGCACCACCAATTAGTTTCCGGGCAACACCCGGTAGGACAGCATGTCTCGTCAGGCTGGCATGGGCTCGGATCGCCGCAATCTCCGCCGGGTGTGGCTATGGCTACCAGTTCCGATTGTGGGACGCATTGCCCACCGCAGCAGTATTCGCCCTCGCCGCAGTCTCCAGCGCCCTCGCACCCATCGCACGGGCTATCCTGGCACGCACCATCACAGCAGTGCTTGTCCAGTTTTTCGCAGCAGCAGTTGCAGCAGGCCATGACGATTCCTTCTAACAGGCAAGTGTCCGCTGGGCTGGAAACTAGGGGCGGAGGGCGAGTTGTCCAAAACGGCACGCGGTTGCGGCGTGACGAAACCGGCGGGAAACGCGGGAGAAAAAGCTGACGCCCGAAGGGGACAAAAAATCCCGGGGTGGGTATGACAAGAATACGCTGACGCGCCGGGGGGGGATGGGGGAGGGGTCGTGCGTGCCGATAGGCTTCCCAGCCATGCCGCAACCCCCTACGCTGCAACGGGTTACGCTTTCGGCTAGGCAAGCAATTCCAAATGCAACACAATTGCAAGATCAATTCTCCAGTTTTTTGACTCCGGAGAAATTTCGATGCATCGTCCCCCCTCCCGTTCATTTGTACCCTACTGTCCACACGTACACTCTCCGCCCGGCGCATGAAAAACCCCGCCCCCCGATTAGAGGGGCGGGGCTATAGTGTACGCTTGTGAAGTGTACGCTAGTCTACTTCCCCGCGTAGTATTCCGCCAACTCCGCCCGGTACGCTTCCGGGTTGGGATGGATAGTGGTGAGCATGGATCGCTCCCCACTATCCCGGCCGCGTACCATCGGCCCGGGCGCGGCCGGAGTG
>Ga0207935_1000272_pt1 | contig 13075 bp, 8 predicted proteins | sample LakMenEpi30Aug10_FD_150746 | JGI IMG/M metagenome (GOLD analysis project Ga0207935, IMG submission 150746) | Freshwater microbial communities from Lake Mendota, WI - 30AUG2010 deep hole epilimnion (SPAdes) | ecosystem: Environmental > Aquatic > Freshwater > Lake > Epilimnion/Euphotic zone ...
GTCGTCGCGGCGCTCGTGTGGCTCGTCCACGCCGAGCACCGCGCGTTTCTCGCGCGGCAGACGGGGGCCGACCTCGCATCGCTGCCCGTGGACCGCATCCGCCGCCACCTGCCCGAGGCGGCGGCCATCGCCGGCGATGCCAACGCCATCGCGGGCGGCCGCGACCTCCTCGACGCCGCCGGCGAGCGCGTGGGCACGATCTTCAAGACGTCTCCCGCCGGTGACGCGGCGATCGGCTTTTCCGGCCCGACCGATCTGCTCGTCGTCTGCGACGCCGACCAGCGCGTGGCGGGCGTCGAGATCCTCTCCAGCCGCGACACGCGCGACCATGTGGCGGCGATCGAGCGCGACAGCCGCTATCTGGCCGCGTTTCGTGGAAAATCGCTCGACGATCTCGAGGCCCTGGCGACAGGCAAGGTCGACGCCGTCGCCGGCTCCACGCTCACCTGCCTCGCGATCGCCGAGGCTCTCTCGCTGCGGCTCGGCGGCTCGGCCGCAGGCAGTCGGTTCGCCGCCACGCCCACGCTTGAAGACCTCCAGAAAATCTTTCCCGACGCCGTGGCGATCGAGCCCGACGCCGGCGATCCCGCCGTGATCCGCGTCCAGGCCGCCGACCGGATCCCGCTCGGCTGGGCGCTCCGCACGAGCCCCGCGGCCGACCGCGTGATCGGCTACCAGGGGCCGACAGACGCCGTGATCGGGTTCGACACAGCTGGAAAAGTCGCCGGCGTGGCGGTGCTCGCCACGTTCGACAATGAGCCGTATGTGGGCTACGTGCGCGACGATCGGGCGTTTCGCCGTGTCTACCGCGGAATGACGATCGAGGAGCTCGCGGGTCTCGACCCTGCCGCGACCGGCGTCGAAGGCGTGAGCGGGGCGACGATGACGAGCCAGGCCGTCGCGGAGGGGATCGTGCGGGCCGTGCGGGCGCACGCGGCCGCCCCGGCGACCGGACGCTCCTGGATCGCTTCCCTCCGCCGCGACCTCGACGGGCCCCGGCTGGGCGCCCTCGGCATCATCGCGGCGGCGATCGTAACGGCGTTCACGCGGGCCCGCGGCACGTGGTTTGGCCGCCTCGCCCTGCCGCTGGCTGTGATCGCGTATCTGGGCTTCGGCGCAGGCGCCCTGCTTTCTCAGGCGCAACTCTGGGGCTGGGCCCAGGCCGGCGTGCCGCGGGGAGCCATCGTACTCGCAGCCCTCGCCGCCGCAGCAGTGCTCCTCCCGGCGACCACGCGAAAAAACGTCTACTGCTCGCACCTCTGCGCCCACGGCGCGGCGCAGCAGGTGCTCGTGCGATTCGCGAAGCCGAAGCGAAGCGTGCCGGCATCGCTGCGGCCGTGGCTCGCGGCGCTCCCCTGGGCCTTGCTCGCGCTCGCGATCCTCACGGCGCTCCTCCACCTGCCGCTGAACCTTGTGGATCTCGAGCCGTTCGACGCCTATCTGCCTGCGGTCGCCGGCACCGCCGCTCTCGCGATCTTCGCCGTGGGCCTCGTGGCGAGCGCGTTCTACCCGATGGCCTACTGCCGCCACGCCTGCCCCACGGGCGCGCTCCTCGACCACCTCCGGCTCAACAGCCGCTCCGACTGCTTCACCTGGCGCGACGCCCTCATGCTCGCCTGCCTCGCCGCCGCCATCCTCGCCCACTGGTGGCCCCGATGAGGTTCTTCCGCGAGTTCAACGGCAAGACTCCAGCAAGCCCGGAGCGGAAGCGACGGGGTGGTGCACGTGATCCAGCTGTCGCGCTACCCCCGGGCTTCCGCCCGGGGCTTCTTGTGGGAGAGCGCACACCACGGGGTCGACTGAACGCGGTCACGCGAACCGTGCTCACGGTCGTGGTCGTATCGACCCTGCGGGCCGATGCAGCGGAGCCGCTCATGTTTGCCGGGCCGGCGATGGGCACGACCTACCGCGCAACACTCGCCCGCGACGTGCCGGGCATGACGCGGGGAGAACTGCACCGCGAGATCGAGGACGTGCTCGCCGGGGTCGATCGGGCGCTGAGCACCTGGCGCACCGACTCGGACGCCAGCCGGTTCAACCGTGCGGCGGCTGGCGAGTGGGTGAACGTGGCATCCGACCTCATCGCCGTCGTGACGATCGCCCGACAGGTGCACGACGACACGGGCGGGGCCTTCGACATCACGGCGGCCGCAGGGACCGTGGCCGGCATGCATCTCATCGAAGTGCGTGAGCAGCCGCCTGCGCTCCGCAAGGCCCGCGCCGGCGTGGCCCTCGACCTCGGCGGCATCGGCCCCGGCTACGCCGTGGATGTGATCGGCGGGCGGCTCGTGGAACTTGGCTCGAAAAATCATCTCGTGGAGCTCGGCGGCGAGGTGCGGGCGTGGGGCTCGCCGCCCTCCGGCGGCCGCTGGCGGGTCGCGATCCGCGGCACGCACAACGTGTGGGAACTGGCCCCGGGCGAGGCCGTGGCCACGAGCACCGTCCGCCCCGGCCGCTCTCCAGTCGATCCCCGCACGGGCCGCGTCGTCACCCCGCAGTCGCCATCCGCGACAGTGCGGGCCGCCACGTGCGCCGAAGCCGACGCCCGCGCCGTGGCAAAGCTCGTGGGTGGTCCCGAGAAACCATAACAACGCCAACGCACTGGCTCTTGAAGGACGTACGATACGTCAGTACACTTTCGCTGTGGCGATTCTTCAGCGACTCCCATCGGTGAACATCAACAGCCGGGAATCATCGTGAGCACGGCGCCTCGGTATCTGCCGCGTTACACAGTTGCCGACCACGCTTCGTGGGAGGGCGATTGGGAGTTGCTCGACGGAGTGGCTCTGGCGATGACGCCCAGCCCTTTCGGCCGGCATGCGGAGCGACTCTCGCGTCTTGCCGCGGCTTTCTGGAACGCCATTGATGCATCCGGTTGCCATGCAACGGTGCTTGCCGAGATCGATTGGATCGTCGCGAATGACACGGTGGTGCGACCGGATCTCGTGGTTGTGTGCGGCCCGGCGCCGCAGAGGCATGTCGAGCAACCGCCTGCCTTCGTGGCCGAGGTTCTCTCCGCCGCCACGCGCACCCGCGATCTGACGGTGAAACGCGACCTCTACGAAGCACACGGGGTGCGCTGGTATCTGATCAGCGATCCCGACGAGGGCCGGTCGTCGCTCTTGCGACTGGGCACGACGGGCCGCTACGAGGCTCTCCCAGCGGCCGGTCTGCAGGAGATCGCCCTCTGCCCAACCTGCACGCTCTCGATCGACTTCGGCGGGTGAGCACGGGATCGCCGTAAGCCCGCCAGCTTCGCCGCCTTTGGCTCTGCGTTTCCACGAAGATTTATGGCGGGTTTTTGCAGTTCATCCGAGACACAGGCCCGCTACGATGAAGGTGTGCAGGAAACACGAGCACCCTCCGAGGCACGCAGCATGACGTCGCACGTCTCCCGGCCGCCCCGGCAAGCGGGCCGCCTCAGCCGCCGGCACTTCCTTCGGGCCGGCACGACCGTGATCGCCCTGCCCGCGCTCGAGGCGTTCGGCAATCCAACGCCTGCGGCCGCTGCGGCAGGCCCGCGCAACTTCATCGCCGTGGGCACCTATCTGGGCTGGCACCAGCCGGCGTTCACGCCCAAGCAGGCGGGCCGCGACTTCGAACTGCCGCCCACGCTCACGCCGCTCGCCGATCTCCGTGAGTCGTTCACCGTGTTCTCCGGGCTCGACCACCGGGCCCCGAACGGCCACAACGCCTGGAGCAACTTCCTCTGCGGCATGAGCCCCGGATCGTGGTCGCTCGACCAGAAGATCGCTGATGCGATCGGCCAGACGACGCGCTTTCCCTCGATCGAGCTCACCGCCGGCTCGGGCGAGGGCCCGCAGCAAATGAGCTTCACGAAGCAGGGCATTGGCCTGCCGCAGATCGACCGGCCGAGCGTGCTCTACCGAAAACTCTTCGCTTCCGACGCCGACCGGACCCGCACCGAATACCTGCTCGCGAGCGGCGAGAGTTCACTCGATCTTGTGCTCGACGATGCAAATCGCCTGCAGAAGTCGCTCGGGCCGCGCGACCGGGCCAAGCTCGACGAGTATTTCGAATCGCTGCGGGCGGTGGAGAAGCGGATGGAGCGGCAGATCGCCGCCCTGCAGGAGCCCGCCGCCACGACGACGTACAAGCTTCCCGACTACGACCCGATCACGCCCAACCTCCAGATCGAGGCCGAGAACATCCTCTACGATCTCACGGCGCTGGCGCTCGAGAGCGGGCAGACCCGCGTGATGTCGATGTTTCTGCATGGGCTCGGGCAGGTGTTTTCGCTCGACGGCCGCCAGCTCGTGGCCGGCTATCACGGCCTGTCGCACCACGGCAACGACCCTGTCATGATCCGCGACCTGGTCGCGATCGAAACGGCCCACATCCATTGCCTGGCTGGCTTCCTCAAGCAGTTGCAGGCAAAAACGACGCCGGAAGGAAAATCGCTGCTCGACGACACGATCGTGCTCGTCGGCACCGGCATGGGCGACGCCAGCCGCCACAGCAACCAAAATCTGCCCACGCTCGTCGCCGGCGGCGGCCTCAAGCACGGGAGCCACGTGGCCGTCGATCCGAAGCAGCCCGGCGCCCCGCTGCTCGGCGACCTCTACATCACGCTCATGCAGCGGCTGGGCATCGAGACCGACCGGTTCTCCAACGCCTCGAAAAACATGAACGAGGTTCTGCTCTGATGCGCCGGCTCGTGGTGGCGATCGTCGTCCTTGCTGCCCTCATGCCGGAGCTCGAGGCCGACGAGCCCGCGACCATGCCGGATGCCGTGCACGCTGTGCTCGCGGCCCGGTGCCTCGACTGCCACACCGGCGACGCGGCCGAGGCGGGCGTGCGGCTCGACGCCCGCTCCATCGATTGGGCCTCTGCCGACCAGGTCGGCCTCTGGAGCCGGGTCGTCGAGGTGATCGAAAACCGGCGAATGCCTCCGCCCGATGCCGAGCCGGCCACGTCGGAGGAACGCAACGCCATCGTCGCCTTTCTCGATCCGCCGCTCGTCGCCCACACGTCCTTCGGCGGCACGCCGCCACGCCGGCTCAACAAGGCGGAGTACGAGACGACGATCCGCAAACTGCTGAAGCTGCCGTCATTCCATCTGCCCGTCGGGTTCCCGCCCGACACCGAGCGGCACGGCTTTGACAACCTCGCCGAGGGGCTCGTGCTCTCGCCGGCCCATCTCGAAGCCTATGCCGCGGTCGCCCGCGACGTGGCCGACGAGATCTTTCCGCCACCGCGACCGACCGCGACGTCAGCCCGCTGGGAGGCGGGCCCCCACGATCTCGTGCTGAGTTTCTCGGCGGCCACGATCCACGGCGACGCCCTGCGGCTCGTCTCGCGCAGCGTCGACATCATGCGGAGTTGCACCTGGCCGAGCCGGATCGAGGTCAAGGACTCCGGCACCTACACCGTCACCGTCGAGGCGTCGCAGTTTCTCTCGCCCGAGGGGCACGCGTTCACCGGCCCCATGAAGCTCGAGGTCTACGCCCGGCCCGTGTCGGCGACGGACCGCTCACGGGTCGATGCGTTCAGACTGCTGCACACGATCGACGTCACAGCCGAATCACCCGCGACCACGTCGTTCGAGGCCGATCTCTACGAGGGCGACACGGTTCTCTTCCGCTGGGCCAACGCGGAAATGACGCACGAGTTCGAAGAGCTTGCCGACCAGATGGAGGCGTGGTTTCGCGACGATCCCCGCTTCCTCGCCGCCTGGCAGCAGGCGGTGTTTGTAGGCGGCTATCCCGGCAGGCCGGAGACGACCCGGCTCCGCGGCCGCAACGGTTGGGACATCGTCTCGAAGCACTGGTCCGACCCGGCGCTCGACATGAGCCAAGCCACGATGGACTCCAAGCAGACGAAGCGGCTCCTGGAGCTCTGGCGGTCGATGGCGAGCACCACGGCCATGGCCGACGGCCTCTGCCACTTCTATCACGAGCGCGGGCCCGCCCTCGAGATTCATCGCGTCGCGATCGAGGGGCCGTCGAAGTCGGTCGAGAGCCCACGCGACAAGTCCCGGGCTGCCGCGAGGCAGGCGCTCGTGGGGGCCCGGCGCGACGGCCAGACCGACGCCGATCTCATGCGGTCGATGCTCGTGAGATTCCTTCCACAGGCCTTCCGTCGGCCGGTGGACGACGAGACCGTGGAGCGGTTCCTCACGATCGGCACCCGCCACCTCGACGAGGGCCACTCGTTCGACGAGGCCGTCCATCTCGTGCTGCGGAGCGTGCTTGTGTCGCCGCGGTTCCTCTACCGCGACCTCGAGCCCGAGAACGACCGGGAGACGCTCGACCAGTTCGATCTCGCCACGCGGCTCTCCTACTTCCTCACGCAGGGTCCGCCCGACACCACGCTCGTCGACCTCGCCACGCGCAACCGGCTCGGTGAGTCGTGGGTGCTCAGGCGCGAGGCCACGCGGCTCATGCCCGATAGGGCGGCCACCCCGATGATCTGCAGTTTCGTCGGCCAGTGGCTCGACACAAAACTCCTGCCCGGGATCATGCCCGACCCGAAGTTCAATTTCGACGACGAGGCCGTGGGGCTCGCCCGGCAGGAGACCGAGACGTTTTTCGCGGAGATCCTCCGCAAAAACCTGCCGATGACCACGTTCATCGACCCCGACTTCACGTTTTCCACCATCGCCTTCTGCGAGCGCAACTACCGCTTCACGCCGCCGGACGTGAAAGACCGGAAGACGCCGCTCACTCCTGAAGAAATGACTCGCTTTCAGCGGCTCGCGATCGATCGCGGCGGCCGCTACGGCGGGCTCCTCGGCCAGGCGGCGATCCTGATGGCGACGGCCAACGGCGTCGACACGCAGCCGGTAATCCGCGGCGCCTGGGTGCTGGAGAACATTCTCGGCATGCCGTCGCCACCGCCGCCCAAGAACGTGCCCGCCCTCACGCCCGACACCCGCGGCGCGAAGACGCCGCGCGAACTGCTCGCGGCGCACACGCAGGAGTCGAGCTGCGCCCTCTGCCACGCCCGGATCGACCCCGTGGGGTTTGTCCTTGAAAACTACGATCCCGTGGGCCGCTGGCGGGAGAAGTGGCCCGGCACGGAGGCTGCGATCGATCCCTCCGGCACGCTGCCCGACGGCACCGCCGTGAAGGACCCCGCCGAGTTCAAGGCGTGGCTCGTCGCCAACATCGACATCTTCTCGACCTGCCTGGCCGAGAAACTGATGACCTACGCCACGGGCCGCGTGCCAAACTACGCCGAGCAGCGCGAGATCGAGAAAATCGTGAAGGCCAACCGCGAAGCCGGCCAGGGCTTCAAGGACCTCGTCCTCGATCTCATCGACAGCCGCACCTTCCGTGCGCGCTGAGCGCATCACGTAGGACAGGCTTCAGCCTGTCTGTCTTCACGGAGGACAGGCTTCAGCCTGTCAAAATCGTGACGAGCCAATCAGGACGATGGGATCCTCCCCGGCCGCTTGCCCTGCTTGATGGCCTTCTTGTGCTCGATGCCATTCCACCGGTTGTCAATCCACCGGGGCGGCTCGTTGGCGGCATTCCACGCGTCCCAGAGAGCCTGGAGTTCCGCGACCTTGCCAGGATTGTCCTTGGCGAGATCGCGCTTCTCCCCCGGATCGGCGGCGAGATCGTAGAGCGCAGGCTGCATGTCGATGGCCGCCTTCACGAGCTTCCAGGTTCCCTGCCGCACCGCATACTGCACGCCGAAGCGCCAGCACAACGGCCGGTCGGCGATCGTATCGGCCTTGCCTTCGAGGAGCGGCAGCAGGTTGACGCCGTCGAGCTTCCAGGCGGGATCGACCGTCGCGCCCGCCGCGGCGAGCGCCGTCGGCAGCCAGTCGATCTGCATCACCGGCGGCGTGACGGTGCGACCGGCAGGGATCCTGCCCTTCCACTGCACGAGGATCGGCGACCGGATGCCCCCCTCCCAGAGCGTCCACTTCGTCTCGCGAAACACGCCGTTGCTCGCCGGGGCCCCGGGCCCGCCGTTGTCGCTCGCGAAGAACACGAGCGTGCGCTCCTCGAGGCCGGCGTCGCGGAGAGCGCGCAGGATGCCGCCGATCACGTCGTCGAGGCAGGCAAGCATCGCGAGGTATTTGCGGCGGCCGAGCTGCGGGACATGCTTGAACCGCTGCACATATTCCTCGGGGGCAGTAAAAGGCCCGTGGACCGCCGTGAACGCGCAGTACAGCATCCACGGCTCGTCCTTGTGCCGGCCGATGAACGCCTCCGCCTCCTTGCCGAACGCCACCGTATGGTCGGCGGGCTGCTCGGCCTCGGCTCCGTTGCGATACATCGGAACGGGCTTCCCTGCCTTGCCAGCCCCGATGCCGCTCGGCAGCAGACCGTAAAACTCGTCGAATCCGCGGCCGTTGGGGAGATACTCGGGTGTCTCGGAGCCGAGGTGCCACTTGCCGACGAGACCGGTCGCGTAGCCGAGCGACTTGAACCGGTCGGCGAACGTGGCCTGGGCGAGATCGAGCGCCCGAGTCTTTTCTCCGTCCTTGCGCATCCCCTCGGCGTTCGCGTCGAACCCAAACCGCTGCTGGTAGCGGCCGGTCATGAGCCCCGCCCGGCTCGGGCTGCAGACGCAGCCGGAGACATAGCTCGTGGTGCATCGCACCCCGCTCTGGGCGAGCGAGTCGATGTTTGGCGTGGGCACGTCGCGGCCGCCGGTGACGCCCAGATCCGCATAGCCGAGATCATCGACATAGAGGATGAGCACGTTGGGCTTCCCATCCGGCGGCGCGGCGGCGGCGAGCGCGACGGGAAAGAGAAGCGAAGCGAGGGTCAGGCAGCCGCGAGTCATCGGGAATCCTCGAGGAAGATGGAGGGGAGATTCAGAGCTGTGAAAAGCTTCAGTTTTTCATCGGCAGCTTCATCGTCTTGCCCGCGTTCTTCCAGCCGTGCTTGCGGGCGAGTTCGTCGAGCGTGATCGTCTGCTGGCCGGCATCCGTTTCGATGATGGCGATCAGGTTCGGGGGCACGTCGGGGTCAAACTTCACGTCGCCGGTCGTGGAGATCGCCACCAGGCTCTCGCCCTCCTCGAGCAGCGTTCCCCGCAGGCTGCCTTTGGAGGCGTCCCAGAATCTCACCGTCCGATCGTCGCAGCGGCTCACGATCAGGCTGCCGCCTGCCGTCGGAAACACCGCGTCGCCGGCCCCCGGCGCCATCTGCCGCTGGAGCGTGCGGCCAGTCGATGCGTCCCAGATCTGCGAGAGATAGAAACGGTTCGAGAGGATGAGCGGCTGGTCGCCGGGCAGCCAACCGAGCGCGTCGGTTCGGTAGTGGGAATGCCGGCGGCTGTCGACCACGACACGGATCAAGTCACCCGTGGCCGGGTTCACGACACGGATCGATCCATCGACGCCGCCGACGGCGAGCGCCGGACCGGTGCGGAAGTTCGCCCAGGCGAGCGCCGTCACGGCCTCGGAACCGTCGATCGTCCGCTCTTCGGATCCCTTGACGGCATCCCACACGATCACCTCGCCGCCGGCGGCGCTGCTCGCCAGTTGCCGGTTGCCAGGGGCCCAGGTGAGCGCCCGCACGGCCTTCGCCTGGCCCTCGAGCGTGGCCTTGGGCTCGCCGGCTGCCGTCCAGATGCGGATCGCCCTGTCGCCGCCCCCCGCCGCGAGCATTTTCCCGTCGTCCGACCATTCGAGCAGCGTGACGGGCCTCTTTCCGGCTTCGAGCGTATGCTCCGGCTCCCAGGCCTTCACGTCCCAGATCCGCACGGTGCCGCCGGCATCGGCCGAGGCAAACTGCTTGCCATCGCGCGACCAGGCGGCGGTCATCGCTGCGCTCGCATGCCCCTCGAGCTGTCTGGTGCGCTTGAGCGTGACCGGATCCCATAGCGACAGCACCGGCGTGCCGATGCCCGTGATCACGGGCCGCCCGGCCTGAAAGATCGGGGCCGTCTCGCCCCCCGCGTCGATGGTTGTGACCTCGCTGCCGTCCTTCCCGTCCCGCACGCCGATCCGGATGCCACTCACGACGGCCAGCCGGCCGGTCTTTGCCGACCATTCCACTTTTCCGCCATCCACGTTCTGCTTCCAGGCCGGCTTGCCGCTCGTGGCATCCCAGGCGGTGAGTCCGGCCGACGACAACGCCGCCAGGCGCGTGCCGTCGGGAGACCAGCAGACATCGGAAGCCCTGGCGTTGATCTGCTGCTTCGCCGTGCCATCGGCCGCGTTCCAGATGCCCACGCCCTTGGCGGCCCCAGTAGCCAGGAGCGAACCATCCGGCGAGAACTGCACCGCCAGAGTCTGCTCGGCCATGTCCTGCTCGAGCGAGTACACAGCCTTGCCCGAGCTCGATTCGATCACGCTGACGGGGTTGCCCTGCGACGAGACCGCCAATCTGCTGCCATCGGGAGACCAGGCGACCGCGTAAACGCCCTGGCCGATCTCGGTGAGCGCCTGGGGCTCGGCGAGGTCGTCGCTCACGTAGATCCGGCCGCTGCCATCGGTGCCCCCCGCCAGCTTCTTGCCGTCGGCCGACCAGCACAGGCTCCGCAGGTGATAGCGCTTGTCGAACTCCTTCTCCATTTTCCCCGACTCGACGTTCCAGATCCGCAGCTTCACGTCGCCCCACGCGTTGGTCGCCAGCCGCTTGCCGTCGGGTGACCACGCCATCGTGTGCAGGTGAAACGTGTGGCCGGAGAGGGCCTTTTCGAACTTGCCCTCGGCAAGATTCCAGATGCGCACGATCCCGTCGACGCCGCCGGTGGCCAATCGCTCTCCATCGGGCGCCAGCGCCATCGAAAGGATCGCCCCGCGGTGCCGCGGGCTCTCGAGCGCCCAGCGGGTTACGCCCTTGAGCGCGGGCGGCTCGAGCACGAGCAGGGCTGATCCCTCCCGCTGGGCCCAATCTATGTCGCTGCGATCCGCATCCACCGCGCCATCGCCCTTCGGAGCGGCGACCGCGCCGGGGAAAGCGCTCAACGCGACAAACATCACGGCAGCCCACGACATAGGTGGTATCGTACGGCCGCGAAACCATCTCATCGTTGCGCTCCAAGATCCCGCCTGAGACTGGGCTATCCTACCCCTTGCGCGATACAGCCGAAAATCCTTCATCCGACCAGTGTCACAGGACTCGATCTCAAGCGTAGGACAGGCTTCAGCCTGTCATGAACACCGACAGGCTAAAGCCTGTCCTACGACAACACCGACAGGCTAAAGCCTGTCCTACGTCGCATAGGTCGGATGGCAGGCGGGGCCGATCGGCTCGAAGCTCTTGTAGCCGAGCACAAACTCCTGGTGGCCGAGCGACTCCGAGGCCGTCTTCGCGCCGGCCGCCACGGCGAGCGTCAGCCGGTGGATCTCCGCCCCCACTTCCTCGAGCGTGCCCTGGCCCTCGAGGATCCGTCCGGCGTCGATATCCATGTCGTCGCGGAGGTTGCGGTAGGTCTCCGGATTCGCGCACACCTTGATCACCGGTGAGATCGCCGAGCCCACCACCGATCCGCGGCCGGTGGAAAAGAGCGTGACGTGCGAACCGCAGGCGATGAGCTCCGCGATCTCGGCGTTGTCGTTGATGTTGGGGAAGCCAAACCGCACATCGCCGTCGGGCACGACGTCGAGCAGGTACAGCCCGCCCGCCCGCGGCACGTCGCCCGGCTTGATGAGCCCGGAAATGCGGGCGGATCCGCTCTTCGAATACGCTCCCATGCTTTTTTCTTCCTGCGTGGTCAGGCCGCCGTCGGCGTTGCCCGGGGCGAAGCTGCCGTGGCCGAGCACGCTGTAATACCGGGCTGCCTTCGCCACTGAGCCGAGCAGGATTTCGCCGAGGTCGGGCGTGGCGGCACGGGCCGCCATGATCTGCTCGCAGCCGATGAGTTCGCCCGTCTCCTCGAAGATGCACACGGCCCCGTCGGCCACGAGCCGGTCGAACGCGCGGCCGATGCCGGGGTTGGCCGTGATGCCGCTCGTGCCGTCGCTGCCGCCGCAGACGGTGCCGACCACGAGTTCGCGCGCGGCCATCGGCCCGCGGGGCGTGGCCTCGAGCTGCCGCTTCGCCCCGCGCACCCAGTCCCGGCCGCGCTCGATCGTGGATCGCGTGCCGCCGGTCTCCTGGATCACGAGCGTGTCGGCGGGACGGCCGCTTGAGCGGATCGCCTGGAGCAGGCCGCGGCGGTTGAAGCCCTCGCAGCCGAGCGACACGAGCAGCGCGGCGCCCACGTTGGGATGCGTGCAGAGCGCCTGGAGCATCCGAAACGAATAGTCGTTTGGATAGCAGCCGCCGAAGCCGATCAGGTGCACGTCGGCCTCGCGGAAGGGCAATTGGATCTCGCGGGCCACATGGTGGGCGCACTCGACGAGATACACCACCACGACCGTGTTGCGGATCCCCTTGCGGCCGTCGGCCCGCAGGAAGGCATCGTTGCGAATCGGGTTCATCGTACCCCCTTGAAGAGCCGGGCCTCGTCGAGCGTATAGGTCGGCAGGTAGTCGCTCTGCATGGTGTGGAGGTGCACGTGTTCGCCCGGCTCGATGTCGCGGGTGGCCGAGCCGATCGGCACGCCGTATTTGAGGATCTTCTCGCCCGCAGCGATCCGCCGGCAGGCGAGCTTGTGCCCGAGCCCCAGGGCCTGCGGCATCACGAAACCACGGCCGTCGATCTCCACCACGTCGCCCGCCTGCACGCTGCGGGCGAGGACGACGATGTTGTCGAGCGGCGAGAGGTGAATCGTGTGCATGGATCGCAGGATACCTGTAAGACCACGCCCATGCACCCGCTCAGGGCACCATCCAGGCGAGCGGGCCGGACTGCAGCCACACGAGCAGCCCCATCAGGGCCGCGAGCGCGAGCGAATGCGGGAACACGCGCCGCAGGATCGCCCCCTCCTGGCGATGCGTGCCCGTGGCCGTCGCCGACACGACGATGCTCTGGGCGTCGATCATCTTTCCCATCACGCCGCCGGTGCTGTTGGCGGTGCAGATCAGGAGCGGGTCGAGGCCGAGCTGCTCCGCCGTCACCCGCTGCAGGCTGCCGAACATCGCGTTGCTCGACGTGTCGGAGCCGGTGAGCGCGACGCCGAGCCAGCCGAGCAGGGCCGCACAGAAGGGATACGCCGGGCCCGACCACGTGAGCGCGAGGCCGAGCGTGACATCGGT
>Ga0207935_1000282_pt1 | contig 12823 bp, 15 predicted proteins | sample LakMenEpi30Aug10_FD_150746 | JGI IMG/M metagenome (GOLD analysis project Ga0207935, IMG submission 150746) | Freshwater microbial communities from Lake Mendota, WI - 30AUG2010 deep hole epilimnion (SPAdes) | ecosystem: Environmental > Aquatic > Freshwater > Lake > Epilimnion/Euphotic zone ...
CTTGCCAAAGCGAGCGCAATAGAGGTTCCAATCAACCCCGCACCAACAACGCGTACATGTTGAGTTTTCATTGCTCTATCACCTCGTTTAGTAGATGGCGGACGGGTGTTTACTGGGCAATATCTTTCCGTAGCGTTACGGCGCCACGGAGGTAAATATGTGAGATCTCTTCCTGTTCGCGCGGGGTATGGCAATGAACCAAAGTCCGAATTGTTCGAGGCAGGCTATGCGGTACTGCCATTTCTACTGCACAGATCAAGGGCACCCTCTCCATCCCCATGGCACGAGCTGAAGCAGCCGGAAAGTCGCTGACAAGATCCGGGGTGCAGGTGAAAAGGACAGAGATCAGATCCTTGGGTGTAAGGGAGTTAGAAGACAAGATTTCGGACATCAACTCGACGACCGCTTCTTTCATGAGCCCTGGGTCATCGCGATCGATCTGAATAGCGCCACGAATCGCGCGTACTGTCATCTCCAAATTTTATCGAAAGCCCCAAGAATCCCGCGAAGGTGATACGGCGTTTTATCGATAAATTGCTTTAGTTAGATGGGTTCCCTCTTGAGTAATTATCGACATTTAATTGATTGGGGCGAGCAACCGCTGGTTATCTATTTGTCGATAATAAGGATCCTTAGTACGCCTGAAATTATCGATAAATAGAGATTGCAACGCCTATGTAAAAACGTTTTATCGACTTGTAGTTATTCTCTAATTCTCGACAAACATATTTATTAATTAATAAATAAAACGTTTTAACGATTTACTAATTCAACGCTATTCAGCGAACGCCACTTTCCGGGTGGTAACTCCCCCAGCTTGATGGAGCCGATGGCCGTTCTAATCAGCCGTTCTACTGGATAACCCAAAGCATCGAACATCCGTCGAACGATTTGATTGCGCCCCTCGTGGATCACTACTTCAATCATCGCACCGCGGCGGGCGACAGAGATGGGCTTTGCGAGTCCATCTTCTAGCTCAACCCCCTCCATCAGGTTCTGAAACGCAGAACGGGAGATGGGTTCTTCGGTTTGCACGAGATATGTTTTTTCGACTCCAAAGGATGGGTGTGTGGACTCATGTGCCCATTGACCATCATTGGTCAAAATTATGAGACCTTCGCTCTCCTTATCCAGCCTTCCCACATGAAAGAGTCGATCTGGCCATGATCCAAAAAAGTCCTGCAACGAGGGCCGACCTTCGGGGTCTGACATGGTGGACAAAATGCCAGCAGGTTTATTGAACGCTAAGTAAGTCTTGGTCTTTGTTGCGCTTATTAACTCATTATCAACTTCAACTTTAGTGTTTATCGGGTTTATCTTCACCCCTTGAGTTTTAACTATCTTTCCATTGACCTTAACGCGCCCTTCATCAATTAACGCTTCGCAGGCTCGGCGGCTAGCAACGCCGCAATCCGCCATGAATTTCTGAAGACGTACAAGTTCGGCCATAGCCGCGAGTGTACGTTACTCAGTGAGTGAAGCTATAACCTCATCTAGACCATCGATATTCGGCAGGAATGGAGCAAGTGCGGGGAGATCTTCCACGCGATTGACTCCGATTCGCTCCAAGAAATAGTGGGTCGTTCTATAAAGGATGGCGCCTGTTTCATGCTCAATGCCGCACTCCTCTACCAATCCACGAGTGACGAGGGTTTTCATCACAGCTTCCACGTTAACGCCTCGGATCGCTGAGACTCGAGCACGAGAGATGGGTTGGCGATAAGCGATAACGGCCAGAGTTTCCAGAGCAGCCTGAGTGAGTTTTGCCTGTTGACCATCAAGTACGAACTTTTCAACTAACGGAGCGAGATCGGGGTGGCTATAGAAGCGCCAACCACCGGAGATTTGCTTAAGGGTGAAGCCACGATTCTGGCTTTCGTATTCAGAGGCGAGGTTATGAAGCGCCTCAAGGACCTGCTCGGTCGGAGCTTCGATAATTTGAGCAAGAACCACTTCTGAAACGGGCTCTTCTACAACCATCAGAATTGCTTCAATAGAACGATGGAGCTCTAGGTTAGACATTTAGTTATCCCTCTGTTCAGGCTGACTGGCGGCAGACTCATCGTTGTTTTCAAGTACTGGTTCCCTATCAAATTCGTCGCTCACAGCAATCTCGCCTTCGGCTGCGCCCGTCCAGGTTATCTGAAGTTCTCCGAGGGCCATGAGCTGCTCGAAGCGGACCGAGCCATCTTTGTATAGCTCCAGCAATGAGAGAAAGCGGGCTACCACCACAAGGGTGTTCGGTGCATCGGCGACCAACCCTCTAAAAGTCATTGTTTTATGCCTTCTTAGGGCAGCTACGACAAGTATTGCTTCGGCAGCAACACTGACCAAGGGAAGATGGAGATGCTCCACAGAGAGCGTAGGAGCCGTTTTGGGCGTTAGGACTCGGTTGGCAATCGCGGCAAATCTCTCGGGGGTAACCCCAATGAGCACCTCAGGAAGGAGCGCTGCAAAAACGGGGTCGAGTGAGACCGAGCGTGGGAAGGTCTTCTCCTGAGCTGAGATTCGCTCCGCCAGGATATTGGCTATCTCTTTAAAGGCTCGATATTGAAGTAAGCGAGCAAAGAGAAGATCTCGAGCTTCAAGAAGAGCCAGATCCTCTTCATCATCAATCTCGCCGGAGGGAAGTAACCGCGCCGCCTTTAGATCAAGCAAAGTAGCGGCAACAACTAAGAATTCGGTGGCGTGGTCTAGCTTCCACCCCTCCTCTGTCTTCTCTAATTCACGGATATACGAGATAAATTCATCAGTAACAGTTGCAATAGCAACATCGGTGATATCCATCCGATGACGTGAGATAAGTTGCAATAGAAGATCAAATGGACCATCAAAATTCTCAAGATGAACAGAGAAACCTGCTACGCGACCTTCACCGGAGATCGTCGTAGCGCCCGAAATTGGCGGGAGTTGACCTAAAGTATTACTTGAGGGTTCAACAAATTCTTCGCTCATGGTGCGCATACTGTACGCGTGTCGCTCACGATATGACTGCACCCCGTGGCTAGAGTCTCGGCATGGCAAAAAGTGCTTCAGAGATTTCTCGCTTGAACGCTAAATCGACATTTTCGAAAGCGGATTCAGATATCACAACATCATCCTCTGTTCTAGGAAAACCAGAACGAGAATTTCCTTATCCTGCGCCACTTGTTGAACATGGCGATGCTCGAATCATCTCCGTTGTTAACCAAAAAGGTGGAGTTGGAAAAACAACCACCACAATAAATCTCGGAGCTGCATTTGCCGAACTTGGTCGTCGCGTATTGCTCGTTGATTTTGATCCACAACATTCGCTCTCCGTTGGGCTCAATGTCTCAACGCGCGATATTGAGGGATCTGTTTACAACTTGCTCATGGATGAATCCACGAAAATCGATGATTTCTTGCTTAAAACAAGCGTTCCAGGAATGGACATGATTCCTGCCCACGAAGATCTCTCTGGCGCCGAAGGCGGACTCGTCAACGTTATCGCCCGCGAAAAGATTTTGAAGCGAGTGCTCTCCTCCGTTACCGATTTTTACGATGTCATTTTGATTGATTGCCAGCCTTCTCTTGGTTTGCTGACCGTTAATGCTCTCACCGCTTCGCACTGGGTTCTTGTTCCGCTGGAATGTGAGTATTTCGCGCTCCGGGGCGTTGCTCTCCTTGATGACATCATCAAGAAAGTACAGATCAATACCAACCCTGAACTCAAATTGCTCGGAATTCTGCCCACGATGTTTGATCGCAAGACGGTGCATAGCCGCGAAGTGCTCGAACGTATTAGCGAAGCATTCCCTGAAAAAGTATTTGATACCACAATCGCCCGCACCGTTCGTTTCCCTGAAACAACTGTTGCTGGTGAACCAATAACATCCTATGCAAGTTCATCTGTCGGAGCTGCGTCATACCGTCGCTTAGCTCGCGAAATTATCGCCAATGGAGGGGTTCGATGACTCGTCGTATTAGTTTGCCTGGAGCTGATGAACTTTTTCGTAAAACAACACTCAGCGCCGTTCCAGATCAAGTTGTAGAAGAAGTTGAGGTTGCTCATACAAATCGTCCGACAACTCAATCTGTTGCGAAAGCTGCGCCGAAAAGTACTGGCGTTCGTCAAACTCCCCGTCGTCGCCCTACTGGGTTAGATAAAGGTCCATCTGGTCGCGAAAAGCATGATGAGAAGATAACGGTTTATCTCTCACCTGAAGAGCTCTTTGATTTAGAGCAAGCGCGACTTCATCTGCGTGGCGATTTAGGTTTAGCTGTAGATCGCGGTCGCATTGTTCGCGAAGCTCTTGCGATTGTTATCGCTGATCTAGAGTCAAAAGGCGATCAATCAATCATTGCTCGACGTCTTCGCGGACGTTAATTACCGCGAGCGCGGATGTGCGCTTGCATAACTCTCCCGAAGTTTGTCGATCGTCACTAAAGTGTAGATCTGGGTTGTCGTAACAGAAGCGTGTCCCAATAACTCCTGCACTACGCGAATATCTGCTCCCCCATCAATCAAGTGGGTGGCAAATGAGTGACGAAGAGCGTGAGGAGAAATCACTTTCTCTAAGCCCGCCCGAGTCGCAGCTTGAGAAACAATGCTCCAAGCGCTCTGACGACTGAGACGATTCCCTCGTTTTTCGCTTAAGAAAAGCGCTTCGTCGCGATGATTTTTGATAAATGCGGGTCGGGCTCGAGTCAGATATTGATCCAGCGCTTGTTGAGCAAAACGACCAAGGGGAACAAGCCTCTCTTTTCCACCTTTTCCTCGCACGCGCACCGTCGTTGTTTGACCTTCGCTACGCGAGATATCGCCAACGTTAAGTTGAACTATCTCACTCACTCGACCTCCAGTGGCATACAAAGTTTCGAGCAATGCACGATCACGAAGACCACTGAGATCTTCACTACAAGAACCAATAAGTGATTCCACTTCAGTTATGGAGAGCGCTTTTGGAAGACGCTTTGGGATGCGGGGTGGATTTACCTCTTTCGCAATATTTGTTATTCCTTGATCTTTGGCGAGAAAAGCGAAGAGGCTGCGAATCGCGACAGCATGACGCGCGATACTCGACTCCCCTAAACCGGAAATTCGAAGACCTTGTAGAAATTCGGTGATATCTGCGCTCTGCGCGGTAGTAACGTCTTGGTTCTTTCCAATAAGAAATTCATGAAATTTATTCAAATCACGACGATACGCTGCAATTGTGTTCTTACTTAAGCCTCTTTCGACCGCGCAATGATTGAGAAAGATTTCAATCAGCGCTGAGTTAGCCACGTTCTAACGCGGCCTTGATGAGGCCACTAAAGAGCGGATGAGGTTTGGTGGGACGAGAACGAAATTCAGGATGCGCTTGAGTGCCTACGTAATATGGATGAACTTCTCGAGGTAGCTCTACAAATTCAACAAGATGCTGATCGGGTGATAACCCGCTAAAAACAAGTCCTGCCTTAGATATTTCTTCACGATAATTATTGTTGACTTCATAACGATGGCGATGACGCTCTGAAATCTCATTGGCACCATACGTTTCGGCGACAATAGAGCCAGGTTGAAGCGCGGCCTTGTAGAGACCAAGACGCATTGTTCCACCCATATCCGCTTCACCTGCGACAATTTTTTCTTGTCCCGCCATCGTTGCGATGACTGGGGCATCGGTGGTGGGATCAAATTCCGCCGAATTTGCACTTGTTAATCCAGCTTTATTTCTTGCGATCTCAATCACCATACATTGCAGACCAAGACAGAGCCCGAGGGTTGGAATCTTTTTCTCTCGGGCGTATTTCAACGCTCCCAATTTCCCTTCAATGCCACGCACACCGAACCCACCAGGAACGCAGATCGCATCTACATTGCTGAGGTTCTTTTCCGCTCCCGCATCGCTCTCACAATCATCACTCACGATCCATTTAATTTCTACCTTTGCGTTATTCGCAAAACCTCCAGCACGAAGCGCTTCTGTTACCGAGAGATATGCATCAGGTAGGTCAACGTATTTCCCAACCAGTCCAACTCGAACAGTATGTGCAGGTTTGTGAACTCGCTCCAGTAGCGCATCCCATTCCTGCCACGAAACTTCATTGGCATTTAGTCCAAGGCGACGAACAATGTAGGAGTCAAGACCTTCACTGTGGAGCACTTTTGGAATGTCGTAAATGGAGGGCGCATCAACAGCAGCGACGACCGCCTCTTGGTCAACATCGCACATCAGCGAAATCTTCTTTTTTACTGAGAGCGGGATCTCTCGATCGGAGCGAAGGACAATGGCATCTGGTGAAATACCGATAGATCGGAGCGCTTGAACCGAATGTTGTGTGGGCTTTGTTTTTAACTCACCTGATGGGCCGATATACGGAACAAGAGATACGTGGAGATAAAAGACATTTTCTCGCCCAACTTCTTGGCGAATCTGGCGCGCAGCTTCGATAAATGGAAGTGATTCGATATCGCCAACAGTTCCGCCAATCTCTGTTATGACAACATCAATATCAGCAGCTGCCATCGCACGGATGCGATCCTTGATTTCATTTGTAATATGTGGAATCACTTGGACGGTATCGCCCAAATACTCGCCTCTCCTTTCTCGCGCGATGACTCGCGAATAAACCTGACCGGTGGTGACATTTGCGAAACCGTGAAGGTTGGTATCGAGGAATCTCTCGTAATGGCCGATATCTAAATCTGTCTCCGCCCCATCATCGGTTACGAAAACTTCTCCATGTTGGAAAGGGTTCATCGTGCCGGGATCAACGTTGATATATGGATCGAGCTTCTGCATTGTCACTCGTAGGCCACGAGCGCGCAGCAACCTTCCTAGACTTGAAGCGGTTAGGCCTTTGCCGAGACTTGAGGCGACTCCGCCGGTAACGAACAGATGCTTCGTCACATGAGGGGCGGTCATGGAAGGCGAACTTATCACGCCTTCTCGGTGATGCGTAAATCTAGGAGCTCGCGAGCGTGTTCTTGGGCGTGTTCAGAATCTTCGACTCCAGAGAGCATACGAGCAATCTCGACTTCTCGATCATGATCTGAAATGCGCCGTATTGAACTCTCAGTTACAGCCCCACTCGTATCTTTCTCGATGACAATGTGGTTATCCGCCCATAGCGCAACCTGCGCGAGATGAGTGACAACAATTACTTGAGAACTCTGTGCGAGTTTGCGAAGTCTTCTTCCCACTTCAAGTGCAGCTTTACCACCGACTCCAGCATCAACTTCATCGAAAACATAAGTTCCTAGCGGATATCGTTCTGCAATCACGACTTCAAGCGCCAACATCAAACGAGACAGTTCTCCACCACTAGCTGCCTTTGAAATCGGAAGCAGCTCTCCTCCACCATGGCTTGTGAAAAGCATTGCAACTTCATCAAGGCCATAACTTTGAAAATCTCCATCGTTCTCGCCACTTCGACTTTCCACTTTCACATCAAAAATTGCTTTCGGCATTGCAAGAAGATGCAATTCGGCCGTGACAGATTTGCTAAGGCTCGACGCTGCATCAATCCTCAAACGTGTTAAGTCTTTCCCCTTTTTCAAAAGCTCTCTGCGGCATTGACCTAACTCTGATTCAAGTTCTGCCACTCGATCATCTCCGCCCGTCAGATCGGCGATCCTTTTTTCTGCGGATTTTGCTCGCTGGATTGCTTCAGAAAGTGCCTCGTATTTATCACCTGAAGACCCAAATCGCTTTGTAAAAGAAGTAATGAGCGCTTTGCGCTGTAACGCATTTTCCAGAGCGCTCGGGTCGGCCGAAAGATTTTCTATATACCGATCGATATCGGAGGCTGCATCAATAAGGGTATACAGAGCCTCGGAAACCTTCTCATTGATGGAATCTAATTGCTGGTCTTTTCCACGAGCACCTTGAAGGAAGCGTTTTGAGTGTTGCAGTGAATTCAATCCGCCACTGTCTTCATCCGATAAGGCTTGCTGAGCGCCAGTCGCGGCAATTCTCAGATCTTCGACACTTTCTAGGCGAGATATCAGCGCATCGAGCTCGTCTAACTCCCCTTCCTTGGGTTTTATCTTTGAGAACTCGGCTGATAGCTCTTTCAACGAGGAGATCTCGCGATCGCGATCCTGAAGCGACTTTTTTAACTCGGCGATAGTTCGTTTCAACTCTTGGAACTGTGCCAATGTCTTCTGATACTCATGGTGCGATTGAAAAAATTTTTCACCCGCAGCTGAGTCCAAGAGTTCTCTCTGTTTGTTGGCTTTTGAGAGAACGAGATTGCCATGTTGGCCATGAACTTCAATGAGTTCACTGCCAAACTCCCCCAACGTTGCAGCGGTCGTTGTTGCACCGGAAAGTTGAGCTCTACTCTTGCCATCTTTAGTTACCTGACGAGCCAGAAGTATCGAACCTTCTTCAATGGAAGGATCGTGTTCTTCGCAGAGTTTTTTGAGTTTCTCACTGTATTGCCCTGGCAAAGAGAATCGCCCTGAAACGGAAAGTCGTTCATGTCCAGAACGAATGAGATCAGAGTCAGCTTTATCTCCCAAGATTAACGAGAGGGCCGTGAGCAACATCGTCTTTCCTGCTCCGGTCTCGCCCGTTATAACATTGAATCCAGGAGCAAATTCCACGAGCGCGTTATCGATGACACCCAGGCCTCGGATATCAATTTCTTCAAGCAGAGAGCGGTGCACCGCGCTCTTTTTACTCACCGCGCCAACCATCGACAGGTAATTTGAATTTTGCTACAAGACGATCAGTGAAGGGAGCCTCATCAATATGTGCGAGGTGAATGAAGGACTTATCACTAGTGAGGACAATTCGATCTTTCTCGAGAAGCGCGAATTTACGTAGCCCGTCAGCAGAAAGCGCGCCGATATCACTCTCCACATCAATTGCGATTTCAGAATCGGGTGAGATAACCATGGGGTCTGAGAAGAGCGCATGTGCAGCCAGCGGAAGTAAAACCAAGGCTTCAACTTCAGGCCAGACAACAGGCCCTCCAGCGCTAAATGCATAGGCCGTTGAACCAGTCGGTGTAGCGCAGATAACGCCGTCGCAACCCCACCGCGATAACGGCCGGTGATCCACTTGTACAAATAACTCAATCATCGCTTCAGTATTTCGTTCGATTGTTACTTCATTAAGCGCCCAACCATGCGCAACAACTTTTCCTTCTCGTTGCACTTGATAGGCAAGAGTCATTCGCTTCTCTGTGGAGTATTTCTTGGTGCGAATCGCTTCAATGACGGAGGAGGTTGTGGGCTTTCCGATCTGTGCGAGGAAACCAACATGTCCTAAATTAATTCCTAAAACTGGGATTTTGGTGCCATGAATTTGTTCTGCGCCGCGAAGGATTGTGCCATCTCCTCCGAGAACAAGCGTCAATTCAATGTCCGGAAGTCTCGTAGCAAGTCCTTCTTTAGCGATGTAATCAACGCCGGCGATTCCGGAATCAACTGTTGAGATGAATGTAATTCCATCTTTAGAAAGCGTTGACACTATCTCGGCTGCAACTACTTTTGCTTCAGGACGATTTGGGTGAAGCACCAACAAGATTTCGCGCCCACTCATTATTGAGGTCCTTTCGCAATAGCGTCATCAATCGCACTCTCTGAAATCATGGCGGCGCCACGACGTAACCAGAGGAAGTACTCCACGTTGCCGGAAGGTCCGGGAAGTGGACTTGCCACTACGCCTAAGGTACCCAAACCCAACTCATGTGCGCTCTTTGCAACCTCCAAGATTGCACTTCTACGTAGTTGTGGATCCCGTACAACACCTCCTGCACCTAACTTCTCGCGCCCCACTTCAAATTGAGGTTTAACCATGATGAGGAAATCGGCTTCCGGCTTTGAGACTGATGTCAGCGCCGGAATTACAAGAGTTAAAGAGATGAAAGAGAGGTCAGCGACCACGAGATCTACTGGATCCTTGATGATCTCTGGCGAGAGGGTCCGCACATTAGTGCGGTCGTAAATCTCGACTCGCGGGTCCTGACGAAGCTCCCACGCGAGCTGACCATACCCAACATCAACTGCAATTACTTTGGAGGCGCCTCGTTTGAGAAGTACATCAGTGAATCCACCTGTGCTTGCTCCAGCATCTAAAGCTATTTTTCCAGATACGGAAATTTCAGAAAGTACATCAAGAGCACCTGCTAATTTGTGGCCACCACGAGAGACATACTCATCACGCGCTTCCGCCAAAGTAATAGATGTTTCAGCATCTACTTGAGTGGCTGGCTTTGAAGCTGGAATTCCGCGGACCAATATGGACCGAGACTCAATCAGATCTACCGCGTGCTCCCGCGAACGCGCCAGTCCTCGTCGGACTAGCTCAGCATCCAGTCGAGTGCGCATTCACATTGTTAAATCTAGTTTGAAATACCTTCAACAGAGGAGAGCGCTTGTGTAAGTTCTTTATTCACTTCATCAAATTTGGCGCCATGCTCTTCAAGTGGTGCAAAAGCAATTTCATTTATTTTCTTCTTGATTGCGGAGACCGTATCTAGATTGGGATTAATCTCGTTCATCGCGCCGCCTTCTTTACTGTCTTCTTGGAACTGCTCTTCTTCGCCGAACTTTTCTTGGCTACAGGTTTCTTTGCTGCGTTCTTTTGTGGGGCAGATTTCTTGGTTGAAGTCTTTTTAGTGGGTGCTGCACCAGAGCGACCACCCACAACCAACTTCGACTTAAGAACTTCGACTTCACGGGCTAGGCGGTCGAGATCCTCCTGCTTTGCAAACCCCATCTTTTTAGCGCTGCGCTGCAATTCCTCTTCGACTCGCACCTTAATCGCTTCACCGCTTTCACGAGCCCACGCATTAAGCGCGGCTGCTACTTCTTGAGGGCTCTTCTCCCCGGAGGAAACTTTGGAGAGGTATGTACGTAACGCTGAAAGAAGGTCATTTGCCATAGGAGAAAGGTATCTAAACTCGCGTCAGTTCGCGTCCTTCAACTTGCCAGCGACTGGCAACTGCATTGCCTGTTTTCCAGAACCTCCGTCGAAGAGCTCCCACAACCTCAATCCATTCATTATCTTTTAACGAGAGAGCCCTTTTGCGAAGTGCTGCGCTCCATAGCGCCACATCAAGGGTGTCATATCCATCACGATCATCGCGAGCAACAACAATGCGTATCTCTACAACTTTATCGCCACTCGGCAGCTCTTTTTCTAGCGCCAGCCCCGAACTTCGACCAACGAGTCTTACTTCGTTTTCGTAATCATCGCGGACTATTGCTTCATCCATTGCATTTGACTTATCTATTGCCCTTGCCTTTGCCATCTCGACTCCTTAGAGATATTTCTTATTGGATTTTCCCTTGGAGTGAGAATTTAAAATTACTGTGCTGACATTTCCTTACTCATCAAGAAATGATTGTGGATATTTAACCTTGAATTTTTCCGCCTCTTCACGTCGTCCAGCGGCATTGAGCGCCTCAAAGTAACCTCGTCGTAATCTCTTGCTCCAGGTCGGATCAGATTCAGCGAGTTCTGGACACGTCAACGTTACGACCGCTGCATCGTGTTGGCCAAGAGCGCTTCTGGCTCCCGCGGCTGCCAGTCTGAGCTCAACGCGCTCTGCGGCCGAAAGTATTTTCGGATCTACTGAACCTGCAATTTCCAGCGTTTTACGGGGGTTTCCGAGGGCGAGTTCACATTGCGCCAAATATGGAAGAACGCTTGGTGTTCCTGAAATGCGTTGTGCAGCTCTAAGTTCTTTCTGCGCAACATCAAACTTTTTAAAGTTTACTGCTGCGATTCCTGCGCGTTCCCGAACGATCGCTACGCGACCAGCTCTAAAGGAAGCGGATTGTCCATGCCAGTATGCACGTTCGGGATCGCTTTCAAGGAACATCGTTAGCGCAACAAGGTGTTTTGCAACTCTTTCAGCGTTATCGGCAGCGAGAGATTGAAGCGCAAAAGCTTCTCTCTTCTCCAACTCTTTGCCTGTGATCTCCTCAGGAATAGGAGGTTCAGCAAATTTTCTAACGCGTTTATTTTCATCATTGACAACACGGCGATCATTTTTTCGCATTGGTGGACGCGCACCGCGATCTGAAGGTTTACGATCTGAAGGCTTGCGATCTGAAGGCTTGCGATCTGAAGGCTTGCGATCTGAAGGCTTGCGATCTGAACTTCGACGATCCGAAGGCTTACGCGAAGATGGCTTACTAAATTTTCTCTCCACTTAAGATCTCCTTGCACAATACTCGGACGTTCAAATATTCAGTAAAAATTGTAGAAAATGAAAAAGGGGCCACAGTAATCTGCAACCCCTTTTCTAATATAAGTCCGGCGGCGTTCTACTCTCCCACAAGGTGACCCGTGCAGTACCATCGACGCTGAGAGGCTTAACTTCCGGGTTCGGAATGGGACCGGGTGTTTCCCTCTCGCTATGACCGCCGAAACGCTATTGAGATGTCAATCAAAACCTAGATCGCAATCTTTCGATTGTGATTTGGTTCCCGACCGTATCTCGGGAACCACACAGTGGACGCGTAGCAACTTTGTAGTTAAATCCTCGGCCTATTAGTACCGGTCAGCTCCAAGGCTTGCGCCTCTTCCACTTCCGGCCTATCAACCCAATAGTCTCTTGGGGGCCTTACTTGGTAAACCAATGGGAAACCTAATCTTGAAGCGAGCTTCCCGCTTAGATGCTTTCAGCGGTTATCTCTTCCGAATGTAGCTAATGGGCCGTGCTCCTGGCGGAACAACCCACACACTAGAGATTCGTCCGTCTCGGTCCTCTCGTACTAAAGACAGCCCTTCTCAAGTTTCCTACGCACACAGCGGATAGGGACCGAACTGTCTCACGACGTTCTGAACCCAGCTCGCGTGCCTCTTTAATGGGCGAACAGCCCAACCCTTGGGACCTACTCCAGCCCCAGGAT
>Ga0207935_1000286_pt1 | contig 12661 bp, 12 predicted proteins | sample LakMenEpi30Aug10_FD_150746 | JGI IMG/M metagenome (GOLD analysis project Ga0207935, IMG submission 150746) | Freshwater microbial communities from Lake Mendota, WI - 30AUG2010 deep hole epilimnion (SPAdes) | ecosystem: Environmental > Aquatic > Freshwater > Lake > Epilimnion/Euphotic zone ...
GTCTGCCGGCCGTCATCCGTCCCAGCTTCACGCTCGGCGGCTCGGGGTCGGGCGTGGCCTTCAACCGCGAGGAGTTCGACACGAAGGTGCAGCGCGGGCTCGATCTCTCCCCCGTGGGCGAGGTGCTCGTCGAGGAGTCGATCCTCGGCTGGAAGGAATACGAGATGGAGGTGATGCGCGACGCCGATGACAACGCCGTCATCATCTGCTCGATCGAGAACTTCGATCCCTGCGGCGTGCACACCGGCGACTCGATCACCGTGGCCCCGGCCATGACGCTCACCGACAAGCAGTATCAGCGGATGCGCGATGCGAGCTTCGCCGTGATCCGGGCGATCGGCGTGGCCACGGGCGGCTCGAACATCCAGTTTGCCGTCGATCCGAAGACCGGCCGGATGATCGTGATCGAGATGAACCCGCGGGTGAGCCGCTCGAGCGCGCTCGCGAGCAAGGCCACGGGCTTCCCGATCGCGAAGATCGCCGCCAAGCTCGCCGTCGGCTGGCGGCTCCACGAACTGCCCAACGACATCACGCGGAAGACGAAGGCCTGCTTCGAGCCGTCGATCGACTACGTGGTGGTGAAGGTGCCCCGGTTTGCGTTCGAGAAGTTCCCGGAGGCCGACAGCCGGCTCACCACGCAGATGAAGAGCGTCGGCGAGACGATGGCCATCGGCCGCACGTTCAAGGAGGCATTTCAGAAGGCTCTGCGGGGCCTCGAGGTGGGCAGCTTCGGCTTCGGGTGCGATGGCAAGGACCTCTGGGGCACGGTGGCCGAACCGTCGCCCGACGACATTCGTGCTCGGATCGCCACCCCCGACCCCGATCGCGTCTGGTATCTCCGCTATGCGATCAAGGCCGGAATGTCGGTCGCCGAAATCCACGAGCTCACGGCGATCGACCCCTGGTTCCTTGACCAACTCCAGCAGATCGTGGAGCTGGAGAGCCTCCTGCGCACGCTTGGGGCGCTCGCGGCGGTCGACGACGCGACGCTCCGTCGGGCGAAGCAGTTTGGCTTCGCGGACCGGCAGTTGGCCGTGCTGCTCGGCGCCTCGGAACTGGAGGTGCGCGACGACCGCAAGCGGCGCGGGATCCTCGCCACCTACAAGGCGGTCGACACCTGCGCCGCCGAGTTCGAGGCCCAGACGCCCTACTATTATTCGACCTGGGAAGAGGAGGACGAGACGCGGCCAAAGGAGCCCGGCAGGAAGCGGGTGATGATCCTCGGCGGCGGGCCGAACCGCATCGGGCAAGGCATCGAGTTCGACTACTGCTGCTGCCACGCCAGCTTCGCGCTCCGCGAGATGGGCATCGAGAGCGTGATGGTCAACTCGAACCCCGAGACGGTGAGCACCGACTACGACACGAGCGACATGCTATTTTTCGAGCCGCTCACCTGCGAGGACGTGCTCAACATCGCCGACCGCATCCAGCCCGACGGCGTGATCGTGCAGCTCGGCGGCCAGACGCCGCTCAACCTCGCCCGGGCGCTGCATGCCGCGGGCCTGCCGATCATCGGCACGACCGTCGACACGATCGATCAGGCGGAAGACCGTGAGCAGTTCAAGGCGCTCCTCGAGCGGCTCGATCTCAAACAGCCCGCGAGCGGCATCGCCCGCACGCTCGAGCAGGCCCGGCGCGAGGTGGCCCGGATCGGCTATCCGTCGCTGGTGCGGCCGAGCTTCGTGCTCGGCGGCCGCGCGATGGAGATCTGCTACGACAACGCCCAGTTCGAGCGCTACGTGGCCGAGGCCTTCGCCGTGGCCCAGGGGCAGCCGGTTCTGATCGACCGGTTCCTCGAGGACGCGATCGAGGTCGACGTCGACTGCATCGCCGACGGCCGCGACGTGATCGTGGCCGGGGTGATGGAGCACATCGAGGAGGCGGGCGTCCACTCCGGCGACTCGGCCTGCTGCATCCCGCCTCACAGCCTGTCGGCCGAGGTGGTCGCCGAGATCAAGGCCGCCGCCACGGGGCTCGCGCGGAGCCTCGGCGTGGTGGGGCTGATGAACGTGCAGTTCGCCGTCAAGAAAGAGGACGGCCGCCCCGCGATCTACGTGATCGAGGTCAACCCGCGGGCCAGCCGCACCGTGCCGTTCGTGGCCAAGGCCACGGGCCTGCCGGTGGCGAAGGTGGCGGTGAAGGTGATGGCGGGCACGAGCCTGGCGGAGCAGGGGATCACGGCCGATCCGGTGCCGGCGCACGTGAGCGTGAAGGAGAGCGTGTTTCCGTTCGTGAAGTTTGCCGGCGTCGATATCGCGCTCGGGCCCGAGATGCGGAGCACGGGCGAGGTGATGGGCGTGAGCGACCGGTTCAGCATCGCGTTCGCCAAGAGCCAGGTCGCCGCGGGAATCTTCCTGCCGGAGAAGGGGCGGATCTTCCTGAGCGTTGCGAGCCAGCAGGCGAAGGATTCGATGGTGGGGCTCGCGCGGCGGCTCCAGACCCTCGGCTTCGAGCTTCTGGCGACGTCGGGCACGGCCCGGGCGCTCGAGGCGGCCGGCATCCCGGTGGAGACAGTGAAGAAGCTCCAGGAGGGGCATCCGAACCTGATCGACCACCTCATCGACGGCACGGTGCAGCTGATCTTCAATACACCGCGGGGCAAGGGCGCGCGGACCGACGAGGGGCGGATCCGCGCGGCGAGCGTGCTCTACGGCGTGCCCTGCATCACGACTCTCCCGGCCGCGGAAGCGTGCGTGCGGGCGATGGAGGGCCTGCGCACCGAGCCGATGGGCGTGCAGCCGATTCAGGACCGGTTTCCCGAGGCCGTCACGGCCCGCTGACGCGGGGGACGTGGGGGGCGACGAGCGCGACCGTGCGTTCCGCCCACGCCTTGCCCTCCTCCGCGTCGCGCCGACTGTAGAAGCCCGACGGCGTCAGATCCTCGGCGCCGTAGAAGGCCAGTTCGCGGTCGCGGCGCAGCCGCCGCGAGGCCTCCGCGAGGGCCTCGATCTCCCCCGCGAGCGCGGCCGGGAGCCGGCCCCGCTCGGCGATGAGCACGTCCGACACGTCGTGGATCCGCGGCGGTTCGATGCCGCAGGCCCGGAGGAGCCCCTTGAGAGCGAGCTCGACGATCTCCTGGCTTTCGCGCACGACGTCGGCCCAGCTCTCCGCGGCGAAGAGCACCTGCAGGGCCTGCACGCGGACCTCGGCACGGTGGACGTAGTCGGCGGCCAGCCGTGAGCTCCGCATCTCACTCGCTCCGCACCCAGTAGGGCTGGCCGTGGGCGACATGCCGGACGATTTCGCCCGTCGCGATCCGGCGGCGAATTCCGGAGAGGCGCCGCGAGAGGTCGAGACCGCGCTCGAAGAGCACGATCCCATCGGTGGCCGCCTCAGCCCACGTGCCGGAGATCTCGGCTCCCGCCTCCGGCAGGTGCACGAGGTGCACATCGACGCCGCGGCCGTCCCACGTGAGCGGCTGCTCGTCCCACAAGCGGTAGAGCTCCCGGGTGATCGGGAGCGCAGGCTCGAGCACCACGAGGAGATCCACGTCGGAGGAGTCGGCCACGTCGCCGCGCGCCCACGAGCCGTAGACCACGACGCCGACGAGCGCCGCGCCTGCCTGCCGCCGCACCGCGCGGATGACGGCCGCGGCGGCGGCGTCGCCGGCGGCCCGGTGCATCGTCATCACCTGCGCGCAGTGTTCGTTGAGCGACATGCCGTGGCGGGTGGCCTCGCGGCGGAGGTCGGCGTGGAGCTGGGGGTCGAGCCGGAGGACAAACTTCCCCGAGGCGGCCTTGCTGCGCGGCGTCGCGCTGCGGCGGCGGGCCCGCGGCGGGTTGATACTGCGTTTCATAGAAGTATGGTATCATCACGCCTGCCGCGTTCAACGACGACCGGGCCCGGACTATCCTTAACGGCGAGAGCTCGACAACGCCGTTCGCTCCCGGTCGCGTGGACTTGCGGCTGAACTGCAAGCCCGAATTCGACAAGCACCCGCACGTGATCAACGGCGCGAGCGAGGTCTTCGCCGAGATCTGGGGGCCGGACCACGGCGTCGGCGCCCGCAGCGCCGTGGGCATGAGCTCCCTGCCGATGGGCGTGGCGGTGGAGATCGAGGCCGTGTTCGAGCTCGCCTAGGGCCGCGCCCCGAAATCAACAGCCGGCCAGGCGGGCGAAAAGAGCTGCGTCCCCTTTTCTGACCTCTGGCTCAAGATTTGGGGAGGGGGTCAGTTTGCGCGCGGGGCGTTCGCCCGGCGCTTCCGAGATTCACGGGATGCCGCGAGGTTTGTTCCTTGCATCCGGTCACGGGATCGGATAGGGTGCTTGCAAGCTCTTCGTGGAGGGAATGCAGCGGGCCGTGTTCCGGAAGAAAGCCCGAAACACGCCCGGTCTGTGATCCGCTGGATCGAACGCTGATCCATGGTGCGTCGCGACCCTTCGGTCGCGATGAAGTGCTGCCGGCCTCTCTGGTCGGTGTGTCTTCGAACCGCATGGCTGATGCGGGCCCCGGGCCTGCCCTGCAGCCATTCCACCGGGGAGGTGATCGATGCCGACATTCGTACGGCCGCTGTTTGTCTCGACCTATCCGCCGGAAGCGTGCGGCTTGGCGACCTTCACCAAGGACACCGCCGACGCAGTCGACCTGGCCGCCGGGCGGCCGGTCTCCGCGGTGGCCGCGATCGAGAAAATCGCCGCAATTCCGCCGAGCGACCCCCGGGTGGTTCACGTCATCGACAATCGTCGGCCCGACGCCTACCGCGTCGCCGCCGAGGTGGCGAACGAGGGGCCCTGCGACGTGGTCAGCCTCCAGCATGAGTTCGGCCTTTATCCGGGGGAGTGGGGCAGCCGGATCCTCGACTTCGTCGCCCGTTGCTCGAAGCCGATCGTGACCACGCTCCACACGCTCATGCCCCGGCCCGATCCGCTGCCGCGGATGATCGTCAGGCAGTTGGCCGCGCACAGCCGACGCATGGTGGTGATGACGCGCATCGCGGCCCGGCTGCTCCGCGACGACTACGGCGTGCCGCCGAGCCGGGTGCGGATCATCCCCCACGGCGTGCCGCCGGTGCCGTTTGGCCGCGACGAGTCGCACAAGGCGGCGCTCGGGCTGGCCGGCCGCCGCCTGCTCTGCACGTTCGGCCTGATCAACCGTGGCAAGGGTCTCGAACACATGATTCGCGGCATGCCGGCGGTGGTCGCAGCCTGCCCGACGGCCGTGTACCTGATCGTGGGCGCCACCCATCCGCAGGTGAAGCTGCGCGAAGGCGAGGTCTATCGCGAAGGGCTGGCGGAGCTGGCACGATCGCTGGGCGTCGGGGAGCACGTGCGATTCGTCAACGAGTACCTGAGCCTGCCCGACCTGCTCGCACACCTCCAGGCCTGCGACGTGTTCGTGACCCCGTATCCGGGCAAGGACCAGATCGCCAGCGGCACGATGGCCTACGCCATGGCCGTGGTCGGCGCCGTGATCAGCACGCCCTATCTCTATGCCCGCGAGATGCTGGCCGAAGGCCGGGGTGTGTTGGTGCCGTTCTCCGACAGTGAGAGCCTGGCCCGGGCCGCCGCCCTGCTGCTCACCGACGACCGTCTCCGGGAACAGACCCGCCGGCGCGCCTACCGCCATGTGCGGCCGATGTTCTGGCCCAACGTGGGCCGCAGCTACCACACCCTCTTCCGGCAGGTCGCCGCGGCGGAGCGCCGGAAGAGTCCACAACCCGCGCGGGCCGCAGCCGGCGGGCCCCGTCCCCCCGCCCTCCAGGAAGGCACCCGATGAACCACGCCGCCGACATGCCGCTTGCCCACCTCGATCGCATGACCGATTCGACCGGGCTCATCCAGCACGCGATCTACGGCATTCCGCGCCGCGAGAGCGGCTACACGACTGACGACAACGCCCGTGCCCTGCGGCTCTGCACCCGGCTGTGGGGCCGGCATCCCGACGACCGCATGCTGGGTCGAATCGCCTGCTACCTGAGTTTCCTGGAACACGCCCGCTGCCCGGTGAAGGGCTTCCACAACTTTCTCGGCTACCAGCGGGACTGGCTCGACACGACCGGCACCTGCGATTGCCAGGGGCAGGCGGTGCTCGCGCTGGCCGAGGTGCTCGGCAGCCGGCTGCCCGAGAGCTTCCGCGCGGTGGCCGGGGAACTGATCAAGACGGCCCTGCCGACGCTGGCCGAACTCCGCAGCCTGCGGGCCCAGGCCTACCTGATCATGGCCTGGTCGCATCTCTGGAAGGCCGACGTCCCGCTGGCCCACGGGCTCGAGGCCGTCGCCGAGCAAGCTGCGCTGCGGCTCACCAACGCCTACGAGCGGTCGCACCGGCCGGAATGGCCGTGGTTCGAGTCACGGATGACGTATGCCAACGCCGTGCTGCCGCACAGCCTGTTTGCGGCGGCTGAACGCTGGCCAGACGGCCCCTTCCTGAACGTCGCCGAGCAGACGTTCGGCTTTCTGGTCTGCGAGACGACGACGAGCGGCCTGTTCTGGCCGGTGGGCAACCGCGACTGGTACGCGCGGGGCGAGCCCAAATCGCCCTACGATCAGCAGCCGGTGGAGGCCTCGACGATGGCCGAGGCGGCGCTCGCCGCCTGCACGGTTCGCGCGGAGGCGGGCCATCGGGCCACGTTCCTCAGGGCGCACGCCTGGTTCGAGGGTCGCAACAGCCTGGGGCTGGCGCTCTTCGATCCGCTCACCGGCGGCTGCTGCGACGGCCTGCAGCCCGACGGCCTGAACCTCAATCAGGGCGCCGAGTCGACGCTCGCGGCGCTCTGGACCCGCTGGCTGGGCATCGCGACCCGGAAGCTGTACTGCACCGACGATGAGATCGCCCTCGGCCCCCGTCCCCCGTCCCCTCCGCCCCAGGAACACCCGGCCCATGACGCCCCGCGAGAAGCCACAGCACTATCCCGAACTCTTTGAACGCCATGAGCGGAATCCGATCCTCACGGCCAACGACTGGCCGTATCCGGTCCACACCGTCTTCAACGCCGGCGCCTGCCAGATCGACGGCACCACGCTGCTCCTGGTGAGGGCGGAGGATCGCCGCGGCCATTCCCATCTCAGCGTGGCCCGCAGTGCGGATGGGGTTTCCGGCTGGCGGATCGACCCCCAGCCCTCCTTCGCGGCCGATCCGGTGAACTACGCCGAAGAGGCCTGGGGGGTCGAGGACGCCCGCGTCACCTGGGTCGAGGATCGGCATGCGTGGATCATCGCCTATACCGCCTTCTCGGCGATCGGGCCGCTCGTCTCGTTGGCCTCCACGGCCGACTTCAAGTCGTTCACGCGCCTCGGGCCCGTGATGCCCCCGGAGGACAAGGACGCCGCGATTTTCCCCCGGCGGTTCGGCGGTCGCTATGCGATGATTCATCGCCCCGTGTCGGCGGGCAGTTCCGGGGCCCACATCTGGCTTTCCTTCTCGCCCGACCTGCAGCATTGGGGGGATCACCACGTGCTCTTGCATGCCCGCCGCGGCTCGTGGTGGGATGCCAACAAGATCGGCCTCAGCCCCACGCCTCTGGAGACGCCGGAGGGCTGGCTGCTGCTGTACCACGGCGTGCGGCACACTCCCGGCGGCTGTCTCTACCGGCTGGGCCTGGCGCTGCTCGACCTCGAGCAGCCCTGGCGGGTGCTGCGGCGCAGCGACGACTGGATCTTCGCGCCGGAGATGCCCTACGAGCGGCAGGGAGACGTCAACGGCGTGGTCTTCCCCTGCGGCTGGATCCTCGACGAGGCCAGCGGCATGATCCGGATGTATTACGGCGGCGCCGACTCCTGCCTGGCCCTGGCCACGGCGCGGCTGGCCGACGTGCTCGACTACGTGCGCACCTGCCCGGCCCCGCCGCAGCGGGAGCGTCCCGGGATGGCACACTGAAGGCTCCCCCAACCAGCCCTCCACACGCGAATCGGGAATCAGCGCAGACCGCCCGCGGCGACCAGTTCGGACACCTTGCTGCCGGCCGCCCCGTCGCCGTTCGCCTGGCATGTGGCACTCGCCAGCTCCACGCCCCCTGTCCACATCTCGCCCCGTTGAATCGGAATGGCCGCGGTGTTGACGGCGGTCGTCGTAAAGCCGATTTGCACCCGGCCGCGGGCCACTTCGAGCACGGTGATCAGCAGCAACGGGGCCCCGCCTCCAGGATTGCCGATCACGATCGTCTGTCGCTTCTTCCGCGTGAGCACCAGCATGAGGGGCTGCCTTTCCCAAAGTCACCCGACCTCTGTCAACAAAAAAAGCCGACTCGGGAACGAGCCCCCGAAAGGGCTTGTTTCCGAGCCGGCTTACGCTGCGACGAACCTTTCGGCGTGGGCCGAACTGCTCGCCAACTCGTCTTCCGACATGTCCGTCCGGCAGAACCGGCACGGCGCGAAGTGCAGACTCAGCCGCCTGCGGCGACCAACCTGCGACTCCTTCGTCAGGGTACGCGGGCGAAACCCGAAAAGCAAATGCCCAATCGGAACAAGCGCCGCGCTGGCGACGCGGCGGGCAGTCGCAGCGGTCGCCGTGCGGCCCCGCTGCTCACTTCCGTTTTGTGTCCCGCAGATTCATCTCGTCTGAAAGCGTGAACACGAATACCTCCTCGCCCGTGATCGTGCTGATGTCGTGGTGCATGCTGACGCACCGCAGGCCTGTCGATTGCTGGATCACTGCGTCGATCCGCAGGCGGGAGGTTTCAAGCATGTACGTGCGGACGCTTTTGAGCATGTCTCGGCCTTTTTCCGGAGGCTGCACTGCTGCGAGGCTGGTTTCCGCCGGCGTGAGAATCCCCTGCAGGCGGACGAGCAGCAGGTTGCCGATCAGATGCGTGCGGATCTCCGTGGGGCCACGGCCCATGAATTCCTGCATGAAATGTGCGACGGCTTCACAGATCGCCGCCTCGACTTCTCCGCGGGTCTTCATGCAATCTCTCCTTTCGGACCGCCGTGCGGTCGCGATCAAACATGAGGCGATCCGCGGCGATGAGCCTCCCGACGCACCATCGGAGACCCGTTGCCCTGAGCGGCTGAGATCGCGATTTCAGGTCGCGGCACCGCACCGTTGCCCCCATTCTATCAGACCGGGGAGCAAGCCGCCCGCGGCAGGATGCGGTGAACAAGGTGAGAAGGGCCAGGGAGGAAGCCCGCTGGCTCACCGCGGCCGGCGTCTTGCAACCGCCAGCGACAAACCGAGCATGCCCAGCCCTGCCAGGGCCAGGCCGCCCGGCTCGGGCAGCGAGATGGTGATCAGCGAGTCGGGGCCGGTTCCCATGCCAAACGTGTACAAATCCACGACATCGCTCTCCCTGTACCCGGCAGCACCCGTGAATCGGAACTCGATTTCCCGGCGCACGAGGTGGGTGCCGTCGAGCACCCCGACCGGATCGATGTCGGTTCCCGCGTAGATCGCGAAATTGATCATCTGATTCCCAAGGCCCACGATGTGCGGGTTGAAGGAGTTCGGGGCCAACCCGCTGTTGCCGACCGTGCCGATCCCGAATCCGAGAAACGGGGCTTGGTCCGGATTCAGCTCGCGAAACAGCCACGTCCCGTCACCGCGGGCGCGGGCGACGAGATCACTGGCCCGCCCCGCCTCGGTCACGAAGGTTTGGGGCGTGTAGTACTCCGGTTGGTCGGGTTGTCCGGCACGGACGTGAAACACGAATCCACTCGCCTCCGCCAGCACGAGTGGCGGCCGGGCTGTGCCGCGGCGGATGTCGAAATAGAAGCTCGACAACACGTCGGCCGCGGCCTTGGACTCGACGGGCGACACGTTGGACAGCGAGATGAGCAATTCGTCTCCGGCAAACGTCAGGCCGGCGGTGAACGCCACGGCCCGCCCTGCAGCCGACGTGCCCGACACCGGAATGAGCAACGTCGCCTGACTCATCGAGGTGAAGGAACAGACCGTCGCCACGAGGACGCCTGCTCGGAGCCCCTGGGAAAAGCTGGGAAAAAAGGGAAACGCCATGATTCGGACTCCGTGTGCAACACGGCGTCCGATGCCGGAACAACGACGTCATGCTGACGACGCGGTGGGAAGGCCCGAAGCGGATCGCCCGGGGGCAATTCGCTCGCCGCGGCCAACGCTGGGCCCCTCGACGTTGCCGATCGAGGCAACCATCGGGGCAAATCGTTGCCCGAGAGATGCTGTCAGGCTCCCAGCACGAGCACGAGGCTCTCGCGGTCGCTCCGACGCGGCGGAACTATGCCGTGACCCATCCGCCCGGGCAAGCCGGCGCTGCGGCCGCCTCTGGATTCAGGCCGCCACCTGCACCAGCCATGCGAGCCGACACCTGAACGGATCGAGGAACGTGTCCGCCGCCACATGCTGCCGACTCCGACCTCATCGGACCGTCGCGGTTGCACTCGCGGCAGATTCCTGTATAGTTCCATCGACGACGCGGATGAATCATTCACCTGCCCTGCTTGGCAGTTTCCCGCGTGAGGGCTCGGTTTTCAGCGAGCACGTCGTCCGGTTTCACCGTCTCGTGGGGTGGCGTCACGTCACCTGTCGCTTGACGCTTGAAAACGCGTTGCCTGCCAGTTGCAGCCAGCGTTGATCGACTCGAGCGGCCGCCTCGGCGGCCGTTCGCCTCAGGAGGAACTCCCATGCGACGGTCCTTTGTTTTCGAGACGGTGGCGGCGGCGGTGGTGATGCTCGGTGCCGGAGGCGTGCAGGCCTCGAGTATTTTCGTCGGCACGGTGGCCGCCTGGAGCGTTAGCCCTACCCAAGTCGCCGCCGACAAGACGTTCCTCTATCTCGATTCGAGCGGGGGATGGTCGGGAGCCGAGCTCGTGACGATCTCGTCGAACATTCCGCTGAACTCGGAATCGCTCAGCATCAGCGGACTGAGCGGATACATCGGCCCGAAGAACCTGATGCTCGCGTATCAAGTGACGATCTCGTCCACGTCGAGTGACGTCTTCGGCTCGATCTCACTCGATCAGGACTTCTCCGGCGCGACCGCGACCACCTACAAGGACATCTTCGCGAGCCTCGAGGATCTCGATGCCAGCCCCACTCCCGGCAGCGGAACCTGGGCGCTCTCCGTGATCGACGGGGCCGCCGGCTCGACCATTGCGCTGCCGGGGCTCAAGTCAATCTGGATTCGAGACACGATCACGCTGAGCCCGAGCGGTTCGGTGCTGTCGGTGTCGAACACCATGGTGCAAGTGGTTCCCGAGCCCGATATGGTGCCGGTGACCGCTTGCCTCGCCGGCGGGAGCATGCTGGTGGCGTGGCTGGCCCGGTGGCGACGGACAGTGTCCACGCACCTTCGACGAAAGAGCCGACCATGTGGGGTTCATACAAATCCCTGAGCGCACCGTGCAGAACGTTCCCGTGCACCGGCTGACATCGTTCGTGAGTTGCCGCTTGCTTTCATCGCACGCGGCTCTATGATGCAGGTCAGGTCTGCGGGCAGCTCGGCAACGAGTGGCCGACAGACCATAAAGGATGACGAGTCGCGGAAGACGAGTCAGCATGCAGTCCGGCCGCTGCCGGAAAGTTTGCTGGAACGTAGGCCGGCGTGAAACGTGCTTCGGGTGCTGAGCACCAGAAGCGGTTTTTCATGCCGGCTTTTTTCGTTTCATGGGCCAATGCCTGCGGGCATCGCACGGTACTGCCGTCGCGAACGGAAAGGAAATCAGGATGAGCATCGTCCATGGTGGAAAGCGGGGCGGTGAACGTCTCGCCCGTCGAGTGGCACACGCCGCCGGCACGTTCGAGCATCTCCTGGTCGGTCGCGTTCCGTCGAGCGTGACGGTGGTGGCGGACGGGGATTGGATGGTGCTCAGCATCCACGAAGCCTTGTCGCCGGGCGAGCGGCGGGTGGCGAGCAATGGCACGGGCGGGTTCGCGAAGGTGGACGCTTACCACCGGCACCTGTTCAGCCACGGTCTCGAAGCCTTGTGTGGTCACGTCCGGACGTGCACGGGCGTATGGTTTCGCGGCGGCGCCGTGCATGTCGATCGGGCGACCGGAAGTGTCCTCAAGACACTCACCACGAGGACCGCAGTCGACATGTTCCTGCTGGGCGAGGGCGTGCCGACACTGGGAATACCGATCGACACGCATCTGCATGCCAATGGCGTGAGTGGAGCGGGGGGCAGGGCCGTCCTTCGCCATCGTATGGAACCGGAGGGACCCCCAACCAAGAAGAAGGTGGCCTATGTTGGTGTTAACTCGGAAGAATCGTGAAAGTGTGGTGATCGGTCGCGGTGAGGATCTCGAGCCGACGGTCGTGGTCACGGTCCTGGAGATCACGGCCGGCAGGGTGAGGCTGGGATTTCAATCGGACGCGGGCACGCCAATCCACCGTCACGAGGTGTGGGAACGCATCCGCAATGGTGATGGACACGACGGAAACGGACGCGACAGTCCGCTGCTCAGGAACGGGCTGCCGGTGCCAACCTGAACCCCCGCCCTGACGCTGCCCCCGTCTTGGTACCAGCCGAGTTGTTAGCCATGCAGGGCCGGTAGCTGGGCATGCCCAGCTACCGGTCGCGCGAACTCCAACGGCGTCCGGTTGCCCAGAGCACCATGCGGACGAACGCGATAGTAATCGCCCCTCCAAGCTTTGGCACTTCTGCAACGGTCCGTGCACCTGCGAGCCTAGAGCGACCGACGGCGTCTTCGCGCCGACCGGTGACGGGCCGCCGGCTTTCTTGCCGGCGGCGCGAAGGCGAAGCCGCCGGCTGGAGCCAGCTGCCGGCCCGGCCGATCACCCAAGCCGATCTG
>Ga0207935_1000292_pt1 | contig 12538 bp, 10 predicted proteins | sample LakMenEpi30Aug10_FD_150746 | JGI IMG/M metagenome (GOLD analysis project Ga0207935, IMG submission 150746) | Freshwater microbial communities from Lake Mendota, WI - 30AUG2010 deep hole epilimnion (SPAdes) | ecosystem: Environmental > Aquatic > Freshwater > Lake > Epilimnion/Euphotic zone ...
GGGTCGATGATGCAGTGGCCGGTGTGCAGCACCCCGGCGGCGGTGCGCATCTGCTCCCAGCGTTGCCACACCTCCTCCGCGTCCGCCGGCTTGCCTAATGCTTCGCCGTCGAGGTCCAGCATGGAGTCGCAGCCGAGGACGAGGGTCCGGCTGTCCGGGCTGGGAGAACCCACCTCCACATCGCCGGCGAGGCGTTCGGCCACGGCCCGGGCCTTGCGCTCGGCGAGCACGACGACTGCTTCGGCGGTGGGGAGATGGTCGGTGCCGTCCTCGTTGACGCCGCTGGTGACCACCTCGGGGTCGAGACCGGCCTCACGCAGCACCCGCAGGCGCGCCGGGGAGGCCGAGGCCAGCACCAGGCGTGGTCGGGGAGTGGGGCGGCTGGTCACGGCTGCCATCGTGGCAGGTGTGACCGACGAACCTCACACGGATCCGATCCGGACTGGCCCAGCATTCGCGTCGGCAGGTATCCCACTTTCCCTATTGCCCACACTTATCCGTGTCGGTACCCTTAGGTGCGTGACCCTGATTGAAACCGACGCCCGCAGCCGGGTTGTGCTTCCCGGTCACCCGAACCAGAAGTTCGTCCTTCAGGAGAACTCGGACGGCAGCATCCTGCTCCTTCCGGCGCGTGTCGTGACCGAGGCGCAACTGGAGTACGAGGAGAGCCCCGAACTCCGCGACCTCCTGGCCCGTGCTGCGGCGTCGAAGACCGTGCGGAAGTCGCGACGCCGGTCGGCGTGAGCGGCGTAGCGCCCGTGTCCGACGGCGAGTACTCCGAGGTGGCGGACGCTCAGCTCGACGAACTCGAGGAGAGCGACCCTGACCTCTACAACGATGTGATGGACGTGTGCGAGGCGATCTTCGCCAGTCCGGCTCGAGCGCAGGGAATGTCGGCGGCCGTGCAGACGGCCGATGGCATCGTGTTCCGTCTCGCCGTGCCCGGTCGACACCCCTACAAGGTGTTCTGGTCGTCGGATGGTCCCCGGATCGAGGCGATCTTCCCCTACCCGTGACGCAGGCGTGACGGTGGGTAGGGGCTCCGGCTCGCCGTGAGCAGAGGTCGGGAACGATCCTGCGGGAGACCGTCGAACGGTCACCTGCCTCCGAGCCCTCCATTGATGGAGAGGCAGTGTTGTGAGACCCTTCTGATGTGCGCTCTGTCGAAGTCACCGTAGATGTGGAGCCGGAGCTTCTTGGGTTGGCTCGTCAACTCGGAGTCGACGTGGCGGACGCAGCTCGACGAGGTGTGGAGCAGACTGTTCGCAAGGCGATGGCGGCCGCCGATCGGAAGGCCTACCTTCTTTTCCCTGAGGATGAAGATCCTGACTGGGATGCAGCCGAGGCATGGGACGATGGCCGACCTGATCTTGCATAGCGCAGGGGTGTCCCGACCTACTGCGTAATCCGGGACCCTCGATCGGACTTGTGGACGGTGAGGTGTACCGGGATTCGTTCCTTCATTTCCGCCACGTGGCTCACCACGCCGATCGTGCGGCCACCACTTCGTAGGTCATCGAGGATGTCGAGCACGGAGTTCAGCGATTCCTCGTCAAGGCTGCCGAAACCCTCGTCGATGAAGAGTGTCTCGAGGCTTGAGCCGCCAGCTTCGGCGGCAACGATGTCGGCGAGGCCGAGCGCCAATGCGAGGGAGGCAGCGAAACTCTCTCCGCCCGAGAGGCTGTTCGTGCTCCGGGTGCTGTTGGCGTAGGTGTCGATGACCTCAAGCCCCAGGCCCCCAGCCTGCTGACCGGTGAGTGCCTCGTCGGTCTGTCGGAGTGCGTAGCGGCCCTGTGACATGTGGTGGAGTCGCTTGCTCGCAGCATCGGCGACGAGCTGGAGCCGAGCTGACAGCACGTAACTGGTGAGTCGCATGCGCTGATTGGGTATGAGGCCGCCCTTCTCGCCACGGGCGAGGTCGGAGAGCGTGCGGAGGACTCGGTGTCGGTCAGCGATGGGTCCGCCCTCCTCCGACTTCCTGACCAGTTGCTTCCGGCAGTGCGCAATCGCCTCGCACAGCCCCTTGATGCGCTGGCTCTCTCCCACAGCGTCGTTGTAGGTCTGTTTGGCTTCCGTCGCTCGAGCCTCAGCGGCCACCTGATCCGCGGGTGCTGCCGCATTGGCTTCCTGCAGTCGTTCGCTGTCGAGGATCGCTTCAACACGCGAGCGCTCGTCATCGATCTTCTTTACAGCTGCGTTGAGGGCGTCGACATCCTCTGGAGGGAGCACCGCAGCGGCGGCGTCATCGAGGCCGTCGAAGCCAGAGCGGGTCGCTTCCGTCCGTGCCGCCTCCCGTGCGATCGCCAGCTGCTTTGCCTCTATCTTTTTGGCGCTGCGTTGGGCGAGCAGCATTGCGACGGCATCACGGAGTCCGTCGAGATGTGACCTGTGCGCATCTAGCGTGGGGAAGCCGTCGACAGCGTCGCTAACGATCTTCCGCAGATCGACCACACGATTGGTGACCGTTTGGAGGTCTGCGCCCTTCTTCGGCCGTGACTGTTCCACCTCGCGTTGCCGGTTGGTGAGTTCCTGCCGGGCCTGCTCCGCCCCCTCAAGCCGGGTGGCGGCCTCGTCACCAGCTGCGATGGCTGCAGCGAATGCCTCCTCCTCTGCTGCTGCGGTGGTGGCGGCTTCCTCAATCTCCTCAAGACTCTTGTGGCTGAGTGCCTCGTTCAGCTTTGTAATGCGATCCGTCAGGGTGTCGAGCAGGGTCTCAGCCGCACTGAATTCCGCCGTCGAAGCGTTGAGGGCGGCGTCGGCAGCGTCGAGCTCCGCCTGGGATGCGTGGGCGTCTGTGGGTTCAGCGGGGTGCGGGTGCTCGGCTGAACCGCACACTGGACAGGGATCGCCGGGTTCGAGTTCCCCGGCGAGCTCGGCGGCGAGTCCAGCCATACGCCGTGTGAGAACCTCCACCTTCTTCCGGCGAGCGGCGTCAAGTTGCTCCTGCGCCGTTCCGAGTCGGGTTTCGGCTTTGGCTCGCTTGTCAAGCAGGTCTGCCCGGTCCTTGGCGCGACCCAGTGCCTCCTTGGCTTGGCTCGATCGCTCGACGGCAATCGCCTGCTGACGCTGCGCCTGTGCGCCTTGAGCCTTTGCACGTTCGTCTTCTTTCAGCGAGGTGTCATGCTGGCCAAGTTTGGCCGTGAGTGAGGTGAGTTCGTCGTCGATGCGGTGAAGTTCCCCCTCTAGCCGGGCGGCCTCCGCAATAGCGTCAGGGAGGGTGGTGCGCTCAACCTTCAGTGCTGTCTTCAACTCTGCCAGCACCTGGGTGATTCGGTCCCGCTCAATTGTGAGGTCGTCATCTGACGTGGATGACAGTCCCGGACGCAGGGCGTCGAGCTGCGACGTTGCCTTCAGGAGCGCTTCCTCCGCTTGCTCAAGCGCAGTGGAGTGCCGGTCGCACGACTCGAGCAGCGTCCGGACGCCCACGGCCTTGCGGGCGGCCGCCAGGCGCGCCTGCGTTGCGTCATGCTCAGGAGCGAGGTCGTCGAGTTCCTGCTTGCGCTGAGCAGCAGTCCGAAAGGTCTCCTGGTCGTCGGCTAGCGCCTTCTGCGCTGCTGCGAGGTCGTTGGCCAGCGCTTGTGCCGCCTCAGCTCGCGTCACGGCTCCGTCGGCCGCTGCCTTGTCTGCCGCGTAGGTTCGCTTGAGCTCGTCGAGCCACTCGTTGCGATCAGCAGGATCGGGGGGGTCGACGGCAAGTTGCTCACTGAGATGCTGGACCTCGAGATCCATGGCTTGGTTGATCTTCGCTGCTGCCCTGCCTGCTCTTGACTCCTCGTCCCGCAGCCAGTTCTCGATGCTGACGAACCTCGTCGTATCGAAGAGTGCCTGCAGGAGTGGGAGGCGCTGGGTGGAAGAGGCGCGGAGGAACTCGGCGAACTGGCCCTGAGGCAGCAGGACCACCTGCTGGAACTGGCTGGCATTGAGGCCGAGGAGTTCGGTGACCAGACTGGTCGCTTCCTCCTGTTTGGTGGCGCGGGAAACCCAGTCGCCGTCGACGAGTTCCTCGACGTTCACGGTTGCGGGTTGCCGGGTTGTCCCCTCGCCGACCCGCTTCGGACGTTCCTGCGCCGGCGCTCGCGTGATGCGCAGGCGACGACCTCCGAGGGTGGCCTCGAGGATGGTGGTGGTCAGCGTGTCGCTCGCAGCGTGGTGGCTCCGAAGTTCCTCGGTCCGACCCTTTCGGGCTCCCGGCACCTCGTTGTAGAGCGCGAAGCAGATGGCATCGAGGATGGTGGTCTTGCCGGCGCCGGTTGGTCCGCTCAACAGGAACAGGCCGCTGTCGGCGAGGGCGTCGAAATCGATTCGTTCAGTGCCAGGGAATGAGCCGAATGCCCGGATCTCGAGGTGGTGGAGTCGCATCAGTGCTCACTCCCGCCCGGTCGGGTCGCATCGAGTGCCTCGTCGATGATGGCCACCTCGTTCTCGTCCGGCTCGCGCAGCGCCTGGTCCACGAAGAAGTTCATCACCACGTCCCGATCGTGGAGACCCTCGATCCTCTCTGCCCGAGTGGCCTCCGTTGCCTCAGTCGTGCGTTCGGGCTGGTGGGAGAGGTGCAGGGCATGGGGGAAGCGGTTCCTGAGCTGGGCCATGGGCCCTGGGGGAAGTAGTGGATCGGTGAGCGTCACGCTCACCCAGTGGTCCTCAATGGCGGTGTGCGCCGGGTTGGCCAGCACGTCCTCCAGCGTCCCGCTGATGACCGTCAGTGGACGTGGTACCGGTGTCGGGATTTCGGTGATGGTGACGTCGCCGGATGCGTCGAGATCGATCAATGAGACGGACTTGGTGTGCCCGGCCTCCGAGAAGGAGTACGCAAGAGGCGATCCGCTGTAGCGGACGGTTCCCTCCATGGTTTGTGGGCCGTGCAGATGGCCGAGTGCGGTGTAGTCGACGTTGCTAAAGATGGACACGGGAACCGACGGCGCCCCCCCGACGGTTACGTCACGTTCGGAGTCCGATGTCGAACCACCAGCGATGAACGCGTGCGCCACGACGACCGATCGCGTCCCGGGTCTGGTGGCGAGATCAGCGTGGACACGGGACATTGCTGCGGTGAGGACTGCGGTGTGGCTTGCGGCGTCGGTCTCCAGCACCGAGCGTGTGGCGATGGGGTCGAGATAGGGGAGTCCGTAGATGGCAACGGCCCCCTCGGCATCGCTCAGCATCACAGGCTGGTCGATGCGAGCAGGATCGGTTCGCATGTGCACCCCGACCGCATGGAGCAGGTCGGCGTGCGTGCCGACTCGAGTGCCTGAGTCGTGGTTGCCGGAGATCATGATCAGCGGCACGCCGGTTCCCGCCAGTCGGGCGACAGCCGTGTCGAAGACCTCGATTGCGGCGACCGGCGGGTTGGAGCGGTCGTAGAGGTCACCGGCGACGATGACGGCGTCGACGCCCTCGATGCGCACCACCTCCACCAACCAGTCGATGAACTCGGCCTGGTGGTCGAGGAGCTCGACGCCGTGGAGCCGCTTGCCCAGGTGCCAGTCGGAGGTGTGGAGCAGACGCACGGTGAGCATCTTACGGACCGGTTGTGACAGCCTCTCTGGTATGAAAATTGGCTCCCGACACACCCCCATCGAGGCCCTCAGCGCCGTCACCCTCGCTGTGTCGGACATGGACCGGTCGGTGGCCTTCTACGAGGCGGTGGGCTTCGAGGTCGCCTTCGGCGGCCGGGGTACCCCGTTCACTTCCCTGCGGGCTGGGACCGGCTTCGTGAACCTCCAGTTCGATCCCGAACACGCTCCAGTTGAGGGGATCTGGGGCCGGGTGATCCTGTGGGTTGATGACGTGGATGCCGCCTACTCGCGGGTGATTGCCGCTGGTGGGGTTCCCGATGCTGCCCCGGCGGATGCACCTTGGGGGGAGCGCTATTTCCACGTCCGCGATCCCGACGGTCACGAGTTGAGCTTCGCTAGGCCCCTCCGTTGACTGCCCCCTGCCTGTTCCCAACCGTCGTTGCGTCGTTGGGTCGCTGGAGCGAGCAGGGGTCGCACTTCGCGGCCACAATGGATCGGTGAGCACCTATCTCAGCCCATCGGGCGCGTCTTTGTGGAAGCAGTGTCCCCGCCGTTGGTGGTACCGCTACGTCGAGGGTCTGCCCGAACCACCCCCCGGGGAACCGGCTGTCATGGGCACCTTTGTGCACAAGGTGCTGGAGGATCTTCTTGAGTTGTCGCCCGAGGGGCGAACTCCTGACGCGGCTCGCCAGATCGCTACCGAGTACTTCACGCCATTCTCCGAGCGGGGGGACTTCCAAGCACTCGGGTTCGACGAGGTGGCGACACGTCGATTCAAACACAAGGCGTGGACAGCCATCAGCGCGTACTTCGCCGAGTTCGCGCCTGCACAGGTTGACCCGGTGCACCAAGAGATGCGCGTGCGCGCCGAGGTGGCCGGCGTTCCGTTCTTCGGGATCATTGACCTCGTTGAGCGCGACGGCACCACCGGCGGCGACGCCGTGATCGTGACTGACTACAAGACCGGCACACCGCCCGAAACCGGGAAGCCATGGTCTGCTGAGCAGAACGCCGAGAAGTTGCTGCAACCCATGTGGTACGCGGCGGCGCTGATGGAGATGGGGGAGCACACGCCAACCCTGGCCCGACTTCTGTATTTCACGGCAGCCCAGACGGCTGACGGCGGACTGGTGGGACGAACCGGCCAGTTGTCGGCAACCGTCGACGAGGGTGCTCTGGAAGCCGCCCGGGCGGAACTGGCGAAGCGTTGGCACCAGATTGGTGAGGCTCGCGAGGCCGGCATGGCTGACGCCAACCCAGGGGTGCTGTGTGGATGGTGCCCATTTGTTGCGCACTGCGCTGAAGGCCAGATGGAGGTGCGGCGCCTCCGGAGCGAGACGAACCCCCGCACGGGTGAACCTCGGATGCGAAGTGATGCTCCTGCGGTGGTTGAACTGGGCCTGCTGTGAGTTTGCCATCGTCTCCGATCGCACCAAAGAGGTGTGTCGTCATCGGGGCTTCGGGCTACGTGGGCGGCCGGCTTGTCACTCGCCTTCTCGCTGCCGGACACGAGGTCACTTGCGTTGCGCGTACCCCAGCGAACCTCGCCGGCATGCCGTGGGCACAGGAGGTCCGCATCGCACAGGGCGATGTGCTGGACCGTGCCTCGCTTGATGCGCCGTTCGCCGGGGCCGACGTCGTCTACCACCTAGTGCATGCCATGGGTGGCGCGACCGACTTCGCTGATGCCGACCGCCGTGGGGCAGCGAACGTGCGGGACGCGGCGGCTGCGGTCGGCGTCAGTCGCATCGTGTACCTCGGAGGACTCGGTCCTGATGAGGGACTCTCTCCTCATCTCGCAAGTCGCCATGAGGTGGGAGCTGTACTCGCTGCGGGCCCGGTGCCGGTGACGGAACTTCGCGCAGCAATCATCATCGGGTCAGGCAGCGCCAGTTTCGAGATGCTGCGCAGTCTCGTCGAGGTGCTTCCGGTCATGGTGGTACCGAAGTGGGTGACGCGCACCAGGTGCCAACCGGTCTCGATCCGTGACGTCTTGTACTACCTCGTCGCCATCCTCGATGTCCCCGACACCGCAGGGCGAGTTCTCGACATTGGTGGCCCGGAGGTCCTGACCTATCGCGACATGATGCAGGTCTACGCCTCCGTTGCCGGTCTCCCCCGGCGAGTGATCATCCCGGTCCCGGTCCTGTCCCCAGGACTCTCCTCGCACTGGATCAATGTCGTCACCCCCCTCCCGATCGGGTTGGCCCGACCACTTGTTGCCAGCCTCACTACTGATGTCGTGGTTCGAGCTGATCACGACATCAATCGGTGGGTCCCCCACACCACGGTTCCGCTCGCCGACGCCATTGCCCGCGCCCTTCAGCACATCCGCGAACTCGACGTCGTCACCTCGTGGGCAGGGTCGGTTCGCTCCCCGACGGTCACCGGTGACAATCCTGCCGATCCGATTCCCACCGACCCCGGCTGGTCGGGAGGGACGTTGCGTACCGACGAGCGGCACGCATTCTCGGTGGCGCCGCCCGAGGAGCTGTACGCAGTGGTGTCAGGTATCGGGGGGGATCGCGGCTGGTATGGCTTCGGGTGGTTGTGGCGCATCCGCGGCGTTGTCGACAAGCTGACCGGCGGGGTGGGCATGCGCCGGGGCCGTCGCCACCCCGATGATCTGCGTCCGGGAGACCCGCTCGATTTCTGGCGGGTGGAGGTCGCTGATCGTCCTCAAGAGGTCAGACTCAGGGCAGAGATGCGACTCCCAGGGACGGGATGGCTCGACTGGCGCATCGAGCCTCTCCCCGGTGGAGGGAGCAGCCTTCGCCAGTTGGCGATGTTCGCGCCTCGCGGCCTGCTCGGTCGGGCCTACTGGCTGGCGGTCACGCCGTTCCACCACCTGATTTTCGGCCGGTTGGCTCGCTCTCTCGCCGCCGCTGCGGACCGGCGAGTAACTGCGGCAGCGAACTGACGTCAGCGTTTGGCGCCGAACCGGCTACCCCACGCGGACGTCAAGGGTGTTGAGTCCGCGCAGCGTGAACGTGTTGCGCCACTCCGGATCGGCCGTCAGTTCGATGGTGTTGAAGCGGCCAAGTAGGTGGTTGAAGAACACCCGTCCCTCCATGCGCGCAAGTGAGGCGCCGAGGCAGTAGTGGATGCCCGTGGCGAAGCTCAGTACGGGGGTTGGGCGGTCCACAATGTGGAAATCCTCTGGATGATCGAACTTTTCCGGGTCGCGGTTCGCAGCGCCCAACAGAGTGATGATCCAGTGCCCGCGTGGGATGGACTGTCCGCCGATCTCAATGTCGGCGACGGTGCGACGGGCATCCATCTGAACGGGTGATTGGTAACGCAGCATCTCTTCAACCGCAGCTGGTGCCAGCGTCGGGTCGGAGCGCAGGCGTTCCATTTCGCCGGGATGTTTCAGCAGGCACCACAGGCCGTTGCCGATCAGGTTCGTCGTGGTTTCGAATCCGGCGGCGAAAATCAAGATGAGGGTGGCGATCATCTCCTGATCCGTCAACGGATCCGTTCCCGGTTCCTCGCCGGCGAGTTGAGCCGCTTGGACAGCAACCAGTGCCGACGTGAGGTCATCGCGTGGGTTGGCTTTTCGTTCGGCGATCAGGACATCGAAGTACTCGCGCAGCTGCAAGCCGGCGGCCACTGCAGCCTGTTGTTGTTCGGGAGTGATACCCGGTTCCAGCGAGGTGGCGGCGTCACGGACGAGTGTTCTGAACGAGTCCCGGTCCTCGGCGGGCACGCCAACGAGTTCCCCGATGACCCGGACGGGAAGCGGGAAGCCCACGAGGTCCAACAGGTCGCCTTCGCCGGCGTCGGCGAGATCGTCGAGCACTGCATCAGTCATGGCCTCAACGGCTGGTCGCAACTGCTCGACTCGGCGGGGCGTGAACCCGCGACTGACGAGGCCCCGGAGTCGTGTGTGGTCAGGAGGGTTGAGACGAAGGAGCGACTTCTGTGCGGTGGGGTCAACATCACGGTCCCGTCGACCGAATAGGAACGGGCCTCCCTCGTCGTCGCCAGCGGCGCCTGGTTCGGGATCTTCGGGGAGCCGAGTCGGAGGCTGGGCAGTGTTCGGGTGTCGCAGTACCTCATGGCAGTCGTCGTAGCGGGTTGCGAACCACAGCGGTCCGAACGAGGCGCCGTGTAGTGGTGCGTGGGTGCGCAGCGTTCGGTAGTGCTCAAAGGGGACCGCCCGCACGTCCGGGTCGAGCAACAGCTGGACCGCCATCTGATCGAGTTCGGCAGTGGTGGGGGTGTTGGTGCTGTCTGACGTCACTCCTCCATGATTCCACCCCCTCGGAGGCACTGCACACGAGGAGGGAACTTCAGCCGCTGACGGTAGGTTGACGATGCCCGGCGGGGGTGCTTGGCATGCGTACAGCGTGCCCGTGAACTGGGAGGCACCCATATGTCCGAGACATTCCGTTTGGGGCGGTTGTTTGGGGTCCGGATCGGCGTGAACTGGAGCGTCGTGGTGATCCTGCTCCTCGTTGTATTCGGGCTCGCCGCCGGTCGGTTCCCCGTGCTCTACCCCGATCTTCCCGTCGTGGCGTACATCGCTGCCGGTGTCGTCTCTGGGGCGGTCTTCATTGGCTCCTTGCTGGCACACGAACTTGCTCACGCTGTCGTGGCCCGACGCAACGGGGTTGAGGTTGAGGCGATCACCCTGTGGATGTTCGGTGGCGTGGCCAAACTGAAAGGCGAGCCAACGAGCCCCCGAGCGGATCTGTGGGTCGCCGCCGTTGGCCCATTGGTGAGCGTGGTGCTCGCCGGCGTGTTCGCTGCGTTGGCGGCGGCGTTGAATCTCATTGGTGGGTCGGGTTTGCTCACGGGTGTCGTCGAGTGGCTCGCCCTCATCAACGGGCTGCTCGCAGTGTTCAATCTTGTTCCTGCCGCCCCATTGGATGGTGGGCGGATTTTGCGTGCGGCGTGGTGGGCGGCAACCGGCGACCGAGTGCGTGCTGCGGTGCGTGCCGCCCAGGCAGGGCGGGTATTCGGATGGATGCTCATTGCGTCCGGTATCGGGTTCACTGTGATCGGCGCCGGTCTTGGCGGGGTGTGGCTGGTGTTGATTGGTTGGTTCATCACCATGGCCGCCCATGGGGAGGAGGGTTACGTGCGGATGCAGTCCACGCTCAGTGGGGTGCGTGTTGGTGAGGTGATGTCTCGTGATCCCGTTGTCGTTCGAGCGGGAATCACGGTGGCGGATTTCGTCTCCGACTACGTATTCGCCCATCCGTTCTCGACGTTTCCCGTCGTCGACGCCTCGGGGAATCCACTCGGGTTGTTGGCGCTTCGTGACATCAAACAACTTCCATTGGGTGAACGGGAGGTCATTCGTGTGGAGGACGCTGCTGTCCCGCTCCCCTGGGTGACGGTGCTTGACCCAGATGAGCCCATGGACGCCGCGTTGGAACGTCTCAACTCGGCTGCAAGTGGGAGGGCGTTGGTGATGGATAGGGGCCGTGTCGTGGGTGTTGTCGCGCCAGCGGACATTGTGCGTCGCCTCGAAGCGGTCGAGGTTGCGCGCGGGCAGGGCCAGTGATGTGAAGCGGGAGTGGTGGTTCCACCCGGGCGGCACACAAACCTGCGGATACTTCCCGCATGGTCGGCGAGGCGAATCAAGGATCGCTTGAGCAGTTTCACCTAGTGGTCGGTGTCGTTTCGAGTCGAATGCCAACGAGCCGATCGAACGGTGTCATGGGGGTGCTGATCATCATTCCCGGTGGCCACACCATCATCGAATGCCAGATGCGGGCCAATCCGGAGGCGCCCCTGCATCTAGTACTGTGACGAAAATCCAGACTGACTGATAAAAAGTGCGTTGATGTTCGGTGGTCGCAAAGTTCAGTGATTCTTAGCGGTTTCGGCGCTCGGCGCTGCCGTTGTCGCCGTGGGGCTTGGGTCTGGGTCGGCGTCAGCCGCCACTGGCACTTGTGCGACCCTCGGTCAGGTGACGTCGTCAACGACGTGCACGGTGCTCGCGGGTGAGACCATCTCCTTCACCGTCAAGGCCGGGAACGGTGGTCCCGCCGGGAACGGTGGTCCCGGCGGCAGCGGCGGCAATGGCTTCACCAATACATTCGTCGGTGGTGCCGGTGGTCAGGGTGGTGTCGGCGGATCCGGTGGTGTCGGCGGTGCCGGTGCCAAGGTGTCGGGCAGCTGGACCAACACGACCGGCGCAACCGTGACGATCGACGTCCTGGTGGGGGCCAACGGCGCGCCCGGCACTGCGGGCTTCGCAGGTGCACTCGGCGTGAATGGCACGGCGCCAACACCCAACGGCACGAATGGTTCAGCTGGCACTGACGGGTCGTTCGGCTTTGTGGGCACCAACTCATTGCTCCTCGCCGACGGTGCGCCGGTCGTAGAGGTGTCGCCTGGGGCCGGTGGGACGGGCGGAACGTTCGGAACTGGTGGCCTCGGTGGCGCGGGTGGCACGCCCAACGGCCCAGGGGACCCCGGCCTGCCTGGTTTCAATGGTCAACCCGGGCTACCAGGGGACAACGGCACTCTTGTCTTGCCGAGTGTGCTTCCCACAGGGTGGGAGCTGGTCCCCACCACCTGGCTCGAGGCGCCGTTCATCGAGATCTCCGGTGAACCTGTCCCGACACCGAGCACGTCCACACCAGTTGGGCCGACGACCTCGACGACGGCTCCGTCCGGTGACGTCGTGTCGCCGCAATACACCGGCTGATCTAGCGGGCCGACGAAATTCCTGAGGGTGCGCCGGGCGGGTGACCGCCCGGCGCACCTCGTTGCGGTGGTAACCCAGCGCCCCCGGCAGGACTCGAACCTGCGGCCTACCGCTTAGGAGGCGGTTGCTCTTCCTCTGAGCTACGAGGGCGTGAACCTCCCCGGAAGAAGGGTCCCGAGAACCCTACCTACGCCATCGCCCCGGCGGCGCTCCCCTGGAGCATCACGGGAACCCGGGCGGGTCCTCAGGGGATCTGTCCAATGAGGAGGGACACGGCGAGTGCCCCGTAGGTCCCACCGCAGCGGCCACCGAAGAGGCCATTGCTCGCTGGGACCGACACGGTCAACTGCCCGAT
>Ga0207935_1000295_pt1 | contig 12432 bp, 10 predicted proteins | sample LakMenEpi30Aug10_FD_150746 | JGI IMG/M metagenome (GOLD analysis project Ga0207935, IMG submission 150746) | Freshwater microbial communities from Lake Mendota, WI - 30AUG2010 deep hole epilimnion (SPAdes) | ecosystem: Environmental > Aquatic > Freshwater > Lake > Epilimnion/Euphotic zone ...
CCAACCAGAACAGATTGACATTTCTTCAAATGCGCAAGGAGTTGAGAATCTGACGTTAGAGCGCGATGTAATTGTGTGGGAACAATCGCCGAAAAATCGGCGCTACTTTCAACAGCGACAGGTTGTGTTCCCAGTTCAATCGAGCGGATCAAGATATTCAAACCCGCAATATGTGAAGTAGGAAGGAGAAGCGACCATCTTTGTCCTGCACTTGCTCCGATGTATTTATGTGTAGCGCGCGCGTTTGCAAGTAAAGAATGTGCAGATAAAAGAACTGATTTGGGATTACCGGTTGAGCCTGAAGTTGTGACAATCAGGGCTACTTTGGGATCGACCTCATCGGTATCGATGGGCGCTGTCGCAAGTGCGGGGCCATCGCCCTTGAGGGCGGCAAGTAAGGCATCGAGTAATTGTGGGGTCGACCACGAACTATCGATTACCTGCACTTTTCGCTTTACCGTGGAAACCATAACCACCGTAGGGTATGCCATATGAGCAAGCCGATTAAGCGCGAACCAGGAAGTCGCACGATTCCGCAATGGCAACGTGGCGCAGGTTCAGAGAATTTCACGGATGTGCGTTACGAAGTAGCCGAGGGGATGGCGAAGATAACAATTAATCGCCCTCAGGTACGTAATGCATTCCGCCCAGAAACCTTGGCAGAACTACAAGAAGCTTTCAATTTCGCACGAGATGATGACAAAGTCGGCGTCATTATCTTCACCGGCGAAGGTGATGAAGCATTCTGTTCTGGTGGCGATATCTCAGTGCGCGGCGATGATGGATATATCGGCAGCGATGCAGTCGGCAAGAAAGGTATTGGCCGACTCAACGTTCTAGATTTACAAGTACAGATCCGTCGCACACCAAAACCAGTTATTGCAATGGTTGCGGGTTGGGCAATCGGTGGCGGCCATGTTCTGCACGTAGTTTGTGACATCACAGTCGCAGCAGATAACGCAAAGTTTGGTCAGACTGGGCCGATGGTTGGATCCTTTGATGGTGGATATGGCGCAGGGCTACTTGCGCGCCATGTTGGCCAGAAGAAAGCACGTGAGATCTGGTTTATGTGCCGCCAATACGACGCTAAGGAAGCGTTGGAAATGGGACTTGTAAACACAGTTGTTCCAGTCAAAGAGTTAGAAGCAGAAACAGTTTCTTGGGCGCGCGAAATGCTCCGTCATTCACCGATGGCTTTGCGCCTTTTGAAAGCAGGGCTTAACGCAGCAGATGATGGCCTTGCTGGAGTACAACAACTTGCTGGCGATGCGACCCTGCTCTTCTACCTCACTGAAGAAGGACAAGAAGGTCGCGATGCATATAAAGAGAAGCGCGCACCGAACTTCGATAAGTTCCCTAAGCGCCCATAAATCATGTCTTTAACGCTGGAGGAGGCTCTCGCCTCTCTGCGAGTTGTAGCTCTGCCGATGAAGACCAAGTTTCGCGGCATCGAGGTGCGCGAAACAGCGCTCTTTAAATCGACTGCAGGGTGGGGAGAATTTGCGCCATTTCTAGAGTATGACGCGCTCGAATCTCTACCTTGGCTTGAAAGCGCAATCGAAGCTGCGACTACGCGTTTTGATGCACCGCTTCGGATGGAAATTCCAATCAACGCAACAGTGCCTGCATCTGATGATGAAGCTGAGATAGAACAGATTTTGTCGTGGTATCCCGGCGTCAATACAGTGAAGATCAAAGTCGGAACTGGAATACGTGAAGATTTAGTTCGCATCACGCGAGTAAGAAAGTATTTACCTAACGCAAAAATCCGTATTGATGTCAATGGATCATGGAGCGTTGATGATGCGGTCTTCAATATCCGTACCATAGTTGGTGAAGTTGCTGGGGAAGCTCTGGAATATGTGGAGCAGCCTGTTGCAACTCTTGATGAATTAAAGGAATTGAAAAATCGTTTAGTGGTTGATGTCAAAATCGCTGGCGATGAAGTGCTGCGCAAAGCTAAAGATCCATTCGCCATTAGCCTTGATGGCGCCATCGATATTCTTATGTTGAAAGTGGCGCCTCTGGGTGGAATTAATCGCGCGCTACAACTAGCGGCGCATCACAAGCTTCCAGTTGTTGTATCGAGCGCTTTGGAATCCGTGGTGGGAATCTCGCATGGGCTCAAGCTTGCTGCGCAATTGCCAGAGTTGAAATACGCGTGTGGGTTGGCAACCGGCGCGCTGATGGCAGAAGACCTCGGTGAAATCCCGATCACTAACGGTGTGATGAGCGTTGATACCTATGAACCAGATCTTGAGAGGTTGGAGAGATTCAAGGTTTCCCATGAGCGATTAGAGTGGTGGCGAAATCGCCTGACAGAAGTGTGGAATCTAAGGGGGGCAGTATGAGCGTCTCAACAGCTCTTGCGCGCCATACCGTGCGCCAGTTAATTGAACTCGGCGTGGAAGATGTAGTTCTCTCACCAGGTTCTAGAAATGCGCCGCTCTCTATCGCTCTTTATCAAGCCCAAGAGAAGGGCTTGATTAATCTTCATGTGCGCATCGACGAACGTGGGGCTGCTTTCTTTGCACTAGGAATCTCGAAAGCCTCAGGCAAGTATGTTCCGGTTGTCTGCACCAGCGGCACAGCCGTAGCCAATTACTACCCTGCTGTTTTAGAGGCACATCACAGCGATATTGATCTTTTACTTCTTACTGCTGATCGTCCATCAAGGCTGCGTAAGACTGGTTCAAATCAGACCACCAATCAACACGCAATCTTCGGTGAATTTGTCCGCCACAGTATTGATACAGCAGCGCCTTTAGATCTTGCCAAATTCCTAAGTGGACATGGTCCAGTGCATATCAATCTGCAATTTGATGAACCTTTGCTTCCCGAAGATTCCAACGATTGGCTATCAGGAATTCATCCCTCACCTGTAGTTCACGGAGAAGTAGTTGCGGGTGAAATTAGCGTTAAAACCCAGAAGAACATCGTGATTGTGGGTCATGATCGCGCAGGATTTGCAGTCGATGACATTGAAGATCTCGCTGACTCGCTAGGCGCACCGATTGTGGCCGAAGATCCATTGGTCTTTGAGAACGCAATTGCTCATGCACCCATCGTTTTATCTGATGAGCGAGTACGCCGCGAACTTGCCGCTGATCTCGTCGTGGTGATTGGTCGCACGACCTTGTCACGTAGCATTAACGCTTATATTCAAGGCTCTAAGCGGGTCATGGTGATTGATCCACGCTTAGAGAAAATCGATACATCACGTAGCGCTGATGAGACCCATCGCGTGATTCCACAGGTAAATGCGCTGGATATCGATAACACTTGGCATGAGGCTTGGCATAAGTTTGAAGAGATCGCAGCAGCAGCTCTGGCAGAACTTCCAGATTGGTCAGAAGCCGAAGTCGCTGCAGTTGTGTCAGAAGAGTTGGAAGATGATGCAGCCTTATTCATCTCATCGTCTCGCCCAATTAGAGATATAGAAAGTTTCGCTGTGCCACGTACTGGAATCGAAACCTATGCCAATCGTGGACTGGCAGGCATTGATGGAAACATCTCTACTGCGATGGGTATTGCAAGTAAGCATGATGAGACCTACGCAATCATCGGCGACTTGGCTTTCTTGCACGATATTTCTGCCCTGGTGAATCCCACGTCAGATGCCTTAACGATTGTTGTGGTTGATAATGATGGAGGTGGAATCTTCTCGACTCTTCCTCAACGCGGCGTTGATGGCTTTGAAACTATCTTTGGTACCCCACACGGCAAAGACATTAGCAAGATTGTTGCAGGCTTCGGAGTTTCAGTAGAAGAAGTGCGCAGCGGAAAAGAGCTTCATATAGCGATGCAACGAATCTATCCAGCGCTACATGTGATTGTTGCCAAGATGCCTCATCGAGAGCAGAACGCTGATTCGATCTATAACGTGGTAAAGAAATATAAAGAGTTAGTGCTTCTCTAAAGCGCTGCGCATCGGCAATAACTTAGCTTGGCTCTCGGCGTATTCACGCTCAGGATCAGAACCTGCCACAATTCCGCAGCCTGCATAGATTCTGATTGATTGGCCATCGTGTGAAATCTGGCCACAACGCAGCGCAATACCGAGTTCACCATCGCCTTTTGCGTCGATCCAACCGATCGGACCTGCGTATCGACCGCGAGAAATGCCCTCAATCTCATCAATTGTGCGCTTTGCGACATCGGTTGGAGTTCCACACACCGCTGCAGATGGATGAAGGCGCGAGACTAAATCAAAGACATCTGCTGGGTTAGATGAATCAGAGAGAACTCCGGTGACATCAGTAGCAAGGTGCATGACATTCGATAAGTGCAGAACAAATGGAGTTTCAGGAACGTTAGTAGAAGTACAGAATGGCGAGAGCGCTTCAGCAACCGAGCGAACTGCGTATTCGTGTTCCTCTAGATCTTTAGATGAACGTGCAAGTGATCCAGCAAGTGCAAGATCACGTTCATCATCGCCGGTCTTGCGGATCGTCCCAGCAAGGATGCGCGATGTGACAAGAGATTTGCTGAGGCGAACCAACAATTCAGGAGTTGCACCGACTAGTCCGTGATTGGAATAAACCCAGGTAGATGGATACTCGGTAGCAAGTTGGCGAAGTAAATTGCGTTGGTCGATTTTCTCTTGTGTTGTGCCGGTGACAAAGCGGGCAAGAACAACTTTCTCTAATTGATTGTTCTTAATCTTTTCTACGGCGCGCGCGACGCGGTCTTGCCAGACATCGCCGTTACTGCCGCTCCACGAGAGATTGAGGGGGGCTGATTTGTGCGTTGCTTTGTGAAGTGCGGGCTGGGGAGTTGCGCCAATCCAGGTAATCCAAGACTTCCCATTTCGTTGTCCTACAACGACTTTAGGGATTATCAATATTGAATCTTCAGCTTCATCGAAAGAGAAAGAAGTAAAGAGAATCGGGCCAGTTCCGGTGCCATGAACATTGTTATGAATATCAAGGCCATTTACTTGTTCGCGCCACCATTGGCGAGCGTGCTCGAAGCGATGGGCGCCTTTGACGACATGAGATTTGTAAATACCAAATCCGATCATTCCATCGCCACCGCGGACCCATGAGGTCAGAGCGTCATCTTGGATTTCAGGTACGGAGATTTCAAGCAGCGGCGGGTGCTCTCCGAGCAACTCCGTCGTGATTGAGATGTGCATGGCTCTCCGTTCAACTTGTGGAGTTAGCGTACCGCTAGGGATGATAGGCGCGTGAGTCGAGCTGACCTTGGTAAGGATCCCGAAGAAGTCTCATCGATGTTCGATGCAGTCGCGCGACGTTATGACTTGGTCAACGACCTATTGAGTTTGGGTCAAACAAAACGTTGGCGAAAGAAAGTCCAGACCATCATTAACCCAAGTCCTGGCATGAAGATTCTCGATATTGCCGCAGGTCCTGGATCTTCTAGCGAACCTCTATTCAAAGCGGGCGCTGATGTCACATCACTAGATTTTTCCGAAGGCATGTTGGCGCAAGGAAGAAAAGCGCGCCCTTATCTAAAGTTTGTTAAAGGCGATGCACTCAATCTGCCATTTGATGAGAATCAATTTGATGTCACAACAATCTCATTTGGTTTACGTAACACCCATGATTTCAAGAAAGCTCTGAAGGAAGCGCTGCGAGTCACCAAGGTTGGTGGCCGTATGGTGATTGTTGAATTCTCAACGCCGACCTTTGCGCCATTTCGTATTCTCTACATGAATTACCTCATGAAAGCGTTGCCTAAATTGGCAAAGCGGACCTCATCAAACCCATCGGCTTATGTGTATCTGGCCGAATCGATCCGTGCATGGCCCACCCAAGAGCAGCTAGCCGCTGATATGAGTGCGGCGGGCTGGAGGAATCCTTCGTGGGTAAACCTCACGGGGGGAGTTGTGGCAGTTCACACAGCCATCAAGGGCTCCTAATTTCCCTCATTTTCTAGGCCTCACCTAAGATTCAGCGTTGTGAACCCATATGTCCCGATCATCGTTATTGGCGCGATTGGCTTCGGGTTCGCGATCTTCTCGATCGTCGCAGGCGCACTTTCTGGCCCCAAGCGTTACAACAGAGCCAAGCTCGATGCCTATGAATGCGGAATCGAACCAAGCCCCCAAGCACAAGGCGGCGGACGTTTCCCGGTCAAGTACTTCTTAACTGCAATGCTCTTCATCATCTTTGATATTGAAATTGTCTTCTTGTATCCATGGGCTGTTGCGTATGACCAACTCGCACTCTTTGGATTAATCGAAATGGTCATCTTCATCCTCACAGTTTTCGTGGCATATACCTATGTATGGCGCCGCGGCGGATTGGAATGGGATTAAACATGGGTCTAGAAGAGAAACTCCCCTCAGGTTTTCTGCTTACGACCGTCGAAAAATTGGCGGGTTACATGCGCAAGAACTCACTCTGGCCTGCAACATTCGGCCTCGCGTGCTGCGCAATCGAAATGATGGCGATTGGTTCTGCAGGCAAGTACGACATCTCGCGTTTCGGAATGGAAGTTTTCCGCGCATCGCCACGTCAAGCAGATTTGATGATCGTCGCAGGTCGCGTCTCAAACAAGATGGCACCAGTCGTCCGCCAGATCTACGATCAAATGACCGCTCCAAAGTGGGTGCTCTCGATGGGCGCATGTGCATCATCGGGCGGAATGTTCAATAACTATGCGATTGTTCAAGGCGTCGATCACATCATCCCCGTTGATATTTATCTGCCAGGTTGTCCACCAAGACCTGAGATGTTGATGGATGCAATTTTGAAACTGCACGAACAGATCGGCAACGAAAAGCTTGGCGTTAATCGCGCAAAGATCATCAAGGAAGTTGAAGCCGCTGCTCTTGCTGCCGTTCCTACCCATCAAGTTCCCGTCTTTGGAAAGCAGCCATGATGAGCGATCAAAAAGGCATGTTTGGCGCCTCCGGAACCGGTGATACTTCAGGTTACGGCGGATTGGTGCGTTCGTCGTTCTCGCAAGATTCTGCCCAACGCCCATATGGTTCTTACTTCGATGATGTTGCAGACGAACTAGAGAAAGCATTCCCAGAATTTAACGACGCGATTGAAAAAGTAGTCGTCGATCGTGGTGAACTGACGCTACATATCAAACGCGCTCGACTCTTTGATGTGGCCAAAACTTTGCGTGATACCGAAACTCTGCGTTTCGAAGTTTGTTTGGGTGTTGCTGGTGTTCATTACCCAGAAGATAAAGATCGCGAACTTCACGCTGTCTATGAATTACTTTCGATGACACACAACCGTCGTCTCCGTCTTGAAGTCTCTGCTCCAGAATCTGATCCACGCGTCCCTTCACTTGTCGAGGTATGGGCGGGAACAAATTGGCATGAGCGCGAGACATACGACATGTTCGGAATCATCTTTGATGGACATCCAGCTCTGACTCGTATTTTGATGCCTGATGATTGGCCCGGACATCCACAGCGTAAGGATTATCCACTCGGTGGAATTCCAGTCGAATACATTGGCGCAACAGTTCCTGCTCCTGATAACAGGAGGTCATATCGATGAGTACTTTTGCATCATCGCGTGAGACAACTGAAGGAACAATCTATTCAGTTACTGGCGGAGATTGGGATCAAGTAGCAAGCGAGATCGGTAGCGCAAAGGAAGAACGCGTTGTTGTAAACATGGGACCACAGCACCCATCAACACATGGCGTGCTCCGTCTAATGCTCGAGCTTGAGGGCGAAACAATCACAGAACTTCGTTGCGGTATCGGATATCTCCATACCGGAATCGAGAAGAACACTGAATTCCGTACCTGGACCCAGGGCGTGACTTTCGTGACCCGCATGGATTATTTGAGCCCATTGTTCAATGAGACTGCTTATTGCTTGGGCGTTGAGAAGTTGCTGGGCATCACTAACGATGTTCCTGAGCGCGCGACCGTCATCCGCGTGATGATGATGGAGTTCAATCGCATCTCATCACATATGGTTGCTCTTGGTACTGGCGCACTCGAGCTTGGCGCAATTACTCCGATGTTCTTTGCATTCCGCGAGCGCGAAAAAGTCTTGGATGTATTTGAGAAAGTCTCTGGACTTCGTATGAATATGGCTTACATCCGCCCAGGTGGAGTAGCCCAGGATCTCCCAGAAGGCACAGTCGCTCATGTGCGCGAACTTGTGAAAGATCTCCGTAAGAACTTTAAAGATAATGCTGATCTCCTGATTGGTAATTCAATCTGGATCAAGCGCACCAAAGATGTTGGATACCTCGATCTTGCAGGGTGCATCACTCTTGGCGTTACTGGTCCGGTACTTCGCTCAACTGGAATGCCATGGGATCTCCGTAAGACCCAGCCATATTGCGGTTATGAAGATTATGACTTTGATGTCATTACTGCAGATACCTGCGATGTTTATGGACGCTTCTTGATCCGCATGCAAGAACTCGAGCAATCACTACGCATCATCGAACAGTGCTGCGACAAGTTAGACAAGCTTGATGGTGCGCCCGTGATGGTTGCAGATAAGAAGATTGCATGGCCTGCGCAATTAGCTTTGGGTGGCGATGGACTTGGTAACTCACTTGATCACATCCGTCAGATCATGGGAACCTCGATGGAAGCTCTGATTCATCACTTTAAGATCGTGACCGAAGGTTTCCGAGTTCCGGCCGGACAGGTCTACAGCCCCGTGGAATCACCACGCGGAGAGCTTGGTGCGCACTTGGTTTCTGATGGTGGAACTCGCCCTTATCGCGTGCATTTCCGCACCCCTTCATTTAGCAATCTTCAAGCGACTTCAGCGATGTGCGAAGGCTCGTTGATTGCCGATGTTGTTGCTGCAGTTGCATCGATTGATCCAGTGATGGGAGATGTGGACCGCTAATGCCTCTGACAGATGCCGATAATTCTGTAATGGATTCGATTATCAATCGTTATCCACGTTCACGTTCTGCAATCATGCCTTTGTTGCACTTCGCACAATCTAAAGATGGATACGTAACACCAGAGAGCATCGAAGTAATTGCTGCCAAACTTAATCTTGAGACTGCTGAAGTCAGCGCAGTCGCAACCTTCTATACCCAATACAAGCGCAAAGCGGTCGGTGAATACCATGTTGGTGTCTGCACCAACACACTCTGTGCCGTTATGGGTGGAGACGCAATTTTTGCCGCGTTGAAAGATCATCTAGGAATTGAAAACGATGAAGTTACTGCGGATGGAAAAGTATCTGTTGAACATATCGAATGTAACGCAGCATGTGATTATGCACCTGTCGTCATGGCTAACTGGGAGTTCTACGACAACCAGACTGTTCAATCTGCGAAGGATCTCGTTGATGCAATGCGCCAAGGAAATCCACCAGCTCCTACTCGCGGACCAAACAAGTTGCCGACCTGGAAAGAGAACTCTGCAGTTCTTGCTGGCCTCAGCGATGGCCGCGCACATGAAGGTGTTCAAGCAGGCGAGCCAACACTTCTTGGTTTGAAGATTGCTAAAGAAAAAGGAGCCAAATAAATGACGAAGTTGACTCCCGTACTTTCAGCATCATGGGATCAGAAAGATTCCTTCACTATTGAGGGCTATAAGCGCAATGGTGGCTATAAAGCTGTAGAAAAAGCGCTTTCTATGGCCCCAGACGATGTCATTCAACTAGTCAAAGACTCAGGCCTGCGTGGTCGCGGTGGCGCAGGTTTCCCAACCGGAATGAAATGGGGATTTATCCCACAAGGCGATAACAAAGAGCATTACTTCGTCGTCAACGCTGATGAATCAGAACCAGGCACCTGTAAAGACATGCCAATGTTGATGGCTAACCCACATGTTCTGGTCGAAGGAATCATCATCGGCTCTTACGCAATCCGCGCAAATCATGCATTCATTTATATCCGTGGCGAGGTCACACACATCATCCGCCGCGTTCAACAAGCGATAGAAGATGCGTACAAGGCTGGATTGTTAGGTAAGAACATTCTTGGCAAGGGTTTTGATCTCGAACTAGTTCTTCATGTGGGCGCCGGCGCATATATCTGCGGTGAAGAAACTGCGCTACTAGATTCGCTCGAAGGTTTCCGTGGCCAGCCACGCTTGCGTCCACCGTTTCCTGCCATCGCTGGTCTCTATGCACGCCCAACCGTTGTGAACAATGTTGAATCAGTTGCCTCAGTTCCTGCCATCGTCAATAACGGCGTTGAATGGTTTGCATCGATGGGAACTGAAAAGAGCAAGGGCTTCACGCTCTATTCATTGTCAGGTCATGTTAAGAATCCGGGACAGTTTGAAGCGCCGCTTGGAATCACATTGCGCGAATTGATAGATCTCGCAGGCGGAATGCGCAACGGAAACAAGATTAAGTTCTGGACACCTGGTGGATCATCGACTCCACTCTTTACTGATGAGCACCTTGATACTCCATTAGATTACGAAGGCGTTGCTGCCGCTGGCTCTATGCTCGGCACAAAAGCACTCCAGATCTTTGATGAAACAGTATGTGTCGTTCGCGCTGTATTGCGCTGGACCGAGTTTTATAAGCATGAATCATGCGGAAAATGCACCCCTTGTCGTGAAGGAACCTGGTGGTTGGTACAGATCTTGAAAGATCTTGAGAGCGGCAAAGGTGAAGCAGCAGATCTAGATAAGTTGTTGGATCTCTGTGACAACATCGCGGGTCGTTCGTTCTGCGCTCTTGCTGATGGCGCCGCAAGCCCAATTATTTCTTCACTTAAGTATTTCCGCGAGGAATATATGGAGCATCTGCGTAACGGTGGCTGCCCATTTGATCCAGCGAAATCAACCCTCTTTGCTCTAGCTGATGGAGGCGTGCGCTAGTGAGCACTCAAGAGATCGCAGCAGAAACCCAGGTCGAGATGATTACTCTCGTCATCGATGGTTTCGAAGTAACTGTTCCTAAAGGCACTCTTGTTATCCGCGCTGCAGAAAAACTTGGAATTCAAATCCCACGTTTCTGTGATCACCCATTGCTTGATCCCGTCGGAGCATGTCGCCAATGTTTGGTCGAGATTGAAATCAATGGTCGTAAGTTTCCTAAGCCACAAGCGTCGTGCACCATCCCGGTCGAAACCGGAATGATTGTCAACACCCAACTCACTTCACCAGTTGCTGATAAAGCGCAACAAGGAATTATGGAGTTGTTGTTGATTAATCACCCACTTGATTGCCCAGTCTGTGACAAGGGCGGCGAGTGTCCACTACAGAATCAAGCGATGAGCAACGGCCGAGAAGAATCTCGCTTTGAAGGTTACAAGCGCACATTTGAAAAGCCAATCAATATCTCTTCACAAGTATTACTTGATCGCGAACGTTGCATTCTCTGTGCGCGCTGTACACGTTTCTCAGAACAGATTGCTGGCGATCCATTCATCACTTTGAATGAACGTGGAGCGCTGCAACAAGTAGGTATCTACGAGAACGACCCATTTGAGTCGTACTTCTCGGGAAATACCGTACAAATCTGCCCAGTCGGAGCTCTGACTGGCGCTTCGTATCGCTTCCGCGCTCGTCCATTTGATCTTGTCTCGACTCCATCGGCCTGCGAACACTGCGCATCGGGCTGCGATATGCGTACCGATGTTCGCCGCGGCAAGACGCTACGTCGTCTGGCTGGCGATGATGCTCAGGTCAATGAAGAGTGGAACTGCGATAAAGGTCGTTGGGCATTTAAGTATGTAAATCAGAAAGACAGAATTACTACCCCTCTCATCCGCGACGAGAACGGTGAATTACGCGAGGCTTCATGGCCAGAAGCGCTTCATGCTGCAGCTATTGGGCTGGAAGCAAATCGTGCTGCAGTACTTGTTGGTGGTCGCGCAACTCTGGAAGATGCGTATGGTTATGCAAAGTTTGCTCGCGTAGCTCTTGGCACAAATGATATAGATTTCCGCGCTCGTCTGACTTCAGAAGAAGAACGTAACTTCTTGGCATCACACGTAGTTGGAACACAAGTCAATTACAAAGATCTTGATCGCGCAGATCACGTACTTCTTCTTGGTTTTGAAGCAGAAGAAGAATCACCGATCGTCTTCTTGCGTATCTACAAGCAAGTTCGTAAACGCTCAATGAAAGTCACCGCTGTTGCGCCATTTGCATCACGTGGCAACAAGAAACTTCAAGCAGAATTAATATCAACAACTGCTGGAAATGAAGCGGCATCGATTTCCAAGATCTCAGGGCTCACAGGTAAATCTGTGATTCTGGTTGGCGAGCGACTCTCAGAGAGCGCTGGTGCGATTTCGGCAGCCGTCGCCCTTGCTCAATCATCTGGTGCCAAGTTGGCATGGATTCCGCGTCGCGCAGGCGAACGTGGCGCACTGGAAGCTGGCGCAATCGGAAATCTTCTGCCTGGCGGACGCCCCGTCACAGAAATCGCAGCCCGCGTTGATCTACAAGCGGCATGGGGCGTTGAAGGTCTGCCATCAGCTGTGGGACGCGATACCGAAGCGATTTTGCAGGATCTGCATGATGGAAATATCGAAGCGCTGCTCGTGG
>Ga0207935_1000302_pt1 | contig 12293 bp, 5 predicted proteins | sample LakMenEpi30Aug10_FD_150746 | JGI IMG/M metagenome (GOLD analysis project Ga0207935, IMG submission 150746) | Freshwater microbial communities from Lake Mendota, WI - 30AUG2010 deep hole epilimnion (SPAdes) | ecosystem: Environmental > Aquatic > Freshwater > Lake > Epilimnion/Euphotic zone ...
TCCCTGCGCTTCGGCCAGCTTCGCCTGGGCGGCGACCAGGGCCTGATTGGCCGCCTCCTTGGCAGTGGCGTCCTCTCCGGCGGCCCCGACGGCGGCCGTCGCTGCCTGCACCTCCGCGCCCGCGGCCGCGATCTGCTGGTCGATCACCGGCAGCGCCGCGGCGGCCTCGGCGTGCGACTGCTTCACGGCCGCGACCGCGGCGGTGGCGGCATCGACCTGCTTCTGGGTTTCTGCGAGCGGGCCGTCGGCGGCCGTCTTGGCCGCGAGGGCGGCCGCACGCTCCTGGCCGGCCGCTGCCAGCTCGGTGGCCGCGGCCGTGACGGCCTGCGTGCCCTCGGCGAGTTTTGCCTGCCGGGCGGCCACCTCGCGGTCGGCCGCCGCGACCCGGTCGGCCAGCGCCACAGGATTGGCATCCAGGGTGCCCACGCGGGCGCCGTCGGCGGCGTTCCACACGCGGATCTCTCCGGTCCAGTCCCCCGCGATGAGGCGATTGGTCTCGTCGCAGTACGACGCCGCGAGGCCCATATCGGCACCGGCCTCGAACGACCGCTCCTCCGTGCCGTCGGCCTTCCAGAGTTTCGGCACCTTGTCGCGGCCCGTGGAGACGAGCCGGCCGTCGCGCGTGAACTCGAGGGCCGCCACGCCGCCGTGCGCGCCCCAGGCTTTCACCTGGGCCCCGTTCTCGAGCTCCCAGAGCCGGATCTGGCCGTCGTCGCAGGCGGTCGCGAGCAGGTTGGAATCGCCGCGCCAGGCCAGGCTCGTCACACTCGCCGGGTGCGACTGGAGCGCGAGGAAGTCGCGGCCCGTCGCGGCTTCCCAGATGATCACGCCCCCTGCGCGATCGGCCGTCGCCAGCAGCACTCCGTCGGGGCTGAAGGCGGCCGCGGTGATCCAGTCGGTATGCTTCGTGAGGTCGTGGAGCTTCTGGCCGGTCTCGAGCGACCAGATGCGCGCCACCTTCTGTGGCCCGCCCAGCGCCACCAGCCGCTGGTCGGGGCTGATGTCTGCGGCCAGCACGACGTCGAGCTCGTCACCGAGCGTGCGGATCCGCCGGCCGTTCTTGAGACTCCACACGGCGACGCGGCCGCTCGCAGCCCCCACGCCGCCGCCGGCGAGCACGAGACCGCCGCCGGCACTGAACCGCACGACGTGCGGCCGACCCTCCGGAAAGGGCAGCACGCCGGCCAGCGCCAGGGAATCGGTCCGGTAGAGCAGCACCTGCTTCTGGCCGCAGACGGCCGCGAGCGGCGCCCACGGGCTCGTGGCCATCACCGCACAGGCATCGAGCGCGGGCGTGCGCAGCACCGGCTCCAACGGCAGATGGGCGGGCAACGGCTGCACCGCGGGCCGCTCGCCCGTTGGGGCCGCCATCGCAACGTCGACCTTCTTGGCGACGGCAGCCACGCTTCCCTTGTTTTCGAGCACGCCGCCGTCGATCCAGGCCCGCAGCACCTGCCGCTCCGGCTCCGGGATCGGCGGCGCGTCGGGCGGCATCTTCGGTTCGTCGTCGTGGTTGGCGACACGGAACAGATGGCTCCCCTTCGCGTCGCCCGGCACGATCACCTCGCCCGACCCGCCGCCGGCCATGATCCCGGCGTAGCTGGTGACGTCGAGGCCGGCCGTCTTCTTGTCGGCGTTGTGGCAGGAGCCGCAGCGCTGCCGGAGCACCGGCAGCGCGTTGTCGATGAACGTCACCTTCTCCTCGGCGCGGAGGGCACCGCCGGAAACAGCGGCGGCACACGCAGCGGCCAAGGCGAGGCGGTGAAGGCAGGGTGGGCAACGCGTCATGATCAGTGGTTGAACACGAACTCTCGGGAGTTGAGGATCGCCCAGAAGCTATCCTCGAGATTGCGCTGGATGGCCGCCGGATCCTGGGCGGCGGGGTCCTGCAGGATCTCGAGGAGCGCCGTGCGCTCCTTCTCGGTGGGCAAGCGCGTGAGCGTGCGCAGGTAGAGCTCCTCGACGATCTGCTCGGGGGAGCGCTTCTCGTCGAGCATCCGCTTGACCACGCCGCCGGAGGTGATCTTTTCCTGGATGGTGTCGCCGTTGAGCAGGTGCAGGGCCTGCGAGAGATTCGGCTCCATCTTCACCTCGCAGGAGCAGGCCGTGCCCCGCGTGGCGCGGCCGAAAGTGGTGAGGAAGTAGGTGCTCGTATTGCCGTCGGCGATCTGCACCGCGCGGGCCCCGAGCGGCAGGCCCTGAAACTTGTTCTGCGTGGTCGTGGCGGCCGTGACCACGTCGAGCAGCACTTCGGAGCGGATCCGCCGCAGCCGGGCCTTCGAGAAATTGCGATCATCGTCGGCGTTGGTTTCGTTGGCCTGCGTCGAACGCTGGTAGGCATTCGAGGTGCAGATCTCGCGGACGAGTTGTTTGAAGTCGTACTTCGACTCCACGAACCGTGTGGCGAGGACGTCGAGCAACGCCTTGTTCACGGGCGGATTGCTCACGCGCACGTCGTCCACTTCGTCGACGATGCCGGAGCCGAAGAAGTGGGCCCAGACGATGTTGACGAGGTTGCGGCCGAAGTATTCGTTGGCCGGCGAGGCGAGCCAGTCGGCCAGCACTTCGCGGCGGTCGCGGCCCTGCGTGTCGGGCACGGCACCGCCGAGGAACTTCGGCGGCACGACGCGGCCGCCCACGGGATGCTTCACGTCGCCATTGCCGGAATTGAAGACGATCGTCTCGCGGGGATCCTCGCCGGGCTTGCGCCCGATCTGGGCGAAGAAGTTGGCGAAGCCGTAGTAGTCATCCATCGTCCAGCGGTCGAAGGGATGGTTGTGGCACTGGGCGCACTGGATCCGCATCCCCATGAACACCTGCGCCACGTTCTCGGCCGTCTTGAGCGTGTCGCGCTCGTGCTGGAAGTAGTTCGTGGCCGGCTCCGTGAACGTGCCCCCCTTGGCGGAGAGCAGTTCGCGGACGAGCTGGTCGATCGGCGTATTGGCCTCGATCCGCTCCTGGAGCCAGTTGTAGTAGAGGAGCATCGCCTTGTAGCTGACCTCGTTGGGCACCGTGCGGATCATCATCAGTTCCGACCATTTCATCACCCAGAGGTCGACGAACTCCTTGCGCGAGAGGAGCTGGTCGACGAGCGCGGCCCGCTTCTGGGGGTCGGCGCTCGCCATGAAGGACCGGTATTCATCGGAGGTGGGGAGCACACCGCAGATGTCGAGGCTCGCGCGGCGGAGGAACTCCTCGTCGGTGCAGATGGCCGACGGGTTGATCCGCAGTTTCTGCAGCTTGGCGTGGATGAGCTCGTCGATCACGTTGGCCGTGGGCGGGTTCGCCCACTGGAAGGCGAGGCCCTTGGGCAGCGTGATGAAGTGGGAACCGACAGTGTGGGTCTCGAACCGGGCCATCACGAACGCCTCGCCGCGGTTGCCGGCGGTGACGAGGCCGGTGGCGTCGACCTTGGCCGCATTGTCGTTGCTCGTGAGGAACACGGCGAGCGACGTCACGTCGCGTTCGCGGCCATCGGCATACTTCGCCCGCACGGAGAGTTGCTGGGTGGCGCCCGTGCCGTCGAGCACGCCTTCGGGCGGATCGAGCACCACCGCGACGACGGCCGGCACGGGGCCGGGATCATTTTTCGCGCCGGCGTCGAGCCAGCGCTTGAGCGTGGTGTAGTACTCGTCGCCCGGCTTGATTCGAGCGCCGCCCCCGTGCGGCACGGCGTTGGTCGCCTTCGTGAGCAGGAGGCTCTCGGCTGTGAGGGCGAGGTTGATGCGCCGGCCGCTGATCTCACGGGTGATCCGCTGGTAATCGGCCTCGGGATCGAACCCGAAGAGCGAGAGCCGGAAGCCGTCCTTGCCGCGGGCGGCACCGTGGCAGCTGCCGGCGTTGCAGCCACTGCGCATGAAGATCGGCATCACGTCGAGGCGGAAGCTCAGGCCGGGCTCCTCGGCTGCAGGCGCGGCACGGTGGCCGAGCAGCGCGAGGAAGAGCGCGACGGCGGCGAGCGACTGCTGCGGCAAGCGGTGTGGCAAAGGTTTCATGGTGTCGCTGCTCAACCCTCCTTCACCCTACTTCACGCCGCCGGCCTGCTGGCGGAGTTTTTCCAGCCGCGAGAGCGGCTTGGCCGAGGGTGGTGCTGGCGGGGGCGGTGCCGCGGCCTGGGCCGGAGCCGCGGGCGCGGCAGGAGCAGGCTGGGCGATCTGCAGTTCGGTGGAGCCCCCCGACATCCGCGTCTGCGCGCCGTTGGCGGGCGTCACCAACTCCACGAACACCGACTTGTGGTTGCCCACCGGGCTCATCCCCGTCGTAGCCACCTCGAACACGAGGTCCTTCGTGTCCTTCGTGAATTTCAGCTCCGGCGCGGTCGCCTCCGGGGGCAGGCCGTGGAGCCTCGCGATTGCCTCGCCCTCGAACGGCCTCACCTGCGCGAGCGTGCAGGCGATCTGGGCCGGCTTGCCCTGCTCGCAGGAGGCCCGGGCGAGCGTCGCCGTGGTGAACGGCTCGGCCACCTCGAGCGGCGTCAGTGGCGACGACACCCACGCCGTGCCGCCCACGTCGGCCGCGGCGATGCAATAGACCTGCCAGGCGCCCACCGCCGCCTTGCCGTCGGCGTTGATCTGGTAGATGCCCTCCGACGCCTCGGCCGGAATCGTGATCGACGGGGCCGCACCGACTCCGGGCGGACGAAACGGCAACTCGACCGTCACGGGCTGCGTGAATCCCTCTCCGCGCCGCACGACCACCTTCAGATCGAGCGCGCCATTCTTCACGAGCGGAGCCTGCGGGGGCACGATCTCGACGTGGAACGGCACCGCGTCGATCACCGCCACGGCGAGCTTCTCGACGTCGCCGCTGTAATGGACGGCGTTGTTGGGGTCGCCGAGCACGAAGTCGGCGTGGTTCTTGAAGTGCCCGCGGACCCCCGCCTTGCCCTCGGGATCCTGCTCCGTGACCTGCTTCGCCTCGAACGTGATCATTTTCCCGGCGAGCGGCGCGTCGGCCACCGCCTCGAAGACGACGGGCACCTGCGTCTGCCCGGCCTTCATCACCGGCGCTGTCATCGAGATCCCGGCCGGCAACTGGCCGCCCTCGAGCACGAGGTCGCCGTCGAAGTTTTCGCGCGCCGCGTTCACGAGCACGGCGTAGCGGTTGCCCCGCGGCACGAACACTGCCTGGCGTGTCTGCGAATAGCGGTCGATGCGGGGGATCGAGAGGGAAAGCGCCGGCTGCGCCGGCTCGAACTCGACGCGATACGTGAAGTCGGGCTGACCGCGGCCAAGATGATCCTTGACTTGCAGGACGTATTCACCGTCCTCCGGGACGTCGAACTTGTAGACCGAGTCGGGGCCGTTCGCGTCGTCGTTGCCGCCCACGTTCTTGCCGTCGGCGTGCAGGATGTGGATCACCGAATCGAGCCCCGAGCGCAAGCCGCGGGCTCGGCACTTCACCTGGAACGACTGGCCCTTCTTCGCACCGAACCGAAAGTGGTCGACGTCGCGGGGTTGGCCGATGGTGCCGTTGAACGCGAGCGCCGCGTCGCCGGAGGTGGCCGTTTTGATCTCGTCGTTGGGCTCCTGCTCGAGCGTGTTGCCGAAGCCCGAAATCCGAAACGGCAGCGCCGAGGGGCAGATGCCGCCGTCGTCGGAGGCGAACAGACGGTGGACGCCGCCGACCGGCCCGGGGGGCACGTCGATCTCGCGCTCGATCGGCCCGGCGGCATCACCGAGGAACGTGACTTTCAGTTTCTCGCCGGCCTTGCCGCCGGCCGGGGAGACGGCGGTGGGCCGCGGAAACGTGCCGATGTGCAGCCGATACCGCGATTCCTTGTCGCCCGCGTAGGACGCCTCCCGAATCTGCACGACGTAGCGGCCGTCTGCGGGCGCCACGAGCGAAAGGATGCCGTCCTGAAGCGTGGCAGCCGAGTCATCGGCGGCTGCGAGTTGAAACCGTTTGGCATCGACGATCGCGATGAAGGGATCGAAGCGGTGGCTGCCCAGCCGCAGGCCTTCGGCCTCGACGGAGAGCCGCTGCCCCTGCTTGAGCTCCACGGCGAAGCAGTCGAGGTCTTCGGTGTCGGCGATCCCGTGAACCGTCGTATTCAGCGGCACCGCCTGCGCCTGCTCCAGCGAGCCGTTCGGCTCGACTTCATCGGCGATCGGCAGCGCGCCGACCCAGAACGAACGATATTCGGTGATCCCCGACTTCGCTCGGACGTGGACGATCTGCTCACCGAGCGGGCAGCCTTCGGGCACGTGCACGACGGCCTTGAACGAGTTGGCATCGACCGGTGTCAGCGATTTCACGGCGAGGCCGTCCGCCGAGTGAAAGAGGATCTCTTCCGCGTCGCCGAGCCGGGCACCCGTGAACGTCAGTTCGCGATCGCCGCCCCGCTGCACCCCGCGAGGCAGGATGAGCGAGAGCTGCGGAAACGAGGCGGCCGCGGGGAGAGCCTGCAGCGCGACCGCGACGAACGCTCCGAGCGTCAAGAATCGCAGGCGTTGTGAAGGCATCGGATGCTCCGGCATGCCGGGGGCGGGAAAGCGGCTGGTCAGGTGATCAACGGCCCGCACACCTTCCCGCCGTCGACGATCTCGATGGGGCGGGCGCCCGGGGCCATCAACTCCTTGCGGGCATCGATGCCGAGCCGGTCGTAGATGGTCGTGGCCCAGTCCTCGACGGAGAGCGGGTTGTCTTCGGGCTCGCTGGCGGTCGCGTTGCTCGAGCCGTGAACGATGCCGGCCTTGATGCCGCCACCGGCCATCACGATTGAAAACACCTTCGGCCAATGATCACGGCCGGCGGTCGGATTGATCTTCGGCGTGCGGCCAAACTCGGTGCCCACGCAGACGAGCGTCGAGGCCAGCAGGCCGCGGCGGTCGAGGTCGCGGACGAGCGCGGCGAACCCTTGGTCAAAGGGGGCCGCGTTGGTGCGCATGTTTGTCTCGATGGCGTCGTGGTGGTCCCAAGTGCCGTAGGTGAGCGTGACGAACCGCACGCCCGACTCGACGAGCCGGCGCGCCAGCAGCATCCGCATGCCGGCGGGATTGCGGCCGTATTCATCCTTGACGGCGTCAGGCTCCTTCGCCATGTCGAAGGCTTCCTGCGCCTTGGCAGAACTGATCAGTCCGTAGGCCCGCTGATAGAACGTGTCGAGGGCGTCGAGCGAGTCGCTGCTCTCCTTCTGCCGAAAGTGTTCATTGACGACGTCGAGCATCCGCCGCCGCTTGTCAAACCGGGCCACGTCGATGCCGGCCGGCAGGTTGAGGTCGCGAACCTGAAACTTGGGGTCGGCCGGATCGGCGCCGAGGCTGAATCCGGAGTAGGCGCTCGACAGGTAGCCCGAGCCCGCGAACTCGTTGGGGACGCTCGGGATGCAGACGTAGGCGGGCAGATTTTCGCGGGGGCCGAACTCGTGAGAGATCACGGAGCCGATGCTGGGATATTGGACCGCCGGGCTTGGCCGATAGCCCGTGAACATGTTGTGCGTGCCGCGCTCGTGGGCCGCCTCGCCGTGGGTCATCGAGCGGCAGATGGCGAGTTTGTCGGCGATCTTGGCCGTGTGGGGGAGCAGTTCACCGAACCGCACGCCGGGGATCGCCGTGTCGATGCTGCCCAGGGGGCCGCGGTATTCGACCGGCGCGTAGGGCTTGGGGTCGAACGTTTCCTGGTGGGCGTAGCCGCCGGGCAGATAGATGTAGATGACCGACTTGGCGACGCCCTCCCTGGCCGGCTTGCCGGCATCGGCCCGGGCTGCCTCCATCCGAAAGAAGTCGCCGAGCGTGAGGCCCAAGCCACCAAGGGCGCCGACGGTCAGAAATCCGCGGCGATCAACACCGTTTGAGAAGCGTGCCATCGGTCGAAAGTCTCCGGAACGCTGGAACCGCACTATTCTAGGTTCTAACCCATAAAGCATCGGTTTTCGACGACATTCCGCTGCAGCGCAGCCATCGCGCCCGCGACGTAAGTCGTGAGCGGGGAATGGTTTAACGGCAGGGAGCGACGAGGAGCTGGGGCGGCCTTCATGGGAAAACGTGGCCCCTGGAGGCCGCCTGAAGGGTGGAATCGCTCGTCTTCTCGAGGCACTGCTACCGACCCGATTGCCTGATTCCCGACGAACGCTCAAGGCCGAATTTTTCGCGTCGGCGCAGACAGGCCTTGAAACAACTCTTCTCGCGGGCCGTCCGCACCGTGACATGGGATCCCGTCACAGGCGGCGGATGTCGGCACGCCCGATTTCGAGAAGCACCCGCACGTGATCAACGGTGCAAGTGAACTGTTCGCCGAGATCTGGGGGCCGGATCATGGCGTCGGCGTCCGCAGCTCTTTCGGCGTGGGCTCGCTGCCCAGCGACGTGCCGATGGAGATCGAGGCAGTGCTCGAACTTGTGCAGACGGCGGTGATGCCCTTCATGCGCCATCAGGCCCGGCCTCTGCCGCGTTACACTCACCGTGCGTAAGGCCGTGGGAGGCCAAAACATAACCCGAGAGCCGAACCCAAGGGGCTACCGCACGCCCCGCCAGCCTGACATGCAGCCAATCAAACAGGATGCCTCGGAACCGCAGGGCGAGTCGATCGATGCTCCCCTGTCACGCTCCAGCGGCCTGACCGACTTCCTCGTGGGCCCCCTCGCGAATCCCGGCCACGACCTCAAGCCTGGGACGCGGCTTGGTGACGTTACGCTCGTCCGGTTCGTCGCCGAGGGGGGCATGGGGCGGGTCTACGAAGGCCTGCAGGGGATGCCCTGTCGAACCGTCGCTGTGAAGGTGATCCGGCCCGGTGTGCTTTCCAAGGCTTCGTTGAAGCGGTTCGAGTATGAGGCGCACATCCTCGGACGGCTTACGCACCCTGGGATTGCCCGCATCTATTCGGTGGGGATGCAGCAGGCGCATGGCGTCGACATGCCCTATTTCGTCATGGAATACATCGACGAGGCGCGGCCGCTCACCGACTATGCGATCGATCACGACCTTTCCACGCACGACCGGCTGAAACTTTTCCGCGAGGTCTGCCGCGCAGTCGCCTACGGCCACCAGCGGGGCGTCATCCATCGCGACCTGAAGCCCGGCAACATGCTGGTCGATGCCTCGGGCCAGACGAAGATCATCGACTTCGGTGTCGCGCGGAGCACCGACAGTGATGTGGCGCTGACCACCATGCACACCGATGCCGGACAGATCATCGGCACCGTGCAGTACATGAGCCCTGAGCAGTTCGACAGCGCGCTGGACGAGCTCGACATCCGGGCGGATGTCTATGCGTTGGGGGTGGTGCTCTACGAAGTCCTCGTCGGCAGGCTGCCCTACGAAGTCGCGAAGCAGCCGGTGTATGCGGTCGCTCGAGCGGTGAGGGAGACCGAGCCGACGCCAATCGCCAGAGTGAACCCGAAGCTCCGGGGGGACCTCGACACGATCGTCATGAAATGCCTGGAGAAGGATCGGGCCCGTCGCTACTCGAGCGCGGCCGAGCTCGAGGCCGATCTGGGGCGGTATCTCCGCGGAGAGCCGATCGCCGCCAGCCCGCCGCGGCTCGTTGATGCCGTCATCAGGCTGGCGCGGCGTCACAAGCTCGCCGCGCTGGCCGCGGCTGGCATCCTGACGGCGATCGTGGCGGGCGGGGTGGGTGCGTCGATCTTCGCCGTGCAGGCCTCACGTGAACGCGAAACAGCCCTGCGCGAAAAAGCACGCGCCGACGCGGAGGCCAATGTCTCGCGCCAACGGCTCTACCTCGCCAACCTGCGGTCCTTGGAGGCTTGCATCGGGGCCAGGAATCTGCGGCTCGGTCGACAACTGTACGCGGAAAACCTCGCCATCGTCGGCGAACCCGCACCGCTGGAAATGAAAGTCTTGGGCGCCGGGCTCGACGAAGCCCTCGTCGTGCTCGACTGGAAACGTGGGCCGGTACGGGAAGTGGCCTACAGCCCCGATGGCGACGTTTTCGCTGCGACGTGCCTGGTCAACGAAAACCTGGGGGCCACCTTTAATCGTACGCAATGGGCCCATGCGATCGACCAGTTAGAAAATACCTTCGGCGAAGTTCTTTTCTTCCGTGTCGGCAGCCATCTGCAATACGCTCGTCTCGAGACGCCCGATGACGAGTGGACGAAATTATGGCAGGCCCACATGGCGGCGGATGGACTGCGCCAAGTCGACGATCATTCGACCGCGCCGCTGGCTGTCTGCCCTACGGGCCGCCGCCTCGCGGTCCACACTAAGGAGGGTCGCGTCCGTGTCGTGAATGCTGCGACCGGCGCGGATGATGCGATCCTGGAGAACCATCGTGGCCGGCTGAATGCCGTGGCTTTCAGTCCCGATGGGAGCCGTCTGGCTATCCAGGGTGCGACGAGGAATCTCGGGCTCTGGGATCCTGCCAGCGGCAGGCTGATCGCCATGCTTGGCGACGACGATGACCGGTTCGAAGCCCTCCGATTCAGCCCTGATGGCTTGCGAATCGCCGCAGTAAAAAGTACGGGCAACCGCTCGATGGAGATTTGCCTCTACGACGCCGGCAACGGCCGTCACCTGTCCACCGTGGCGAAGCCGCGGGGGCTCGGACCGATCGACTTCCTTCTCGCATTCAGCCCAGACGGCACCCGCCTGGTGACCACCGTCGGCGACAACGAACTCCAGGTCTGGGACGTTGCCGATGGCACGTGGCTCGGCAGCCTGCAGAGCAACGCGGGAATCGCGACAGCGCTGGCATTCAGCGCCGACGGCAGGCAGATCGCCGGCGGATTCACCAACGGAAGTATTCAGCTCTGGAATTCGGAAACCTACGCGGTTGAGCGGGAACTGATGGGCCATGAAGGCGCCGTTGTGACGCTGGCGTTTCGCCCCGACGGCGAAACGCTCGCCTCCGGATCACACGACGGCACCGTGCGGATCTGGTCGCGCACGGCTGCGGATCCGCTCTCATCGCTGCCCGATCATCCGGGGATGACCGCCGCTGCCTTCAGCGCGGATGGGCGGCAATTGGCGGTGGCGCCGCTCGGAGGTGGGGCTGTCGAACTTTGGAACCCGCGGACAGTCGAGCGGCTGCACTCGCTCGAGGGAACGGGGGGTCTTGTCGCGCAGATCGCCTACAGCCCGGATGGCTCGCTCGTGGCAGCCGCATTCAAAACCTCCAGGCAAGCGGGGGAAGTCCGCATTTGGAAAACCGACACCGGCGAAGGTGTCTCTACGCTCGAAGAGATCGGGCGGGGAGCGGAGCGGGTGGGATTCAGCCCCGACGGCTCACGGCTGCTCACGACGTCGGGCGATGCCGTGGTGGCGGTCTGGAATCCTTTCACCGGCCAAAAGCTCATGGAATCACCCTCCGACTACCACGGGGCGTTCGTCGACGTCAGCGCCGTCTTTGGCCTCGATGGGGATCGCGTAGCCTACCGGAAGGCCCAGCTTTTGGACGCCGCGACGGGGGAGGTAGCGTCGAAATTAAGGGAGCAGGGCCACATAACCTGCCTGGCGGCGAGCCAGGACGGCCGGATACTGGCGGCCGGCATGGCCATCGGGTCGATCCACCTCTCCGAGTTTGCGACCGGGGAGCGGATTGCCACCCTGCACGGCCACACAGGTGCCGTGCGGGCCATTTCCATAAATGCCGATGGCAGTCGCATGGTGACCGGCTCTATGGACGGATCAGCCCGCCTCTGGGATATGCGGACGGGCGATGTCCTCCGCGTGTTCACCGGACACGAAGGCTCTGTCGAGACGGTTCTCTTCAGCGCCGACGTGCGCCGGATCGTGACGGCCTCGCGAGACGGCACAGCTCGCATCTGGGACACCGAATCGGCACGCGAGCTCTGCACGCTTCCCGCTCCACGGAATTTTCCGCGGGCCGTCACGCTGAGCCCCGATGGCTCGCTACTCGTAACCGCTGCAGAGCCCCGCGGCGTGCAGATCTTGGGGCTGTCAAACGCGGCCGTGATCAGCGCGCGGAATCGTCGATGATCTCCGGAAGCAGCGGGGGGAGCACGCGATGTCGAGGCTCCTCGAGTGTGCCCAAAAATGCAGCGAGGTCGGCGAGATCCTGGCGGTTCAGCCCCAGCGGCTTGAGGTGCGGTGACTTCACCGGGAACAGAGGATCTTCCTGCTGGTAGGGCTGCCGCTTGAGCGTCACCATGCCCGCGTTGTACATGTTGAGGACGCCGGTGAGCTCGAACATGCCGGTATGCATGAGCGGCGTCGTGTGCGTGACGTCGCGCAACGTCGGCGTGCGGAAGCGGCCCCTATCGCTCGTGTCGCCGGTGACGGCATGACGGCCGAGGTCTTCGTTACTCCGGCCATAGAAGCTCAGGCCCAGATCGTGAAACCGCCCGTCGCTGAAGATGGGGCCGTGGTGGCAAT
>Ga0207935_1000304_pt1 | contig 12262 bp, 14 predicted proteins | sample LakMenEpi30Aug10_FD_150746 | JGI IMG/M metagenome (GOLD analysis project Ga0207935, IMG submission 150746) | Freshwater microbial communities from Lake Mendota, WI - 30AUG2010 deep hole epilimnion (SPAdes) | ecosystem: Environmental > Aquatic > Freshwater > Lake > Epilimnion/Euphotic zone ...
GCCGCCTTGGCGGCGCTTGTTGGCGATGTTGAACTGGCATCCCGTTTACGACATCGAGCAAGAAACCGAGCAGCTGAGGATCAGATCTCTCGCCAGCGAGAAGCGGATTCAAGAGAGCGAGAAGCGCACGAGGCAGGTCGAGAGCGAGATCGAGCAGCTCAAGCAAGACAACGCGCGGCTCGCCGTGCTCAACTCCAGGATGGATGCCTTGTTGCGCAGGGACGAGTCCTCCTCTCGGCGTCCCCCTTCAACCGGCTCCAGCTGAGCGAAGCCCTGGCCCTGTTGATGGAAGAGATGCGGCGGCGGGGTTAGTTGGAGTCTGGTGTTGACAGCTCAGAGGCCGGCAGGGCTGCAGCTCGTGAGGCACTGGCCGGCTCGGAACGCCGCTGGCGACAACGGCCCCAACTCCCGCGTCAGGCGCCGGCCCCTGCTGGCTGCGAGCGGAGTCCCGCCCAGTCCGCATCCGGGCGCTGCGCACGCCGATCACCTTGATCGCCCACCGCCTGCAGCAGTGCCTCACCGCCCTGGTGGACAACGCCCTGCTCTACAGCGATGGGCCAGCCCCCACCGCGGCAGTGGCATCGGCCAACCCGTGAAAACACGGAAGCCGTGCGCGTCAGTACAGACGTACTGTGCGTTGGTTGGGTTGGAGGGCTGGCCGGTGTCGGGTGGCGAGCCATGAAAACGGACCACTGGTTCTACGGGCTGTTCCAGAGCGCGCCGGATCTGATCACCTTGCTGCTGCCGCGAGGGTCCCTTGCAGCTCCCTCGCTCGGTCCCGATGCGCCGGGCGACGCGATCTATCGCTTTGAGGCGCCTGAGCTCAAGGCGGCGAATCATCGCCTTGATGGGGCGTTCTGGCCCAGAAGCGCAGACGTTGGCACGCCGGAGCAGCCGGTGGTGCTGCTGGAGGTGCAGATGCACGCCAAGCCGGGGTTCAAGCATCGTCTCGGCGCGCAGAGCCTTCGCTTTCTGCAGCTCCACCCGCAGGTGCAGCACCTGGCCGTGGTGGTGCTGGTGCCGCACCGGCGCCTCAACCTTGGCCCCGCCCTGTTGCCGAAGCCGCTGCAGGCGTTTATCGATTGCGTGGACTGGCTGAGCCTGGAGGAGCTGGGTCAGCAGGCCGATCTCGATCCCCTGCTCGCCCTGCTCACGCTGCCGGTGCGGCCGGAGGCAGAGCTGCAGGCCAGCTCGCAACGGATCCTGGAACGCCGGCCGGATCTGCTTTCAGCCGTTCAAACTATCCTTCTGGAGCGGCTTCCCTTACTCACTCGCGAGGACCTTATGGAGTTCGCCACCATTCCCGCCAAAGACCTGCGCCACACCCGTGTTGCCCAGGAGTGGATTGAGGAGGGGCGGCAGGAGGGCCGGCTGGAAGGCGAAGCCAAAGTGGCCCTTCGCCAGCTGGACCGTCGCTGTGGCCCCCTCAGTAACGCCACCACGACCCGCATTCAGGCACTGCCGCTGGGGCAGCTGGAAGCCCTGGCGGAGGCACTGCTCGATTTCAGCGGGCCCGCCGACCTGGCGGCCTGGCTGTCCGAGCACGGCGGCTGAAGCGCAAACTCTGGCAGGGCTGCAGGTCGTGAGGCCCTGTCCAGCTCCGGAAGCCGATGGCCACAACAGCCCCAACACGCTCGGCAGGCGCCGGCCCCTGCTGGCTGCGAGCGGAGTTCCGCCGAATCCGCCAATCCCCCACCACGGCAGCTGGCCGACCTCCCCGGCGGCGGCGCTGATTTTCAGTTGCTGTTGACGGGTGGGCCTGCCAGTACGAACGTACTATGCTGGGTCTTCGGTCGGTTTGATGTCGCTAGCGTGTTGGGAAGGATTCAACGTGTTTCGAATCGAGCCAGCCTGGTTCCGCAGGCGTATCTGTTCGATCGTCAGGGTTGGTCAACCCTGTTCGCCGGGATTCTGCTGCTGCTGATTTCATTCACCACGAGCTATGGAGATGACAACCTCTTCCACCTCAGCAGCCTCCCGGCCCATGACAAGGGGCTGTTCTGATCGATCCACATGGGTCTCCACTTTGCCGCCCTGGCGGCGCTTGCTGGCGACGTTCAACTGGCGTCCCGTTTACGACATCGAGCAGCGAACGAAGCAGCACGAGCTGAGCGAGCTCGAAAGCGAGAAGCGTTTGCAGCAGCTGAAGATCGAAACCGAGCAGATCAGGAACGAAGCCGAGCAGATCGAGAAAGAAACAGAGCAGCTCAGGCAAGAGAACAAGCGGCTCGCCGGTCTCAACTCCAGGATGGATGCCTTGTTGCGCAATGCCGATTCCTCCTCGCAGCTACCGCCCGCAACCGACTCCAACTGAGTGAAGCTTTGGCTGTGCTGATGGAGGCGTGATGCGGGAAGCCTGCCTGGCATCGCTGCAGCCCACCCAGAATTGGTCCCGTCCTGCCGAAGGCGATGGCCAGCAAGCGAACCCTCAATGCCAGCAATCTCGAGGCCCTGGGTGCCGCCGCCCTGGCCCAACTGCTGATTGAGGTGAGCAGCGGCAATGCCGTGATCCAGCGCCGCCTGCGCCTGGCCCTCGCCGCCGCCGATGGCGCCGGCGGCGCCGCCCAGGAGGTGCGCAAGCGGCTGGCGGCCATCGCCCGCGCCACCACCTTCGTGGATTCCCGCAAGCGCAAGGCGCTGGTCGCCGATCTGCAGGCCCAGCATCAGGCGATCTCCGGCCCCATCGCCGCGGCCGATCCGGCCCTGGCCTTCCAGCTGCTGGTGCGCTTTCTCGAGCTCGCCGATGGCATCTTTGCGCGCAGTTCCGACACCACCGGCACCCTGCTGGGGGTGTTCGAGCGGGCCCTGGCCGATCTGGGCCCCCTGGCGCTGGCGGCCGCACTCAGCCCGGAGGCCCTCGCCGAGCAGGTGTTGGAACTGATCTCCGCCAATGGCTACGGCCAGTTCGACACCCTGATCCCCAGCGTGGCCTCCGCCCTGGGCGAGCCGGGCCTGGCCCTGCTGCAGCACTGGTTTGAGCAGCACGGTGGACCCGACGCCAGCTATGCCCTGCGGCAGATCGCTGAGGCCCGCGGCGATGTGGACGCCTACCTGGCCCTCTTCGATGCCCGGCAGCTGGCCCGCCCCGCCGTGGCCGCCGAGGTGGCCCAGCACCTTCTGCAGGCCGGCCGGCCTGAGCAGGCCCTGGCGCTGCTGGATGGGGCCGCTGCCAACCTCACCCCCTGGCAGGCGTTGGAGTGGGCCGACGCCCGCATCGCCGCCCTCGATCAGCTGGGCCGCCGCGACCAGGCCCAGCAGCAGCGCTGGGATCTCTTCACCCAGAGCCTCTCGATCCCCCACCTGCGCGCCTACCTCCAGCGGCTCGACGACTTCGCCGACGTGGACGCCGAGGAGCGGGCCCTGCAGCTCGCCGAACACCATCCCGATCCCCTGCTCGCCCTGCAGTTCCTCGTGCACTGGCCCGCCCTGCCCCGGGCGGCGCAGCTGGTGATCAACCACGGCCCGATCTGGGATGGCGAGGCCTTCGAGGTGCTCACTCCGGCGGCCGAACGCCTCAGCTCCGCCCACCCCCTGGCGGCCACCATCCTGCTGCGCACCCTGGTGCTGTTCGCCCTCTCCGCAGGCCGCACCCGGCGCTACCGCCACGCCGCCGAACACCTGCGCAGCTGCGAGCGGCTCGCCGCTGAGATCGACGATTGGCAGGGCCTGCAGAGCCACGCCACGTTTGTGGGCAGCCTGCGCGAATCCTTTGGCCGCTGCTGGAGCTTCTGGCAGCTGCTGGAACGTTGATCCGCCGGGGGGAGATGGGGTGGTGCGCCTGGTCTGGCCAGACCAGCTTCAGTCGCCACTCTTCAGTCGCCACTCTTCAGTAGGGACTGGCCACTGATCGCTGCCCGGCGCCTCAGTCCCTTGGCGCCCCTTCCTTGAGCATGAAGCCCACGCCCCGCACCGTGTGGATCAGCACAGGCCGGCCCGGACGCTCGATCTTGCGCCGCAGCGTGCGCACGTACACGTCCAGCACGTTGTCGTCGCCCACCCAGTGTTCGCCCCACACCGCCTCCAGGATCGCGGCGCGGCTGTGCACCGCATTGGGCCTGCGGATCAGCAGGTGCAGCAACTCGAATTCCCTGGCGGTGAGCGTCAGCTCCTCCTCACCCCGACATACCTCCCGGCTGGCCGGGTTCAGCTGCAGATCGGCCAGCTGCAGCAGCGCCTGTGCGTTCGCGCCGGTCTCGGCCTCGGCCGCCCCGCGCCGCAGCCGGGCCCGCATCCGCGCCAGCAGTTCCTCCAGGGAAAAGGGCTTGGTGAGGTAGTCATCCGCCCCCGCATCCAGCGCTTCCACCCGCTCCTTCACATCGTCGCGGGCGGTGAGCATCAGCACCGGCGTGCTGTTGTCCGTGCGGCGCAGCCGCTGGCACAGCTCCACGCCGCTGAAATCCGGCAGGCTCCAATCCAGCAGCAGCAGATCCCAGTGTTCCTGGCGGGCCAGCGTCAGCGCCTGCTGGCCCGTGGAAGCCTCAGCGCAGGTATACCCATCCAGCTCCAGCTCGGTGCGTAGAAATACGCGCAATTCCGGGTCGTCGTCAACAATCAATACCCGAACAGCGCCCATGGTTGAATCCACGTTGGCCGCAGGTTATCCGGCAAGTCCGGTGCTGACAGTCAGCCGAGGTTCCAGCGCGGGCCCAGCTCGGCCAGGGGCAGGGCCTCCAGGCCATCGCCCAGCGGGAAGCGATGGGGGGTACGGCAGATCAGCGCGGTGCTGGCCACCACGCCTGGCGGCAGAGTATCGGCCACCTGGCGCAGGCGACGTCCGTCCCGGCTGCTGGGGAGTTCAGTCCATTTGGCATCCCCCAGCCAGAAGCGACCGCCCGGCTCCAGCACCAGGTCCACCTCCTTGCTGCGGTCACCCACCACGAAGGTTTCCCACACGGCGCCCACCAGGGGAGACCGGGCCAGCTCCGCCCGGTTCAGCAGTTGCCCGGAGCGCAGGGCACTGGCCCGCAGGAAGCGCTCGAACTGCTGCAGGTTGCCCACCTGCTGGAGGCTGCGCAGATCCCGCTCCAGGTAGGTGGACACGTAAGAGAGGTGGAACTCGCCGGCGGCGATCTCAGGCCGGCTCCACAGTTCGGGAAAGCTGCCCCGCGCCAGAACAGGTGGCGGCACAGGGCTGTCTTGCCGGTCTGTCGCGCCCCGGTGAGCACTACCACGGGTCGGGTGGCGGCCAGCTGCATCAGCCGGGTTTCGATCTGGCGGTGGATCCAGCCCTCCATGGGCGCACAGCTCCAGGCACCCTGCCATTCGTGCGGCTTAATCGTGTTAATCATTCGATCTGATCGAACGATTGCCGAGTCAGGGTGCCGCCACCCTTGCCGCTGCTCCCGCCGCTGCGTAGGGTCGCCCCATGACCGCTTCACTGCGCAGCCTCGCCCCCAGCCTCTCGGCCCGGATGGCCCGCTGGGGCATCGTGATCGTGCTGCTCTACGTGTTGGCGGCCCTGGTCACGCCCCTGCTGGTGCAGGTCGGCTGGCTGCCGGAGCCCAATGCCGGCCTCGATAGCCCGATCTACGCCCCCCCTTCCGCCGCCCACTGGTGCGGCACCGACCGCCTTGGCCGCGACGTGTGCGTGCGCACATTGGCGGCCAGCGGCGTGGCCCTGCAGGTGGTGGTGCTGGCCCTGGTGGTGGCCCTGGTGGTGGGCGTGCCCCTGGGCATGGTGAGCGGCTACCTGGGCGGCTGGGTGGACCGGCTGCTGGTGCTGCTGATGGACACCCTCTACACCCTGCCGGTGCTGCTGCTCTCGGTGGTGCTGGCCTTTCTGCTCGGCCGCGGACTGCCCAACGCCGCCGCCGCCCTCTGCGTGGTGTACATCCCCCAGTACTTCCGCGTGGTGCGCAACCAGAGCGCCCAGGTGAAGGCCGAGCTCTACGTGGAGGCGGCCCAGTCGCTCGGTGCCGGGCCCCTGTGGATCCTGCGCCGCTACCTGCTGCGCAACGTGATCACCTCGGTGCCGGTGCTGCTCACCCTCAACGCCGCCGATGCCGTGCTGGTGCTCGGCGGCCTGGGCTTCCTCGGCCTGGGCCTGCCGGAAACCGTGCCCGAGTGGGGCGGCGACCTGCAGCAGGCGCTCACCGCCCTGCCCACAGGCATCTGGTGGACCGCCCTCTACCCCGGCCTGGCCATGTTCGTGCTGGTGCTCGGCCTCTCCTTCCTCGGCGAAGGGCTGGAGAGCTGGCTGAGCGGCAGCGGCCAGGCGTCGCGCGTCGCACAATAGGAGGAGATTCAGCAGCTGCCCTCCCCCACGCCCATGCCCTGGTGGTTGGATCTGCTGCTGCTGCTGCTGGCCGCCGGGCTGTGGGGAGCGGCCTGCGAGAACCGCGACGACGTGTGGGAGCTGCTGCTGAAGATGCTCGGCGCCGTGGCCCTGGCGGTGGTGCTCCTGGGCGGCCGCCAGATCGTGCTGGAGTTGGTCGTGCTGGCGGTGGCCCTGTGGCTGCCTGGCGCCACCAGTGCCCGCCTGGCCAGCCGTCGGCCCCCCGGCGCCGGCTGATCGCCCTTCAGCAGCGCAGTTTCACTGTGCGCGGCAGGTCCTCGGCGATCGCCCCCTCCCCATCCAGCGCCGGGTAGGGGCGCCCCTCCCGGGCACACCAGGCCGCCACCTGGGGGTAGGCCCATTCGAACAGCAGCCTGCGGTACTGCTCCGGCTCCAACCCCTCGCCCGCCTCCGGCACCAGCCCGGCCGCCTGGCGCTGGCGCAGGGCCTCAAACAGCAGCGTGGCCGTGGCCACGCTCACATTCAGCGACTGCACCATGCCCCGCATCGGGATGGTCACCGCCTGGTCCACCAGCGCGGCCGCCTCCGGACTGAGCCCCCACTTCTCTGCCCCCAGCACCAGCGCCGTGGGGCCGGTGAAGTCGCAGCTGCGGTAGTCCACCGCCGACGCGCTGAGCATGGTGCCGAACACCTTGAAGCCTCTGGCCTTCAAGGCCTGCAGCGCTTCAGTGCTCGAGCCGTGCAGCTGCAGCGGCACCCACTTCTGGCTGCCCTGGGCCGTGCTGTTGAAGGTGGGCAGCCGCCCGGCCAGGCACACCGCATGGGCCTCCAGCACCCCCACCGCGTCGCAGCTGCGCAGGATCGCCGAGAGGTTGTGGGGCTTCTCCACGTGCTCCAGCAGCACCGTGAGGTCGCCCATGCGCCGATCGAGCACGGCCTTAATGCGTTCGAAGCGGCGCGGCAGCAGGGGCATCGGGCAGAGAAGCGCGGAACGGGTGATCCCAGCTTCCAGCAGCGCGTTGCAGCGGCTGCTCAGCGGCGTCGCTTGCCGATGGCCAGGAAGCCGGCGATGTAAACGCCGCTCAGAGCCATGTTGCGCAGGCTGTTCCTCACCACCAGGAAGCGACCCTGCAGATCGCGGGTGCCGATGGTGCGGCCCAGTTGCTGTTGCTGGCGCTGCAGCTGTTTCAGCAGCACCTGCCGTTGCTGTTCGGGATCGCGGATGTTCGGCGTGATGCCAGGAGCGCCGGCGGCATTCAGCCGCTGCCATTCCCGTTCAATCACAGCTGCTGGTGCCCGGCGGATGGTCTCTTCCCCCTGGCTGATGCGCTGGTTGAGCTGGCCGGAGCGCACCTGGTTCTGCTGCTCAAGCGTGGCAATGCTGCCGAACATCAGCGGGATCTGCCAGAGAGCCAGCAAAGCCAGGCTGATCATTCCGAGACGGCACAGCAGCAGGGCCGCATCCTTCTGCTTTGCCAGGGCCAGAGCTTCTTTGCGTTCGCTCTGTGGATCCGGTTCGGGTTGAAGGAGGGTGGCGAGGCGCAACAGGCCCACCCCCAGCAGTGGCAGGGAGGCTACGTCCACGATGAAGGTGGAGAACTGCGTTCCCCAGGCCAGTGAGAGTGGCTGGAAGGGCAGGGTTGCCGCGAGGATCACCACCACAAAGGCCAGAAACAATGTGCGGCCGCAGGCACGGGCCAGCAAAGGAACCTTGGGGTCGAGGACAGGAGGGATGGCTGATGGCGATGGCATGAAGCAGGGGAGGCAACGAGGGGAGGCTGGTTGATGGGGAGCACCGTCGCAACGGAGCTGAAATCCCTAACCGCAGCAAATCAACACGGATGTGCTGCAGATGCTGATTCAGCCTGAGTTAACACCGCTTAAAGCTACTCCAAAACCCTCACAGACAGCTGCTGCGTTGAACATTGTCAACAGGCTGTGTCCAGGGCGAATCCGTCTCTGCTTGATTCCCTCGGCACGGTGCCACACAATTAGGAAGACTGAGATGGTATATTTAGTGTTCCTGGCTTAACTATCAGCTACTAAGTCGCGCCTCAAAATGAAGCCTACAGATTATTCGGGTGACGCCCGCAGATGAAAAGCCAGCTCCCAAAGAGCTATCAGGTCTGCCGCAGGCGCCAAAACCGATGCTGCCTGCGATTCCTTAGCCCAGGTTCGTTGTCCCCGATGCACGGAGCTTGCGCCGCAGTTGGCGAGACCAGCCGATGGCTCCGCCGATGCCGAGAATGGGCAGGGGGCCAGGGATGGGCACGGGGTCGGGCACAAATTGAACCAGCGGTGTCTGGGTCACACTCACAGGGCCAATCGAATCAAAGCTGATTGCAGCCAGGAAGGCTGTTTGGTCCAAGGGGTCAAGCATATTGCCGATGTTGATTCCCTTGATTGCAAACGAGGCGAGCGGAGATGTGAAGTCGTAGGGAGTGTTGGGGAAGATTGTTGCCATCAATACTTCGTAGGTGAGGCCGCCGTCCCCGCTGGCATAGAGCTGATAGTCGGTATTGAAGGGAAGGGCAGGCGCGTTATATTGGTCGAACAGGGGACCATTGGGATCAGCAACATTGTAGATGTAGCCGATAGCGACATCAGGGTCGTACCACCATACGAAGCCAGGGTCGGTATTGATAACTTCAGGAAATACCCACGGTGCAGTTGTTGGCCCGCCGGGAGCTGGGGGTGTGGGAAGCAGTGGACTCTCTGGGGTAGCGCCATCAAAGGCAACAGAGCCGGATTCAATGAACACACCTGAATCAAGAGCCGAATCGCCGACATCACTGATCAGGAAAGAAATGTTGTAAGTTTCTCCTGGTTCAAGGTCACCGATAGAAGCCTGCAAAACAGTAGTCAGCCCATCATATTGAAGATCGATTGCTCCATTCACGTTCGAGCGGTAGTACTCGGTGTTAAGGAATTGATTGACTGAGTTGATCGCGACCGGATCGCTAGTGCCCGGAATCAGAGCTATATTGGCGCCATTCACGGAAAGACTGAAGAAGTCATTGAAACTTGAGTTAACCCATTCCTCGTATTCTTCAGAGCCAAACACATAGTTCCAGGAGATGCCGGGGCTGTTGGCCACAAAGCTGAAGCTGATGGAGGACTGCGTGCCGCTGCCGCCCGCGCTGCCCGAGTTGTTGGGCCCGGGAGCGTTGAAGATGGAACCCGTGGTGAGGAGCACGCCCTGACCAAAACCCACGCTGTCAGCGCCGCCACTGAAGTAGCCGATCATGTCGGACTGGTCCTCACTCACGGAGGCCGATCCAGGAACCAGGGTAAAGCCTGGAGCCAGGAGGGCTGAGATCAGATTGTCAACCGTTCCGTAGCTCTCAACCGTGATGGCTTGGGCGCCGATGGGTGCAAGGGCAAGCATGGCCAGACAGCCTTTGAACAAGCCTTGGGCCAATGGCTTTGTATAGGCTGATACAAGGTTGGGCGGCATTGGTGTAGGGGGGGCGGTTGCCAAAGCATACGCTGTTTACAGCTTGCGAGGCTTTTATTTCCAAAGATCAACAGAGTTGGCAGGGTTGCTGCTCGGCTATGCCCACTGCCGCTGAATTTGGGCATAGCCCGGCCAGGCACGCTGCATGGGGCTCCGGCCGGGCCTGCAGGGGCGCAACACCCCCGGTTCCTGCCAGGTGGATGTGCCGGCGCCACGGGGGCCGAACAGGAAGACACTGCCCGCTGGCGGCTGCAGAAATCGCCGAACGACCGTCATTTCGGCGGCATCACTGGAGTTCGCCACTCCAGTTCGCAATGGTGGCTGGGGCCTGCTGTGCCGCCGGGGCCTGCTGGGGATCAGCGGCGGGTCTGCGGCTGCAGGGTTTCGAGCGCCTCGGTGCCCTGGTTCACGCTACGGGGATTGAGGCGGGTGTCGAGGGTGGCCAGCACGCCCCAGTGGTGCACCGCAAGGGCCAGCAGATAGGCATCGGTGATCTGGCCCGACTCCAGCAGCTGGTCGGTGTCCACCGCCAGATGGTCGAGCAGGCTTGGTGCGGTGCCCCAGAACCGGTGCCGGGGGTGGACCACCAACTGGCGCAGCACCGCGCTCACCACGGCGGGTGAGCCCGGCGAATTCGGATAGCGGGGGTGGCCCAGGATCCGCAGCACGGCGTTCTGGGTGATCGCACAGGTGGCCCATGGCCGCTCTCCCTGATCCGCGAACCATTGATGGCAGAGCTCATGGTGCACGTGGCGCGGGTCCACCAGCGCAATCAGCACATTCACGTCCAGGAGCGCAGTTCTGCGATCGCCAGGGCCGGTCACGGTGCCTCGTCCCGCAGTTGATTCACCAGCTCAAGATCCACCGGAGCGCCGCCGGGTTGCAGCGGCAACAGGGGCAGGCCGTTGCGTTGCGTCTGGACAGGACTGGTCGCTGGCTGGGTTGGGGTGGCCAGGGCCTGCCGCGCCAGAGCGCTGATCACGCTGCCGATCGGCTGCCGCCGCTGCCGTGCAAGCACCCTGACCGCCGCCAGCACGTCGTCATCCAGGGTGAGGGTGGTGCGCATCTGATGCGAGGCATCAAGCACTTTAAGCCTAGGGCGGGCCTGGATCAGCGCCAGGATTCCCCGGTGTCGCGTACGCCCGTGATGTCCCCAGGGAGCCCCGAATTGCCAGCTCCCAGGCCTGCTCCTGCCGGCTTCGACCAGCGGGTCTATACCGCAGTGGCCCGCATCCCCCGCGGCCGCCTGGCCACCTACGGCCAGATCGCCGAGCTGATCGGTGCCTATGGCTGCGCCCGGCAGGTGGGCTGGGCCCTGCGCCGCCTGCCCCTGCCCTCCGACGTGCCCTGGCAGCGGGTGGTGAATGCCAGGGGCCAGATCAGCTTCACCCCCAGCCGCGAGGGCAGCGACTGGATCCAGCGGGAGCTGCTGCTGGCCGAGGGGATCCCGGTGGACGGCGAGGGCCGCCTGCCCCTGGGGCGCTATCTGTGGGTTCCACCCCTGGAGAATGCGCTTGACGGTTGAGGCGGCCCCGATCGGCCTGGCGCCGCGCCAGCTGGCCTGGCAGGTGCTGCAGGCGGTGGCGGCCGGGGCCTATGCCGACGGTGCCCTGGAGCGGGAGCTCAACCGCCTGCCCCTTGAGCCCGCCGACCGGGCCCTGGCCACCGAGCTGGCCTACGGCGCCATCCGCCAGCGGCGCCTGCTCGATGCCTGGCTCGATGCCCTCGGCAAGGTGCCGGCCGCGCGCCAGCCGCCCCGGCTGCGCTGGTTGCTGCACCTGGGCTGTTATCAGCTGCTGTTCAGCGGGCGGGTGCCGGCCGCCGCCGCCGTGAACACCACCGTGGAGCTGGCCAAGCGGGCCGGCCTGGGGCGGCTGGCGCCCGTGGCCAATGGGATGCTCCGTGCCCTGCTGCGCCGCCGCGCCGAGCTGTCCGCCGTCACGGCGCCCTGGCAGGGGCTGCCCCAGCTGGAGGGGGAGTTGTCGGCGGCGGATTCCCTGGGGCTGCGCCACTCCCTGCCCGCCTGGCTCGCCGAGCTGCTGCTGCAGTGGCTGCCGCCGGAGCGGGCCGAGGCCTTCGCCACCAGCTGCAACCAGCCCCCCGGCCTGGACCTGCGCGTGAACCCGCTGCGCGCCAGCCGCGAGTCGGTGCTGGCGGCCCTGCAGCAGGCGGGCGTGGCCGCCGAGGCCCTGGCCGAACCCCAGGCCATCGCCCTCAGCGGCCGGGTGGGCGACCTGCGCCAGCTGCCCGGCTACGCCGAGGGCCACTGGTGTGTGCAGGACCGCAGCGCCCAGCGCATCGCCCCCCTGCTCGACCCCGCCCCAGGTCAGCGAATCCTCGATGCCTGCGCTGCCCCGGGCGGCAAGAGCACCCACCTGGCCGAGCTGCTCGGCGACCAGGGCGAGATCTGGGCCGTCGACCGCGCCGAGGCAAGGCTGCGGCGGCTGGAGCGCAACGCCGAGCGCCTGGGGCTGGGCTGCATCCATCAGCTGGTGGCGGACGCCGCCCAGCTGGCCGTGGAGCGGCCCGAGTGGCGGGGAGCCTTTGATCGCGTGCTCCTCGATGCCCCC
>Ga0207935_1000307_pt1 | contig 12179 bp, 11 predicted proteins | sample LakMenEpi30Aug10_FD_150746 | JGI IMG/M metagenome (GOLD analysis project Ga0207935, IMG submission 150746) | Freshwater microbial communities from Lake Mendota, WI - 30AUG2010 deep hole epilimnion (SPAdes) | ecosystem: Environmental > Aquatic > Freshwater > Lake > Epilimnion/Euphotic zone ...
GGTCCAGCCCAGCGTCCAGCTGGTGAGCAGCCAGTCGCCGCGGCTGGCGGGCACCACCGCCACCGGCTGGCCCGTGGCCGTTTCAATCGCTGCCGCCATCGGGGCGTAGGCCTCGGGCGTGATCAGAAAGCCCCCCAGGATCACGGTGGGCGCGGGCTTCAGTGTGCTCATTCGCGGAACACCGCCAGGGCCGCCAGCACGCCGCCGCCGAAGCCGCTGAGGTGGCCGATCCAGCTCACCCCCGCCGGTGAAAACAGGGGAATCAGGCTGGGCAGTACGCCGCCGTAGGCCACCAACGTGACCAGCGAGAGCAGGATCGAGAGGGGCCGCTTCTCCAGCCAGCCGATCACCAACAGGTAGCCCAGCAGTCCGTACACCACCCCGGAGAGGCCGTGGCTGCCCACCGGCCACCACAGCCACACCGGGATGGCGGCCACCAGCACCCCGATCCACACGGCCAGGTAGTCGCGCCGGCCCCGCAGCAGCACCAGCCACGACAGCGGCAGGAACACCAGGCTGTTGCCGATCAGGTGGTTGAAGCCGCTGTGGCTGAACGGCGCCGTGAGCACCCCCACAAACGAGCCCCCCGGCAGCATCGGCAGGTTCCAGCGCCCGCCGAACACCAGCTGGTCCAACAGCTCCTGGCCCCAGGCCACGGCCAGCAGCGCCAGCGGGATCACCAGGTTGGCGCCCAAGCGCGCCAGGGCCTGATCGAGGCGGCGGGCCAGGGACACGGTGTTGTCAGCCATCTCGTCAGCCATGCAGCAGGTTGATGCGATACAGCACATCTTCGAGGGCATCGGCCGCCAGCAGGGCGGCGTAGCGCTGGGGATTCTCCCCATCGATGCAGCTGGCCAGGGGGTTGAGCACGGTGCTCGGCGTGGGGTGGCAGAACTGCACCACGCTTAGGCGCGCTCCGCTGCTGCCCTCGGGTGCCACCACCCGGTGCCAGCCGGTGGGGATGCGGCCGTTGCTCAGCCGCTCCAGCATCAGGCCGCTGTTGATGATCACCTGCCCCTCCGGTGCCAGGGCGTCCAACCACTGGCCCTCCACCAGCACCTGCAGGCCCGCTGCCGTGGCCCGCGGCAGGGCGGTGATCAGGTTGATGTCGCCATGGGCCGCCGCCCACAGGTGCCCGCCGGCGGGGGCGGCGGCCATCGGCGGGTAGTGGATCGCCCGGGTGAGGGTGGGGGCGTCGCGCACCACGGCATCGAAGAAGTCAATGTGCACCCCCAGGCCGGTGGCGATCACCCGCAGGAAGCGGCGCTGCAGATCGGCCAGGCTGGCGTGGAAGCGCTCCAGCACCGCCGTGATCCCCGGCACGGCCGCCTCCGGCAGCAGCTGCTCGGGATAGAGCAACGGAAAACGGCGACGCAGGGGGTGGTGGGCCGGCAGCGGTTCCGCCCAGTTGAGCATCTCCTTCCAGTCGGCCCGGCTCTCGCCCGCCGCCGTTTCAACCAGGGTTCCGGTGTAGCCGGTCTGACCGCAGGCCTCGGGCCTGGTGAACGCCTGCTTGCGTGGCGCGTCGAGTGCGAAGAACGCACCCAGTAGCCCATAGGCCTCATCCAGCAGGGCGGCGGACAGGTCGCTGCGGGTAAGCACGAAGCCCGTACCCAGGCTGCGCATCACCCCATCCACCACCGCTGCCCGCTGGCGGGCCGTGCCCTGCTCGAAGGCCAGCAGGTCCACATCGAGGATGGCCAGGGCCATCCGCCTCCGCGCAACTGCTGCCGGGTCTACTCCAGGCCGGCGCTCACTGCATCGACTTCACTGCACGGGTGCGTGCAGCACCTCCATCAGGGCCAGCAGCGGCGCGCTGTCGGCCTCAGGCAACTCCAGGGTGGCCGCCAGGGTGCTGAGAATATTGAGCTCGTCGGCCTGAAGCGGGCCATCGGAGCGCATGATCTCGGCGGCCGTGGCGAAGGCGGTGCGGCGCAGCTCGGGGGTGAGCCCGGCGGCCGCCCGCAGCATCAGCTGCTGGGCGCCCTGGCTGCGCAGCCGCCCCAGGAGACCGTCGATCATCAGGGCCACGTCCTGATCGGCCAGATCCACATAGGGGTGGCGGTAGTCGATGGCGTGGCGCAGGGCGCGGGTGCCGGCGGGGCTGAGCAGCCCATCCCACGACACGGCGGCCAGGGCGATGGCCAGGAAGGCCTCGGGGGCGGCCATGGCGGACTCCTCACTGCCGCTGGCGCCGTCGCTCTGGGCCATCACCTGCTTCTCCATGGTTCCGGTGGACATCGGGACGAACACGATTGGGCTCAGTTGAAGCAACCGCCGGGGGGTGATTCCGTGCCCTTGGCCACCGAAACGGCCGATTGAGTGCTTGTGCTCAGTTGGGCATCGTCACGAATTCCTCGGCCACCGAGGGATGCAGGGCCATGGTGCGGTCGAAGTCGGCCTTGGTGGCGCCCAGCCCGATGGCGATTGCCGCCATCTGGATGATCTCGGCGGCGTGCTCGCCCACCATGTGGCAGCCCAGCACCTTGCCGGAGGCGCGCTCCACGATCAGCTTGAGCAGCACCCGCGGGCCGCTGGCGGGCAGGGCCTGGCTCATCGGCCGGAAGCGGGCCCGGTGCACCTGGATCGCATCCTGACCATGGCGCTCCACCGCCTGCTCCTCGGTGAGGCCCACGCCCGAGAGCTCCGGCTGGCTGAACACCGCACTGGCGATCAGGTCGTGATCGACCTGGCGTGGCCGGTTGCCATACACCGTGTCGGAGAAGGCACGGCCCTCATCCACCGCCACCGGGGTGAGATTCACCCGGTCGGTGACGTCACCCACCGCATAGATGCCGGGCACGTTGGTGCGCTGGTCGGCATCCACCGGGATGCGATGGCCCTCCACCGCCACGCCGGCGGCCTCCAGGTTGAGTCCCTCGAGGAAGGGGCGCCGGCCGGTGGCCAGCAGCACCCCGCCGCAGGCCAGCTGTTCACCGCTCTGGGTGGTGAGGGTGAGGGTGCCGGGCTCGCCGCTGATGGCGGCGGGGGAGTGGGCGAAGCGGATCGCGATGCCGTCGGCCTCCATCGCCTCAGCCACCGCGTCGCTGGCCTCGCGATCAAAGCCACGCAGCAGGTGGTCGCCCCGCACCAGCTGGGTCACGCGCACCCCCAGGCCATTGAGGATGCAGGCGAACTCGCAGGCGATGAAGCCCGCGCCTACCACCACCACGGCCTCGGGCAAGCTCTCCAGCAGGAACATGTCGTCGCTCACCCAGCCCAGCTCGGCACCGGGGATGGCCGGCCGATGGGGCCGGCCGCCCACGGCGATCAGGGTGCGCTCCCCCTTGAGCAGGCGTTCGCTGCCGTCGGCCGATCGCACCAGCACCTCGCCTGACGCATGAAAGCGGCCCCAACCGCTCACCAGCTCCACCCCGGCCTTCTCCAGAAAGCCGATGTGCAGGGTGTTGAGGCGATCCACCTCGGCCCGCACATTGGCCAGCAGCCGCCCCGGGTCGCGGCGCACCTCGCCCAGGTCCCAGCCGTGGCTGGGGGCAGCCTCGAGCAGGTGGCGATAGGCCGAGCCGTACACCAGCAGCTTCTTGGGCACACAGCCGCGGATCACACAGGTGCCGCCCACCCGGTCCCCCTCCACGATCGCCACCTTGGCGCCGTAGGAGGCGGCGCGCTTGGCGGCGGCCAGGCCGCCGGAGCCGGCGCCGAGCACGATCAGGTCGAAACAGTCAGCCATGGGGGAGCGGCGGCGAGGAACGGGGGGCGGGGAGGTACGGGGGGCGGTGAGTGCAGCGCTGGGCTGGAGAGTCGGTGGCCGGATCAGCCCTCGAACTCGCGGCGGGGGGCGGTCACGCCGGCGGGCTCGGTGCCCTTGAGGTAGGCCAGCATCGTGTCGGCATCGGACACCTCGAAGGGGTCGAGCGGACAGTTGTCGTCGAACTCCGGTTCGCGGAAGATCTTCTCGATCCGCCCGTCGTTCACCAGCATCGAGTAGCGCCAGGAACGCATGCCGAAGCCCAGGTTCGACTTGTCGACCAGCATGCCCATCTTGCGGCTGAACTCGCCGTTGCCGTCAGGCAGCAGGAACACGTTCTTGGCGCCGATCTGCTTGCCCCACTGGAACATCACGAAGGCGTCGTTCACCGACAGGCAGATGATCCGGTCCACGCCGTGGGCGCGGAACTCCTCGTAGAGCTCCTCGTAGCGGGGCAGGTGGTTGGAGGAGCAGGTGGGGGTGAAGGCGCCGGGCAGGGCGAACAGCACCACCTTGCGGCCCTTGAAGATCGCGTCGCTGGTGAGGTCCTGCCAGTGGTAGGGGTTGGGGCCGGGCACCGACTCATCCCGCACGCGGGTGTGGAAGGTGACGCTGGGAACGTGGTCAAGCATGGCTCGATGGGCTGGGGGGAAGGGTTCGTGGGCCGATCTGCTGGAACGACCGGGGTTGAACGGGACGGCTTGCCGCCGCATGTCCTTGAGATTAACCCATAGTCAGTCCGTATAAGCTCTGTTGCGCATACCATTGTTTGCGGGTATCCGCCTGGGCGAGGCCCATCACCGGCAGTCCATCACCAGCAGCCGTGGCGTGTAAGGTTCTGATTAAGGAAGAACACCCTGCTGACGGGTTGCGTCCTGCATTGCACTCCCCCGGAGCCGGGCGCGCCCCGATCCCTGCGGTTGATTCGTGCCGAAAGCGCCGATCAACAGGTCGACCGTCCCCTCTCGCCCTGGCAATGCTGGACGCAGCAGCAGCCAGACCTCAGAGCAGCCATACCCAGGCCGATGTCTTCCAGTCCACGTGCGTTTCAGCCATGACCAAACCCATCAACAGACAGTCCATCGACAGACCAACCATCAACAGCCAGTCCATGAGCTCCCAGACCTACGGTTCCATGCCTTCAGGCCGTCGCAGCACGCCCATCGGCGCCCAGCACAAGGCATCGGGCTTGAGGGCGTCCAGCCCCAGAACCTCCGCAGCCAAGCCGGCCAGCACCCGGCCCCACGGTGCGGCACCCACCTGGGTGGAGCTGCTGGGCGAGCGCTGAGCGGCTCAGGGCTCGCCAGCCAGGCGGTTCCACTCCAGGAGGTCCCCTCGCCAGCAGCCATCCGCCAGCTCCGCACAGCCGCGCACCTGGGCAGGACGGCCCAGATACACCCAGGCCTGCCGGCCGTCCCCCAAAGGCAGGAGCTGGCGCTCGTACTCCCGCGGGTGATCCTCCAGCACGTCCAGCTCGGCAAGCACCGCCGCCGACACGGCGTAGAGCTCCGCAAGCACCCGGGCCCCTGGGTCTGGGCAGGCCACGGCCATCGGATAGGGGCCCAGGTCGTGGAGCCGCAGGCCGCTGAGCAGCACCGGCCCCAGCCAGCGGCTCCCCGCCAGCAGACGGTGGTTGCAGGCGCCGCGCTTGAGAGTGCCGTACACGGCCACGAGCTGTTCAGGCCCCGGCGTCATGGCCGAGCCACCCCCTCCTCGCCCGCCACACCCACCCGCAGGCGGGAGCCCCGTTCGCTCGCCATCACCTCAATGCCGCTGCGGATGCGCTCGCGCAGGGCTGCCACATGGCTGATCAGGCCGATCAGCCGGCCCCCCTCGCGCAGGCGGTCGAGTTCATCCATCGCCAGTTGCAGGCTGTCCGGGTCAAGGCTGCCGAATCCCTCGTCGATGAACAGGGCATCCAGGCGCACGCCGCCGCTGTGGGCCTGCACCGTGTCGGCCACCCCCAGGGCCAGGGCCAGGGAGGCCTGGAAGGTCTCACCGCCCGAGAGGCTGGACACGTCCCGCTCCTCGCCGGTGAAGGCATCCAGCACCCGCAGGCCGAGACCCGCTTTGCTGCCCCGCCGCTGGCCGCCCTCATCGCTGAGCAGCAGCTGGTAGCGGCCGGCGGTCATCAGGTCGAGGCGCTGGTTGGCGAAGCCGCAGATCTCCTCCAGGTAGGCCGAGAGCACCCAGCGCTGCAGGGAGATGTGGGGACTGCTGCGGCCCAGACAGCGGTCAGCCACCGCATGGAGCTGGTCGGCCCGCTGCTGCAGGTGGGCCACGGCAGCGCAGGCGTCCCTCTGGCGCTCGGCCACCTCCACAAGGGCCTTGAGCGCCGCACTGAGCTGGGCCTGGCGGCGCAGCAGGCCGTCACGCCGCTCCTGGGCCTGGTTCAGCAGCTGCGCCGGTGCCACCAGGTCGGGGGGCTCGCTGGGCAGGTGCTGCAGGTCGGGGTCGGCCAGCTGCTGCTGGTGCTGCAGCAGGGTCTGGTCGTGGGCGCGGATGCGTTCCTGCCAGGCCTGGCGCTCGCTGGCAGAGGCCAGGGCCGCGATCAGGGCCTGGGCCGTGCTGAAGCCGGCCGCCGTCAGGTCGGCCGCCAGGCGGCTGGCCAGCTCGGCGGCCCGGCTGGCGTCCTGGTTGCGCTGCTGCAGCGCGTCGGCCAGCCGGGCCAGCTGCTCCTGCAGTTCGCGCTGCTGCTCCAGGATCTCGCCCGGGTTGCGGCCGCTGTGGGGCCCCAGGGCAAGCCCCAGCCGCGCCTGCTGGTCGGCCAGCTGGGCCTGCAGCCCGCGCAGCCGCTCCTCCTGCTGGCTGCGCTGCAGCCGCCGCTGCTCCAGCCGCTGCCGGAAGGCCACCAGCCGCAGCTCCAGATCGGCCCGCTGCGTCTCCAGGGCCGGGAGCGCGCCGGCAAGAACCCTGGCCTGGTCCAGCTCCAGGTGGGCCTGGGCCGCCGCCCCTTGCACGGCCTGGGGATCGCTGAGCACGAGTGGCCAGCGGCGGCTGAGGCTCTCCAGCTGGGCGGCGAGGGCGCTGCTGCGGCCCTGGGCCTGCTGCACCGCCACCTCGGCCTGCTGCTGCTGGGCATCCGCCCGCTGCAGGGCACTGTCATCCAGGCTGCCGTCCGTCGCCTGGGCCGGCTGGGGATGGCGGCTGGAGCCGCACACCGGACAGGGCTGGCCAGCGCTCAGGCCGGCGGCCAGGCGGGCGGCCATCCCCTCCAACTGACGCTGGCGCAGCTGCAGTACCTGGGCCCGGGCCTCCTGCTGGCGCCCCTGGGCGGCCAGCAGGGCTGCCGCTGCCGCGGTGCTCTCCCGCTCCGCCGCCTGCAGCTGGGCCAGGCCCGCTAGCTGGTCCTGGCTGAGGCGGTGTGCCTGCTCCAGCCCCGCCAGCCGGTCGTGGGCGCTGCGCGCCTGCTCCAGCCGCTGCTGGCACACCGGCAGATCCGCCTGCACCTGAGCAAACAGCTCCTCTCCCTTCCGCACCTGCTGGCCCACCTGGGTGAGCTCGGTGCTGGCGGCCTCGATGGTCTGGGTGGTGGCCTGCCGCTCCCCCCACAGGCCGGCCAGTGCCTGCAGCTCACTGCAGCGCGTGGCGAGAGCCGCGATGCAGCGGGTGAGCTGGCCGAGATCCGGCAGCCCACTGAGATCCAGTTGCATGAGTTCGGCGGGCAGCAGCACCAGCCGGTTGCGCCGATCAGCCAGGGCGGCCAAGGCGGCGGCCAGCTGCTGGTCGTGCTGCCGTAAACGCTCGCCTGCCTGGCGTTCGCTCTCAAGGGCAGGGCGCAGCTGCTCGGCCCGCTCGGCCCCGGCCAGCCGTTGACGCAGCAGCTCGATGGCCTCCTGCTGGCCAGCCGCCTCCTGCAGGCCCAGCTCCGCCGTCTGCCGGCGTCGCCAGCGCTCCAGCAGCCGCTCCCGCTGGGCCAGTTCACGGCGCAGGGCCTCACTGCGGGTCTCCGCCTGCTCCAGCTCGGCGGCCAGTCCACTGGCCAGCTGGTTCAGGTGCTGTTGCAGATCGGCCAGCGCGGCGGGATCGGCGAGGGGATGATCGGCGATGGGCTGCTCGGCGGTCGATGGCTGCTCAGCTGCCGATGGCTGCTCAGGGGCCGAAGGCTCGTGCTCGCTCCAGGGCTTGGCGATGGCCCGGGCCTGCTCGGCCAGCGACTGCAGCTGGCGACGTCCTTCGGCGAGGGCCGCGTAGGCCTCGCGGGCGCGGTCGTCGAGCCAGCGGCTCACCCGCTCGTAGAGCACCGTGTCGAAGAGGGTCTTGAGCAGGGCCTCGCGCTGCTCGGCTCCAGCCCGCAGCACCTCAGCGAAACGCCCCTGGGGCAGCAGGATCACCTGGCGGAACTGGGCGGCATCCAGCCCCAGCAGCCGCTCCACCTCGCGGCGCACCTCGGTGACGTTGCCGGCAACCGGCTTCTGTCCCCCGGCCTCCGGCTGAGCCTCAGCCTCAGCCGCTGGATCGAGCCGCCAGAGGGCGGCGCGGGCGGGTTTGGTAGTGGTGCCCTCGCCCCGGCTGCGCGGCACCTCACAGGCCGGCTGGCGCTCCACCCGCCAGCGGCCACCGCCGGCGGAGAACTCGAGCATCACCCGCGGTACCTGGCCTGGGGCGGCATGGTCTGAGCGCAGGCCCTTGATGCTGCGCTCGCCCGACACCTCGCCGTAGAGCGCAAAGCTGAGGGCATCGAGCAGGTAGGTCTTGCCCGCGCCCGTGCTGCCGTGGATTAGGAACAGGCCATCGCGGGCGAGGGGATCGAAGTCGACCCGCACCGCCTCGGCGTAGGGCCCGAAGGCCTCCAGCTCCAGGCGATGGGGACGCATCAGGTCTCCTCGCTGCGGCCGGCGGCGCTGAGGGCCTGGCGCAGCAGCTGCACCTCCGCCGCGCTGGGCTGCCGCCCCTGCTGGTCGCTGTAGAACGCCAGGATTCGCTCCAGGGGGTCGCGGGCCGCGCGGATCCGGCGGGTGCGCTCACTGGTGGCCAGGGACTCCTGGCGCCCGGGCCGGTGGCGCAGCTCCAGCGCGTGGGGAAAACGCTGGCGCAGCCGGGTCATGGCCTGGCGGGGCAGGTCGTCGTCGGTGAGCACCGCCCGCACCCAACAGGCGCGTGCCTCCTCCAGCCGGGGATCGGCCAGGAGTGTCTCCAGCGGCCCCTCCAGGCTGCGCAGCTGGCGCCCCACCGCCAGCGGGATCACCCGCACGGAGGCCAGGCCGTTGGCGTCGAACTCCACCAGGCGCACGCTCTTCTCCTGCCCCTCCTCGGAGAACGAATAGGGCAGGGGGCTGCCGGCATAGGCCAGGCGCGGGCCGTCCAGCTCCTGGGCGGCGTGCAGATGGCCCAGGGCCACGTAGTCGAAGCCGCTGAAGCTGGGCACCGCCACCACCTCCAGATTGCCCACCGAAAGCTCCCGCTCCGACTCCGAGCTGCGCCCACCGGCCACGAAGGCATGGGCCACCAGCAGGGAGCGCTGGCCGGGATGGCTGGCCTGGTGGGCGTGGATCCGGGCCAGGGCCAGGTCGAGCACCTGCTGATGACGCCGGCCCTCCCCGTCAGCGAGGCCCGCCTCCCTGGCCAGGGCCGGGCCATCGAGCAGGGGTTCCAGGTAGGGCAGGGGGTACACGGCCAGGGGCGCCCCACCCTGGCGGGACTGCACAAGCAGCGGCTCATCGCAACGGCGCCAGTCGCCTCGCACCGTCACCCCCAGCGCAGTGAGCAGCTCGTCGTACACGGCCACCCGCACGTGGCTGTCGTGGTTGCCGGCGATCGCCACCACCACCGCCCCATCGGCCCGCAGTCGGCGCACGGTGTCAGTGAACAGGGCCACCGCCGGGGCTGGGGGAATCGCCCGGTCGTAGAGATCACCGGCGATCACCACCAGGTCCACCTGCTCCTGGCGGCAGAGATCCACGATCCGATCCAGCACCGCCTCCTGCTGGTCGAGCAGGGACGCCCCATGGAAGCTGCGGCCCAGATGCCAGTCGGAGGTGTGCAGCAGGCGCACCGGCGTCAGTCCCAGCGGGTGGGGTCGGAACTGGGCTGGAAGCGGCCGAAGTCCAGCGGACGCTCCATCAGATCGGCGGTGATCGTGCTGCAGAGCGTATTCAGCGGCAGGGAGAAGCAACTGCCGTCCCGGTCGAACGGGCCCTCCACGTAGGAGCCGATCCGCTCGGCCACCAGGAAGCCCAGAAACAGCACCGCCCCCACACCCAGGGGTGCCTCGAGCTTGAGCTGCAGCAGCAGCTGCAGGCCGTACAGCCAGGTGATCAGCCGCACGAACACGTCGTAGGAGGCAGGGATCGGCGTGTTGCGGATGCGCTGCAGGCCGCCGATCGAATCCAGGCAGCGGTTGGACACCTCCACCAGCTGCTGGCGGCCCCAGTCGTTCACCCAGCCGTCGGCATGGAGGTCGTGCACCGCCAGAGCGCGGCGGCGGCAGAGCTCCTGCAGGCTCAGCTGCCGTGGCAGATGGAGGTCATCCAGCAGGCCGTCGATGGTGTCGCGCAGGTCGGATCGCCAGTAATTGCGCAGCTCGAAGTTGAGCAGCCACACCTGGGCCACCTGATACTCCAGCAGGCGCCTGCCCCTGGCGGTGCGCAGGCGCTGGCCGCCCACATGGGCCAGCAGGGTGTCGCGCCACTGGCGGCTCTGGTTCACGATCGCGCCCCACAGGCTGCGCGCCTCCCACCAGCGGCCGATGGCCTGGGTGTTGCGGAAGGCGATGAAGATCGACACGGCGATGCCGAACACCGAGAGGCCCATGGGCGTGATCTGCCAGGGCAGCGCCCGCGGGCCCCGCAGCCAGGCAAACACGCAGAACGTCAGCCAGAGAACAAGGTCGTAGCGCATCCGCCAGAGCAGCTGCAGCAGCACCACGCCGTAGTCGAGCCGCTGGGTGCGCGGCGGATCCCCATGGGGACCGACCTGGATCGGAACGGAAGCCATCGCGGGCTGGCGGAGCTGCGGCGCCCCACCCCTAGCGCAGAGCCGGAACCTGGCGCGGTCGCGTCCTTGGTCAGTTGCAGGACCACGTTCCGTTCAGGCCTTGCAGTTCAAGCCGTGGCGGTGGCGTAGCGGCGGTTCAGTTCCTCCCAGTTCAGCAGTGACCACCAGGCCTCGATGTAATCGGGCCGCCGGTTCTGGTACTGCAGGTAATAGGCGTGCTCCCACACGTCCAGCCCCAGCAGGGGTGTGCCGCGCTCCTGGCCCCGCAGGGGCATCAGGGGATTGTCCTGGTTGGGGCTGGTGGTCACGGCCAGGCGGCCATCGGGCCTGAGGATCAGCCAGGCCCAGCCGGAGCCGAAGCGTCCGGCGGCGGCGGCGCTGAACTGCTCGCGCAGGGCATCCAGCGAGCCGAAGCTGGCCTCGACAGCGGCCTCGAGTTCCGCCGAGGGGTTACCTCCAGCACCCAGCGGCGCCATCGCCGTCCAGAACTGGCTGTGATTCCAGTGCCCGCCGGCATTGTTCCGCACCGCTTCCGGAAGCCGCGGTGCCCGCTGCAGCAGCTGCTCCAGGGACAGCTCGGCAAGTGCCGGATCGGCGGCAACGGCCGCATTGAGGGCTTTCACGTAGCCGGCATGGTGGCGATCGTGGTGCAGGCCCATGGTGCGGGCGTCGATCACCGGCTCCAGGGCATCCGGCGGATAGGGCAGCGGCGGCAGGGCGAAGGCCCAGGCCGGCTGCGCCGCCAGCAGCAGGGGGGCCACCAGCAACAGCAGGGAAGCCAGCAGCGGCCGGGGCCAGGACCACGCAAACCGGACAGTCATTGCCAAGCCTTCGCAGCGGGCTTGTGGTTCTAACGCGTCGCCAGCGCCTGCTGGCCTGCCCTGTGCTGGTCGGCGCTGGCCCGGATCGACGCCAGCTCCTCTTCCGGCAGTTTCTCCAGCTGCTTCATCACCAGGGCCATGCGGGGATTGCGGCGCAGGGAGTCGGCGTGACGGGCCAGGAAGTCCCAGTAGAGGGCATTAAAGGGGCAGGCCTTGTCGCCCGTGCGCTGTTTGGGGTTGTAACGGCAGCCTTTGCAGTACGTGCCCATCCGGTTGATGTAGTTACCGCTGGCGGCGTAGGGCTTGCTGGCCAGCAGGCCGCCATCGGCGAACAGCCCCATGCCGATCACGTTGGTCTGCATCACCCAGTCGTAGCCATCGATGAACATGCGGTGAAACCAGGCGGTGAAGGCCTGGGGATCGAGGCCGGCGATCAGGCCGTAGTTGGCCAGCACCATCAGCCGCTGGATGTGGTGGGCATAGCCGCTGGCCGCCAACTCGCCGAGCACCGTGTCCATGCAGGTCATGCCGCTGCCGCCCAGTTGCTCCAGCCAAGGCGGCAGGGGCCGATCGGCGGCGAAATGGTTGCGCCGGGGGTAGTCGGGCCCGAACCACCAGTAGAGGCCGTGGGTGTATTCGCGCCAGCCCAGGATCTGGCGGATCACCCCCTCCAGCGACGCCAGGGGCGTGGCCCGTTCCAGACCCGCCTGCTC
>Ga0207935_1000308_pt1 | contig 12144 bp, 5 predicted proteins | sample LakMenEpi30Aug10_FD_150746 | JGI IMG/M metagenome (GOLD analysis project Ga0207935, IMG submission 150746) | Freshwater microbial communities from Lake Mendota, WI - 30AUG2010 deep hole epilimnion (SPAdes) | ecosystem: Environmental > Aquatic > Freshwater > Lake > Epilimnion/Euphotic zone ...
TGGGGAGTCGGCGAACGCTTCCCGAACGACGGCCGCCGCGGCCGGAGTGAGGAGACTTTTGCCGCTCCCCCGAAGCCGGCGCGCTCCTGACCAACGCGAGCATCACGCGCCGGGGCTCGAGGGCAGCGCCGCTTCGACGGCGTCGTAGCGGGCCTTGTCGGCCGCGGAGAGCTGGTCGGGGAGGAGGCCGAGCTTGCGGGCCCGTTCGAGCGTTTGGCGGGCGGCGGTGAGATCCTTCGTCGCCACCTGCGCGGCGGCCAGGTGGAGCAGTTTCAAAGGGGTGGGGTCGAGAGCCGCCTCTTCGAGCGAGGCGATCGCTGCCTTCGGGTCGCCGGCGGCGAGAAGGACGACGCCGCGCGTGTCGAGGAGATCGGGATGCGGCCCCAGTTCGGCGATCGCCTTGTCGATGAGCTGCCTGGCCTCGTCGGCGGTTTCCGGGCGGGCCAGATGGAATGCCAGGTTGTTGGCGACGATGGCCATCTGCGGGCCGCCCAGATCCTTGCGCTCGAGGATCGTGCGATAGGCCTTGTCGATTTCGGCGGTGCGGCCTTGCAGCTCGAGCAACTCGGCCTGCAAGAGTTCGATCACGATCGCTTCGGGGTCTTCACGCCGGGCGCGCGAGAACCACTGCTGAAGCCTCGTCGCCACTGCCGCGTCGGGCGGGGCGCCCTGGCTGCGGATCACCGCCAGAGCAGACTGTAGAATGCGGGCCAGGGGCACGCGGCCCCAGGCTGTTTCCAGGAGGTCGAGCGCCTCGTCCATGCGGTGCTGGCGCCCCAGAAACTCAGCCCGCATGAGGGCGCCGTCCGGAAGCCGCTGGGCGTAATCGTTGAGCACTTTGTCGGCCGCCTTGGGGAAGCCGAGTTCCTCCATCAATTTTGCAACCGCCAGCAACTGCCCCACCTGTTCGAGCGGCAGATCGCCCGCCGGCATGAGCTTCTTGGCGGCCGCGACGGCGGTGGGGCGGTCCTTCTCGGCGATGGCGAGCTTCGCCTCGAGAGCCAGGGTGGCCGGGGCGTCGGGATTCGTCGTCCGCAACTTGCCGAGCCACGTCTTGGCAGACGAGAGTTCGCCGTGCTCGATCAGGCGTTCGACGAGGAGGCCCACGAGCGACGGCTGCACGTTCGGGGCGGCGACGAGCGACATCATCTCATCGCGGCATTCGGCCCAGCGTCCGGCCCGCTCGCGCAGTTGGGCGAGTTGCAGCCGCTGGTTCGACGACAGGGGCTGCGATCGCCCGAGTGTCTCCAGGAGCGTGATGGCCCGCCGCCAACTTGCCGGCTCGGGTCGCCCCGCGAGCAGCGTCACCTGCAGGGCGATGTCGTCGGGGCTCAGCTTGCCGTCGGATTCCGCGTTGCCGCCGAGGATCTCGAGCGCCTCCTCCAGCGCTTTGTAACCTCCCGTTTCGGCGGTCAGTTGAGCCAGCGCCCGGCGGGCCCAGATTTTCGCAGTCTTCGTGGCCGGCGAATCGTCCTTCGCCGCGATCATGTCGCGCAGGACGTCCTTGGCGGGGTTGAGGCGACCGCGGCGGATCAGGAACGACGCCAGGCCGCGGGCCGCCGCCTGGTCATCGGGGACCGCGGCGATCGCGGCCCGATAGCTCTCTTCCGCCTCGTCGAGTTGGCCGAGCATCTCGTAGCCTTGGGCCTCCACGAGTTGTCGGCTCGGTTCCGCCAGGGAGGCGGCCGCCTTTTCGAGCGTGTTCTCCGCGACCCTGCGTTTTCCGGTGGCGAATTGGTGGGTGAAGAGCGCCATCCAGGCTTCCGCGAGATCGGGCGCCTGCTCGACGGCCCGCTGGAGGACTTCCTCCGCCCGATCGGTCTTGCCGGAGCGGCTGAGCAACTGGCCGAGCCAGAGGAGCTCGCCCGCGTTCTTCGAACCGGACGAAACGCTCCGCTCGGCCAGCGACACCGCCTCGTCGATGTTGCCCGACCGGAGTTCCATTTCGGCAGTGATCCGTTCGAACCCACCGAGGCCTTCCGGCCCGAGCTGGGCGATCGCCTGCTGCGCCTCGTCGAATCGGTTCGACGCGTACAACAGCCCGACGAGCTGCCGGACGATCGTCGCATTCGCCGGGCCCATCCGGCTGGCCCGCTGGAGATAGTCGATCGCGGCGGGGAGGTCGCCGCGGAGCCCGGCGATGTCGGCGAACTGGATCTGGATCTGCGCCCAGCCCGGCCGGTCGTTCTCCGCCTCGATCAGCAGGTTTCGGGCTTCGTCGAGCGAGCGGCGTTGTTCCACCGTGAGGTCGATGCCTTCTTGATCCTTCGAGAGTTTCTTCTTCTGTGCCTCGCGCACGCCGTGGACGAGTGCGCCCGCCTTGGCCACGCGGGCCTGCGGGCTCGTCGCCCCGAGTGCCTTGGAGATGTCGTTCGAGATGCGCTGCATCGCTTCGAGATCGCCGCGTTCGCGTGCCAATTCATAGAGCGTCCAGCGCAGCCGCGGGTCCTCCGGCGTCTTCTCGAGCGCCGCCGTCCAGAGCCGCTCGGCCTCGTCGGCCTGTCCCATCGCGATGCGGATCGAAGCAAGCGCTGAGAGCACGCGGGCCAGCCGGTCGGGCGGCAGAGACGCAGCCCTCTTCTCGATCGCATCGAACTGCTTGGTCGCTTCTTCGGGAGGCGATTGGGTGGCGAGTTGGGCCTCCAGCAGCAGCAGGCCGGCGTCGGCCGCCAGATCCTTCGGTATCTTGGCGAGCACGGCTCGGGCCCGCTCGGCGTCGTTGTCGCGCAGGGCCAGCGTGGCCAGGGCGGCCAGCAGTTGCGGCTCCTGCGGATTGGCTTCCGCCGCCGTCTCCAACAACTCCAGCGCCGCTGCCGCCTCGCCCTTGCGCATGAGCACGTCGGCTCGCAGCAGCGCGATTTGGGTGTCGGAGATGTCCGCCGACTCCTGGAGCACGTCGAGGAGGGCGTCGATCGCGGACCAGTCGCGGTCGGCGGCGGGACGCTTGAGCTGCGCGGCGACGCGCAACTGGAGCAGCGGATTCCAGACCTGGGGGATGGTGGGGAGCCGATCACGCGGGATCGCCGTGGCCACCACCTCGAACTCCTGCAGCGCATCGTCTGGCTTGCCGGCTGCAATCAGCGCCGAAGCGGCCCCGACGCGGGCTGCCAAAGACGATGGATCGTCGCTGAGCACCCGGCGATTGGCCTCGAGCTGCTCGTCGAACTCGCCGAGCTGCTCGTAACACTGTCCCAGATACAGATCGACCTGGCGGGTGAGGTCGGTGGCTCCGGCCACGAGCGGCCGCACGCGGTCGAGCTTCTCCTTGGCCTGCAGCCAGCGCTGCTGCGAGATCAGCACCCGGGACTCGAGCAGGCCCACCGCCGGGCTCGTCGGCCCCAGCACCTCCTTGAGCTTGCGAATCGTCTGTTCGACCCGCTCGATTTCGTTTGTCTGCAGCAAGGCGTCGGCGAGCATCAGCAGGAGGGAAGGCCTGCCCGGAAGGGCCGAGAGGCCTTCGTCGAGCACCTCGATGGCCGCCGCCGGTTGCTGCCGCTGCAGGGCGAGCACGGCAGCCGCCCGGACGACCCGCTCGTCGTCCGCGGCGAGTTTCATGCCCGCCTCGATCATCTTCGCGGCTGCGGCGAAGTCTTTTTCGGCGAGCGCCAGCTCGAATGAGGCCAGGATCGTATCGATGTTCTCGGGGGCGAGGCGGATCGCCTCCGCCACGTCCTGCTTGGCCGCGGCGAGGTTGCCGCGTTGCCGATGCCAGCGGGCGAGCGCGAGCCATGCCTGGAAATCCTCGGCGTTGGATTTCACCAGTTCCGCCAGCACCCGATCGGCGGTGCCAGGGTCGTCCAACTTTTCCTGGAGGATGGCCGCCAGCAGGATGAAGGCGTCGGTGCTGTCGGGCGCGGCCTTGCGCTCCGGATCGAACGCCTTGCTCTGCATGTCGAAGCCGATCAGGTCGCTGGCCAGCGACGCCGCCTCTTCGAAGTCGCCCGTCCCCGCCCACGATCTGGCGAGCAGGAGGTCGAGTTGCGTGCGATCGAGCGGCTTTGTTTCGGTGCTCTCGGCGGCGTCGCCTTCATCCGTGTTGGCCGGGGCCGCCGTCGCCAGCCCCTCCGGCACTTTCCCCCGCAGGATCTGCAGGTGCTCGCGGGCGTCGCCAAAGCGGCCGATCCGCATCTGGAACGTGGCGAGCCGTTGCCGCAGCGCGTCGTCGTCGGGGTTGCGCCTGACGGCCGTTTCCAGCACGTTGTAGGCGCGGGCCACGTCGTTTCGCGTGGCGCCGGGCGACTCGGCCCTGTCGAGTACGAGCCCCGCGTATTCGGCGTAGGCAGCCTTGTCTTCCGGCCGAAAGGAGACGTAGCGGTTCAAGAGCACGAGCGCCTCTCCGCTCTTCCCCTCGGCGAGTTTCGCCCGCGCGAGTTTGGCGAGGCTTCCGGCGTTTCGGGCAACTTGGAACTTGTGCAGGAAATAGACGCCGACGATCCCGCCGACGAAGAGGCTCACGAGGATCAGGACAAGGCGGAGATTGACCTTCTTCATGAATGATTCCCTGAAAAAACGACTCTTTCCCGTCATCCTACCCGAAGGCCCCGGGGACCGCGCCTTCCGCGAAAGCCCCGGGCGCAGGGCATCGCCTGAAAAATTGGGGAAGGCCGGAGGGGTGGCGAGCCTGCCGGGCTGCAAACCGCGGCTGCGGGCGGCAAAATCAGCCGAAGATTGCCCGCCTGCCCGGTCGATACCTGTTGCACCGGACATTCCGATTCCGCTGACTTTGACGCCTACGGTCGCACTGCCATGACGCTGAACCATCCCACCCGTTCATTTCGCCCCCGTCCGTGCCTGAGCGGAGTCTGCGCCCGGGTCGTCGGCCTGGCGCTCGTCGTGGGCAACGCTCATGGCATGGCCAGCGAAGTGATTTCCGCCATTCCAGCCGCGATCGATCCGCTGTCGACCGAAGCTCCGGCCGACGTCGGCGATCCCGGCTCCTGCGCGGGCCCCCGTCATGCGCACGGCGGCCGATGCAACGGCGCTCGGTGCACCCACGGGCGCTGCGGCCATGGAGCGTGCCGTCACGACGGCTGCGAGGTGCCTGGCTGCCCGGCCCATTGCCCGGTCCGGCCCGCGACCTTCGGATACTACGACACCCAGTGGCGCACCTGGCCCGGCCACGGAATCGAGCAGGCATCCCGCACGCAACCAGCCGCGCCGGTGATGCCTCCGAAGTCGGAGGTGCCGACGGCCGACGAGGAGTCGCCCGTGCCAGGCTTCGAGTTCACGCCGGGTGATTCGCCCGAGGCCGCGCCCGCGGATCAGCTGCAACCCGACGGGGAACCCTCGATCCTGCCTCCGCCAGGCGCGGAAGAACGCCCCGGATCGGAGCGGCCCGCCAAGCCCTCCGACGCCACGCCCGCGGATGAAAAGCCCGCGGATGCCAAGCCTGCCGAAGACGCTCCCGCGAAAGAGAAATCCGACGATGCGAATCTCTTCGACGAGGCAAACTTGCGGCGTCGCAGCCAGGAGCGCCTCGCTCTGCTCGGGCAGGCGGCGGTGCAGCAGGAGCGGCTGCGGAGAGAGGCGCTGCGGCAGCAGGCGACGCGAATCGTGCGGCCCTCTGCCGCAGGAGCAACGGTGAAGCAGGCAACGCACCTCGAAGCGGAGCCGCGGCGCCGGCCGCGGTGACCGCCGCCCATGCCCGTGCGGCCAAGTGCGAGAGGCGGGAGTCGAACCCGCACGCCTTGCGGCACTGGAACCTAAATCCAGCGCGTCTGCCAGTTTCGCCACTCTCGCGTGGAGCGTGCTCGCCCCCTGCAGAGTCTGCCATCCCATGACGCCGCGGACAATCACGGGGTCGGCAGCTCGTCGAGCCGGCGGTCGAGGTTGCCGCGGCCAGTTGCGTCTCGTGGCGGCCAGGATGCGAGAAGCAGCTCGTGGCGCGTGATCGCTGCAGGGCTCGTGCCGCGGGCGAAGCCCGTGCGCACAGCCCTGATTTCAAGCGCGATCAAGCGCTCGGCCGGTGCGTGCCGCCGGTTCCAGTCGGCGGCGATCGCCGCAGCCACGCTCGGGGAGAAAACGCGGCGCTCCGGCGTCGGCAGTTCCCAGAGCAGTTTGTGCCACCGATGGTGCGGCAGCGACGTGTAGCCGCCCGCGGGGAGCGTTTCCTCGAGTCGGCTGCCGTTCCTCAGCACATCGACGATGCTGCCGTCGGCGGCCGTGCCGCGGCCGTAGACCCACTGCCGCTGCGCTGGCACGTCGCCAAACATGCCCCAGTCCTGACTGAGGCAGGTGAGCCGCACCGCAGCGCGAAGCGGAGCGGGCAGTGGTCGCGCCCGCCAGCCGGTGTTGGCGTGAACGAAACTCGCGGCAGCAACCCCGAGCGCGGCAGCGACGGCCAGGGATTCCCAGGCGCGCTGCGGCGCGGCTCGCACGCGAGCGTCGTCGTGTGGTGCGCCACCGGCGAATCCCCCCGAGCCCCACGCCCACGCTTGCGTCGGCAGGATCGCCAGCCAGGCGGCGAGCCCCACGTATGCAAACAAGCCGATCGACATCAACACGGCGGTCGCGGCATGAAAAGTCATGAAGATCGCCACGAGCGACAGCCTGACGGCAGGGCTGCGGATCGCAACGAGCAGACACGGGCCGGCCAGTTCGAGGGCCAGTACGCCCCAGGTGAGCAGGCGGCAGAGGGCCACGTGCCCGGCGAGCGCATCGCCCCACGCGCTGCCGTGGTCGTGGAGCGAGAGCACGGTCGCGACCGCGGAGCCCGACAGCCAGGCCTCGTTCCACTTCGCGGTGCCGGCGCTGAGATAGACGGCCGCGATCTGCAGGACGAGGGCCGCGGTCGCGGGAGAGCAGATCGTCGGGAACGATGCCTCCCGACCACGCCGCCGGGCGTCGACCGACCAGGCCGCGCCGAGCGGCAGGAACATGCCCCAGAAGAGCAGGCAGCAAAGCCATTCATCGCCCGCGTTGGTGGCGGGAGCGGTGCGCCGCACGATGCTCACCACGGCGATCCAGGCGGCGACCGTGGCCACGCGGGTTCCGGCGCCGGCCGCAAGGGCGATCCCGGCGAGCCCCTCGACCGCGAGCACACAGGCGCCCCACCAGGTCGCGTCGACGAGGAACGCGAGCGACCACGTCCAGCGGTCGCCGAAGAACTCGCGCAGCGCGGCGAGCGGAAACATCCCGTCGGGCGCGAGCATGAGCGGCACGTCGCGGATGCGCAGCACCGCGTCGGCGAGCACGACGGCCCCGAGCGCGACCCGGAAGCAGGCGAGGCTGCGGACGTCGAGCGTGAAGGGGCCCGTGGCCCACGCGGGAGGTGACCATGCCATGCGGCACCGGCGAAACGCACGACGCGACCGGGAGTTGTCGGCCGTTTCTTGTCGGAAGATGCCTTCGAACCTACAACATCGCGGCGGTTTCGAGCGAGTCCGGTCGGCAGCGGCACACCGGCCACGGTGTTTCGCATCTCCCCACAACGCAGGTTTTCACCCATGGCAACGCACGCTTCCCTCGTGGTGCTCGGAGGCGGTCCCGGCGGATACGCGGCGGCCTTTCTGGCCGCCGACCTCGGGATGCAGGTCACGCTCGTCGAGCGCGACGAGCGGCTCGGCGGCACGTGCCTCCTGCGCGGCTGCATCCCCTCCAAGGCGCTCCTGCATGTCGGGCGCGTGCTCGCGGAGGCCCGTGAGATGGAGGCCTGGGGGATTCATTTCAATCGCCCGAGCATCGACATCGACGTGCTCCGGGGCCGCAAGGAGAAGGTGATCTCCACACTCACCGGAGGCCTCGCCCAGCTCGCGAAGCGGCGGAACGTGACGATCGTCCACGGCACCGCCCGGTTCACGAATTCGTCGACGCTCGAGATCGCGGCGCCCGGGGGCGCGTCGCAGACGCTCACGTTCGACCACTGCATTCTCGCCAGCGGATCGCGGCCGACGAAGATCCCGGCCTTCGATCTGCCGACGCCCCGGGTGATGGATTCGACGAAGGCCCTCGAGATGGCCGACGTGCCCGAATCGCTGCTCGTGATCGGCGGCGGCTACATCGGGCTCGAGATGGGCACGGTGTACGCGGAGCTCGGATCCCGCGTGTCCGTCGTGGAGCTCACCGACACGCTCCTGCCCGGCGCCGACCGCGACCTCGTCAAGCCGCTCCAGCAGCGGCTCGAGAAGCTGTTCGAGAAGATCCACCTGCGCACGAAGGTGGCCAAGCTCGAGGATCGGGGCGAATCGATCCGCGTGCACTTCGAGGGCCCCGAAGGTGCGAGCACCCGCGACTATGCCCGGGTGCTCGTGGCCGTGGGCCGGCGGCCAAATTCCGACGGCCTGGGCCTCGAGAACACGAAGGTGGTCATCAGCCCGAAGGGATTCGTGGAGGTCGACAACCGGCAGCGCACGGCCGATCCCCGGATCCTGGCCATCGGCGACGTGTGTGGTGAGCCGATGCTCGCCCACCGCGCGAGCCACCAGGGCAAGGTGGCCGTCGAGTCGCTGCACGGCGAGCCGGCCCTGTTTGCGCCGCGGGCCATCCCCGCCGTGGTGTTTACCGACCCGGAGATCGCCTGGGCGGGGCTGACGGAAAACGAAGCCGTCGCCCAGGGCCGCACGGTCGAGATCAGCCGCTACCCGTGGGCCGCGAGCGGCCGGGCGCAGGCGCTCGGGCGGACGGAAGGGATGACGAAGATCATCGTCGATCCCGAGACCGACACGGTGCTCGGCGTGGGCATCGTGGGGCCCGGCGCGGGCGAGCTGATCGCGGAGGGCGTGCTCGCCATCGAGATGGGCTGCTCGGCCCGCGACCTCTCCGAGACGATCCACCCCCATCCGACGCTCGGCGAGACGGTCGCCTTTTCGGCGGAAAACTACTTCGGCCTGGCGACGGAAATCTACCGTCCGCGTGCGGACGCGGCGGTGCGATGATTCGGCCTTTACGGGGCGCGGAACCCCCGGGATAATTCGATTTCCCGCCTGACAGCCCCCCGGAGCACACCATGGCCAGCCCCGATACCGAGCAGTCCGGAAGCGACGTCGTCGGTGAGGTGACGGATCTTCCGCGGGGCGCGCATGCTCCGATGTCGATCGGCCAGATGGGCGACTCTGCGTCGGGCCAGCCGGAACTGTCGGATGGAGTCTCGGCCGTCGATGCCGACCCGACCGAGACCCGCGAGTGGCTCGATTCCCTCCGCTACGTGATCACGAGCCGGGGCGGTGATCGGGCCGCGTACCTGCTGCATGCCATCGAGCAGGAGGCCTATCGGCTCGGCGTGGCGATCCCGTTCTCCGCCACCACGCCCTACATCAACACGATCCCGGCCGACCGGCAGCCGCCCTATCCGGGCAACCGCGAGATCGAGCGGCGGATCAAGAGCATCATCCGCTGGAACGCGATGGCGATGGTCGTGCGGGCCAACCGTGAAGACAAGAGCATCGGTGGCCACATCTCCACGTTCGCCTCGTCGGCCACGCTCGTCGAAGTGGCGATGAACCACTTCATCCGCGGCCGCGGCGACGACTACTCAGGCGACCAGGTCTACTTCCAGGGGCACGCCTCGCCGGGCATCTACGCCCGGGCCTTCCTCGAGGGGCGGCTGTCGGAGAAGCATCTGGAGAACTTCCGCCGCGAACTGGCCCCGGGGGGCGGCCTCTCGAGCTACCCGCACCCCTGGCTGATGCCCGAGTTTTGGGAGTTTCCCACGGTCTCGATGGGCCTCGGCCCGATCATGGCGATCTACCAGGCCCGGTTCAACAAATACCTCCAGGACCGCGGCATCAAGGACACGAGCCGGCAGCACGTGTGGTGTTTCATCGGCGACGGCGAGACCGACGAGCCGGAGACGCTCGGGGCGATTTCGCTTGCCGCCCGCGAAAAGCTCGACAACCTCGTGTTCGTGATCAACTGCAACCTCCAGCGGCTCGATGGCCCGGTGCGGGGCAACGGCAAGATCATCCAGGAGCTCGAGGGTGTGTTCCGCGGGGCCGGCTGGAACGTGGTCAAGGTGATCTGGGGCGAGGACTGGGATCCGCTCCTCGCCAGAGATGACAAGGGCCTGCTCGTCAAGCGGATGAACGAGATCGTGGACGGGCAGTATCAGAAGTATGTCGTCATGCCCGGCGGCTACATCCGCGAGCACTTCTTCGGCGCGAGCCCGGAACTCGCCGAGATGGTGTCCCACCTCTCCGACGAGAAGCTCAAGAAGCTGAAGCGCGGCGGCCACGACCCGGAGAAGGTGTTCGCCGCCTACGACTCGGCGATGAAGTGCCACGGCAAGCCGACGGTGGTGCTCGCCAAGACGATCAAGGGCTACGGCCTCGGCGAGGTCGGCGAGGGCCGCAACGTCACGCACCAGCAGAAGAAGCTCAACGAGGACGAACTGCGGGCGTTCCGCTCCCGGTTTGGCATTCCGATCTCCGACGACGAAGTCGCCAAGGCGCCGTTCTACAAGCCGCCGGAAGACTCGGAGGAGATGCGGTATCTCCGCGAGCGGCGCGAGGCCCTCGGGGGCTACGTGCCCTCGCGGCCGAAGCAGGGCCCGTTCCTCAAGACGCCGTCGCTCGACGAATATCGCCCGTTCATCGAGAAGAGCGCCGGCCGCGAGGTGTCGACCACCACCGGCGCCGTCACGCTCATGGCGTCGCTGCTCAAGGATCAGCACGTCGGCAGATACATCGTGCCGATCGTGCCCGACGAGTCGCGCACGTTCGGGATGGATCCGCTGTTCAAGCAGTGCGGGATCTACGCCCACGCCGGTCAGCTCTACGAGCCGGTTGATTCCGACCAGTTGCTCTATTACCGCGAGGCCAAGGACGGGCAGATCCTCGAGGAAGGGATCACCGAGGCGGGCAGCATGTCGAGCTTCGTCGCGGCCGGCACGGCCTACGCCAGCCACGGCGTGCCGATGATTCCGTTCTTCATCTACTACTCGATGTTCGGCTTCCAGCGGATTGGCGACCTGATCTGGGCCGCCTGCGACTGCCGCGCCCGGGGATTCCTCCTCGGCGGCACGGCGGGGCGCACCACGCTCGCCGGCGAGGGGCTCCAGCACCAAGACGGCCACAGCCACCTGTTTGCGATGGCCTATCCCACCGTGAGGGCCTACGACCCGGCGTTTGTCTACGAGGCCACCGTGATCATGCTCGACGGCATGGAGCGGATGTACGCCAAGGGCGAGGACTGGATCTATTACATCACGGTTTACAACGAAAACTACGAGATGCCTCCGATGCCGCCAGGCTGCGAGGAGGGGATTCTCAAGGGTGCCTACCGTCTCCGCGACGTGGCCGCGAAGGCGCCTGCGAAGGTGCCGCCCGTCCAGCTGCTCGGCTCGGGTGCGATCCTCCGGGAGGTGATCCGTGCGGCCGACCTGCTCGCCGAGCACTGGGGCGTGTCCAGCACGGTGTGGAGCGTGACGAGCTGGAAGGAGCTCCGCCGCGAGGCGCAGGAGTGCCGGCGCTGGAACATGCTCCATCCCACGGCCGCGCCCCGCACCAGCTACCTCGAGCGGACGATCTCCGCCGCCAACGGCGTGTTCGTGGCGGCGAGCGACCACGTGCGGGCGGTGCCGGAGCAGCTCGACCCCTGGATTCCTGGTGGCCTGTTCGTGCTCGGCACCGACGGCTTCGGCCGCAGCGAGACCCGCGGTCCGCTCCGGAGGCACTTCGAAGTCGATGCAGAGTGTATCGCGATCGGCACCCTCTCGCGGCTCGCCGCCGCGGGCGCGATCGGCAAGGACGTGGTCGCGGAGGCGATCGCCCGGCTCGGTGTGAATCCCGACAAGATCGACGCCGCGCTCGCCTGATCACATTTCGTCGCTTTGCCCAGAGTTTGTCCCGACTACGTGCCCTGAGTCCTGTTCGCCAACCGCATCCCCCTCACGCATCATGGCCACTGAATTCAAACTTCCCGATCTCGGAGAAAACATCGCGTCTGGTGACGTGGTGACGGTGTTCGTTTCGCCCGGCGACGTGGTGAAGCCGGGGCAGGCGCTGCTCGAGGTCGAGACCGACAAGGCCGTGATCGAGGTGCCGTGCCCGCCTGGCGGAAGGATCGCGAGCGTGCTCGTGAAGAAGGGCGACACCGTGAAGGTCGGGCAGGCGCTCGTCACGCTCGAGCCCGCGACGGCTGGCGCCGCGGCTGCTCCCGCTGCGAAGCCGGCCTCGGCTCCCGCCACCCCGCCGGCAGCCAAGGCGGCCG
>Ga0207935_1000311_pt1 | contig 12131 bp, 24 predicted proteins | sample LakMenEpi30Aug10_FD_150746 | JGI IMG/M metagenome (GOLD analysis project Ga0207935, IMG submission 150746) | Freshwater microbial communities from Lake Mendota, WI - 30AUG2010 deep hole epilimnion (SPAdes) | ecosystem: Environmental > Aquatic > Freshwater > Lake > Epilimnion/Euphotic zone ...
CGCATGTGCGATTTCGGCCTGGCGAAGACGGCGTCGATCACGACCGCCACGGGCAAGCCTTCGTTGCGCAGCCCGGCGTCGATGGCCGCCATCTGGATCGAGTGGCGGTACGCATGCACCGGGTGCTTCTTTGGCACGTACGCGCGAGCGAACCCGCCCGCAGTCGAGACGCGAGCTCGAGGCTGCGGCACAGGATCGCCGGGAACTGAAAACGTAATAGCGTTCATTGGCGTGGTCAGCCGCTCCAGCTCGTCAGCGGCCTCCGTGAGAAGCGCCGAGCGGTCGAGCGCACGACACGCCCTGACGCTCTCACGGAGGCGCTGAACGAGTTCGTGCATCACTCGTACCGAATCACCGCGAAGTAGGTGCGTCGCGTAGGCGAGTACGCAACGCCACGCTCGACGATTCGGTAGCGGCCGTAGAAGCAGCAGTTTCTCAACGCCTGGTCGGGCGTGCTGCCCATGCCGATCCCTTCACGGCGGCCACCAGCGCGGCCGCAGTGGCGAAGCACTCCGGTGCGGGCCATCTCCTCGGCGTCATCCTGAGCCGACGAGATCACAACACGCCTGGCGTACACGTTCACGTCGGCCAAGGCCGGCGCGGCGAACACGAGAGCGAGCAAACAAATGAAACAACGCATGTAGTCCTCCTGTGACTGTGCGACATTGCACGTTCACAGGATGAACTGCGTGTCAAACGTTACGACATATGCCGGCCAGCCGATGGCTGACAGATGCCGGTATTCCACTTCCAGATTTTCGTGCGCGTGGTTTCCTCAACCTCGGCCCGCCGTTGTGCGTAATGCCGCTCTCGGCATTCCCTGGCACGCTCGGCGATCTCGGCAGGCGTCGGATCAGCCGTGGCCTGCTGATACTCTGGCGGCCTGTGCGGCAGCTTGTACCGACGCACCAATCGAACGAGTTGCGACGCGCTGACGCCTAGCCGCCTTGCCACTTCCTTTCGTGGCACGGACGCGTCAGCCCACAGGGCGCATAACTGCACAACGTCCACCGGGCGTTCTGTTTTTGCCATGGCGTCACTCCGCTGCCATGGGCATCACAACGCCCGTGTGGCAATCCGTTCGCAGGATCACCGCCGACTGCCCGTCCTTAGCCTGTACGCTGACTGTTGGCTCGCCGTCCGCCGGCAGCCCTTCCAGCCACTGCCGGACGTAGCGCGGGTCCAACTTCACGCTGCATGCAGTGCCAGCCTCCACGAGATCGCACGTCACGCTGGACTCGCCGGCCTCGCTCGACTGACCGTGGAGCCACAGCCCCTTCTCGGAGAAGGCAAAGTCGATGCCCCTCGACTGCTCGGTGGTCACGATCGCCGCCGCCTTCACGGCGCTGAGCAGCTGCTCCGCGAGCACGGTAGTGGGCTCGCAGTCCAGATCCGGCACCACGTCGCGCCACCTGGGGAAGCGTCCTTCAATGAGCCTGGCCGTGACGGTCGCCGTGCCCACCGTGGCAATGATCTCTTTGGCCGTCGCCTCGAGCTGCACGGAACCGTCCGAGTCGGCTGACGCCAGCCGCGACAGGATCGCCATCGCCCGGCTTGGCACCAGCGTCGTGGAATCGTCCACCGCCAGGTCATGCTCGCACTCCACGAGCGAGAGCCTGCGCCCGTCCGTGGCAACGAATGACACCGTCTCGCCCTTCACCTCAATGAGCACCGCGCCCAAGGCAAAACGGCTGGAGTCATCGTCGGTGGCGAACACCACGCCACGCACCGCCCGCACGAACTGATCGGCAGGCAGTCGCGTCACCGGCTTGGCGTCGGCCGGCTCCCACATGGGGTATTCCGCCGCCGACTCCGTTGGCAGCGTCCACGTACCGCTCCCAGCTTTCACAACGCACGACGTGTCGCCCGGCTGGAGTGTCACCGTATCGCCCGTCGCTGCCCCGAGAATCTGCGAAAGCCTGCCGTGTGGCAGCAGCAGCGCATCCCCGTGGTAGTCGATCGCCACGTCGATCCGCACCTCGCCGTCCGATCCAGTGAGCACGCCGTCGCCCAGACGCACGGCCTGGTAGATGGGCTTCGGTGCTCGAGTCGGCACGGCTGGCGAGACTGCGGCGAGCGCCGCCTTTAGGTCCAACGCCGCCAGTTCAATTCCGGTTCTCTTCTTCGTCGCGGTTGCCATTGTCAGATTCCCTTCGTTTCAAAGAACAACCCACCAAAATCCCGGTGCCGAACGTCAGCAGCAGGACAATCTCTCCGAGGCTCAACATCACGAAGTCGCGCACGGTCATCGGGCAGCCTCCGCTCGCTCGAGGTGCAACGCCTGGCGGACAAGCCGGCCCATCAAGTGCCGGATCGTGTCTGCCGCAAACTCCAGACGCAGCCGCGTGTCGTCGTCAATCTCGTCATCCCACGCGCGCTGAGCGCACAGGTCAGCCACGATCGACGGGGGCGGCAGCTCGTACGGGTTTTCGCAGCTCATGCGTCCACCTCTTGAAGCGGGCGAATGGTGCGAGACTGACGCTCGTTCCACACCAAGTAGCCTTTCTTCCGAAGCGGCAACAGGTGGCACATGGCACCGTTGGGCGAGTCGAACCGGAACGCTAAGCAGAGCTCGCGCACCGTGGGCGAGTAGCCGTGGGCTGCGATGTAGTTCACGATCCAGCGATAGATCTCGCGCTGGCGATCGGTCAGCGGGCGGATTGGGGTCGTGGTGGTCATGTGCTCTCCTCCGTGAGTTTCAACCCGGCCGCAAGCGCGGCGACTTCCTTCGGGGTGCGGTATTGGGCTGGGCGGTACTCGGCAAACTCTCTTGCCTTACGCTCTAGGGCTGCGCGCTTCGCGGCATCCTCTGGCGTCTTGCCCGCGCTGCGGTTCGTGCCGCCCCTGTCCTGCGACCTGGTCAGCCACGACACCACGAACCGCCGCCAGTTGGATTTGTGGGCTCGCGTCGGGTTGGCCTTGAGCCACTCAGAGGCACGCACAAGCTCGATGTCGAGCACGCAGGCCGGGTATGCCTCTGCCCAGGTCTTCCTGTCCTCCTGGCTGATTCCCTCCCACCCTGCAGAATCTGACCAGCGTACAGCGTTGTGGTGCTGCGAGCGTTTCCGACGCTTCGGCGGATCGCTCGTAGCAACAACCGGCGCAGCCGGTTGATTAATTTCTTCGCTAGAAGAAATCCCTGCATCTGAAGGTGACGGTGAAGGTGAAGGTGGATGGTTATCGATTGATGAACGATCGTTGAACGTTTGCTCAACGTTTGATGAACGATTGATGGAACAAACTCGGGCAGCCGCCGCAGCCTTTCCAGCCTGGGATCGCTTTCGGCGCAGCTCCACGGCCCGGTCGCGGTGGTCCTCGAGCCTGGAGTTTCGCCGCTGGCCGTCTGCCTCTATCGGAAACTTGTCCTGAAGCATGGCCCACACATCGCCAACGCCAGGCGACAGTCGATCCAGAGCATCAAGTTCGGCAGGTAGGCCGTCCCGATCCCACTGCAGCATTAGCAGCGTGAGATAGTGGCCACGCTCGCAGGCCGTCCATCCAATCGTAGATGTCAGGAAGTCGCGCACATAAAGCGGCATGTACACGTCTACCTTGTCCTCAGCGGCCACTTGTCGCCTCCTGGTGTGTGTCAACGGCTTCCTGCCACCCGAGCTTGCGGCGGGCCTCGGCGACGAACTGCGGCGTCATGCGGCCAATCTCACGCGAGACGGCGTAGTAAACGTCCGCGTGATGGCCCGGCACGGAGCCGCTCGCGGCCTTGTGCTCGAAGTGAGCTCTGATCTCTCGCAGAAGCAGCTGCGTGAAAGTGCTTTTGTTTGGCATGCTGGCCTCCTTTCCATTCCGCCCCGCCGCGTCGAAGCGGCTTCGTGCCTATCACGAGGGCGGCGTCGGTCAGACGGCTGCAGGCTTGCGCCGCAGACCCTTGCTGTAGATCAGGTCGATTGCGTCATACGTCGCCAGCGATCGGCCATATGACGAGCTGTCGCGGTCACGGCCGAGCTTCAGGTTGGCGTCAGCAGCACGAACCACGCTCGTCACCGACTTCTTTCCGAGACGAGCTACAAGCCGCGACCTATCAAACTCCGGGCACTTCTTGATGAACCAGCACATGCCCTCGATCATGTCGCCCTGCAGCGAGCCGCCCTCGCCAGGCCAAGCATCAATCAAGATGGACAAGGCAGCAGCCAGCCCCTCAGCACCGACACGCTGAAAAGATCTTTCCAGCGCCTTCACTGCCTTTAGGTACGGGTAGTGGCTTCCTTCGTCTCGCAGGGCGAGCTTTAGGCCAGCATCCTTCACAACCTGAGCAATCTTCAGCGACTGCTCGTCGCCTTCAGTCAGCTGAGCTCTGAACAGGGCGCAGGCAGAAACGTTCGTGCGCTCGCGGTTCTTCAGCCGAAACACGCGGGCCTCATGTTCCTGGCCTTCAGACTGGAAAACGTCGCACGGCACCATGCCGATGCCGAGCTTTCGCGCGGCAGTCAGTCGCTGCATGCCGTCCACGACCCAGTGAGAGCCGTCTCGCCGCTGGCCCACCGTAAGCGAGCCAAAGGCGTCCTGGTCGAGATTCTTGGCAATCCTGTTCACTCTCGCAGCGACAATCGTCCTCTGGTACGCGTCCGAGATGTTCAGTTCGTCGACGTTGATTTTCCGGTTCTCTGTCTTCAGTAGCCGCATCGCGGCCTCCTTTCGTTTGCGTCCACCACTCTCGGCCGCACGTCAACGAGACGCCGCCGTTGCTTTCCATTCACGTTCGCCGCGCCCGCTCGCGCTGGTGACGATGTTCCCGGTCTCGGAAATCCGCCCGCACTTTGCGAGCTCGTGAATCCGCTTGTTGACCTGGTGGGCGAGCAGGCCACAGCGGGCCGCGATGCCACTGGCTCCAGCCGGGCCTTGGCTCAGCGCCTCGAGGATCGCCGCGTGGTGCTCGCCCCTAAACGTCTTCGCGTCAGCCGCTGCGGCCTTGCTCGTCACCGGGTCGGTGCGGCGAAAGAGCGGCAGCGTGTCGAGCGATTCGCTGTAGTAGTCGGACATCCCAACCTCCATGTATTGGCCCGTCTCGTGGGCTCACGCCGGTGGTTACTCGCCACTCCCGGTAGGCGACCCATGCGGCCCCGATGCAAGCCGCAAGCAAGGGTGTGCCGGCTGTGATCTATCTGCCCATTTGCTCCAGTCGTGTGATGCGGTCTTCCTCTCGCTGGATCGCCTCGCGGTCACGCCGAGAGGTGTAGATCCCGCGATCCACGATGAACGGCGAGGGCGGGCCGTCCTCGAGCACCTTGCCGATGTCGGTCTGCATCGTCGCCCGCTCCGCTGCAATCTCGGCGGCGACGTGGTCAAGCTCTTTCCAGCGGCGGCGCTGGGCTTGCATGCGGTCTTCGTCTGGTTCGTCGTTCATGCTCTGGCCTCCGCTGCGATTTCTCCTGCGTCGAAGTGCTCCACGTCCGTGTCCTCCGGCTCGACCGTGTGAGCTATGCGGGCCACCTGCTGGCGAGCCTGCTGCACGTTCACGGCCACGTTGACGCTGGGCCGCATGCGGTCGGCCTCGTCTGGATCGACGATGCCGCTAAACCCGAAGGCGTAGCGGATCGCCTGAATGGCCGCCTTGTGCCGCAACATGCGGGCGGGCCACTTCTTCCACGGCTCCGTGCCCTGGCGGCACTCGGCCAGGTACTCAGTGACTTCCACTGGGTGGCTGCGGTCCTTGCGGTGCACCTGGGCCGTGATGGCAAGCAGCTGCCCGTCATCGCTCAGCCGATCCACGAACGTGATGCCGTCGTAGGCCGGGTGGTTGTTGGCCATGGTCATCCAACCGTCGATTCCAACAATGGGCTGGATGCCGCCGCCCCGAGTCGGGAAAGCGTAGATCTCCTTCGTCACGGGGTTCAGCCCGTACTCGTTTGCGACCAGGAGAAAGGCAGCGAACTGCTCCTTTGTCGCCTTGTCGCACCCGCACGTGGCCCGCACCGTCTGCTCGAAGGCAGCGGGCTCCATGCCAAACTTCGTAGCCATTGAAAGCAGAATGCTCTTGCGGTCCTGCGTGTTTGCAATCGTCGTGGTCATCTCGCGTCCCTTTCTTGCGTGATGTGAAAGCCGCTTCCCCATCCTGGCTCGGCGGCAGAGTCCCTTCCTTGGCAATCCCGGTTCCACCGGGCTCCTAATGCGTGATGTCGTAGAGCGGCACGCTCACCCAAGCGCCGCCGACGTTGACGCAGGCGAACCCGCGCTCAACCCACTCGACGTGGCCGCTCCAGGGGCGGCCCTTAGTGACTCCAGAAATAAAGTCGCCTACGGCGGGCTCTTGGCATCGGCTGCGTGGCGTCTGCTCGTGGATAGCGGCGGCAGCGGCGAGGTATTCGGCGTTATGTGCGTCTGCGTTCATGGCAATTCCCTTTCGTGTTGGTGGGGCAATGTACGGCCGTATAGGCCAGAGTCAAGGGGGCGGATCGTCAAAATGAGGGGACTCAAACTTCTGTACACCTGTGATAGGTAGCGGTATTTCGTCAAGCGATCAGCCGCGCTAACGTGCCGATCAAAAAGTCGATGCAGTGGGCGACTGTCTGGGCCAGCTCACTTGCGGTGCCAAGCTCTTGTCCAAGTCGGACGCAGAGCAGCGAGTGCAAGGCGGCGTTCCATTGGCGTTGCATGACGTGTCCTCCAGTGACGTGGGCACTGTAGTCTATCGGTATTTGGGCGTCAAGCCCATAAATCCGATTTTCCAAAATGCCGTTTCCTGGCAGGAGTCGCTACTTCTTCGACCGCGACTTCTTGCGGTTGGCAGCTGGCCGCTTGGCGAGATGCTTTTTGCCAACGGACCTGGTGGTCAACGTGTCTCGAACGTGGGCAGCAGACCGCTTTTCAACGAGTCGCAGCCTTTTGCCAAGCATCCGGCTCTTGAGCTTGTCCTCGCGGCAGAGATGTCGCACCCAGCCGTCGGTGCAGCCGATGAACTCGACCGCCTCAGGGACAGTCAAGTATTCGACGCCGTCGATGTTGTATGCCATTGAAACCATGCCCAAATACTAGGCTGCCGATAGTTCGGCGTCAAACCACGCAATTTGCCCCAGCCCTCCGACCGCCCATACGATCGATTGGCAAAGGTCAATGTTTGAGTGGAGGCGGCTCCCCTCACAGGGTTGTATACTGGTGTACACTTACGCACCAAAGGAGAGGCAGCATGGAACCTATGAAGTTGGCGGAACTGTTTGAACGATACGGCGATCTGCGGAACCTCGACGCCAAGACCATGAGGCTGTACGGCATGCTCCTAGAACGCCTACGAGCGTTTCTAGGACACGAGCCCACAGTGGCCGACCTAGATGACCTGGTCATCAGTCGCTACCTCAGGGACCGTGCCACGCAGTCCTGCCGTGGGAAGCAGGTGCGGCCGGCCACAGTCCAGAAGGACAAGGTGATGATCCAGGCTGCGTGGAATCTGGCAGCCCGCAAGCGATGGGCGGCAGAGTTCCCAGAGCTTCCCAGGATCAAGGTGGCCAAGAGCCTGCCAACGGGCCGGGCCTACACGGCTGATGACGTGGCCAAACTCGTGAGACGGGCGCGGCTCCGCAAGGGCCGCACAGGTGGTAAGCCGTCGTGCTGGTGGTGGTCTACGCTCATCTACATGGCGTACTGCTCGGGAGAGCGCCTGTCGGCCTTGCTCGCCCTACGGTGGCGCGAGGTGGATCTAGTGCGGCGGCGCGTCCGGTTTCTCGGCGACACCCGCAAGGGCCGCACGCACGACATCGAGCGGGACTTCACCCAGCAGCTGGCGGACATGCTGGCGTCTCGGGAGGGCAAGCCGGAAGAACTGGTGTGGCCATGGGACCGCCAGCAGGCCAGCCTGTGGACGAGCCTTCAACTGCTTTGCCGGCTGGCCGACGTGAAATACCGAGGCTTCCACGGGCTGCGGAGGACGCGGGCTTCCTACGCTGCGTTGGCCGGCGGAACCGCTGCGGCCACCCAGGTGCTCGACCACAGCGACCCTAAGCTTCAGGAACGATACGTCGATTCAGCGATTTGCCCCAGCGAACAGAGCAGCGTAGACGTGATGCCGCCACTAGACATCGGCTGAACCGGGCAAGCGGGGAGACGGCGCGGGGGAAAGGGAGAAAACCCTGCGCCGCACTCAACCCGCCGCCCGGCTCATGGATACCACGACGCCGAGTGGTAGATCTGCTCCTCGTATCGCGCCCGCTGCAGGGCCAGCTCGCCGTTCAGCCTGGCGATCTCGGCCAGCAGCCGCATGACGTGGGCCGCCAGCGTGCCGCTCGTGCCTGTGTACGCGCCGCTGAAACGGCGTGCGTCCTGCTCAGCCTTCGTCATGTATTCGAGCGTCAGTGGCTCAGCCATCGCGGCCCTCTTCAAATAAGACGATCGCCAACAGGCTATAGGCCGCCAGATCCTTCAACGTGTCGATGACGCCTTCGTGCACAAGGCGGCCCGTGCGGCAGTACGTCCGCAAGCGCTGCACCTTGTCGGCGATTCGCACCATGCACCCACGCCACGGCTCAATGCACACGAAATTGGCCCCTTGGCGAATGTTCGCCAGCGGGTCTTCCTCGCTCCCGTAGTCGGCGCTCTTGGATTCGTGGAGCTGCTGCATCTCGTTGAGCAGTCGCACGAATGCGGCGCTGCTTGGGTGGCGGGCTGGCTCGGCAGTCGTTGTGGCTTGTTCATACCACTGCTCGTGTGGCACGCCTGCGTCCTGGGCGGCGCGTCGCTGCTCAACTGCGTGGCGTAGGTCTTCGTTGGCTTTGTCCAAGAGTGCTGCTGTCATCTGGTCCCTTTCTGTTCATGCCGTTCTCACTGTGCCGTCCTGCATCACACGATAGTTGTGAACGTCAAATGCCCCGCCCTTGTGAACCGTCACCGTGGCGAAGCCCCAGTTCCAACGGTTCACTCTCGCGTAGTCGGGACGCAAGTCGCACAGACAGCCGGTAGACCAACAACCCGTTTCCTTGTGCCACATGTCCGATTCGGCATGGTTGCTGGTACGGTGCGAGTGGCCCACCATCACCGTCGATAGCGTCTTCATGAACGCACCACGGGCCACGTTGACCGGCGCGGCCATGCCGCTGGGCAGTTCATGGCCGTGAAGCACGGGTAGCTTCCCGAGCAGCACAGGCCGCTTGTCCTCAACCAGCTCGATGTTGTTCTCAGTGAACCCGAGCCAGGCCGTCAGGCTCATGCGTGGATCGTCGGAGATCTCGGCGGCGTGTTGCCACAGCCAGTGCTGCCATCGCTCTTCGTGGTTGCCAGTCTTGTAGACGATGGGGATGTCGGGGAACTCCTGCCGCAGGTAGGCGAGGAAGTCACGCACCGCCTCGAGCTCGCCTTTGAAGTCCCGCTGCTTCGGGTCTTTCATGTACCTCGAAATGGCATAGAAATCTGCGATGTCGCCATTGAGCAGCAGGCCCGATAGCTCTTGGTCTTTGAGAAAGCCCACGGCCGCAGCCACTGCGATCTCTGAGTGATACGGCACATGCACGTCCGACAAGATGCCGACGTTGCCGATGACGTTCATTCGGTGCGGCGTCCACGTCTCGGCCATCGACTTTGGCATGGCCAGGATCTCGCCAGACTTGCGAGGTGCTCGAGGTGCTGCAGCTTTGATCCGTTTGCGGTGCGTTTTCCCGTGCACACCAAACTGCCTCTGCATCCTCATGCGGGCCTGGTGCAGCGTGATGGCTCCGTTGGCCTCTTTAACGAGCCGGCGGGCCAGCGTCTGTGCCGGTGCGTCGGGGTGCTTCTGCGCAAGCCGCCGGGCCATCTCCGTGATTGGATCACCCGCCATCCCGCACCTCCTTGTAGCCAAGCGTGGTCAACGTCCGCCGGATGACTCGCGCCGCCTCGGTCACGCTCTCTTCCGAGATCGTCGGACCCAGGCTGGCGTGCAGCAGCTCGTGCACAATCGTTTCAAGTCGAGCCCCGCCACGGAGCCTCTCGTCAATGAGGATTCGCGGCCGTGCCGCGTTAGGGAAAAACGTCCACCCGGCAGCATCGCCCTTCAATCGAGTGAACCGCAGCAGCCAGCGGCGGCCGTCAATCGTGACGCTGTGATCCGATGGCACGGCGGGCCTCCGCTTTGCGGGCGTTACTGATCGCCCGTTTCACGAGCAACCTACCGGCGGCGTCAAGGAAGGGCAGGCCGCGCTCTGCGGCCGACTCGCGGAGAAAGCCCATGATCTCGGCCATGCCTTCCTCGCTCTCGCACCAATCGCAGCCCTTGGCGTCCATGTAGGCGGCGCGGGTCGTGCATTTACAGTCGGGCGTGGCGACTATGCGGAAGGGCCAGCCGGCGAGAAGTTGCTTGAGTTCAGTGCCAGCATGGCACTGACGTGCAGTCGCTTGAGTCGGCTCAATGGAAACAATGCAATTTCTTTTTATCACGCGCGACGGGGATTTCCATCCGCAGCGAATGCACGCAAGTGACTCATCAAACTCGCAATCTTTTATCATGAAATGTTGAACGTGACAGACCAGTCAAATCTCGGACAACGGAAATTAAAAGTAAAAGGATCAACAAACACTGGTGGCTTTCGCTCAAAATATTCAAAGGGATCTGCGTTGCATGCCGTGCTGTCGCCTGGGTATTGATTGTCTACCCTGGAAACCCCTGACAAAAACGTAGTGCTAAAGGTCAATGAGTGCGGAAGCGGCGTGCTTCCAACCAAACCTCCGCTGTACGGCTTCCATACGCCCTCACCGAGAGAAACGCTTGGTTTTGCTGGCAAAGCACTACAAGCAGTCACTGGCTCAAAAAACTCTACAGGGAATCCAGCCACAAAAGAATAGGTAAGGCCAGCGCCGTCCGCAGATGCCGGGCAGGGCACACGCAGTTCAATGTAGGCAGAGTCATTAAAATAATACCTCCACACCTCTCTGCCGCTGTTGTCAAGCCCCAATGACGTTAAAGAATACGTGCCGCTGCAATCCCTCCACAGCGCATATTGCCTCTCATACAAAAATGAGCAGCCTGGGGTTGATGCAATGCGCTTATAGTAATCGTAAAGCCCTTCGGGTCGCGTCACATCTGCCGTTATTGATGTCGGCCTGGGATTGTTGCACTGATTACAACAACACGCCATGGCTACACCTTGAACCGCAGGAACGTGGACGTAAACGTGGACTGCACGAAGACGCTGGTGGCTGTGCTGCCGATGACTGTTGCCGTCGATGTGCTAGACACAAATGTGCGCGATGCAGTCACTAGCGTCTTGCCGATAGAGATTGTGCAGTTTGATGTATTGAGCGATGCGGAGAGCGTGACGTCTGTAAGCACGGAACTGCTTGCGACGCTTGATAGAACGATCGCTGTTGCCGCCGAAACAACGCGGATTCCTGTTGTTACTTCCCCAACAAAAACCGCCGTCGCCGTCTCGAACGGCACGTCAATCAAGAACCACGCCGTGCCGTCCTTGGCGATCCCGCAGTCGGTGTTGCCCGCCGCCGTAGACGTGACAGGGAAAAACAGATTCGTCGCCACCACCGTATTCGGCGTGGCCGTCTGATACTTGAACGTCACCGTCTTCGTGTCGCCGATCGACCACGCGCCGGTGAAGGTGGCGACGCGGAACGCCTTGGGATTGCCACTCACGCCACGGTTGCCAAACGTCAGCGGCCCAGCGTCCCGGTCGCCGCCCTCGACGGCTCGCACCACCTTGGCGATCCGCTCAGCGGCTGGCTTCGTAAACGTGACGCGCTCTGTGCGGGCAGGCTTGCCGTCTGGCTTCTGGGCCATGGTCAGTCCTCGAGCACGGTGAGCACCAGGCGGGAGGCACCCACGGCAGCATTTGCGGCGTAGTTGCCAGCCGCCAGCCGCAGGATCGCAGCCTCACCGGCACGCAGGCTGACAGTCTCGTGCAGGTTCGTGCCGTCGAACCGGCCGAAGGACACCGTGTGCGTTGTCTCCGTGGCGAGCGAACGGGCGAAACACAGGCCGAGCGAGCCCATCGTGGCCGTGCTGATCTGCGTGACGTCCGTGCCCAGATTCAGCGTGACGGCCAGAATGCCAGCCGTGGCGATGTCGGCAGTGATGCCAGACGCGGCGAACTGCTGCGAGAGAGCGCCCTTTTGCACCTGGGCGTTGATCGTGTAGTTGACGTCTGGCATGGGGCGGGCTCCTTAGAACGGCGGGGTTCCGAATAGCGGTGTAAAAGCGACTTCTGGGT
>Ga0207935_1000314_pt1 | contig 12087 bp, 10 predicted proteins | sample LakMenEpi30Aug10_FD_150746 | JGI IMG/M metagenome (GOLD analysis project Ga0207935, IMG submission 150746) | Freshwater microbial communities from Lake Mendota, WI - 30AUG2010 deep hole epilimnion (SPAdes) | ecosystem: Environmental > Aquatic > Freshwater > Lake > Epilimnion/Euphotic zone ...
CGAACAGATCCACTCGGAGATTTAATTCTTAACGCTAAATCAGTCGCTAAATTTTGGATTTTGCTCGCTTTAGTTCCAATTGCAATATCTAATGCATATTGAGTTACAGCTGGACCAGTTTTTATATCTACTATTTTACCTTTAACACCAAACGCATTTAGAGTGTCTTCAATAGCTTTGGCTCTTTCGCTTATATTTCCTGCGTCCGCTGGTTTATTTGGTAATGTAGATAAAATATCTAACGATGGATACTCCCAAATTTTATTTGAGAAAGGCAATTTACTTGGAAATTCTTCTTTCTTTTTTACTGGAGCTTCTTCAGCATCTTCCTCTTCAATTTCTTCTTCAACCTTATTATCCTTTGCTCTACGACTATTAAAATCATCCATATAATCGCTTTCACCAACAGGTCCACTTGGATTATCAATAATTCTGTATTTATCTTCTATTTGTCCTTTTAGAACTAGAGCTGGATCGTCTTCTTCTTCAACTTCTATATCAGCAGTATTAAAATCAAAAGATTGTGGCGCTTTTTCGTTGAAATGACTTACATTATATGATGAAGACGCAACAGGCAAAGCATTTTCTGTTACTTTCTCTTCTTCGTATTCTTCCTCTTCAGATTCGTCATCTGCTGGCAAATCCATTCTCAAAACTTTCTCTCTTATAAAATTAGCCATATTTGAGAATTTTTCAAAGATGCTATTTATTCCGACATTTGCGATAAAAGCGATTCCAGATAAAAATATTATGAAATATAAAAACATTGTTCCTGGAGGAGAAAACAATAATATCGATTTATCATAAACAAATTCTCCAAAAACTCCGGCAATAGAGCCAAGCATTCCACTTAAACCTAAAAACAAGCAAAAAAGCCCAGCAAAAACTCTATAATTAATAAACTTTACTCTAATATTTTCTGAATAAAGCATTCCAAAATATGCAGTAAGTAATGAAAATAAAACAGCGACAGCACCAAACCAATCTAAAATATATCTTTGAATAATAGATTCAAATTGCTCGCCCAAAAATCCAGCTACAACCGCTAGTAAAGAAACAATTCCCAAAATAATACATAACACCGAAATAATTGATCTAATCAACTCTTTTTGTTCGCCAATATTAAATTTCATTTTAGGCTTGCGTCCGCGTTTGGCCATATATATATTTTAGTATATCAGCTGTACCTAAACTCTAATAGCTGTTCGGGGATTTCGCCTATAAATCTAGACAAAATAGATGCGCCTGTTCCACCGTAGAAAGTTCTTTTTCTTGTGTAAGTTAAATATAGCTTTTTTCTTGCACGAGTTATTCCTACATAACAAAGTCTTCTCTCTTCTTCTAATTCTCCAGGATCAGCCATCGATCTTGAATGTGGGAAAATTCCTTCTTCCATACCTGGCATAAAGACACTATCAAATTCCAATCCTTTAGCTGAATGTAAAGTCATTAAAACAACTGTATTATCATTATTTTCTAAAGCTTTATTTGATGATTCAATTAAAGATACACTCTCTAAAAATTGTCCAACCGATTCAAATTGTTTAGCCACGATTCTCAGTTCTTTTATATTTTCTATTCGCGCAATACTTTCTTCTGAGCCATCATTCAAATATTCAAGATAACCAAATTCTTTTAACACTACATCTAATAGTTCCAAAGGAGAACAATTTTCTTGCGCACGTTTTATATATTTTTCCCAATCTAATTTAGTAGATTCTTTTACAGTATTTAAATCAAAGTTAAGTTCTTCTAATTTTTGAAGACTTTTTGGTCCTATTCCACGCGGAGGTGTATTAATGCATCTTCCCCACGAAATGCTATCCTGAGGATTATAAAAAACTTTTAAGTAAGCCAAAACATCTTTTATTTCTTTACGATCATAGAATTTTAATCCACCAATAATTCGATATGGAATTCCATTGCTTAAAAATGCTTCTTCTAAAGCTCGAGATTGAGCATTTGTACGATATAAAACAGCAAATTCACCATAATTATATTGAGGTTCTTCTTCTACTGACTGAGTTAAAGGTTGAACATTCAAAGAAATTGCATCTGCAATGAATTTTGCTTCATGTCTTTCATGTTCAGCTTCAAACAAAACAATTGGACTGCCATCGGGGTTATCAGTATATAAATTTATAGGAATATGCGTTGAATTATTTTGAATTAAATATTTTGCAGCATTTAAAATATTTGCCGTCGAACGATAATTTCTAGCAAGCTCTAATGTAACTGCATTTGGATAATCAGTTTGAAACTGAGATAAATTTCGATAATCAGCTCCACGCCAAGAATAAATTGATTGAGAAACATCCCCTACAACTGTAATATTTTTCTTTTTCTCTACTAACATGTTAACCAATGCATATTGAACACGATTAGTATCCTGATACTCATCAACCATTACATAATTAAATATATTTTGATATTTCTCCAACACTTCTGGATGCTCTCTAAAAAGCTTTACTGTCTCAGAAAGAATGTCGTTAAAATCCAAAGCATTATTTTCTTTTAATTTTTTTTGATACAAAGGATAAATTTTTGCGGTATTTTGATAAAAATATGTATTTGGAGAAGCTCCCATAAAAGCATTTGGAGATATTAACTCAGATTTGGCTCTCGATATTGCAAATAAAACAGAACTAGGAGACATTTCCTTTGAAGAAATATCAAACTCTTTTAAAATATTTTTCACAATAGTAGAAGAATCATCTGTATCATAAATAGCAAAGTTAGAACCTATATCTAAATGTTTTCCATCTACTCTTAATATACGCGCACATATTGAATGGAAAGTTCCAATCCAAGAAGGTCCTCTAGCTTTCTTTTGATATGAAGCATAAGGATTATTCTCGTCATAACCTTGAGCCGGTTCAAGTATTCCATATTTATCTAACAAATCAGTTATTCTTTCTCTCATTTCTTTTGCAGCTTTATTAGTAAATGTAACAGCCAAGATAGAATCAGCACTTAAACCTTTTTCTTTGATAAGATATGCGATTTTATGTGTTAAAGCTCTAGTTTTACCGCTACCTGGCCCTGCTAAAACCAATACAGGCCCATCAGCTGCTAAAACTACAGCCTTTTGTTCATCATTTAAACTAGAAATTAGATCAGACATGTGAATAATCTAGCAGTAAAAATTATTTAGGAGAAGGATTAATATTTAGGCAAATATTCTTTAAAGTTTTCAGGAGTAATAATAACATTTGTTTTTTCTCCACGAACAATTTGAAGAGCGGCTTTTCTGGCCATACTCTCAACAATCCTTTGCAAAGAACGGATACCACTATCAAACCCTAATGGACGAAGCAACAATGGCCATACATCAGATTGAAATTGAAGTTGTGTTTCATCCATACCCGTTGTTGCTCTAACTCTAGGGAGTAAATAATCTCTCGCGATAACTTGTTTTTCATCATCTGTATACGATGGCATTCTGATCATTTCCATACGATCCATTAGAGCTGCGCTGAATGTTCCTATTTTATTTGCGGAAACAATAAACATAACTTCTGATAAATCTATTGGATAATCTAAATAATGATCTCTAAATGTTGTATTTTGTTCTGGATCTAAAATTTCAAGCATTGTAGCCATTACATCCGCCAATAAACCTGACTGACCAGAAGCTTTATCTAACTCGTCTAATAAAATAATAGGGTTTCTAACGCCAGTTCTAACAATAGCTTTTACGATTTGACCAGGTTCAGCTGCGTCATCCGCTTTGTTACGTCCTCTTATTTCAAGAACCGAACCGATTGCTCCCATGGAGATTCTATAAAAAGGCCTATTCAATGCTTTTGCAATACTCTTTGCAGTTGTTGTTTTACCGATACCTTGTAAACCTACCATACAAATAACTGGAGATTTCTCTACTGCTTTAAAATCTTTTTTATCTACCAATAATTTACGAACAGCTAGATATTCCATTATTCTTTCTTTTACGCCTTCCAAGCCATAGTGTGCTTCATCCAAAACTTTTTTTACTCTATCTAAATCAAGAATTTCTTCAGCTCTTTTGTTCCATGGAAATTGGATAACCCAATCTATATAAGAACTAATAACATCGTATTCTTTGGAATAAACACCCGTTCGCGCCATTCTTTCCAATCTTTTGAGCATTGTTTGTGTGGATACTTTTAATTCTTCAGGAGCAGCAGAAGTAGTCAATTTATCATATAAAGCTTTGATTTCACCTGCTTCTCCAGCGTCAGAATTAACAACATTAAAGGTTTCTTTTTGTTCAACATTCAAATCTTTATCATTCGATTGGGAATCGGTATTACCAGATGGTTTATTAATAGCAAAAGCAATAGATCTTACGGGTTCAGGCATTAACTACAGTATAACAAATTATTTTTCTAAATCTGTATTTTTGGCTAAATAATTTTTTAAATAAATACCAAAAACTATTGCGGCAACAGCAAGAGATCCGAACCACAAAAAAAGACCTTTTTCAGAATTGAAATTGACTCGAGCAAAAATAATCTGAATCACGATATTTGAAATTAAATTTCCTACTGCAGTTATATAAAAATATTCTTTGAATTTTATTTTGGTAAGACCTGCCGCATAAGATATAAAATCAAAAAAAGAAAATCCAATTAATCTACAAATCCATAAAACATTTGTACCCTCAACTGCAGCAAACCGATCTATCTCTTTAATTGCACGTGAACCAACAAAATTTTTAATAATATTTCTACCAAATCTTCGTGAGATATAAAAATTAATTACACAGCTTATAACACTAGCCAAATATACAAGCGTCATTCCTACATTAATTCCATATATCATTACACCAAAAGCTATTGCAGGAGTCCCAGAAATTGGCGCAAAAACATGTGATAAAACGACATAAAAAATTATAATTAGATATCCCCAAAGGCCCATCATCTTAATATAAGCAATAAACTCTGGGCTATTAATTAGTGGAATTAAAAATATTTTTAATATCAAATATACCGCCCCAAACACCAAGAGAAAATTGATCAACTCCCGATATCGAAGCAAATGCTTAAGCATAATTAAACAATTCTTTGAAATAAAATTTCGGGCATTTTGTTATTCATAAAGGTATCTCTTATTTTCAAGCTAGTTTCAGGCATTATTGGCTCAAGTAATGCTGAAATATTTAAAATCTTCAATATTACATTGTTTAAAATAGCTTCTTTTTCAGATCCTTCTTTTTTCCAAGGACTTTTCTCGTTTAAATATGTATTTGCTTCATTTATTAGTTTTTCAATTTCAGTTGTTACTTCATGCAACCTAAAATTATTGTATTTCTCAACTATGATTGCAAAATCATCCCAATTAAAAATATGATTGTTTGAAACCTCTAAACCTTCTGCCATTTTGGCTACGCGCGAGACAAGATTGCCTAATCCGTTTGCTAAAACAGAATTATATTTTTCATTAAACCATTTAAAACTGACATCGCTATCATTTTCATAAGGCATACTTGCACATAAAAGATATCTTGTACCATCTACACTATATTTATCGATCAAATCTTGAGGAGAAATTACATTACCAAGCGACTTACCCATTTTTTTGCCTTCAACATTATAATATCCATGAACATACACACGCTTTGGAAGCGGTAAATCAAGCGCAATTAAAAGTGCAGGCCAAATAACAGTATGAAACCAATTATTACCTTTTCCTAAGAAATGAACACTTGCAGGCCAAAAATCTTCTCTATTTTCATAAAATCTAGTTGCTGAATAATAATTCATCAAGGCTTCGATCCATACATATGTAGTTTGAGCATTATCAAATGGAAGTGGTATTCCCCATGAAACAGTTTGTCTTGACGCAGAAAGGTCTCTGATTTCATCGTTCAATCTTGCAAGCATTTCATTTTTCTTATTTTCAGGCTCAACGGAAAATACATTCTCTTCCATATATTTCTTTACTTGAGGCACATATTTTGAAAGTCTAAAAAAATAGTTTTCTTCTTCACGATATTGCACTTGATCCGGTCTATGTTCAGGGCATTTTCCATCTACCAAATCTTTTTCAGCCTTAAATTCTTCGCAACCTACGCAATAAATTCCTTTATATACACCTTTGTAAATATCGCCATTATCATATAGCTTTTGTAAAAGTTCTTGCGCAACTTGTTTATGTCCGGCTGAACTGGTTCGCATAAATTCATTGTTACTTATATTGAGTTTGCGCCAATATTCTTGCCACCTAAAAGCCATTTCATCTACAAATATTTGTGGCTCTTTACCAGCTTTTTCAGCAGTTAAAGCAAGTTTTTCACCGTGTTCGTCTGTTCCTGTTAAGAAAAAAACATCGAAATTTTGGCTTCTTTTATATCGAGCAATAACATCTGCAAACACAGTTGTTCCAGTATGGCCTAAATGAGGGTTGTCATTTGAATAATAAATTGGTGTTGTTATATAGAATTTTGAATTATCCATAGATATCGAGAATTATCAGCTATTTCAATGAAATCTGCAAGTTTTTAGGGCTTTACAAAACATCAAAATAATATTGAATCAAAAAAAACAATGCAAAAACAATTCCTACAAATAAAGATTTTTTCAAACATCTTCTGTAAACAGCTTTTGAATCTTCAAATCTTTGAATAGTAGAAAACTTATATATTAATAACGAAGTAAGCAAAGTAATAAAAATAAAGATAAGAAAAACCAAAAAATAGAATAAAACTAAAGATGGCTCATACATATTTAAAATATATATTATTGATAAAACTGAAAGCACAGCACCTAACCCGATAGTTATTAAAAAATTATTACGCATAATACAATTAAAACACCCCGACTCTACCCAAACAACCTAAATATTGTATTATCTTAATATGGACTTAAATTTGATCATAATACTAATTGTAATAGCAGGCTTATTTGGAGCTTTAATCTTTTTCTTGAAATCACAACTTTCAGCATTAACAGAAAAAAAAGCAGATCCTGAAAAAGATGCTCTTTTTAAACAAATGATGGAAATGGTTCAAAATAACCAAAACTCAATGCAAACAATTTTGAGCGAAAGATTACGTGAAGTAAATGCCAAAATGGAGTTTTTACAAGGATCTTTATCTGACAACATGAAACACGTTCAAAACCAACTTTCCAATACCACAGAAAATTTAGCCAGAAGATCGGACGAAAACTCAAAAACTCTAAATGTCCGATTAGATAAGGCCGCCGAAGTAATAAGCAATGTACAAAAAGAGCTTGGATCTATGAGTGAAATTGGCCGAAACATGAAAGATTTACAAGACTTCTTAAAATCACCTAAACTTCGAGGCAATATTGGCGAAGAAGTTTTAAAAGATTTACTTGAACAAATGATTCCCTCTGAAAACTATACTCTACAATACGCATTTAAATCTGGAGAAAAAGTAGACGCTGTCTTAAAAATTGAAGGTGGATTAATCTGTGTTGACTCCAAATTTCCTTTCGAAAATTTTAATTTATTCATGCAAACTGAAAAAGACGAAGATAGAACTGCAGCTAAAAAAGATTTTCACCGTGATGTAAAAAAGCACATAGATTCTATTGCTAAAAAATATATCCTCCCCGATGAAAAAACCTTAGATTTTGCACTTATGTATATTCCAAGTGAAGCAATTTATTACGAAGTTGTAGTCAATAATCACGAATTAGGTAAATACGCCTGGTCAAAAAGAGTTCTTCCTGTTTCACCTAATGTTTTTTATTCTTATTTACGGGCTATTTTAATAGGATTAGAAGGCAAAAAAGTTGAATCAAGAGCAAAAGAAATCCTTTCTGCAATAAGAGCTATTAAAGAAGACTCAGGGAAATTTTCTGATTCGCTAAAAACTCTAAGTAGCCATTTAAATAATGCGAAAAATAAAGCTGACGAAGTTAGCAAACACTTTGAAAAGCTAGATGATAAATTAAGTTCTTTAAGCAAACTACCTGATAAGGCTATTACTGCACCAGATCCATTAGATGAATCTTTAGAACAAAAATTACTATAAATATAAGTAAAAGCTATGTTAAACTCAAAATAATGAAAGATCTGTCTAAACTACAAACCTCAAATGGATATATTGAAATTGCTGCTTTTGATCACCGCGATTCACTAACTAAATATATTCCTGAAGAAAAAATTTCTGAATTCAAAACATTATGTGTAGAAGTTTTTGCTGATTCATCAACCGCTATACTTGTTGACCCTGAATATGGAAAAGACGCAATTGATTTATCAAATAAACTTAAGGTAGCTGGAATTTTCTCAAGAGAACTATCTGGTTATACAGATACACCTCAAGGAAGGAATACAGAACTTTACCAAGAATATACATCAGAGAAACTAAAAGACATGGGCGCTGAAGCAATAAAGCTTTTAATCTATTATAATCACCAAGCCGCAAATGCTGAATACCAACGAAATGTTGTAAAAAAAGTAAAAGAAGAAACAGATAAAATAAATTTACCATTATTAGTAGAAATAATAACTTACCCTAATCAAAATGAAACTCTAAGTAAATGGGATTTAACAATCCAAGCTATAAAAGATTTAAAAGAATATACAGATATTTTTAAATTAGAATATCCATTTGATCCGCAAAACAGAGATTTTGAAAATGATATAGATAAATTAAAACAAATAACTGATTTATGCGAAAAACCTTGGGTTTTATTAAGCCGAGGCGGAATGGATTTTGAGAACTTCAGAAAAGCTGTAAACGCTTGCACTAAAGCTGGAGCAGCAGGATATGCAGTTGGAAGAGCAATTTGGCAAGAAATAAAAGATTTATCTACATGGGAAGAAAAAACCTTATTTATGAAAACAACAGCACGTCAAAGAATGGCTGAGTTATCCGCAATGCTATGATAAAAATATTAAAAGACGCAAACATAAAAGGCAAAACCATACTTTATAGAGCCCCTTACGATATAGAAGCTGAAAACATTAATGGTTCACTAAAAATAAAAGATACTTCGCGAATAGATGCAACAATCCCCACTTTAAATTATTTAATTGCAAATGATTGTAAGATAGTTATTCTAACTTGGGTCGGACGTCCAAAAAATGGACCTACACCTGAGTTATCCACAGTGCCCCATACTAAATATCTTCAATCAGTAGTAAATACGAATGTTTCACATATTAATGATTGCATAGGAGACGCAGTTATCCACAAGATATCCACATTGAAACCAAAAGAAATTTTAATGTTAGAAAATGTAAGATTTCATAAAGAAGAAGATTCTGAAAATGCTGATTTTGCGAGACAGCTTTGTAATGGATGCGAATTTATTGTTTTTGATGGATTTCCACAAGCTCATCGAAAAGCTCCTTCAACAACAGGCATACTCGAAATACTACCAGCATGCGCAGGATTTTATTTTGAAAGTGAATACATTCTTCTAAATAAATTGTTAACACAGCCTAAAAAGCCATTCACCTTGGTAATTGGCGGCGCCAAGACATCGGACAAAGTTGAAGCAATAAACAATCTATATGATTTAGTGGACATAATCCTCGTAGGAGGAGGCGCCGCCAATGCATTCCTAAAAGCCCAAGGAAAAGAAATGGGCAACTCTTATATAGAAGAAGGAGATTCAGTAAAAACGGCTCAACAAACACTAAATAGAGATCCAGCTAACGAAAACTTCAAAAATTTTAAAGTTGAAATGGAAGTTGAACTAAAAAAGATAATGCTTCCTTATGATTTAGTTTTAGGAATGAATAAAGAAGACAATATGTCTGAGCTAACAGTTGTAGAGAACCAACCTCGTCCTGTTTCAGCTGATATGGGGGCAATGGATATTGGTCCAATAACAAGATTAAGCTATGCAGAAATAATCCTTCAATCTGGAACAGTCTTTTGGGCTGGTCCAATGGGTGTATACGAAAATAAAATATTTGAAGGTGGCACAAAAGCGATTGCTCAAGCCATGGCTACTACAACCGCAGACACAATTATCGCAGGTGGCGATACTATTGATGCATTAAATAAATTAGGCGATCCGAAGAAAATAAAATTTATAAGCCTAGCTGGTGGTGCAACTTTAGAGTTTATTGCAGGAAAAAAACTTCCTGTAATAGAAATGCTTACCAAAATATAAATATTCATCTATAATCAAGGCATGAATGTAGTAATCGATTCAGGCGGTACAACAACAAGAATAGCTTTCTCAAAAAATAAAACAAATTTTTCTGATATTTTAAAATATCCAACACCAAAAAAATTCCAAGATTATAAAGGACTTCTTCAAAGTGTAATAACTAAAAACTTAAATGGAGAACAAATTGATAACTTGGTCTACGGAGTCGCAGGATCCATTAACAGATACGAAAAAATAATAAATAAATCTCCACATAATAATTGTTTAAATAATAAAAAAATAACAGAGATATTAGACTTCATTGATTTTGATTCCACTAACGTTTTGTTTGAAAACGATGCGTCTTTAGCTGCTTTAGCAGAAGCGATATTAGGAGAAGGCAAAAACTTCAATCGAGTAGCGTATATAACAATTAGTACTGGAGTAGGTGGAGCTCTAATTAAAGAGAAAAGGATCTCTGATACAAAATATAATTTTGAGCCTGGTCATCATATCATTAACTTTGAAGGTGAAGCACTAGCACTAGAAAATATAAAAGGATCATTTGAAAGTTATTCTTCAGGAACAGGTTTTAAAGCTCGTTATGGAGTAGACCCAGCAGAACATGATGATGCAGATATTTGGAATGATTATGGACGAATTTTAGGCATAGGATTACATAATATTTCGCTACTATGGCAACCTGAAATTATAGTATTAGGTGGAAGTATGTCCAAAAAAGCGAGTCTCTTTATAAAATCTCTAAATTCTTCATTAGAAGAAACACTTTTAAATAAATCTCCTGAAATAAGAATCTCAACATTAGGAGATGAAAACGGATTAATCGGTGGACTTGAACTTTTAAATTTATCTAATTAACGATTAGAAGATCTAAATAAGGCTTTAGCTGAATCCCAATAGAAAGGATTATTATTCTTTTCTTTTTCCCATAACCACCATTCAGCACCCCAGAAATAAATATGCTTAAAGCCAGATCTTTGTGCATAAGAAATTGTATTTATGAAATCATTCACAGACATAGTATGATCCTTATCTTCTTGAGAAAGTTTAGAATTTAAACCAGGTCCCCATGGCTCACCTTGAAGTTCAGTCACATAAATATTTTGATAAGGAATTCCAAGTAATAAAGCTTTCATCTTATATGACCAAGAAGGCAAAGGATATGTGAAATAAATAAATTCACCTAAAAATGCTCCCCAGAAATCGTACCAAATCTTTCTATACATAGAGATACCAAGGTAATCACCATACATGTAGTTTCTAAACCAAAGTCCGCCCTCTCCACTATCTTGAATCAAGATAGGTCGAGCATCCATTGATTTAACTAAATCTGTTTCTTTTTTTAATGTTGTTGCTTTAAATTGTGAACAAAATCCGAATGGGAAAAAAGGCTCATTTTCAATTTGCCAAATTTTAATATTATCGTAACCTTTAAATTCGTTAACAGTAGTTTTAATAAAATCTAAAAGTTCAATTTCACGAGCCGCATCAGATGGTAAATCACCCCACCAAGCTGGTTCAAAACATTCAGGCCATCTTGGAACTTTTTTTCCAGCAGCTAATATAACATTAACATTTCGTTTTTGAGCTTCCTCTACTTGCCATTTTAGATATGAATAATCGTATTCATCGTTCTTGGTTTCTATTCTATCCCAATAGGCAACAAGTCTTATGCTCGAAGGTTGTAATTCATCCAATATTTTTATATATGATTCACGCCAATCCAAGCCCATTTCTTCTGCATATAAATGGCTAAAATTTAAACCATATTCAATATTTTTATCTGGAACAGGAAAGTTTATATAAAATAAAAAAGATCCAGCAACAAGAAAAACAATTAATGAAATAATAGTATATTTAAACCATTTAAAAGAAAATAAATCTTTTGATTCTTTAAATACTTCTTTGAATTCTTTTTTAAAAGTTTTCTTTCTGCCAAACATATTTACTATTTAAGCTTATCACTTTCTATACTATTTGTGCGACATATTTCTGAATAGTAATG
>Ga0207935_1000315_pt1 | contig 12073 bp, 8 predicted proteins | sample LakMenEpi30Aug10_FD_150746 | JGI IMG/M metagenome (GOLD analysis project Ga0207935, IMG submission 150746) | Freshwater microbial communities from Lake Mendota, WI - 30AUG2010 deep hole epilimnion (SPAdes) | ecosystem: Environmental > Aquatic > Freshwater > Lake > Epilimnion/Euphotic zone ...
CGAAACGGTCGTCGGTATGCTTCCCAAGGTTGACTATCTCACCGTGCATACACCGCTGACCAGTGAAACCAATCACCTGATCAGCCATAAAGAAGTTGCGATGATGAAGCCAGGTGCGCGTTTGATCAATTGCGCTCGTGGTGGGATTTATGATGAAGCTGCTTTAGTGGAAGGTCTCAAGAGCGGTAAACTCGGCGGTGTCGCTCTCGACGTTTTTGAAGAAGAGCCCTGCACCCAGAGCCCGCTATTCGGAATGCCCGGCGTCGTTTGTACTCCTCACCTTGGTGCCAGCACTGAGGAAGCGCAAACCCAAGTCGCTATTGAAGGGATTCATTTGCTCATTCAGTTTTTCAAGTTTGGCGAGATTCGTCACGCTGTTAATGTGGCGGCCGTTGATCCAAAAACTCTCGACGCACTCCGTGGGCATCTCAATGTCGCCTACCGACTCGGTCTGCTGATGTCGCAGTGGCATGGCGGAGGCATCTCATCGTGCCATCTAACCTATCGTGGTGAAGTTGCTGAGCGAGATACGAAATTGCTCTCGGCAGCGTTTTGCGCTGGGTTGCTCGAACGGGCGATGGATCAGGGTGTGAATATCATCAACGCCGAGCTGCTGCTGCGCGAGCGAGGGATTGAACTGAGTGAAAGCCGTTCCACAGAAATGGGAGCCTTCAGCAGTTCGATCACCGTTGAGGTCTCGGGTTCAGGTAAGCATGTCAAAGCGGCCGGAACCGTATTTGGCACCAACATGCCCCGTTTGATTCTGATCGACGAGTTCCGTATGGAAGCGTACTTGGATGGTATCCTGCTGTTCTTCGTTCATCGTGACGTACCTGGTATTATCGGCCGAGTAGGAACGATTTTTGGGCAGCACCAAGTGAACATTGGACAGATGTCGGTTGGACGAGCTTCTCTGCAACCGGGTGGTAACGCGATCGGTGTTTTGAATCTCGATAGTTTTCCACCACCGCAGGCTATTGAGCAAATAACGGCCATCGATCCGATCGATCGAGTTCAAATGATCGAACTACCAGCAGCGGGACAGTTACCGACTTGGTTGCAGTAACCGTCTGTGATACCGACAGGAATAGAGACGCACAGCAGAGAAGGCCCCCTAAGCCAACAGCAGAGCTTAGTAACGTGGAGGCGAGGTAGCTGGTGGTGCGGGATTCTGCACAGTGCGCGTGCCGGTGGCAGGATTAGTTGTTCCCGCAGGTGCTACGGCATTTTGAGCGATCTTGATGTTGAGCGTGGCGACGTGCTGCGCTAGTTCTGGTTGCAGTTTATTGACCGACAAACTTTGGTAATAGTTCTGAACGGCAAGGGCAAGCTCTCCTTGTTTTTCGCGCATCTTACCTTTGGCAGCCCACGCTTCGGCACTTGCTGGATTGATCGCGAGAGCCTCATCCAGATACTTTTCAGCAACTTTGTCTTGGCCTGATTCCTCATAGAGCCTTGCCAGTTCTACGCGTGCATCCGAAGACTGCGGATTTTGCTGGGCCCAGTTCTTCATCAACGTAAATGCTTTGTCAGAACGATCTGTTTGGCATAACAAGACTGCGAGACCACGATAACAATCAGCATGTTGTCCCGATAAATCGAGGCACTGATTATAGAGCGCTTCCGCTTGATCGATCATCGGCTTGTTCTTTTGAGCAACACCGAGTTGATGATAGGTGCGAGCGAGGTTGTAGTAGGCATCAGGATCGGTGGGGTCAGCCGTTTGAGCCGCTTGAAACTGCTGCAGAGCTTCTGCGTACCGACCTTCTTGATAGAGACGAGTGCCCAACGTGTTCTGGCCGGTGCTTGCCCAGCGGCAACCGCTATGAGTTAAAACCGATAGCAGTAAGAACGTAGTGCAAACACGATAGATCAAGTTGACTTGCGGCATAATAACAACCCTCCAGTACAAACCTAGGAGTGGGAGAATAGCCAAATCACGAAGGGTAGGGCAATATCGGTTTAGCATCCCAAGCACGATCCAACCGACGGTTATGAATAATACGAGAGCTAGTCGGGGTGGGTGAAAAACTAGATCCTGAAAACAGAAGGATTGTGAGTTAGGTAGCTTGAGTGAATTGGCGGTAATTGGGAGAGATTTCTAACGGCTCTGAAGCAGGTCAATCGTTTCGAACGACTTTGCGTTGATAGCTTTAAATATCGGTTCAACAGCACGATGAGCCGATGTATATCGCAGATACCAAGAGCCCTGCGATGCAACCCGTAGCAACAAAAAATAAAAAAAGCAGGCACAACCAATGTGCCTGCTTGTCGGTTACCGATTTATTAAATGCTAGCGTGTTTTAGAGGGTCTGCTGTTGATTTTTGCTGTATCCCAAGCCGCGAATGACTTCAAGGATTTCGCTGCAGGTTGGGAACATACGGCCGTTGACTCGTTTGTAATGATCCAGGGCATGCATGAATTCGATTTCTTCGTTGCTGTAGTCGCGTTCGCAAGTGGTGGGATCGATTTGGCGGCGACGAGACTTCTTTCGGCGTTCAATACCATCTGGTGCTACACCTTCGCTTAGGCGACGATCATTTCCTCGGCGATCTACTGGAGCAGGTGCATTTTCAGAGATGGTTTTCGACATGGATGAATCTCCTCGATAGATGGTTTAGGGAAACTTTATGGCTATCGCCGCCTGAGGAAATTTACATCAAGTTTCGTGAGGAGCTTGTTGATCAGTGAATATTTGCGGCCTACGAAGAGATTATGGCGTAGTCTGTGCCGGCTGTTCCGGTTGTGCCGGCGAGGGGTGGTGAAGATAGAGTCTTGGAGGGGGCAACTAGGAGATGATATCTCGTTTTTTCTGGACGTAATCCCAGACGACGAAGCGATCAAGGTCTCTGCCTGCTGTGAAAAAGACGCGTCCGCGTGTTGTTTCCGCGAGGCGATAGCTGAAGCGGATATCTTCTTCGGTTTGTGACCAACTGGGTACCAGGAACATGTTGATCACGATCCCATCGCGTTGGCACAATTTTCCTTCCCGCATCGTCGCTGCTTCGGTTCGAGGATCAGGCGGGTAGAGCATAAAAAGGTTGGAGCCTTCAAAATGTGCGGTAGGAAGTCCATCGGTGATCAGGATGATCTGACGGTTGGGGGTATCGACGGTTGCAAGGTTTTGCCGGGCCAACTGCAAGGCGTGTTGAATGTTGGTGAAGTGGGGGTGTATCTGTTGTTCGCTGATATCATCGCGACTCATATCTGCGCGCAGTCTTACCCACGGATCGTGAATGGTCACAGGTTTGGGCATGACGTGGATGATTTCGCCGGCTGGGCGGATTTTCGCGAAGGTATACATTTCGATGAAGCGAAGGAAGTCGCCGGGATATTCTCGCGAGATGAGTCCTTGCAGCGCGAGAGCCATTCTTTTGACGTTGATGTACTGGCCATCGTGCCGCATCGATCCACTCATGTCCATGATAACGACCGTCGCGCATTTCGGTGAATTGCGAGTGCGATGAACCTCGATATCGTCGCTGTTCAATCGCAATGGCGACTGCTGAGGGCGTTTCAGCATCGCGTTGATAACGCTTTGCGTAACATCCATATTGGCGAGGCTATCGCCAAATTCATAAGGCTTGGTCGAAGGTAGTTCGACGGCTCCGTCACCGACAATGCGTCCTGTGTGCCGACCGGTGCGCGATGGTTGCAGTTGGCTGAAAATCTTTTCCAGAAGTCGCCCTTGAAAAAGCTTCATCGCTTGCGGTGTCAGTTGAAAGCCACCTTTACCATCGCTGGAGAGTCCTTGCTTTTCGGCGATTTCGCGAAGCAGATTTTCAACTTGCTGACGAATCTCGTTCAGCTGATTCATATCCCCTTCAGGAACAAATTCCGAGAGGGCTTCCATGTCGATCAGGGCGATTTGGGCGGTGCGTTCTGCCTCAGCGATTTGCTTGAGCAACTCATCGATCTTTTCAAGTTCCTCTTTAACAGCAATGGCTTCAGGTACTGTAAGGTGCTCTTTTCCAGTGAAGCTATATTTCGAAACAAGGGTCTCTATTTGTACTTGTTCGGCAAGGCGTTCGATCACGTGAACAAGCTGTCTGGCGAAGGCATCTTGATCATTGCCGATGCGATACCAAAGTCGTTCGAGATCGTAAATCTGTTGTTCTTCGATCGCTTGACGGTAGGGTACTCTCAGTTTGTCGGGCGGCTGGGCATTACGCGAAGCTTTTTGAAAATTCTTCTTGGCCTTTTTTTCGACCGAATCGGTTTCATATGTTGCCAGGATACGACGCTTACGTTCTTCCAAAATTGCGCGTAACGATTCCAGAGAGGGACCAAGTCCTGCGATCTGGCTAGGGTCTAAGCGAATCGCGCGAGCTAGTTCTTCTTCGGTAAGCTTTCTCGATTGACCATACATGAGAGCCTGTTCTACCGCTGGTGACACTAGGTCAGGCGGTGGCTCGGTAGGACTAGGGAAGCGAAGTGGATCGTACTTTTGATACGTATGGATCACACCACCGACGATCGGCTTCTCAGGCTTATCTGCCATATTCAACTCCTAAGGAAAGTGCCATCGCCGCCGCTTGTGTGAATCTCATGTCTGGTATTCGATACGTCCATGTTTCTGATGTCGACTGATACGATCGGACGCATAAAGTCCTGCTAAGACGAATTCGACGCAGGAAGCTCGGATCGCATCGTTTTCAGCAGCATTCACTTCGAAAGCTTTCTCCCAAACCGTGGGAACATTGCGAAGTCGTTGTCCGTACTGGCTGCTTGGGAGAAGGTCGCCAACTTCAACTCGAACACCTTTTGAGAATATGTCCGAGATCTCTGCTAGCCCGTACTCTTCAACATATTGCTCAAATACATTTTTAATCGCTAGGGCAACGAGTGAGTCGAGTACTTGTTTCTCGCTCATTTGATGACTGCCCATCAAATCGAGTTCAAGCTTTCCGAGCGAAGAAGCATAGAGATGTCCTAGATCACTGATGCGAGGCACAGCAGGGCGCTCTTGGTGAATCACGGCGCGTTGCCGAGCGCTTGCGAGCATCGTTCGGTAGTTTGATAGACTGAAGCGAGCCGATACCCCCGAAGCTTGATCGATGAACTTACTTTTACGAGCTTGAATCGTGATCTCTTCGATGATCTCAGCCATAAAGTAAGGAACCTGGATCGGATAATCCTTATCATTTTCCGACGCGACTTCTTGTTGGATCATCTGAATCCCTAAGTCGCGTTCGAGAGGATAGTGGGTTTGGATGATCGAGCCGATACGATCTTTCAGCTGTGGGATCACCTTGCCGCTACGGTTGTAAGTAGAGGGGTTTGCTGAAAAGAGAATGAAAATATCCAGATCGAATCGGATTGGGTATCCGCGAATCTGTACATCGCGTTCCTCAAGGATATTGAATAAACCGACCTGTACCAATTCATCGAGTTCGGGTAATTCGTTCATCGCAAAAATCCCGCGATGCATGCGCGGGATCAGTCCGAAGTGAAGTGCTTCTTCAGCGCTCATGCTGACACCACCTGTCAACTTTGATGGATCAATTTCGCCGATGATGTCAGCGAACTTGGTACCAGGGCTGAGGCGTTCTGCATAACGATCTTCGCGTCGCCACCATCCGATTGGTGTTTCTTCGGGCGAATGAGTTGCGAGAAAATTTTTGGCTTGAGTCGTAACCGGTCGATAGGGATCCTCGTGAATCGGAATCCCAGGAATATCGAGATAAGGAATTTCTTCATCTAGGAAACGGATCAAGGATCGCATCAAGCGACTTTTGGCTTGACCTTTTTCACCTAGGAATAGCATATCGTGGCCAGCGATCAGCGCGATGTTGATCTCGGGGATGACCGTATTTTCATAACCGATAATGCCCGGGAACAAAGGCTCTTTGGCGGATAGCATGCGCACAAAGTTATCGCGGATTTCCTGCTTGACCGATTTGCTCTGCCAACCGCTTTGACGAAGTTCGGCAAGTGTTTGTGGTCTCGATCCTGATGTCGAAGTCAAAGGAATCTCCCGCTTCAGATAGAAGTAATTCTGGCGATCGGCAGCATAGGCTGTAGCAACAAATCCTGAGGAATGCTGAGGCGCTGCGGTTACTCGATTGCATTATAGCCGAAGTGGCTAGTCGATATCTGATTTTTGAATCGTTGGAGCGTGAGTCTGCCGCCTACTCCAAAGGATTATCTTCTGGCGAAGAGACCGCTTCAAAATAGATCTGCGGAAAGTGTTCGCGAGGTTTGAGGATGACGACCCGCTTGTAATACGGGCTGCTGTAATGCGAGGAAGGCTGAATAAAATGAAGAATTGTTAGCAACACTGCCGCTAACAATTCTTCCTGATTCGATCTGAAAAACAAAAGAGTCGCATTTGCGAGAGAGGTTATTTCAGTAGAGATCAATTCAATCGATTTGATGCCTACGGAGAAATATTCCAATGACTGTCGCAGTCGCTTTCTTGAACTGGTCGATCAGACGCAGAGAGATCGGGCAACTGAAGACGCGAGACCGAACGACGCTCGCAGGAATCGTCCTCAAAAGCAGTTCCAACACTCAAGTGCAGTCGCTCCCAAAATTTCCGGCGACCTCGAGGATCGAGAAGTCTGTACGTAGCCAGGGCTACTTTGGCAGCGTCTGCAGCCTGCTCGTAGCTGGATTCGGAAGTTGGTTCTTGTTTCATTTTGCGAGCGCGTCGTTTAGCAGCTTGGCGAATTACGGCGGTTCGAGCCTCCGAGAAACGAAGGCCCAAGAAAGCGAAGTCCGCTTTCGACGGGGTTCGGTTTTTATTTACGGAGGTGTCTCGGGTCATAATTCACGTCTAAAACAGTGGCTTCTGTGGGAGCTTTGTACTGGCTTTCTAAGGGGTTTGTACGGTTTACGAATCGAAGTGGTGCGATCGGTAAGGCTTTTTTCGGTCGATTGACCATAAAATCTGGAGTGGAGATTCTCAGAATCAGACGCACTCCGTTGCTATTAAGTTCCCATCAGATAACAGTTTAGGCAATGGCGGGAAGAGCCTAAGGACGGGTTGTCGCAGCCAGAAACAATGCTCTCATTGGCTACAGCGGTGGGTTTCAACCCATTAATTGTTAGCGGTCGGGGCGACAAAGACCATTGTTACAAAAACGTTTTTTCGGAAATAAAGCGAAGGAGAAGGCGATTTCGGGGGACGGTTTTGCGATCAGGGGGTGTGATAAAAAGATTGATTTGCAGGAAATAAGAAGCAACGGACCTGCTCTGGAGTGAGGCCTGAGTTGGCGGGATGGGAAAAGTAAATGGGGGCGGCCGAGCCTAAATATCGCCGAAGCCTAAATGTCACACAGTTCAGCGGCGTGACGAAGTGAGGCGATCGGGTCTTTCCAGGTAGGGATAAATTCCTGAGCGACGAAACCTTGATAACCTGTCTCCAAAATGGCTCGCAGAATTGGTGGATACTGGATCTCCTGATTTTCGTCCAATTCACAGCGGCCGGGATTGCCGGCGGTGTGGTAATGACCAATCCAAGGTGCATACTTACGAAGACGGCGTATCACATCACCATGCATGATTTGAACATGATAGATGTCAAAAAGTAATTTCATGTGAGGTGAGTCAACGCGGCGAATCATATCGATACAGCGTTCTACGTCATCGCCGAAATATCCAGGATGTCCTTTCATCGGATGGCTGTCATCGCGGGTATTTAGATGCTCAAGACAGAGTTGCACGTTGTGCTTCTCAGCGATTGGCATCAACTCTCGCCAGAACTTGACGCAATGCTCTTCCGCAGCAGCATCGCTGATTCCCTCTTTTCGCATTCCTGTGAACGTGATGACTTTGGAGCAATTCACTTTTGCAGCTAGTTCAATGGCGGCGATCAATTTATCACGACACACCGTGTGATTGGCGGGATCGAGAGGACCTTGCTGAAAGCCATGGCTGCTGACGAGCGAAATTTTCAAGCCTAGTTGTTGCACGTCGGGATAGAACTTTGAATCGATCCCTTCAATTCCTTCGAAGCCGAGTGCGGCAGCGTGTCGTGCCAGTTCTAAGGTGGGCATGGGATTGAAGCACCAACCCATGAGCGATTGATGAATTCGCTTTTTGGTGATGACTGCTTCGTTGTTACTCTTGTTCTCTTCGCTAGCTGGATCGTGATTAGCTGCCATGGCGATTGCCTTGGATTGGGTTAAAGAGTTTGCGGAAACGAGTCCCAGTCCACCGATAACACCGGCGGTGCGCAAGAGTTGACGGCGCGATAATTGACGGCGCGATGATTGAAGGCGCGATGATTGAATCCGCTTGGCATCGTTACTTTTTTCGCGCATGGTCAAAGCTCCTTATTGATAGTTCGCCAGCAATCAACTTTGATGAAAACTGTACTCTAGCTGATACGAGTTTCTGAGAACTACATTCAGTTGCTGAATCCAATTTTCAAGAGAGTCCTCTGAAGCTTAGGATTCGTCGGTAACACAACCTTCCGATGCGGTTTTGACGCAGCGAATGTATTTATAGAGAGTTCCTCGAGTCGCTTTGAGCGGGGGAGCTTTCCAGGCTTGACGTCGACGATCCAGTTCTAGATCGCTAACGGATACATCGAGTCGATTGTGTTCAGCGTCGATGGTAATCAGGTCACCATCTTGTACTAGGGCAAGAGGGCCACCGGTTTGCGCTTCGGGGGTGATGTGTCCCACGATAAATCCGTGTGATCCACCCGAAAAGCGTCCATCGGTTAGTAGAGCAACATCGTTGCCTAAACCGGCTCCCATGATTGCGGAGGTTGGGGTGAGCATCTCGGGCATGCCTGGGCCACCTTGTGGGCCTTCGTAGCGAATGATGATGACATCTCCCTTGCGAATGAGTCCTTGCTCGAGTGCTCGAAGCATCGGTTCTTCACCATCGAAGCAGCGGGCTGGACCGGAGAATCGCAAGCCTTCTTTGCCGGTGATTTTGGCAACAGCACCTTCGGGAGCTAGGTTACCGCGAAGGATTTGAATGTGGCCACTCGATTTAATTGGATTGGAGACGGTGCGAACGATTGGTTGTCCGGGAGCGAGGCCTGGCAGTTTCTTCAAGTTTTCGGCAATGGTTTTTCCGGTAACCGTTATGCAGTCGCCATCGATCAGTTTTTCTTCGAGAAGATATTTCATCACAGCGGGTGTACCACCGACGCGATGTAAATCTTCTTCGACATACTTACCGCTTGGCTTGAGGTCAGCGATAAATGGAATTCGATTGCTAACGGCCTGGAAGTCATCAAGACTAAGGTCTATATCCACTGCGCGGGCCATCGCGATCAAATGCAAAACGGCGTTGGTCGATCCGCCCAGAGCCATGATCACTACCATAGCGTTTTCAAAGGCGCGGCGAGTCATGATATCGCGCGGCTTGAGGTCTAATTCCAAAAGCTTTAGGATCGCTTGACCGGCTCGGAGGCATTCCTCTTTCTTGCCTGGATCTTCTGCTGGAGTTGAAGAACTGTAAGGCAGCGACATGCCGAGTGCTTCGATGGCACTGGCCATGGTATTCGCCGTATACATACCGCCGCAAGCTCCGGCACCAGGACAGGAATGACGAACGATCGCTTGTCGGTTGTCTTCATTGATCTGGCCAGCAATGTACTGACCGTAGCACTGAAAGGCAGAGACGATATCGAGCGCTTGTCCGTTCCAGCGACCGGCGCGAATCGTGCCACCATAGATCATCAGAGAGGGACGATTGAGTCGGCCCATAGCTATCAAGCAACCGGGCATGTTCTTATCGCAGCCGGGCAGCGCTACCAAGGCATCGTACCACTGCGCTCCCATCACGGTCTCGATCGAATCGGCGATCAGATCGCGTGATTGGAGCGAGAAACTCATTCCGCGAGTTCCCATCGACATACCATCGCTGACGCCGATCGTATTGAAACGCATCCCGACCAAACCGGCTGGTGTTGTTCCCTGTTTGACCAAGGCTGCCAGGTCATTGAGGTGCATATTGCAGGGGTTACCTTCGTACCACACACTGCAAATGCCCACCTGGGGTCGATTCATATCTTCAGGAGTTAGTCCAGTGGCATAGAGCATCGCCTGCGATGCACCTTGGCTCTTGGGTTGGGTAATTTGAGAACTATAACGATTTAGGGGCTGATTCATATGAAGACCGTAAAATGCCAGTTCGATAGGTGAGGAAAAAATGGTACGATCGCTGTCGGCATACGTTAGCCTGTTACAAGCTCGATTGCTTTGCTCGTTATATCGGCTCGCTGCAAGCTCGGCACATCGGCTCGCTAGAAGCTCGGCACATCGGCTCGCTGCAAGCTCGACATGGCAAGGCCACTTAGCGAAGAGGATTAATCGCTCGAAATGTTTCCAAGATCCGAAGTCTAAATCGAACCCGCAACAGTCCGTGACGATGAAGGTCTAGTTTAATCGTTCCGATGAGTAATTGGCAGATGGGGCCTCGTTCAGCTGAGAAGTTGTTAGGTTTATTATTACGATTAATACGAGCGGGCACTAAGAGAGGAATTCAGGGAGTGGACTCATGAGTATGAAATTGGTTTCCCTCTTTCCAGCTGCTACCGAGATGCTCTGTTTGCTCGGCTTTTCTAAGGAGCTTGTAGCGGTAAGTCATGAATGCGATGAGCCAGAATTTGTACGTGCTTTGCCCAAAGTCACGAGGTGTAAAACTAGATCCGATTTGACCAGTGGCCAGATCGATCAGGCGGTGCGTGAGCAATTGGCAACTGGAGAATCGCTGTATGAAATCGATAGCGAGTTACTACGATCGCTTAAGCCTGATGTTATCGTAACTCAATCGTTATGCAGCGTTTGTGCCGTGGACGATTCCGCTATTGATATGGCGCTGGGGGCCATGCGATCTTCGGTTCGAGTCATCGCTTTGCAGCCGATGGGCTTGGAAGATGTTTTTCGTTCCATTCTCGATATGGGGAGTGATTTATCCGTATCAAATCGAGCGCGCGACATCGTCGATGGTTTGCGCCAGCGGGTTGCCAGGGTTGTAGATTCGGTGTGTGGTGTTGATAGGCTGGCAAGCACCGTAATGATGGAATGGATTGATCCATTGTTTAGTGCGGGGCATTGGTCTCCCGAGTTGATTCGGTTGGCAGGTGGGCAAGAGAAGATCGGTGTTGAGAATCAGCCGTCGAGAACGATTGATTGGCAGGAAGTAGTCACTGCGGATCCCGATGTGCTGCTGATTGCATGTTGTGGTTATGGAATCGAGAGAACCAAACAGGATTTGCCGATCCTGGCGAAGCATCCCGGTTTTGGCGAGTTATCTGCTGTGCGTTCGGGGCGAGTCTATCTGGGGGATGGAAATGCGTATTTCAATCGTCCGGGACCACGGTTGATTGATACGTTGGAGTTGATTGGTCACGCACTGCATCCATCGCGTTGCCCATTGCCTGAGAATCTTCAACCGATGGAACGATGGACAGGAAATCTCAGGTAACTCATTTGTTAGGGAGATTCTTTGGTCGGCTCGAAATCTATCGGGAATCGTAAGGATCGAAAGTCGCTGAAGATCAGAGTAAACAAGTAGTTGCAGTTGGTAGTTGGTTCAAAAGTGGAGTGATGTTAGGAGTGATAGGATGACGACGAGTCGACCGGAGTTTGTTTACTTCGACTTGGGCAATGTCTTAGTGTTCTTTGATCATGAGATAGCCAGCCGGCAAATCGCTGAGGTTGCTGATGCGCCTGTCGACTTAATCCGCCGCGAGGTATTTCATTCTCCGTTGCAAAGCGATTACGAACGAGGTTTAGTAAGCAGCGAACAGTTCGTTCGTATTTTGGGAGAGCGAATTGGAAGAACGCTTCCCTATGAAGCGATTATGGAAGCGGCCAGCGCGATATTTACTCCACATCATGAAATTCTTGAGGTCATTCGCAAATTGCGTCAGGAAGGATTGCGAATCGGAATTCTCTCAAATACGTGCGACGCTCACTGGACATGGTTAGCAAAGCAAAACTACGAGGTGCTAGGGCCGTGGTTTGATGTGATTGCATTGAGTTATGAGATGAAGTGCGCTAAACCGGAGTTGGAGATCTATCAGAAGGCTGCTGCGATGGCGGATGTTCCAGCTGAAAAGATTTTCTTTACTGACGATCGGCTCGATAATATTGAAGGGGC
>Ga0207935_1000316_pt1 | contig 12059 bp, 1 predicted proteins | sample LakMenEpi30Aug10_FD_150746 | JGI IMG/M metagenome (GOLD analysis project Ga0207935, IMG submission 150746) | Freshwater microbial communities from Lake Mendota, WI - 30AUG2010 deep hole epilimnion (SPAdes) | ecosystem: Environmental > Aquatic > Freshwater > Lake > Epilimnion/Euphotic zone ...
CACGCTGTCCATCTATAGCAAAAAGATTTCTTAAAGCGTTTTGTTTTTGCAGTATAGATGCTGCTCTGTCTGAATTTGATACCAAGTCTGCGGCAGAATCATTAAAATTACCATGAAACTTTACAGGTAATGCTTCTGGCTGAACGGGCGTATTTGTTCCTAAAAAATTTGGAGATCCTCTATTATCTAATAGGGTTCCATTTAGGGTAATATTATATGTAGTTCCCATGTTTCCCATTTTATTCTTATTTCTTGTAGAAGAAATAGAAATTAATGGGCATGGTCTAATTACTGTTGCCACTGGCGTTGCTGGTGTGCCATTAGCGTTAACGCCGCCAGAATATACTATAATCATGCTTTTCCTCTGATTCTCAGATTAAGTTTATCAGATTGTGATCCTATCCCACTAGCGTACAGGGTCAATCCAGAATTATTTATCTCTACCGGATCTGGACAATTTGTATATAATATAAATCCAGATGGTAAATTAGTAGCAAAATCTATTATTGCGCTATTGTACAATCCTAGACTATTATACACAATTGCTTTATCGTCAACACTGGTAAATATATGAAGATTTTGGTTTATAAAATTAGATCCGTTAGTATATAATGTAATATTGCCATTGTTTGGAGTTCCAAAGGTATACTGACCATCTATCGACTTGATAAACGGTCTATGTGAAATAAATCCCTTAATTGCTGGATCTTGTCCAGAAACCTCTATAAAAATCTGACCTTTATTATCAGAAAATATTGTTCCGCTTGCAAAATACTTTTGGTTATTTTCGCCGCTATTTTGTACTGAAATAAACACATTTGGATTACCGGCAGAGTCTCTTTCTCCAAAAACTTTAGCCTGTATAAATGCTTCTGGGCTTGGTATTGATGGTGGCGGCTGTCTTAACATTATATCATAAGAATATGAAGAGCCGCTAGAATATATACCAGAATTTGATCCGGCAAAAACAGTATAATCGGCATCTGTTCTAAATAATCTATCTATAGAAACGATAGATCCAAAATTTTGATTATCGCACCCAGAAACTGGGACTATTTTTTCTACAAATGTCCACTTTTTGTCTTTGGTAGACCAATCTATTATTTTATTTTCAAAAGTAAATATAGATCCATTATTTAACAGTGCATTCCCACTATTTTGTAGCCTAATTCCAGAAGAGCCTAAGTCTGTGACTATTCTTTGTGGGATATAAAATTCTTCATTAAATTCTTTTCTAATAAATGATCCACTAGTATTAATGTATTTATTGTTAAAATCATGCCCCGGAGCGCCAACAACTATAATATCTGAATCAATATCCACGCTAAGACCAAACTGATCAGTTATTATAGAGTTATTAGCTAAATATCCAGAACCATAATTATGGGTTCCTAACACACCAGACCCGTTTCCATCATAAATGTCTTGTCCAATGTTTACGGAGCTTGGCCTTAGTTTCTGTATAAACTCCCACGGAGTTAATGTTCCATGAAGTCCGCTTCCACTAAACGTCTTCTCAAATACGAAAACTGATCCAGCACCACCATTATAAGATAATTCTATTCCAGAAGAAGATCCACCATCAATATATTGCTGCCAAGGATTTATTATTTCATCGGAAAATGCTGTGAACGGGGCGCCAACAATTAGTTTATTGTTATGTAGTGCTATAGAATATCCAAATAAATCTCCGGGATATCCAGATGGAAGTTTATTGAAGTCTATATGATCATAGCCCTTATCTTTTAGTAATTGTGGTAATCCACCATAGATATTAATATCTTTATATAATGTGCCATCGACTACTTCGGTAAATTTAGATTTTGCTCCAAAATTAGTTTCTTGTAGCATAAACGCTTGTCTTGCGGCATTTTTCTTAGATTCTATAGAAATTTCATCATCAGATATATCCCAAGGATCTAGTGGGTAAATTACATATCTTGGATCATAATGTGATTCTATACTATTAAATAGATTTGGCTGTTTACTTGGTATTGAACCAGCAAACTTATTACTTAACCCACTATTAGAAACAAGTGATAAATACTTTTGTGGGCTTCCACGTTCTGGAGCAACTATCTTAGTTTGTTGATTAAACTGTCTTCCGGCATTTGCAGAAGCAAAGTTTGTTTGTGGATATAAGCTACTAATAAAATTAAGTGTGCTTAGTGGTATTCTTCCTTGATCGTCTCCAAGATATCTTCCTTGTACAAGAGAAGAATCTGCAATTAGTGTAATTCTTGATCTATTATATCCAGCATTAAAAGATGTTATATGTTCTTGCTCTTGAGCAACAATAACTGGTCCATCTGCTATTAATTGATCATCAAATCCACTATCTAAACAATCTTCTTGACAATATTGTGTGTTTTTATTCTTGATAAAATCAAAAAATTCTCTTGTTACTATTCTTTCTGGCTCTCCGTTGCTAATTAGATAGTTTTCATAACCAGTTTGTACATTTACAGAATATGTAGATGTTGCAATATTTTCTTTAATTCCTATTGGTACTCCAGAGATAGAAATTAATTTTGGTGTTTTTGGAATATATCCATCAACATTACTTATTGTTGGAACATAAGATGTAATATAAAAATCTATTGTATTCTTATTTTCTTTTACCTGCGCGTTGAATGAAACTGATCTAGTTGATGCAAAATCTTGATAAATGTCAATCGGGAATGTTGGATATGGGATTTTTGGACTAATAGAAACATTTTGTGTAGAAACATTGAGTGTTTGTGATTCATATTCATTATCTGATTTTGTATTAATAAATATTTTATATCCAGATCCAGCAATTGCTGGGAACGAAACTTTTGCTTGACTGTTTATTGACCAATATCCATTAGTAATGACTTCTGTATCATAAACTGGGCCGCCATAATAAGCTATTGGAATAATATTATTATTTAACTTAAATGATATAAATTCAATACTATTTAGGCCAGTAAAGTTAATCTGCTGAATTGATGTTATAGCGTCATTGTACCCAATAGATATTGGGTGATTTGGATTTAATCTAATATAATTTTCTTGGTTAAGTCTAATTCTTACATAGACATCATCAACTGGCAAGTATAGTGACTCTATATCTGATCCAAGTAGATCAAATAAAGAGTTTGCTATATTCATTTGCTCTATTGAGCTATCATGTGTTACAATTAATTTTTTATTTCCAATAGATAACCAAGACTTAATAGCTGTAAGCTCTATATCGTTTGGTATATTTTTAGGATTAGCTATCCAACAGACATCATCATATGAATATATAGTATCAGAATATTCAATAAAATTACCATTGTCTAAAAATACTCCATGAAGTTGTGAGTCTGGATAAGCATCGGTAAAGCTAGATCTTCCAACCCATTGAGAAGAAAGAAACTTTATTCTTGAACCTCCGTCACTAGATTTTGATACCATATTAACATAAAAATTAATATTTTCATCGTTAGCAAATGATTTATCTAATCCAGCATTATATAAAACTGATTCTGATTCTGTGAATAATCCAGCAATTGCTATAATTTTAGAGTTATATAGTGATTGCTCAACACTAAAATATGCTTTATCTGAAACTTGTTTTTTACCAAATGTTTGTTCTGAAAATGGTGATGCAAGTATTTGTAAAATTCCGCTTGTTCCATCTTGAGGTTGTGGCTGTATAATATTATTAGAACCAATTAAGTATTCAGCGTCTACTTGATCATCTATTGACCAAATAAAGCTAGTAGATTCACCAACGTCATTTTCATCGAATGTAACAAACAATGAATTTGAAGTATATGTTTCTGTTGAATATGTTGGGCGTGTACCATATACTGGTCCAGATGATGGAATTACAATAGTTTCTATTTGTTTTTTAGCAGCAGCTAAAATTGGAATTGGCTCTTGATTTTTTCCGTTGACGCGAGAGCTTGCTAATGATTTCTTTGTTTCTTCTTCGTCGCAATTGCATAGAGGCGTAAAAGTGCTAAAATAAAATGGAATATTTACAGCATATTTTTCTCTTCTTCCTCCGCAACCGATACAATATTTATACCATTGCGCTCTCAAATCTCCAGCGTTTTTAATTGGTAGTTCGCACTTAGTATTAGCGGTTGGTAGTGTAACCACAACCTCATTACCAAGATCAACATTTTCTGAGGAGCATGAAGAATAAATAACTTTATCTTTTAATAGTGGAATATTATCAAAATTTGTTCTTATATCTGCAACACCGTGAATATTAACATTTGTTTTTGAAATATATGTTGGAGTTGAATTATCAACAAACGTTGGTATTCCCAAAGATTCGTTATCTAAACAGGCTTCTAATTGGTTTCTAGCTGGGAACAGTTTCATTCTTGAATCTAATTCTTCTAAAATTTTATTAACAATTTCATTAGATTCAGAGTATACTCCACTACTTTCCCAAGTTGGGTCATTTCCAACAAGAACAAGATTTCTATCTCCGAGAGATAACCATTCAACAATATTATCTAATACTTCATTACTTAATGCGTCAACAGACGGCGTGATAATAAAAGCTAATCCAGCATCTTGTGGTATATTGACCTGAGAAAATGGTGTTACTTCAAAGTTATTGTCTTGAAATATTGTTGGTAAATAGTTAAAGTGTCCAGAGTCTTCTGGTAGACCTAATTCTTTTTGTAGATTACCAAATTTACCATATTCGATAACTTTATTATGTGGATAATACTTTCTAGATTCAAAAATTCTAACTGCGCCAGCATTAACATTTGACCTCCAAGCTGGAGTAATTATGTTGGTATTTAAGCTAGTATCTTCAGTGTTCAAATATCCAAGATTCTTATAATAAACCCTAGCGTCATCCCACTGATTAAGACTATCTGTTGGCGCACCAAACGCAACTATACTTCCGTCATCATTTACGGCAGCGCTATATCCAAGTCTAGCTGTTGGCGCAAACTCATCAATTATAAAGTTCCACTTTGATTTTCCAACAAAATTTCCTTGATTATAACTAAGTACCTGTTTGTATTCTTGAATATTTAGATACTTTCTAGCTTCAAATTTTTCTGTTGATGTTAGTTTTGAATATAAAATCTTATTACTATAATCATACCCATATTTTGCAACCCAAGAATAGTAATCAGAAATTAATGTTGCATATCTTCCAACTCCTCCAGTAATAGAACTCTTATGAGCTACCCAAGATGATATTTCATTAAATATTCTATCTTTTTCTGACTGCTTGTACTCAAAGACTTGGCAAGAATCTGAAATATATGGAGATCCAATAGCAATTACTTCAGTATTGTCGCTAATAGCAATAGCGTGTCCAAATCTATCTGGATGACTGTATGTAATATTAGAAGATTTAATTTCTTGAACTAGGTTCCAATATCCGCTTTCTTTTTCGAAAATAAAGACTTTACCACCACTATCTGGTGGATAGTTAAATTGTGAAAGATTTTCATTGAATGCGTCTTGACCAACTCCAGATGTAAAAAATCTAACTTGATTATCTTGTAATAATCTTCCAGTATCAAGAACATAATCAAGCATTGAGTTTGCTGCATCAATCCAGTGCGATGGGGCCGAAACGTGTCTTACAACAGCGCCGGAAGATGGTGTATTATAAAAATCTCTTAATCCACTAGCAAAACTATAACTTTGGTAATAGTTAATGAAATTATTTAGTGATGAAACTTGTCCATCAATAGCGTTTCGCATAGATCTTGTATTATCAACATAAATTCCAAGCATAGCCGGAATGTTATTATTAATCTTTGTTGAGTCATATGGAAATGCTGAATGGAATGCTTCTTTTATGCCGCTAAGTATTTTTTCATTTCTTTCAGCGGTGATAAAACCTTGATTTCTAGATATTGTTCTTTTTGTTATAAAGTCGGTTTGTGGGCTTTCTAGCGGTATTCTATTTGAATAATCAGATAGTGGCTCACAAATAATAATCTTGACATCAAATGAAACTGGTGGATCTGAAAAATACTTAAATATTAAATCTTTGTTTTGTATTTTAGATAAAATGCTTGTATAATTATCTACATATGCTTGTCCAGTTGGTGATCTTCTAGTTACATTTGGAGTAAATTCATCTGTAAAAATTAGTAAGCCAACTTGAACGCCAGAAGTTTGTAATTCTTCAAGAGGTCTTGGTGTCCACTTAGAATTTGGTCCACCAACAACAATAATTTCTCTTTGATTTTCTTCGAAAGATTTAATTCCAGAATTAACTCCTATTGCAACGCTGTGTCCAAACTCTCTACCCTCTTGTCCAACTTGCCATAGTCTTTCTGTTATTGGTAAAGGTAAAGGTATATTACCAATGGTGTTTGTGTATCTTGGCACAAAATAATCTTTTAACATACCAGATGGTAATGTTAATTTGGTTTCTAGCGTCCAAGGAGACTTGTGTTTATCAACGGGCCAAGTGTTTCCGCTTGGTCTAGCTTCTCTTCTGTATACAAATACTGCCCCGGCATCCTCTAGAATTCCACTAGTTAAATTATTACTCTCATCATATTCATAGTATACTAAGTCATGTTTTGGTGCGCCAACAACCATTAGATCATTTTTAATATCTCCACACTTTCCGTATTCGTCTGTTGGCTGTATTTCATTATTTAGTAAACTTATTCCAGAATATCCAACATAATCGTTAGATCCATATTCTACTTCTGTAAATTCAAATGGTAATTCTATCGGCCTATTACTACCAGTTTGTGCTTCTATAACTATTGAGTATGGTGACTGTGGTAATAAATTATCATATTTTCTAATACCGTAAAAATGCCCACTATATCCAACTTCTGTTCTAAATCCGCTGGTTTCTAAATTTGTATACGTATTTTGCGGTCTGAATATTCCACCGTCAACACAGCTTTCTGGTGGGCTATATAATATTGAATGAGATTCTACAATGTCTTCTGCACAATTGTTTTCGGTTCCACATTCGCCAAAACAATCTAAATCAACGCCTCTAATTTCATCGTTAGCATCTAAATATGATTCTTGATTGTCTAAAGTTGTTATATCTTTTCCAACATTCTCTGAATTCCAAGATATTGTTTCTTGCTTGTTTAAAAGCGGATTTGCTGGATAATTTATGGTATATAAAGATAATCCACTAGCAATAAATTCTGCCGCAGGAACGCCATTTAAATATAGTGGTAACGCTGAATTTTGGGATAGCGGATCTTTGTAAAACCCATTAATAAATAAATTTGTCGTTGCTGATGGAAATGAATTTACCAACTGTGGTATAGAATAAACATAAAAACCAATACTATTATTTAAATATTCTACTTGTGGTTTATTAAAAACTGATAGCACTAACGAATTTAATGCTGATTGATCAGCAAGAAGATTTTGAGTAAACAGCGCTAAATTATTTTCTGCAAACTTATCTGTTCTTCCAGAAATATATGTAAATAAAGCTTTATTATGTGAACCTACATTATGACAATATAGTGGAATATTATTATCATGGATATAAGCACCAAAAGAATAAAAAGATAATGCGCCAGACACAAGTGGAATTGCTTGTCCACTAGAGAACATATTTAACGAATCTACTACAAAATCAAAACCTTTTGTATGTAAATCTAGTGAAGATAGTGCTTTTAGTTCTCCGCTAGAAATAAGATTTATTGTATTATTTTCATTTAGTTCTTTTACTATAGCTTTAAGACCAACATTAATAGAATCAATTCTTATTTTTGACTTGAAGGCTTGTCCAGAGGGATAAACCAAGTCATATTGTAAGAACATATCATCTATGTCTTTAGAATAAAACTTCTCATTAAATTCTGTAATATAGGTTTCAGAATCAAAACTTGCCCAAGGTTCTGAAGTATCAATTAAATCATTATATGTAAATTTACTTGATATTTTTTGTACGCATCCAGATGGTTGTAAATAATGAATAGCTCTATTAATAAGACCCCAATTAGTTTTACTTGGTCTATCAACCGGTTCCTTATTTTTAGTATATAAACTAACTATAAGTTTTGGACCGATTTTTCCATCTGACCAAGAAATATCATTATATGTGCTGTGTGTTATAACCGAATCAACAACAAGGGCGTCTTCCGTAAAATTATATCCTCTTGGAATAGTTTTAGATATTCTTGGAACAACAGAATGAAATCTTGAAGTATCATCATTATCTTGAATATCACTTAAATAGAATCGTAAAAAGTCATTTTCTATTTGTGTGTGGTAAGCCAAGCCAGAAGCATAAATATTAGATGGTAATGGTAGATTAATTATTTCTGAATACGGCCTACCATCATGCGTCAAACTGTGGAAAATATAATCTTTGCCTTCTCTCCTAAGTAAATGATCAAAGTCTGGAGAAAACGCGCATGTATTAAAATCTCCTATTTTCCAAAAAGAAACATTTTCATCAACATATGAATATAAATCATTGTTTAAAAAGCTATTTACAGTGGTTTGTTTAAGTAGCCTATTTGGGTTGCTGCTAACTATATTTCCACTAGTTGATATTCCTATTTCATGAATAAATAAAGCGTTGTCATAATTGCTATCACCAAAAACTAAATCTGAAGTAGAAGTTGGTAAGGATTGATTTAAAGATATTAGTAAATCGTTAGTATTGTTTGTTTCATTTTTATGATAAAGGTTGATTCTTGGCTCATTAGAATTATATGTTAATAATAGTGATAGCGGGTAGTTAACACTCGTAACATCTAGTAAATCATCAAAAGAGCTTGCTCCAACAGATAAAACTAATTGCTCTGTAGAGTTATCAATATAGAGAGCAAAAGAAGAACCCTTTGATACTATAGTATTTTGAATGTCGTTATTGTAATCATAGTTTGGAGAAAATCTTACATATAACGCGGCGCCGCTAGAGAAAGATGTATTACTAAAACTTAGCGTTCCGCTGTTTCCACCAACTAAAATTGCTGAATCAAATGAGTCTGTAATTTTTTCGTGTAGAGGATCTCCAACCTGCGTCCAATCTATAGTAGTATAATCTGTATTATGAGTAAATAGCTGTTCATCTTTAAATCTCCATCCAATATTCTTTAAAACATTTAGTGAATTACTAAAATATCCACTATTAGAATAGTTATCTGATATTACAAAATTTCCACTTATATTTGTAAAATCATAATATCCATTTAGGAATGGCTGATCAGCCTCTGGATTAAAGAATGAAAAATCAAACTCATTTGGATTATATGGGCCATAAACAATATTTCCATCAACACCACGCCATCTTCTAGCATAATTTGTTTTTGATTCTAAACTAAATGCATTTGGAATATTTGTTATGTATGATCCAGAAGCATTATCAAAAACAGGATCTAATAATTTTTTAGCAGATGGCTTTAATACTAAATCTCTAATTGCCATATCTTGTAATGATGGTCTTCCAAGGGTGTGCATCATTATAGCATTCGATGGCTTGTACTTAATTATTAATTGTGCTGAAGATATAGCCGCTCCACTTGGTAGATTATAGATATCTAAATATAGATTTTCAAAATATGAACTGTTATTATAGTTATTTGATATTTGAAGTGGAATTATATATTCTTCAAACGATGTTCCACTAATTATTGGTAATGTTGATAATTTATAGTGATCTCCAGCACTATTTGATACTAAATTAAATTCTTTATACTGGTCTTTATCGGAAATAGATTCTGATGATATTCCAAATTCATCGGTTTCAAAAAATCCAGAAGATAATGGAATAACTCCAGTTCCTTCTTGAAGATTTTGTAAAAATGCATCTAATTTAGGAGTAATATTTAGAATTTTATCGTCACTCCAGCCAACGATATCTAGAGCATAATCTCTTGTTCCGGGAGATTTTTTAGCAATAACTTTAAGACTTATTTCATCTACTATGAAGAAATTGTCTTGTGCTTGAACAGCTTTTAGCGTGGCGGCTTTATAAGAATCGTTGAACGATGGGCTAAAGTATCCATCGGAAAGTGAGTCTACGGTTTCTGGCGGTTTATGACTAAACCTTAATGATAATCTTCCACTGTCATTTTCTGGGTCTGTATATACTAATTTAATATAATTTAGTGGTGTTGTATCTTGTAGTTTAGATGTTAATACTCTACTTCCAGAAACAGATGTATTTCTTGCAAAATTACCAAGATCATCTAAAGAAGACTCCCAAACGCCTTGGGACTGTGGATAAATACCTAGATCTGTATCACTGGTTATTACCTCTACAGGAAGTATATTTCTTATTAATCTATTTCCTATGGCGTTTACTTCTGTGTAGAATCTTAGATAATTGCTATTTATAGCACCATCACCGCCGCTATTAGCAATTTCTATAGCAGATATTCTTATAGAATTAGTTGGATTTAAGGAAAAATTTTGAACCTGTGTTGATAGTGGAGATCCGTCAAAAGATAAATAACTATTATTAGAAGAATTAACAAAATCTAGTTTACAAGTATCTTCATAGCCCTTATCAAACCCTTGAGAAAATGGATCATCCAAACAATCTATTGCAAAATCTATATTTAAGGTATAGCCACTTGGCTCATTCATTAATGGGAAATTAGTATCCCAAGTATTTAGTTCAAGATTATTTATTTCTGGTTCTGAAATATATGTTGCAAAGTTTACATAGTCAGTATTATAATCAGCATCTCCCCTAAGAATAATATCTTTATATTTAATGATTAAGTTGCCAGAAGGATCTTCTAGCTTAATATTATGAAGTCTATATTGTGGAGGAATATCTGATGAATAGTTTGAAACTGGCGCGGCTGCGCGAATAAAAAGAAAACTTTCTTCTATGCTATTTGGCCTTGTGACCTCAAATTTATATCTAAAATCTCCCTTCGTAAGAATAGAAGATGGTTGAATATATGACTGTCTTTCGTCTGAGATTATTGAACCATTGCGAGTTGGTGTAACATAATCTCCAACGTAAACGCCCTCATCAATATTACTATATAGATTTGTGCTATTTAGGTTCTTATCTACAAAATAGCTATTATTTAAAGATGTTACTATATCTCTAATTGGGAATAGCTTTTGTGTTGATAAAAATCCGTTTAAGCCTTTTATTTTTTCTGTGTTACCACCAAACTTATCAACTTTTACATTCTTAAAAGAACTAACAGAAGTATTTTTAGAAGATAATGATAAAGAACATTTGGTCTTTGATCTAATTGCTCCAATACCAATATTTTTAGATATTAGATTTGCATTTAGTTTTGTTTTTGGCAAAACGTTTGCTTTGGCTTCATTTTTAGAAACTATTAATACTGATTTAGATACTTTTGGAATTATATTACCAACAAAGTTTACTTTTGATCTAATGTCATGCGAAACATTGATTCTACACTTAAGTCCAGAAGTAGACTTAATTTTAGATTCTTTTTTTGTTTCACAGTTTAAGCAAAATGTAGCCATTTATATAACGCCTGTCATATTTCCTTGTAGTCTTCCGCCCTCTACTACTTTGTAATTTTTGATCTTTTCCCCAACTTCTGTTAAAATCTCTTTTTTAATTTGTCCAGCTAAACTTGATAAGAATGTTCCACCAGACAAGTTAACGTTTATGTTAGTAGTATCTAATTTAATTTGGAATTTTGTATTTTGTAAATCCTTAATATTCTTGGTAAGATTTGTATTGAAATTATTTAGTCCATTAATTAGGTCTGATACTAGGGCTGGGTCTATGCTAACTCCTTGGCCGGTTGCAACTCCACCGTTTTGCAAATACTGTACTTTTCCACCATTATTGTAATATCTAACTGATCCACCCTTAGAAAGACCGGCAGAGTTTGCTCCACTATTAATAGCTCTTAATAACTGTAAATTATTTCCTCTATTTACAGCAGCACGATTAACAACAAATTCTCCGGGAGTTAACATTGCTGGAACGGTATCGGTTCCGCGAGGCACAAACATTCCATTATTTGCATACACGGTTCCACCTCTATACATTCCAGCAGCTATTCTTCCTCTTTGTTCTATGTCTTGTATAATAAATTCACCCTTTTGCACATTAATTGAAGCTGTATTTAGCTCCATTTGTGCCATATCAACTCCAGCTTGAC
>Ga0207935_1000325_pt1 | contig 11906 bp, 11 predicted proteins | sample LakMenEpi30Aug10_FD_150746 | JGI IMG/M metagenome (GOLD analysis project Ga0207935, IMG submission 150746) | Freshwater microbial communities from Lake Mendota, WI - 30AUG2010 deep hole epilimnion (SPAdes) | ecosystem: Environmental > Aquatic > Freshwater > Lake > Epilimnion/Euphotic zone ...
GATCAAAACATTCAAGCCTGCGATATGAGATGTGGGAAGAAGAAGTGACCAGCGTTCGCCACTAGAAGCTCCTAAGAATTTATGGGTAGCGCGTGCATTTGCAATCAGTGATTGTGCGGATAAGAGCACTGATTTTGGATTTCCAGTTGAACCGGATGTTGTTACAACGAGAGCGGTTCGCGAATCAATCTCAGTGAGATCAAGTGGAGTGGTCGATAGCGCGGGTCCATCGCCCTTAAGTGCGAGCAATAACGCCTCAAGGAATTGTGGGGTCGACCACGAAGATTCGATGGTGCGTACTTTTCGCTTTACCGTGGAAACCATAACCACCGTAGGGTATGCCATATGAGCAAGCCGATTAAACGCGAACCCGGTAGCCGAGATATTCCGCAATGGAAACGTGGCGCAGGATCTGAAGATTTCACTGATGTGCGTTATGAAATCGCAGAAGGAATGGCGAAGATAACAATCAATCGCCCACATGTTCGCAATGCATTCCGCCCAGAAACTCTGGCGGAGTTACAACAAGCATTTAATTTCGCTCGCGATGATGACAAGGTCGGCGTCATTATCTTCACTGGCGAAGGCGATGAAGCATTCTGTTCTGGCGGCGACATCTCTGTTCGTGGCGATGATGGATATATCGGTAGCGATGAAGTTGGTAAAAAAGGAATCGGTCGCCTTAATGTTTTAGATCTACAAGTTCAGATTCGTCGCACGCCAAAACCAGTTATTGCCATGGTTGCTGGTTGGGCAATTGGTGGCGGCCATGTTTTGCATGTGGTCTGTGACATCACAGTTGCTGCAGATAATGCAAAGTTTGGTCAGACCGGACCGATGGTCGGATCGTTTGATGGTGGATATGGCGCAGGCCTACTTGCACGCCATGTTGGCCAGAAAAAAGCGCGCGAGATCTGGTTTATGTGCCGACAGTACGACGCTCAAGAAGCGCTCGACATGGGCTTAGTAAATACCGTTGTGCCAGTCAAAGAGCTCGAAGCAGAAACAGTTTCCTGGGCGCGCGAGATGCTCCGTCACTCACCGATGGCGCTCCGACTTCTTAAAGCAGGCCTCAATGCTGCAGATGATGGACTTGCAGGAGTTCAACAACTTGCCGGAGATGCAACCTTGCTCTTTTATTTAACGGAAGAGGGACAAGAAGGGCGCGATGCATATAAAGAGAAGCGCGCACCTAATTTCGATAAATTCCCTAAGCGTCCGTAACCGCTTGTAGATCATGTCTTTCACGCTCGAGGATGCGCTCGCATCTCTTCGAGTTGTTGCGCTGCCGATGAAGACAAAGTTTCGCGGTATCGAGGTTCGTGAAACCGCTTTATTTGAAGGCCCTGCAGGATGGGCAGAATTCGCACCATTTATTGAGTATGACGCCCGTGAATCTCTAGCGTGGCTCGAAAGTGCGATTGAAGCTGCAACTATTCAGGTTCCTCTTGGGAAGAGAACATCAATCCCGGTTAACGCAACGGTTCCAGCAAGTAATGATGAAGCAGAGATCGAAGAGATTCTCTCGTGGTACCCCGGCGTTGATACGGTAAAGATAAAAGTTGGAACGGGAATTCGGGAAGATTTAGCGCGGATCGCCCAGGTCCGTAAAGTTTTACCCACAGCAAAGATTCGCGTTGATGTGAATGGTTCATGGAGCGTGGATGATGCAATCTTCAATATCCGAACTATTTATGGCGAGGTTGCCGGCAACTTATTGGAATATGTCGAACAGCCTGTGGCCAGCCTCAATGAACTTCGAGAGTTAAGAGAAAGGCTCATTGTTGATGTCAAGATTGCGGGAGATGAGGTCCTAAGAAAAGCGGAAGATCCATTTGCAATCGATCTTGATGGGGCTATCGATGTACTTATGCTCAAAGTTTCTCCACTTGGTGGCATCAAACGCTCTTTAGATTTAGCAGCGCATCACAAGCTTCCCGTCGTTGTTTCGAGCGCTTTGGAATCCGTAGTGGGAATCTCTTATGGCTTGAAGTTAGCGGCGCAATTACCAGTTCTTAACTATGCGTGTGGCTTAGCGACGAGCGCTTTAATGAAAGCAGATGTTGGGTTTATTCCGATAGATAACGGCGCAATGAGCGTTAGCACTCCAGAAATATCTCGCGAAATGTTGGAAAAACTCAAAGTCTCCCAAGAGCGATTAGAGTGGTGGCGCAATCGCATCACAGAGGTATGGAAATTGAGGGGGGCAAAGTGAGCGTATCTACCGCACTTGCTCGCCATACCGTCCGTCAATTAATCGAACTTGGCGTTGAAGATGTTGTTTTGTCGCCAGGTTCGCGAAACGCACCGCTATCAATAGCGCTCTTTCAAGCCAGTGAAAAAGGGCTAATTAATCTCCATGTCCGTATCGATGAACGCGGCGCAGCATTCTTTGCATTAGGCATTTCTAAGGCTTCAGGCAAATACGTTCCAGTGGTCTGCACTAGTGGAACTGCAGTAGCAAATTACTACCCCGCAGTTCTCGAGGCCCATCACAGCGAAGTTAATTTACTTTTGCTTACCGCTGATCGTCCTTCACGTTTGCGTAAAACTGGTTCCAATCAGACTACTAATCAATCGAACATCTTCGGAGATTTCGTGCGACATAGCGTTGATACCGCAGCGCCGATTGATTTGTCTCATTTCCTCAACGGCCACGGACCAGTTCATATCAATCTCCAATTTGATGAGCCGCTCTTGCCAGAAGATTCCAGTGATTGGTTATCGGGAATCCACCCCACACCAATAGTTGCAGGTGAAATAGTTCCGGGGGAGATTTCAGTAACCTCATCGAAGAACGTGCTATTCGTCGGACATGATCGCGCTGGATTTAACGTGGATGAGATTGAAGACTTCGCAACAGATCTTGGCGCGCTACTAGTCGCTGAAGATCCCTTGATATTTGAAGGTGCGATTGCACATGCACCAATTCTCTTATCTGATGATCGAGTGCGACGTGAGTTAAGCGCAGATCTCGTTGTAGTTATTGGTCGTACAACTCTCTCTCGAAGCATCAACGCTTATATTCAAGGCTCAAAGCGGGTGATGGTGATTGATCCCCGCACTGAAAGCGTGGATACCGCACGCACCGCAGATGAGATTCACCGCGTCATTCCTTCACTTAAGAACCCGATAGAGATTGATCAAGCCTGGCATGACGCGTGGCATAAATATGAAGAAGTAGCTGCTGCCGCCCTTGCGGTACTTCCGGATTGGTCAGAAGCAGAAGTAGCTGCAGTTGTGGCAGAAGAGCTCGAGAACGATGCAGCGCTCTTCATCTCTTCATCGCGTCCCATTAGAGATTTTGAGAGCTTTGCAGTTCCACGTTCTGGCATTGAAACTTATGCCAACCGAGGACTTGCAGGTATCGACGGAAATATCTCAACCGCGATGGGTATCGCCTCCAAACATGATGAGACATACGCAGTAATCGGCGATCTTGCTTTCTTGCATGACATCTCAGCGCTCGCTAATCAAACTGATGACACATTGACCATCATTGTGGTCGATAACGATGGCGGCGGGATCTTTTCAACCTTGCCACAACGTGGAGTTGATGGCTTTGAAACTATCTTTGGAACGCCCCATGGCCGTGATATTGCCGCGATAGTAAAAGGATTTGGAGTTTCGGTTGAAGAAGTGCGCAGCGGTAAAGAGCTACATATTGCTTTGCAGCGGATTCATCCCAAGCTCCATGTCATTGTGGCAAAGATGCCAGGTCGCGAAGCAAACGCAGATTCGATTTATGAGGTAGTAAAGAAGTTTAAAGAGCTAGTGCTTCTCTAAAGCGCTACGCATCGGCAACAACTTCGCTTGGCTCTCGGCATATTCACGTTCCGGATCAGAACCCGCCACAATTCCGCAGCCCGCATAGATCCGTATTGATTGGCCATCATGAGAAATTTGGCCACAACGTAGTGCGATTCCCAATTCACCATCGCCTTTTGCATCAATCCATCCAATGGGACCGGCATAACGGCCGCGAGAAATACCTTCAATTTCATCAATCGTGCGCTTCGCTAACTCAGTAGGAGTACCGCAGACTGCAGCAGATGGATGAAGTCGTGAGACCAAATCAAAGATATCTGCGGGGTTTGTGGAGTCAGATAGAACACCCGTGACATCGGTTGCAAGATGCATAACGTTAGAGAGATGGAGAACAAAGGGGGTTTCAGGAACGTTTGTGGAGGTACAGAAAGGCGAGAGTGCATCTGCAACAGATCGAACCGCGTATTCATGTTCTTCTAGATCTTTAGAAGAGCGAGCAAGCGAACCAGCAAGAGCAAGGTCGCGTTCATCATCACCGGTCTTGCGAATTGTCCCCGCCAAGATTCGAGAGGTAATCAGCGATTTACTCAGGCGCACAAGTAATTCAGGAGTGGCGCCAACTAGTCCGTGATTGGAGTAGACCCAAGTTGAGGGATATTCGCTCGCAAGTTGGGTGAGTAACTTACGTTGATTAATCTTTTCTTGAGTAGTTCCCGTGATAAAGCGAGCTAAGACAACTTTTTCTAACTGTTCATTCTTTATCTTCTCAACGGAGCGAGCGACGCGATCTTGCCAGACATCGCCATTGCTACCGCTCCAAGAAAGATTGAGAGGTTGTGGAGTATTGGTAGATCTTTGTAGCGCTGGCTGAGGAGTAGCGCCAATCCATGTAATCCATGATTTTCCATTGCGTTGGCCCACAACGACTTTAGGGATGATGAGAATGGAATCTTCAGCTTCATCAAAGGCGAAAGAAGTAAAGAGAATCGGGCCCGTTCCGGTGCCATGAACATTGTTATGAATATCAAGGCCATTTACTTGTTCGCGCCACCATTGGCGGGCTTGTTCAAAACGATGAGCGCCTTTAACGGTATGGGATTTATAGATTCCAAAACCAATGAGTCCATCGCCACCGCGCACCCAGGAAGTAAGTGCATCATCTTGAATTTCTGGGATAGAAATTTCAAGCAGCGGCGGATGCTCTCCGAGCAACTCCGTCGTGATTGAAATGTGCATGGCACTCCATCCTGGTGTGATTCAACTGCAATTCAACTTGTGAAATAAGCCTACCGCTAGGAATGATGGGGGCGTGAGTCGAGCTGACCTAGGTAAGGATCCCGAAGAAGTCTCATCGATGTTCGATGGCGTCGCTCGCCGCTATGACTTAGTTAATGATCTCTTGAGTTTGGGACAGACCAAGCGTTGGCGCAAAAAAGTTCAGACCATCATCAATCCCACTAAGGGAATGACAATTCTTGATATCGCTGCTGGCCCTGGTTCATCAAGTGAACCGCTCCATAAAGCAGGAGCTGATGTCACATCGTTAGATTTTTCTGAAGGCATGTTGGCGCAAGGAAGAAAAGCGCGACCATACTTAAAGTTTGTTAAAGGCGATGCGCTGAATCTGCCATTTAGTGAGAATACTTTTGATCTCACAACAATTTCTTTTGGCCTCCGCAACACCCATGACTACAAGAAAGCTTTACAAGAAGCGTTGCGAGTTACCAAAGTTGGTGGCCGAATGGTGATTGTTGAATTCTCAACTCCGACATGGAAGCCATTTCGAATTCTCTACATGAATTACCTCATGAAAACGTTGCCAAAATTGGCAAAGCGGACCTCATCAAATCCTTCGGCATATGTGTATCTCGCAGAATCAATACGCGCATGGCCCACACAAGAGCAATTGGCTGCTGATATGAGTGCTGCGGGCTGGCGAAATCCATCGTGGGTAAACCTCACGGGGGGAGTTGTGGCAGTTCACACAGCCATCAAGGGCTCCTGATTTCACGCATTTTCTAGGGCTCACCTAAGATTCAGCGTTGTGAACCCCTACGTCCCGATCATCGTAATTGGCGCGATTGGCTTCGGGTTCGCGATCTTCTCAGTCGTCGCAGGCGCACTTTCTGGTCCTAAGCGTTACAACAGAGCGAAACTCGATGCATATGAATGTGGAATCGAACCAAGCCCCCAAGCTCAAGGCGGCGGACGTTTCCCAGTCAAGTACTTCTTAACTGCGATGCTCTTTATTATCTTTGATATTGAAATTGTCTTCTTATATCCATGGGCTGTTGCATATGACCAACTTGCGCTCTTTGGCTTAATTGAAATGGTCATCTTTATCCTCACAGTCTTCGTCGCTTATACCTATGTATGGCGCCGCGGCGGATTGGAATGGGATTAATCGTGGGTCTAGAAGAGAAACTCCCCTCCGGTTTTCTATTAACCACCGTCGAGAAACTTGCGGGATATATGCGCAAGAACTCACTCTGGCCCGCAACTTTCGGCCTGGCATGTTGCGCAATCGAAATGATGGCGATTGGTTCTGCAGGTAAGTACGACATCTCTCGTTTTGGAATGGAAGTTTTCCGCGCTTCGCCTCGTCAAGCGGATTTGATGATTGTTGCTGGTCGCGTCTCAAACAAGATGGCCCCTGTTGTCCGCCAGATCTATGACCAAATGACTGCACCGAAGTGGGTGCTCTCGATGGGCGCATGCGCATCATCAGGTGGAATGTTTAATAACTATGCGATCGTTCAAGGTGTCGATCACATTATTCCCGTCGATATTTATCTGCCTGGTTGTCCACCACGGCCTGAGATGTTGATGGATGCGATTTTGAAATTACATGAACAGATTGGTAACGAGAAGCTCGGAGTCAATCGCGCAAAGATCATCAAGGAAGTAGAAGCTGCAGCTCTTGCCTCACTTCCAACCCATCAAGTTCCCGTCTTTGGAAGCAAGGCGGATTAATAATGAGCGAACAAAAGGGCATGTTTGGCGCCTCCGGAACAGGTGATACATCTGGTTACGGTGGACTTGTTCGCGCTGCTAATTCTCCAACTTCTGCGCAGCGTCCTTACGGTTCTTACTTTGATGATGTTGCTGATGAATTAGAGAAAGCATTTCCAGAATTTAATGATGCGATTGAAAAAGTTGTTGTGGATCGTGGCGAATTAACGCTCCATATCAAGCGCGAAAGACTCTTTGATGTGGCTAAGACTCTTCGTGATACCGAGACGCTCCGTTTCGAAGTATGTCTTGGCGTAGCTGGCGTTCACTATCCGGAAGATAAGTCACGCGAACTTCACGCTGTTTATGAGCTACTTTCTATGACCCATAATCGTCGCCTTCGCCTCGAGGTTTCAGTCCCTGATTCAGATCCACATATTCCTTCTCTTGTTGAAGTATGGGCTGGAACAAATTGGCATGAGCGTGAGGCTTATGACATGTTTGGAATTATCTTTGATGGTCATCCTGCGTTAACTCGAATCTTGATGCCTGATGATTGGCCCGGACATCCGCAACGTAAGGATTATCCACTTGGTGGAATTCCCGTCGAATATATCGGCGCCACAGTTCCTGCTCCTGATAACAGGAGGTCATATCGATGAGTACATTCGCATCATCGCGTGAGACCACCGAAGGAACGATCTACTCAGTTACTGGTGGAGATTGGGATCAAGTCGCATCTGAAATTGGAAGTGCGAAAGAAGAGCGCGTTGTCGTCAACATGGGTCCACAACACCCATCAACCCACGGCGTTCTTCGCCTGATGTTGGAACTTGAAGGCGAAACCATCACCGAACTTCGTTGTGGAATTGGCTATCTCCATACCGGAATCGAAAAGAACACCGAATTCCGCACCTGGACCCAGGGCGTAACTTTCGTAACCCGCATGGATTATTTGAGCCCACTATTCAATGAAACTGCTTATTGCTTGAGCGTCGAGAAGTTGTTGGGAATTACTAACGATGTCCCAGAACGCGCAACAGTAATCCGCGTGATGATGATGGAGTTCAACCGAATTTCATCTCACATGGTCGCACTCGGAACAGGAGCGCTCGAACTTGGTGCGATTACTCCGATGTTCTTTGCCTTCCGGGAGCGCGAAAAAGTATTAGATGTCTTCGAAAAGGTTTCTGGACTTCGTATGAATATGGCGTATGTCCGCCCTGGTGGAGTTGCGCAAGATCTTCCGGAAGGAACTGTTTCTCATATCCGTGATCTTGTGAAAGATCTCCGCAAGAACTTCAAAGATAACGCTGATCTTTTGATTGGTAACTCAATCTGGATCAAGCGCACTAAAGATGTTGGATATTTGGATCTGGCTGGATGTATCACTCTTGGAGTAACGGGACCAGTTCTTCGCTCTACTGGAATGCCATGGGATCTCCGTAAGACCCAACCATATTGCGGATATGAAAATTATGACTTTGATGTGATTACTGCAGATACCTGTGATGTGTATGGACGCTTCTTGATCCGTATGCAAGAACTTGAACAATCACTTCGGATTATCGAACAGTGCTGCGACAAGCTCGATGCACTTGATGGCGCGCCTGTCATGGTTGCAGATAAGAAGATTGCATGGCCCGCCCAATTAGCGCTCGGTGGCGATGGACTTGGTAATTCACTCGAACATATCCGCCAGATCATGGGTACTTCGATGGAAGCACTTATTCATCACTTCAAGATTGTGACTGAAGGTTTCCGAGTTCCAGCCGGCCAGGTCTATAGCGCTGTGGAATCACCTCGTGGAGAGCTTGGCGCACACTTAGTTTCCGATGGTGGAACTCGCCCGTATCGCGTGCATTTCCGCACTCCATCCTTTAGCAACCTGCAATCAACATCTGCAATGTGCGAAGGCTCATTGATCGCTGATGTGGTTGCTGCTGTTGCATCGATTGATCCAGTGATGGGAGATGTGGACCGCTAATGCCATTAACTGATGCCGATAACGTTGTGATGGATTCGATTATTAATCGCTATCCACGTTCTCGCTCTGCGATTATGCCGCTGCTTCACTTTGCGCAATCTAAAGATGGATATGTCACTCCTGAAAGTATTGAAGTGATTGCTAAGAAGTTAAATCTTGAGACCGCTGAAGTGTCTGCAGTTGCAACTTTTTATACTCAATATAAGCGTAAACCGGTCGGCGAGTATCACGTTGGAGTATGTACTAATACGTTGTGCGCAGTTATGGGTGGAGATGCAATCTTCGCAGCGTTGAAAGATCATCTTGGAATTGAAAATGATGAAGTTACTTCGGATGGAAAAGTTTCTGTGGAACATATTGAGTGCAACGCAGCATGCGACTATGCACCGGTTGTGATGGCGAACTGGGAGTTCTACGACAACCAAACCGTGCAATCTGCAAAAGATCTCGTGGATGCGATGCGCCAAGGAAATCCACCAGCCCCAACACGTGGGCCTAACAAACTTCCAACCTGGAAAGAGAATTCTGCAGTCCTTGCTGGACTGAGCGATGGCCGGGCAAACGAAGGTGTTCAAGCCGGCGAGCCAACGCTGCTTGGTTTGAAGATTGCGAAAGAAGGAGGCAAGTAAATGACAAAATTAACGCCAGTTCTTTCAGCTTTCTGGGATCAGAAAGATTCCTTCACCATCGAGGGCTACAAGCGCAATGGTGGCTATAAAGCCATTGAAAAGGCGCTTTCTATGGCTCCCGATGATGTTATTCAGACCGTTAAAGATTCAGGACTTCGCGGACGTGGTGGCGCAGGCTTCCCAACCGGAATGAAGTGGGGCTTTATCCCACAAGGTGATAACAAAGAACATTACTTTGTTGTGAATGCTGATGAATCAGAACCAGGTACATGTAAAGACATGCCAATGTTGTTGGCCAATCCCCATGTTCTTGTTGAAGGAATCATCATCGGTTCATATGCGATTCGCGCAAACCATGCCTTTATCTATATCCGTGGCGAAGTCACACACATCATCCGTCGCGTCCAACAAGCAATCGAAGATGCGTATAAAGCGGGATATCTTGGCAAGAACATTCTCGGAAAAGGTTTTGATTTAGAGCTGGTGCTCCATGTTGGCGCTGGGGCTTATATTTGTGGTGAAGAGACAGCGCTCCTTGATTCACTCGAAGGTTTCCGTGGCCAACCCCGTCTTCGTCCACCATTCCCTGCAATCGCTGGTTTGTATGCGCGACCGACAGTTGTGAACAATGTTGAATCAGTCGCCTCAGTCCCCGCCATCATTAACAATGGCGTTGAATGGTTCTCATCTATGGGTACTGAGAAGAGCAAAGGTTTTACACTTTATTCTCTCTCGGGACATGTAAAAAATCCTGGACAGTTTGAAGCGCCGCTTGGAATCACTCTGCGAGAGTTGATTGGTTTGGCTGGTGGAATGCGTAATGGAAATAAATTGAAGTTCTGGACCCCTGGTGGATCATCGACTCCACTTTTTACTGCAGAACATCTTGATACCCCACTTGATTATGAAGGCGTTGCGGCAGCGGGCTCGATGCTCGGCACCAAAGCCCTACAAATCTTCGATGAAACTGTATGTGTGGTTCGCGCGGTCTTGAGATGGACTGAGTTCTATAAGCATGAATCATGCGGAAAATGCACTCCGTGCCGTGAAGGAACCTGGTGGTTAGTACAGATATTGAAAGATCTCGAGAGCGGTAAAGGTGAAGCCGCAGATCTCGACAAGTTGTTAGATTTGTGTGACAACATCGCAGGTCGTTCATTCTGCGCACTTGCTGATGGCGCAGCAAGCCCCATCATCTCCTCCCTCAAATATTTCCGTGAGGAATATATGGAGCACCTACGTAATGGTGGTTGCCCATTTGATCCTACGAAGTCAACTCTCTTTGCGACCGCTGAAGCAGGTGCGCACTAAATGAGCACTCAAGAAATCGCAGCTGAAACCCAGGTCGAGATGATCACAGTCACGATCGATGGTTTTGAAGTCACCGTTCCAAAAGGAACTCTGGTGATTCGCGCTGCAGAGAAACTTGGAATTCAAATCCCACGTTTCTGTGATCATCCACTTCTTGATCCAGTCGGTGCTTGCCGTCAATGTTTAGTCGAAATAGAAATTAACGGTCGTAAGTTTCCTAAGCCACAAGCTTCATGCACCATCCCAGTCGAACCAGGAATGATTGTTAATACCCAACTCACATCTCCGGTTGCTGACAAAGCGCAACAAGGCATCATGGAGTTGTTACTCATCAATCACCCACTTGATTGCCCAGTCTGTGACAAGGGCGGTGAGTGTCCGCTACAAAATCAAGCAATGAGTAATGGTCGCGAAGAATCTCGCTTTGAAGGTTATAAGCGCACCTTTGAAAAGCCAATCAATATTTCTTCTCAAGTTTTGCTCGATCGTGAGCGCTGCATTCTCTGTGCGCGCTGTACTCGTTTCTCCGAGCAAATTGCTGGCGATCCATTTATTACCTTGAATGAACGTGGCGCTCTGCAACAAGTCGGCATCTATGAGAAAGATCCATTTGAATCGTATTTCTCCGGAAATACCGTGCAAATCTGCCCGGTCGGAGCCCTTACTGGCGCTTCCTATCGCTTCCGCGCTCGCCCCTTTGATTTAGTTTCAACGCCATCTGCATGTGAGCACTGTGCATCTGGTTGCGACATGCGCACCGATGTTCGTCGTGGCAAGACCCTTCGTCGCCTTGCTGGTGATGATGCCCAAGTTAATGAAGAGTGGAACTGCGATAAAGGTCGTTGGGCATTTAAGTATGTAACTCAGAAAGATCGCATTACTACCCCGCTGGTTCGCGGTGAGGATGGAGAACTTCATGAAGCATCGTGGCCAGAAGCACTTCACGCTGCAGCGACTGGACTGGAAGCAAATCGCGCAGCAGTTTTAGTTGGTGGTCGTGCAACTCTGGAAGATGCATACGGTTATTCAAAATTTGCTCGTATCGCACTTCGCACCAACGATATTGATTTCCGGGCTCGCCTCACATCAGATGAAGAACGTAACTTCCTTGCTTCCCATGTAGTTGGCGCCAATGTTCATTACAAAGATTTAGATCGCGCAGATCATGTTGTCCTTCTGGGATTTGAAGCAGAAGAAGAATCACCGATCGTTTTCTTGCGCCTTTACAAGCAAGTCCGTAAGCGCGCAATGAAGGTAAC
>Ga0207935_1000328_pt1 | contig 11872 bp, 8 predicted proteins | sample LakMenEpi30Aug10_FD_150746 | JGI IMG/M metagenome (GOLD analysis project Ga0207935, IMG submission 150746) | Freshwater microbial communities from Lake Mendota, WI - 30AUG2010 deep hole epilimnion (SPAdes) | ecosystem: Environmental > Aquatic > Freshwater > Lake > Epilimnion/Euphotic zone ...
GCACGTCGGCCGGGATGCCGTCGAGATCCGGGAAGAAGTCGTTCTCGGGCACCAGAGGCAGCCGATGGACGGTGCCGCCGTACCAGCGGGTGGCCGTGCCGGCGACCGGATACCCGGGGACCGTCATCAGCGTCACGTCACCGGGGTCGATGAACGCCGCCGGCAGCATGGCGTAGGCGGTCTTCGAGCCGATGCAGTGGTTGACCTCGGTGACGGGGTCGAGCGCGACGTCGAACTCCCGCTGCATAAACCGGGCCACCGCCTCCTTGTAGGCCGCGATCCCGTTGTCGGCGTAGCCGCGGTTTTCCGGGCGGTCGATCTCCCGCCGCATCACGGCCCGCACGCTCTCGGGGGCCATCTCGTCGTTTTCGCCGATTCCGAAGTCGAGCATCCGCCGCTCTGGATGGTCGGCGAGGGCCTTGCGCTTGGCCCGCTTGATGAGCTCGAACTTGTAGATCTCGGTGCCCTTGCCGTAGCTGGCCCCGCCGATCCTCTCGGCGAAGCGATCTTGAAACCAGGGATCGGCGGCGGGGGCAGGAGCGGGGGCGGTGGGCGTGATGGCCATGAGCGCGGCGTGCGGGTGCCGGAGCACCCTTCCAAAGAGGGGTTTGGCGGTGGCCGGCCGAACGAGGGCCGATCGCCGGAAGATACCGGTTTCACCGGGCGTTTCCAACCATTTGATTCCCCTCGGCCCCGAGGGTGGAGTGTAGGCACCAGGAGCCGCAGCGATGAATGCCCACCCCCAAAGCCCGCGCGTGTTCGGCCCGTATGACGGCGACTTCGACCCCTTCGACGACGACGAAGACGCCGTCGTGCTCGTGACCTTCGTCTGACAGGATCCCGAAGCCGGGCGGCGGCTCTTACGCCGCCTGGTTCCGGCCGGCCGCGGGCCGGTCGCGCGGGGTCTCCACCGGCAGCCGCTGGCTCGCCGCCGTCCCCGGCAGGGCGGCCCGCTCGCGGGCGAAAAACTCCCGGAGCCGCTCGGGATCGATGCCGAGCTCCCGGCGGATGTCGCCGAGCGGCCGATCGAGCCGGTCGTCGCCCACGGCGAGGTGCACGTTGTTCGCGCCCATCGCCCGGCCGGCCTCCACGCCCAGATCGTAGGCGGCGAGCGTCGGCCACGGGATGCGATAGGGCTCGGGATAGAGGTATGCCGCCACGACCTTGAAAAACCACTGCTCGAGCCGGGAGAGCCGCTTTGTGCTCCCCATCGTGAAGCCGATCACGAATGCCTCGTCCTGGCCCAAGAGCCCGCGGCCGAGGAGCACATGAATGCGGTCGTGGTGGGCGAGATCGACGGCGCCGTGCAGGTGGAGCCATCCCGCCGGGTTCTCAAAGAGTCGTACGATCCAGGGGATCGCCGTCGGGGGTGCCGCCGGCAGTGTGGCGAGCACCTCGCGGAGCGTGAGCGCGTCGTTGTCGAGGCCCGGAAACCAGCGCCGCCAGGCGGGCACGGAAGCCCCGCCCGGAGGCCGTGGTCCGGCCGTCAGGGATGGATTCATGGCCGCACCGAGGCAATCTTACGGCTGCAGGAAGGCGAAAGGCCACCGCCCCATCAGGCCGTCTTCGCCGCCACGGCCAATGTCCGCCGCGGCAGGTGGACACCCCACACTTTTGCAAGCGTCAAAAGGGCCGAGTGGAGCCGGCTCTTCACCGTCCCCACGGGCACGCCCATGAGAGCGGCGGCGTCGCGATAAGCCAGGCCCTGCTCATACACGAGCTGCACCGCCCGCCGCTGCACGTCGGAGAGCTTCTCGACGGCCGCATGCATCCGAGAACCCTCCTCGCTGTCGCCCACCTGCTCGTCGGGCGTCGTGCCCCGGGCGGCCACCGTGTCGAGCGGGCTGTGGCCATCGACCGCGGCCCGGCAGCGCGAGTGCTCCACGTGGCGATGCCGGCGCTCGTGCCGCTGCACGTCGATCGCCTTGTGCGTGGCGATGGCGTAGAGCCAGGGGCGGAATTCACGCCCCTCCTGAAACCCATCCCCCTTGAGATAGACCCGGAGAAACGTCGCCTGAAACACGTCTTCGGCCAGTTCGGCGCTCCCCAGATAGCGGCTGAGGTAGCCGAACAGCGGCCGTTCGTAGCGGTGGACGAGGGCCTCGTAGGCCCCGGCGTCGCCGGTGCGGAACCGGCGAAACAGCTGCTCGTCGGTCGGCTCGCGATCGGCAGTGGCGGTGGCGGTCGTGACAGTGGCAGCAGTGGTGTTCATGGCTTGGCCTCCCCGGGTGTGCTGGCTGGATGTGCATCCGGCGTGCCAAACCCCGACATTCGGCGCGACCGCACCCTGCGGCCGGAATTTCGCGTCTCACCGTTTCGCGGCGGCTGTCGGCCCGGCACGCGCTTCCGCAAAATGCAACGCCGCTTTGCAAAAAGCGGCAGTCAGGAAGGCGGAATAGGAACGGCATTCGGGCGGCGGCAGCCTGCCATTCCCCCCATGGCCGGCTGCGCGATAATGCGTTTTTCATCCCTCTCGTCCCGGGGTCGACCATGCAACCTGGCATTTTTTATTCGGCGTGTGTCCCGTGTATCCATGGTGTCGCACGCGTGTCTTTGGCGGTCGTCGGCCTCCTGGCTTTGGCGGCAGCCGCCGGGCGGCCCGCGGCGGCGGCCCCGCCGAACATCGTCCTCATCTTCGCCGACGACCTGGGGGTGAACGATCTCGGCTGCTACGGCCGCACGGAACACGAGACGCCCCGGCTCGACGCCCTCGCGGCCGAAGGGATGCGATTCACGTGCGCCTACACGGCCCAGCCGATCTGCTCGCCGTCGCGGGCCGCGCTCATGACGGGCAAGTGCCCCGCCCGGCTGCATCTCACAAACTTCCTCCACGGCCGCGCCGATGCCGCCTCGCAGCGGCTCTTGCAGCCGACGATCGAGGGGCAACTGCCTCTCGAAGAGACGACGATTGCCGAGTGGCTGCGCGGCGCGGGCTATGCGACCGGCCTGTTCGGCAAGTGGCATCTGGGTGGGGGGGGCTTCCTGCCGGCCGAGCAGGGCTTCGATGTCGTGATGACGCCTCCCCAAGACACGCGACCGGGCGCAGAAGACGGCGGCAAGAGCGAGTACGCGATCACGAAGGCCGCCGCGGACTTCATCACGGCCAATCGCGACCGGCCTTTCTTCTGCTACGTGCCGCACAACAACCCGCACATCCCGCTGGCGGCGCGGCAGGCGCTTGTCGAAAAGTATGGCAAGACGTTCTATCCCACCTATGCGGCGATGATCGAGACGCTCGACGACGCCGTGGGCCGGCTCGTGCGCACGATCGACGATCTCGGCCTCGCCGACAACACGATCGTCATCTTCACGAGCGACAACGGCGGCCTCCACTCCCCCGAGCCCGACGGCGTCCCGGCCACGCACAACACGCCGTATCGCGCCGGCAAGGGGTTTTTGTACGAGGGCGGGCTCCGCGAGCCGCTCATCATCCGCTGGCCCGGCGTGATCCGGCCCGGCAGCACCGTCGACACGCCCGTCGTGCTCAGCGATCTCGTCCCCACGCTGCTCGAGGCCGCTGGGATCGACGTCGCCAAGACGGTCGGTCCGCTCGATGGCACGAGCATCCTCGGCCTGCTCGAGGGAGGCAGTCTGCCGGAGCGGCCCCTGTTCTGGCACTTCCCCAACTACACCAATCAGGGCGGCCGACCGGCCGGTGCGATGCGGCAGGGCAACTGGAAGCTGATCGAGCAGTTCGAAGACGGCGCTCTCGAGCTCTACGATCTCTCGAGCGACATCGGCGAAGCCCGCAACGTGGCGGCCGAACACGGCGAGAGGGCAAGCGCGATGCAGCGCGAGCTCGCGGCCTGGCGCACGCGCGTCGGGGCCCAGATGGGCAGGCCCAACCCCGATTTCGACCAAGCGCTCCACAAGCAGCTCTACATCGACCAGGATCCCTCCCGGATCACGCCCGCTGCGACGGCCGCCGCGCTCGACCCGGCGTGGGGAGCGTGGCGGAAGCAGATGGCGGCGGTCGTCGCCGGCAAGAAGCCGCCGGTGACGCCCCCAACCGGCGACGTGCGGCTCTTGGCCAAAGACGCGATCGTGCACGGCAAGAAACTCCGCTACGAGCCCGCGTCGAATAAAAACGTGCTCGGCTTCTGGACCGATCCTGTTGACTGGGCCGAGTGGAAGTTCACCGCCCCGGCGGCCGGGCTCTACGAGGTCGAGGTGCAGCAGGGCTGCGGCCAGGGCTCGGGCGGGGCCACGGTCGACGTGGAGGTGGCTGGCACGACGCTGCCGTTCACGGTCGTCGACACCGGCCACTTCCAGCAGCTCGTGCAGGTGAGCGTGGGCACGGTGGAGCTGGCGGCGGGTGAGCACACGCTTGCGCTCAAGCCCAAGAGCAAGCCGGGGGCGGCCGTGATGGACGTGCGCCGCGTCGTGCTCCGCCCCGCCCGCCGTTAGGCGAGGATGTCTTTCACCACGTTCCCGTGGACGTCGGTGAGGCGGAAGTCGCGGCCCTGGTAGGGGTAGGTGAGCCGCAGGTGGTCGATGCCCATGAGGTGCAGGATCGTGGCATTGAGATCGTGCACGTGCACCTTCTGCTCGGGCGTGACGATGTTGTAGGAGTAGTCGTCGGTCGCGCCGTAGGTGAGGCCCGGCTTCACGCCCGCGCCCGCCATGAGCATCGTGAAGCAGCGGGGGTGGTGGTCGCGGCCGTAGTTCGTCGCCGTCAGCTCCCCCTGCGAGTAGATCGTGCGGCCGAACTCGCCTCCCCACACGACGAGCGTCTCGTCGAGGAGTCCGCGCCGCTGCAGGTCGTCGAGAAGCGCGGCCGTGGGCTGGTCGGTGTCTTTCACCTGGCCCTTGATGGCCGCGGGCAGCCCGCCGTGGTGGTCCCAGCCCATGTGGAAGAGCTGCACGAACCGCACCCCCTTCTCCGAAAGCCGGCGGGCGAGCAGGCAGTTGAAGGCGTAGCTGCCGGGGCGGTTGACGTCGGGGCCGTAGGCGTCAAGCACGTGCTTCGGCTCGTCCGCAAAGTCGATGATCTCCGGCACGCTCGCCTGCATCCGGAAGGCCATCTCGTATTGCGCGGTGCGGGCGGCGATTTCGGGGTCGCCGACCACGCCCGAGCGGGCGGCGTTGAGCTTCGAAATCCGGTCGAGCGTGGCCCGCCGCATCTCGCGGTCGATGCCCGCGGGGTCGGCGAGGTAGAGCACGGGGTCGCCTGTGTTGCGGAAGCGCACGCCTTGGTGCTTTGTCGGCAGGAAGCCCGCGCCCCAGAGGCGGTCGTAGAGCGGCTGGTCGTCCTTGCGGCCACTCCCGAAGCTCGTGAGCACGATGTAGGCCGGCAGGTCGGCGTTTTCGCTGCCGAGGCCGTAGCTCACCCACGAGCCGATGCTCGGCCGGCCGGCGAGCTGGTGGCCCGTCTGGAAAAACGTGATCGCCGGATCGTGGTTGATCTGCTCGGTGTACATCGAGCGGATCATGCACCAGCGGTCGGCATGCCGGGCGATGTTGGGTACGAGATCGCTGAACCACATCCCGCTCTCGCCGTGCTGGGCGAACGTGAAGAGCGAGGGCGCCACGGGAAAGCTCTTCTGGCCGCTGGTCATCGTGGTCAGCCGCTGCCCCTGACGGATCGACTCGGGCAGATCCTCGCCCCGATGTTTTTCCATCTCGGGCTTGGGGTCGAAGAGATCCATCTGCGAAGGCGCGCCCGACTGGAAGAGGTAGATCACCCGCTTGGCCTTCGCAGGAAAATTCGGAAACGCGGCCGGGGCGGGCGCGGATGCCGCGGCCGCCATGGCGGCGGTCGGCTGCATCAGGCTCGCAAGCGCGGCGAAGCCCAGGCCGCCGCCGGTGCCGCCGAGAAACACGCGGCGGTTGAGGGCGTCTTGGGTGCGGAGCAGATGTGGCAAAGGCATGAGATGGAGCGTCCTGTAAGTGATGACAGGCTGAAGCCTGTCTTACGTGTCACTCCCGCATCACGAATTCGTCGAGATTGATGATCACGTTGGCCGCGAGTGAATACGCGGCGAAGTCCGCGGCCGGCACGGTGTCGGGCTTCTTCACGAGGCCGACCGTCGCGAATATGTCTGCCCGCTCCGGCGCCGCCTGGAACGTGGCGAGATCGGCCTCGAAGCCGCCCACGAGCGCGGCGAGTTCGTCGGCCGCGGGCTGCCGGCCGATCGCGAGGCGGAAGCCGTGGGCGATCCGCTCGGCCGGCGTCGTGCCCCCTTCGGCGAGCATCCGCTTCGCGAGCCCGTGGGCCGCCTCGACGAACGTGGTCTCGTTCAAGAGTGCGAGCGCCTGCAGCGGCGTGTTTGTCCGCGATCGCTTCACGATGCAGGTCTCACGGTTGGGGGCGTCGAAGAGCATCATCGTGGGCGGTGCAGCCGTGCGCTTCCAGATCGTGTACATCGTGCGGCGGTAGCGGCCTGGCCCAGTGTCGGCCTGGTAGCCGCGGAGGTCGCCATACTTGCTCGTCTCGTCCCAGACGCCGTCGGGCATCCAGGGCCGCACGCTCGGGCCGCCCACCGTGGGCACGAGCAAGCCCGAGGCCGCGAGCGCCGCATCGCGCACCGTCTCGCCGGGCAGCCGGATCCGCGGGGCGCGGGCCAGCAGCCGATTGGCCGGATCCTGGGCGAGCTTTTCTGGTGTCACGGTCGCGTTTTGCCGGTAGGCGGCGCTCGAGACGACGAGTTTCAAAAACCGCTTCATGTCCCAGCCGGTCTCCATGAACTCGGCGGCGAGCCAGTCGAGCAGTTCGGGGTGGCTCGGATACTCGGCCTGGTTGCCGAGGTTTTCGCTCGTCTTCACGATCCCGATGCCAAAGAGCCGCTCCCACAGCCGATTCACCCACACCCGCGCCGTGAGCGGATGGTCGCGCGACACGAGCCACTCTGCGAGCGCCAGGCGGTCTGGCTTCGTGCCCTCCGGCAGCTTCGGCAGGAAGGCCGGCAGGCCGGCGGTCACCTTGTCGCCCGGCTTGTCGTACTCGCCGCGCGTGAGCACGAACGCCTCCCGCTCGGGCCCCTCCTTCATCACCATCACGCTCTCGAACGAATCGCGAAATGATTCGACGCTCTGTTTCGCCTCGTTGCGGGCCGCCTCGGCCCGGCGGATCGGGCCGTTGATGTTCTCCCGGTAGAACTTCACGATTCTGTCCTTGAGCTCGGGCTTGCGCTTGCCAGCCTCGACGGCGAGCGCCTTCCGCACGGGCTCCGGCACCTTCGAGCCGCCAACGCCGAGCAGGCCGGGATCGGCCTCGGAATAGAACAGCCGGAAGCGTCCGATCGTGTGGCCGGCGAAGGACTCCTGGCGGATGCGGATCATCACGCGGGAATTTTCGGGGAGGTCCACGGCCCGCGCGGGAAACACCGCGATCTGGCGGGGCTCCCGTCTGTCGGGGCTGTTGCCGTCGATCGCCCAGCCCTTTCCTTTTTCGCCCTTGATTTGGAGCACGCTCTGCGCGGGCCAGTTTGTCTGCTCATAGGTAGCCTCGGCCCGCGTCAGCTCCACCGGGATCACCCGCGCGTCGCCGGGCGGTTCGATCTCCACCTCGATCTTCGTGACGACGATGTTGCCATTTCCTCCGCGGCTGAAGCCGCCGTCGCCGGCGAGGCTCGCGTGGGGCAGCACCTCGAGCCGGAGGCCGCCGAGCCGGTCGGCCGGCACGAGCGTCTCAAACTCGTAGGTATCGCGGTTGGGCGACTCTCCCTCGACGAACCAGCTGCCATCCTCGCTGCGCCGAAACCTCGCGCCGCCGATGCTCCTGAGTTCCAGCGGCTCGAACGTCTTCCAGACATCCTCCGGATCGGCGAGCGTGGGCCGGATCGACGCCTCCCACTCGGCCACAAGCGTGTCGATGTTTGCCACCTCCGCCGCGACGGCCGCCTCGGCGTCGACCACCACCTTCTCGAGCCGCACGAGTTCCTGCTCCTGTTCGGGCGTGGGCAGCAGTTTGACGGGCTCGGCGTTGCCGCCGCCGCGATGCGTTTTTCCCTGGTTCGTGCCGGTCTCGGGCACGTTGTTGAAGAGCGCGAAGAGGGAATAAAATTCCTTCTGCGACAGCGGGTCGTATTTGTGGTCGTGGCAGCGGGCGCATCCGGCCGAGAGCGCCATCCACGTCTGAGCCGTCGTCTCCACGCGGTCGATCACCGTCTCCACCCGCCACTCCTCGGCGATGATGCCCCCCTCGCCGTTGAGGCGATGGTTGCGGTTGAAGCCGGTGGCCACGATCTGGTCGCGGGTCGGCTTGTCGAGCATGTCGCCGGCGAGCTGGTGGATCGTGAACTGGTCGAAGGGGAGATTGTCGTTGTAGGCCTTGATGAGCCAGTCGCGCCACGGCCAGTTCTGCCGGCTGGAGTCGGTCTGGTAGCCGCTCGAGTCAGCGTAGCGGGCGGCATCGAGCCACTCGATCGCCATCCGCTCGCCGTAGTGTGGGCTGGCAAGGAGCGTGTCGACGTAGCGCTCGTAGGCATCGGGCGACGCGTCGGCGAGGAAGGCGTCGACAGCCGCCGGCACTGGTGGCAGGCCCGTGAGGTCGAGGGCGAGCCTGCGGGCCAGCGTGACGCGGTCGGCCTCGGGATTGGGGGCGAGGCCCTCCTGCTCGAGCCGGGCGAGGATGAAGCGGTCGATCGGCGTCTTGGCCCACGCCGAATCCCTCACCTCGGGCACGGCCGGCCGCTCGACCCGCTCGAATGCCCAGTGGCCGCGATACTCGGCGCCCTCCGCGATCCACCGCTTCAGGATCTCGGCCTCGGCAGGCGTGATTGGCTTATTGATGCGCGGCGGCGGCATCACGACGTCGGGATCGGTACTTGTGATCCGGGCGATGATCTCGCTCTTCGCCGGGTCACCCGGCACGACGGCCATGAGGCCGCTGTCGAGCGCGGCGATCGCCGCGTCGCGGAGGTCGAGCCTCAAGCCCGCCTGGCGGTCTTCGTGGTCGGGGCCGTGGCAGGAGAAGCAGCGGTCCGACAGGATCGGCTTGACGTCGCGGTTGAAGTCGAGCCGGGGCTCCGCAGCCGTGGCCACGCCGGCAAACAAGCACGCGAGCATGCCCAGGACGCTGCGCATGGCGGAGGATTCCTGGAGGCTCATTCCGGGAAAACAATCCGCGTCGCCGTATGGCAGCCACGTTGCTCGACGCAGCCACCACACGCGGACCCGAGGAGCGGGTCGATCGGCGGAACCGATACTTGTCACTCCATAAATATAGTCCCGTTTGCCGGAGAAGCCAAAAACGGGGCTGTTGGGCGATTCCTTCCGTGCCGAAAGGCCGTTCGGGAGCAAGTGACTGAAAATTGAACCGAGCAGCACGTCGGGTATACTTCGGTCTGGAAGGTCAGAAGTATCCTGGCTTTGAATCGGTCCGACCCTCGTGGTCGGCCGTACCAACCTCGCGAAAGCACAAGGTGGTGACCCTCCCTGGCAACAGGGCGGGAGGATACGCGTCGGGCACGTGCCCCGGCGAAGCTTTCGAGGTGCCCGCCTGACTCGAAAGCACCTTCCTTTCCTTCACGTGGAAAGGGGTGCGAGATGCCGGTCGGATTTCCTTCGCTTCGCGTCGATCGCGCGAATGAGTGCCATCATCTGTGGAACAACAACGGCACCTGGTGGGTGCACTACACGGTGCACTTCGACCACCGCAAGCGGCGCGTCCGCCGGTCGCTCGGCACGCGGTCGCTCGCCGATGCGATCGCGAGACGCGACGCGATCCTGCACCGGATCGCAAGCGAGGGCGAGTTTTTGCCCGAGCGCGGCGCCGGCCAGCCGGCGGCCTGCGACCGGCGCGTGCTGGTGTAGTCCACCGCGCTGCGCGTCCCGCCGGTCGTAGGACAGGCTTTAGCCTGTCGCGCGTGAGCATTTTCTCATGCAGACAGACTGAAGTCTGTCCTACGTGGGCCGCAGGTGGATCGCGGGATTTGCCCGCAGGGCAGCGAGGGCCGCCGGGCTCGCCTCCACGAGGCCGCGGAGCGAGAGCGATGCTCCCGTGTGGCCCGCGAGGATCTTCGCGATGCGGTCGCTCACGCGCTTCACGCAGTCGAGCGCGAGCAGCGGATGCTTCACGAGCTCGCGCGCCACGTCTTCGGTGAGCGACGTGAGGCCGCAGAGCGCGAGTTCTCCCGCCTCATACGTCGCGAGGATCGCGGCGACGTCGGGCGTGATCGTAGCCACGTCAGAAATAAAAAGCCCCGCGAGCCCGCGGATGCCATCCGGGCTCTGCCGCGCGGCCAAGACCCTCGCCCGCGCCTGGTCGATGGTCTTGAGGCCGCCGATCTGGAGCGGCCCGCGATGGCAGGCGAGAAGCGCGATCTGGATGGGCCGGGCGTCTTCCGAGACGTTGACCGCAAGTGCCCCGACGTGCTTCCCGAGTTCCTCGGCCGTGACGTCGTCCATCGTGAGGGCGTGGAGATGGAGTGGGCCACGGTGCGTGGCGAGGAGTTCCGCCTGCCGGACCGAGAGCCGTTTCACTTTCTGCAGGCACAGAAATCCCTCGCGTCGGCCAAACGCCTCTGCCACCTGGTCGGTGAGCCGCGTGAGGCCGTGCAGGTGGAGCTTGCCGCGATAGCGGGCGAGGTGCGTCGCCGTGCGGCCCGAGAGCCGCGCGAGCTTGTCGAGCGAGAGATCGCCGCGATGCCGCGCGAGCACCGCCGCCACCTTCGGCGAGAGCCGGGTGATTCCGCCGAGATAGAGAGCGCTTGCGTGCCGGGCCAGGCCGAATGCGACCGGCCGCGAGAGCCGCTCGAGGCCGCTAAGCGAGAGCTCCCCCGCGTGCTGCCCGAGGGCCCGGGCTGCCGCCGGCGAAAGCTGCTCCACATTGTTGAGCGAGAGCCCGCCGCCCGCGTGGCCGGCGAGCGTGGCCGCGACGCCGGCGGTGATGCCCGGAAGCCTGTCGAGATAGAGGTGCCCGCGGTGATGCACAAGTTCCCTCGCCACCGAGAGCGGCAGCCCCACGAGCCCGTCTAAATAAAGATGTGTCTGTGAGAATCCGACGACGTGTGCCGGCGTGCCCGCGGGCGTGTTGAGCGTCACCCAGCCGCAGGCCGCCGCCGCCACCGGATCGGCGGCCGCGGCTGCGATGCCGTCTTCCGCTGCGACCACCGGCCTGGCAAAACCGGCCACCAGTTTCCTGGCCCGCGCGGCGTCGAGCCGCCGGATGGCACCGGTTTTGTTTCGTAGCGAAGGGCCGTCGGTGGATGTCGACATGGGCATCTCCTTCCGCATCGACCGCGGCATGCGGCACGAAGGGGCAGGATTCTATGCAGCGGGCAACCGTCCGCTCTCGCCGGAGCGTGTCATACCGGACCAAGGTTGTCCCTTCCTGCCGCCACACTCCAGCGCGATCGACGCATCGCCTGCGGCCATTTTTCAAACACCAGCTTTCGTGCACTAGACAAACACTGAACGCCTGAACACAATTGTTCCCCCGATGAGCAAGTTACGGAAGACCGCCGCTCCCCCTTCCCCAGCGCCGCCCGCCTGGCATGCGCTCGAAGTGCCGGTGCCTGCGCAGAGCCGGCTCGCGCCCTGCGCCGGAGGTCTCCCCGGCCGCACCCCGCCCCAGGCCAATGGGCTTGCGCACTCGCTCATCGCGGCGCTTGGCGACGTGGCCGCGTGCACGTCGGGCAGCGCCTGGCTCGTCGCGCCGTCGCGCCGCGTGGGCCAGGAATGGCTCGAGACGGTCGTCCGCCTCGGGTCTCCGGTGTCGAACCTCCAGGTCACCACGCTCGCAGCGCTCGCCTTCGACATCGTCGCCGATACACTCGCCGCCTCGGGCACGGCGCTCGCGCCGCCCCGCGCCAAACTCGTGACGGTCGAGCGGGTACTCGACGAGAGCCGTGGCGACCTCGAATCACTCCGTGATTTCGCCGGTCCGCTCCATCGCCTCGCCGAGCGCGTGCTCGCAAGCCTCGAGGCG
>Ga0207935_1000333_pt1 | contig 11649 bp, 16 predicted proteins | sample LakMenEpi30Aug10_FD_150746 | JGI IMG/M metagenome (GOLD analysis project Ga0207935, IMG submission 150746) | Freshwater microbial communities from Lake Mendota, WI - 30AUG2010 deep hole epilimnion (SPAdes) | ecosystem: Environmental > Aquatic > Freshwater > Lake > Epilimnion/Euphotic zone ...
TCTGGATGGATACGGTGGAACGTCGAACAATACAGAAGTGAAGCAAACGTCGCTGGAGGACGAATCCGACGACTTTGTGCAGCTGGCTGGAGCGGATCTCCCGCCGGTCTATCAGGTGACGCAGCGGTACGACTGCTGGTGGAGCGAGGGATAAAGCATGCCATACACGCCCCATGATTCGAGCGGCACGACCTTCACGTTTGCAGGCACTGTCTACACCGTCACGAGCATCACCTACTCGATCACGGACAACGCTGCCACCGATCAGATCGACGTGTCACACCTGGGCCAGACCACCGGGGCGACCGTGCTGACGATGAGCCGCCCGCTCAAGGGCTCTGCTGGTGACACCGGCAAGGAAGTCTCTGTCGAGTACCTGGCTGCGTCCGGCACGCCGGTTGCCCAGGGTGCCACTGGAACGCTCGCCATCACTGGCGGGATCACGCTGAGCGTGACCGCCACGTGCAAGTCTTCCAGCGTCACGCTGACGGTCAACGACGCCGTGCGTGGTTCCGCTTCCTTCCAGGTGCCGTAGTCGCACGGAGGCTTACCCGTGGCGGCTCATAGCACTGGCATCTCTGTCACGTTTGACGGCGTGGCGTTCTCCGAGGTTTCGGAGCTGTCGTGGCAATACGGCGGCGGCCCAGCCAAGGGACGCTCATCGCTGTGGACCGATGAGGTCGGCACGGTCACTGTCGGCTGCATGGGCACGGCCAACATCACCACGGCGAAGTACGGAGCCAGGGCTGACATCGTCATCACTGGTGGCGGCGCTGACTTGACGAGCAAGGCAGTCTATGAGGGCTTGAGCGTCGCGCCCGAGTTGAACGGCGTAACCCGTTACACCGTGACGTTCAGACTTTTGGATGGGTGACATGGGACTGAAAGAACAGATCAAGGCCGCAAGCGTTCGCAAGCCGCTCAAGGTCCACGTGAAAGAGTGGGGCTTTGACGTGCACGTCCGCGTCATGAGCGTCGGCGAGCGGGACGCGTGGGAACTCGCGTGGATCGACATCCGCAGCAAGGGCATGGAGAAGTTCCACAACTTCCGTGCGTTCTATCTCGTACGGACTCTCTGCGACGAGCACGGCGCACGGATCTGGAAAGACGATGAGATTTCCGAGGTGGCCGATCTCGACGGTGCAGTTATGGGCGAACTGTTCGACATCGCACAGAAGCACAACAAACTCACGGAGGCGGACGTAGTCGAACTCGCCGGCGAGCTTTAGCGCGAGACCGTCGCGGCAGTTCCTGTTCATGTTGGCCGGGCATCTAAAGATGACGGTCGGCGAGCTCGAGCAGCGGATGGATTCACGCGAGCTGTCGGAGTGGCTGGCCTTTGCACGCTACTTCCAGCCGCTCGACAACTCATGGGCTCAGACTGGAGTGTTGGCCAGTGCAGTGCTGGCACCGCACTCACGCCGAGGCCAGTGCCCAAAGCCGAGAGACTTTATTCCGACCGAAAGACCACCGCAGCACAAGACGCAGATGCTCGACGTGCTGGCTCAGATGAAGATCGACTTGGACGGCAAATGACATGAGCACGGCACTCGGACTAGCGATGCAGATCAGTGCCAATACGGCACAGTTGGCCCAGGCCGTGGCCGATGTGAACCAAAAGCTGGACTCCATGGGCGAGGCCGGCAAGAAGGCGTCGGCCGATCTTGGCACGCTGAAGAACATTGAGATTGGCAAGTTGGCCCTGGGCGGGCTCCAGGCTGCCACGTCTGCTTTTCTTAGTCTCTCGGGTGCCGTGACTGGTGCCGTCACTTCTGTCACGTCTTTCGCCTTGAGTGTTGGCGAAGAGCTCGACGCGTTGAACGACGTGGCCAACCGCACCGGCGTCGGCGTTGAGGCGTTGCAGGCTTACGCCAGGGCGGCCGCTGACACTGGCGTGAGCGTGGAATCGTTTGCCAAGCAGATCCAGAAACTCACGATCAACATTGGCAAAGCGACGCTCGACGAGAAGGCGCAAAAGAAGTTTGAAGAGCTCGGCATCGTGTTCACCGATCTCAAGGCCGCTACGCCGGAAAAGCAGTTCGAGATGGTTGTCGATGCGTTGGCTGGCATTGCCGATCCCGCCGAGCGTGCCGCCAAGGCCGTGCAGTTCTTTGGCAAGGGCGGCATCGAACTCGGCGAACTCTTCACGCTCGGGCCTGGTGCTCTGACGCAGATGCGGGAAGAGGCTGTCTCGCTGGGCCAGGTGGTGAGCGAGGACGCCGTCAAAGCCATCGACAGCATGAATGACTCGTTTGCCACCGTCTGGGCAACGGTCAAAGGGCTGGCAGGGTCGATCCTGGGCGAGCTTGCTGGCCCGATTAGCACGATCGCTCAAGAGCTTCTGGGCGTGATTAAGCAGGCCGGGCCGCAACAGATCGCCCAGCAGGTGGCCCAGGGGCTTCTGGATTTCATCCAGTTGGCCGGAAATGCGTTCTTGGAACTGGCAAAGTTCGTCGAGGCTTTCGTCAAGAAGTTCGCCCCGATCCTCGGTTTGGACATTCGCACTGAGGCCCAAAAAGAGCTTGATAATCTTCGTGACCAGCAAGCTGCTGCAAATCGAGTTTCCGCTGGCGCAGGCGGCATGGGCGGTGTTGGATTGCCAGGACTGCGCACGCCTGAACTTACGGCCGAGCAACTGCAACGCATACAAGACCTGGAGCGGCAGGTTGCGGCCGAAGCCTCTGGCGGAGTGCTGCGAGAGTTCCAGGCCAACTTCAATGCAGCCGTAGACACGGCACGCCAGAAGCTAGACGAGAAGATGCAGGCCGGCACGCTCACGGAAGAGGACAGAAAGCTGCAGGAAGCCCAGCTGCGTGAGCTCCAGCAGTTCAACAGGAACGGCCAGATCGGCACCGTGGAGATCCTCAACTAGCCATGGCCGTCATCTCCTACCGCGAAGTCATCCCGCGTACAGCCTCACACAAGTTCGGAGAGGCTCCGACTGCGGAGCGGAAATACATCGTCACGGTCGATGAGCCGACGCCGACGCAAACGCTGGTCAACGCTGTCGGGATTTTCCACGCGGCCGCCCACCCCGAGTTTTCGTACCTCAAGTGCCTCAACATTCAGGTCACGGAGACGGATCGACATCACGCCGAGATCACGTACAGCTACGAACTGCCGAAGCAGGAAGAACTCGACCCAAATCCGCTGGCACGTCCTGACGTGTGGTCGTTCTCGATTGGCGGTGCCCAAGTGCCGGCCCTCGTCTACTACGACGGCAGTGGCAACGGAAGCCGTCTGCCGCTTGTGAATGCGGCGGGCGATTTCTTTGAGGGGCTGACCACGCTTGAGGCCGAAGTTAGGGCGTCGATTTCTGGCAACCGGCCGACGTTCCCGCTGGCCAATGCGTCGGCGGTCACGAACAGCGTGAACGCATCGCCGTACCTTGGCGGTGCCGCTCACACCTGGCTGTGTGCTGGGATCAGCGGGCAGCAGGCCACTGAGGTGGTGAACGACGTGGAGTTGCGGTATTGGCAGATCACCGTCGAGCTCGTCTATCGGGCCAGCGGCCACGATCTGCTGTTGCCCCACGTTGGGTGGCACTACGTAACGAACAACGGCGGCTCAAAGTTTCGTACGTTTGTGCGAAGCAAGGATGGGACCGACGAGGACGCGTCTGCGCCGCAACCTCTCAACAGTGATGGATCGCAGAAGTACGTCGGCGGAACCTCTGGCCCGCCCGACATTCTCACGCGACGCGTCTACCCAGAAGCAGACTTTTCCAATTACTTCGGCACGCCGCCGTTCTAAGGAGCACCGATGCCCGACATCAGCTACACCATCACCGGCCAGGTCAGCAAAGGTGCCCTGTCGCAGTCCTTCGCTGCGTCTGGCGTCACGGCCAATATCGCCACGGCTGGCGTGCTCTCGGTCACGCTGAACCTGGGCACGGCCGTCACGCAGATTTCCACGGCCACTCTCGGCTCGCTTGGGCTGTGTTTCGCCCGTTCGCTGGCAAGTGCCACGACGCATACGGTGAGCTTCGGCCGCTACGCTGGCGCGACGCTGCACGAGACGGCCCGGCTCAAAGCTGGCGAGGCCGCAGTGCTGCGGCTTGCGGCAGGGGACTACGCCGCCAAGGCGGCCGTCGAAGGCACCCGCCTGGTGCTCACCGTCTACGAGGACTGAGCCGTGGCACAAAAGCCAGACGGCAAAGCCGCGAAGGCTGAGCGGGTGACATTCACTCGCCCGGCGGCTGAGCGTATTGCCAAGATCGTGCGTCGCGTCGAGCAAGGCGACCGTGGGGCGGAGCCGCTGACATTTGACCGAGCGGGAGGAGGCTCGCAAACCAAGCAAATACGCGTCTGTACTTTCACCGGGTCGTGGAGCATCAACCAGACAAAAACCCTGACGTTCCAGGGTGTCACGGCGACCCCGAATACCGTAGTCGCCACGAATCAACTGTTCACAATCGGCGACGCCTGCGAAGAACAAGTCGCCTACATTGGCAAAGTTTCGTCGCCTGGGCCTGCCGGCGCTACGGCCGCATGGCATCTGCTTAACGTTCAGCACCACGAAACGGCTGTGTTCGTCTCCGTCACGTTGACCACGTCTGCCATCGAGTTCACTCGCATCCGAGCCTGGATTCCCTACCCCGGCGAGACGGCGACGCTCTCGCTGCCCATATCGACAGAAACCGCATGTTCGTAATCAACGGCGCGTTGGCCGTGTTCAACGGCCTGATCGTCAAAACATTTAGGTTCTGGTGCGAGTGCGTTCGCGGTGGCACTTGCTGCAACGGAGAGTGCCACTGCGACGAGGGCGAGTGCTGCAACGACGAGTGGAAGACGGAGCCTGGGTACTGCTGCGGCGACGAAATCTGGAGTCCTGAAAACGACCCAAACGCGCCATGCGAGGAGGGGTGGACGTTCCTGCGGTGGGGCGACAATCTTGAGTGCTGCGGGTGCGTGCCTCCGAATGTTTTGGACCCTGTACAGAACGGAGGCATCGAAGGAGCCGAAAACGTCGCAGCGGCTTTGTGCTGCCCTGCGTGCGACGACGCGATCGTGTTTCGTGACCAGTGGGGGGAGTGTCCTGGCCGGTGCTGCGAAGACGGCGTCTGCTCGAACAAGAAGCCCTCCGAATGCGCCGGGCAGTTTCTTGGCGGATGCTGCGATCTCGGGTGTCCGGTGCCGTGCTGTGACCCAGATGGGGAATCGTGTGAAGTCATTGACCAGCAGACGTGTCCTGCGCCGCTCATTCGCGGCGTGGGCAACAGTTGCGACGAGGCCACATGCGTGGGGGCGTGTTGCGTCTATGACGAGGAAAACGGCTACGTCCTGCACGAGTCGTCGCCGACAACGAAGGCAAACTGCGACGGAGTCGGCGGCGAGTTCCAGGGCGTAGGAACGACGGAGTGCCTTGGATGCACGGAGCCTGGATTTCCACAGGACGCTCGCTGCCGCCCGCCGTTCGACGCCTGTTGCTGCGAAGAAAAAACCAGCAAGGCTGCTGGCCTGACCTTCTACCAGCCACGCACTAAGCGGCTGCCGCCGATCAGCGACACGGTGTGGGTGCGGGTGGAACTTGAGTCTATGTCGGCCGTCCGCGTTCACGGCGAGCTTTACATCCCGACGCCATACGACCGGTGCGTCCGCGAGACGATTGTGTTTCCGTTGTGCTGGGACGCATTCAACGTCGAGCCGGTGCCGTGCGGTTCCAACTTCCAAGACCTCAAGATCAAGGTGTGCTGGGATCAACTGGCGACCGACCTTGAGACGCTGAAGTTCTCTGGCTGCAACGGCATCACAATTTGGCTGGGCAACTGCCTGTACGAGTGCAAGACGGTGATGACCTACGACGGCCCAGGCCACACGAGCAACGCCGTCATTCAGATGCGAGGCGACGGCGAGATTCGCGCAGACGGCACGGGGCCGCTAGTCCTGACGAGTGCCGTCACGCAATCCGAAACCTGCGACCGGACGCTGACGCTTGCCGGCACAAGCGATCACGCCAACGAGATTCGCACCATCGGCGATCCAGCCGGTTCGGCAGTTTGCCATGTAATCAAGAATGGCATCGGCCGGTGGCGGTTCAACGCCACGAGCAGGGCGTTTCAGGGCGACCTGACGGTCAAACTCGGCACGCTCCAGGTCGGAAACGCTGGGTCCATCGGCGACCTTGTGCTTATTGGCGGCGACAATGGGCCGGCGTCGCTGCTGCTTGAGCAAGACAAAAACGCTAGCGTGGACTTCAAGGCGTTGGCCGGAACCCAGCCCGTGTTCGTTGGCGGAATGCACGACACCGGAGAGTCAAGGTTTTCGTCAGGCGTGATCATGATGGGGCGAACCGTGACGCTCGTGGCGAAGACAGGCGGAACCGTAGACTTCAGCAACACTTGGTCTGGCCTTGAGTACCCAAGCGACTGCGATCAAAACGTGATCGTCGGCGCGATCGGGTTTGCAGGAACCGTGCAGTTGTTCAACGCCGGGACGCTGCATACCACTGGCGAGTTGATCATCGCTTATGGCGACGCCATTACTGGATTCAGCACAGTAGTTTCGGCCGACGCCGGCCTGTCGCTGCAAAACAATACGTCGCTGCGGGTCACGAAAACGACCAACGGCATTGATCCGTCGACGCCGGTCACCGCCGCTACGGCGTCGCTGGCAATCTGGTCGGAGCCAGGCGACCCGCCTGCGTCTCAATCGCTGGACGAGCTGATCGTTACCGGCACGCTGACGCTGGACGGCAGCGGATCTCTTACCGTGGCCGATCTGTCGGGTGCTGGTGGCATTGTCAACGATGACGGCACGCTGACGATCAACCAGAACAGCATGACCGGCAGTCTGTCGATCACTGGCGGAACGGTGATCGCCAACGAGCCGATCACCAACCCAGGCGGCCTGGTGACCTCGGCCACGTTCACCAGCGGCGCGCTGACGGTGGCGTTTTCTGGCGACCCGGCGTCCGGGGCTGCGTATGTCCTGCTTTCTGGCCCCACCGTCAACAGTTATGGGACCGTCACGCTGACGGGGACTACGAAAGCAGGCACCTATAACTCCGCGACATCCACTCTCACGATCACATAGCCATGAGCTGCGTCGAAAAAATCTACGAGAACGGTGAAGCCGTCTACCGAGACTGCCACACCGGCGCGCCGGCAGCGGCCCACATGCCGGAAACCGGGCCTGGGACGGAACTCAAAACGCTGCTGAAGGACTGGTTCGGGATCGTTTCCAACCTCAGTTGCTCGTGCAACGCGATGGCTAAGAAGATGGACGCCAACGGGCCAGAGTGGTGCCAAGGGCCGGGGATGCCGGAAATCCTCAAGGCCATGCGGACGGAGCATTCCAAGCGCAGGGCCAAGCGCGAGACGATCCTGCCGTGGAGCGAGACTGGGGCGAAGTGGCTGGTCAGGGTCGCTTGCCAGCGTGCTAAGTCTGTCGGTTGACGCCCCCGCTAGGGTGGCCGGTGAAAGGACTCTCGCCATGGCCTGCTGGCTCATCGCCCTAACGGGCTGCATCTACGTCTGCGTCGCAGCCGACCTTGCGTGGCATGGAAAGACCGGACTTGCAATCGCCTACGCCGGATATGCGTTCTCTAGCATTGGAATCTATCTCGCCGCCACGAGGTGACTCATGGATGGGATAACCGAATCTGCTCGCGAGTATGTTGCCCTCGCCACCGCAGACATGCAGGCCGCCGGCGTAACTGTCACTCTGGCATCAGAGGACAGCGGAGGATTCGGCGGCGGAAAACTCGGCGGCTACTTTGACGAAGACGGCCCGACGTTCTTCGTTGCTCACGCCGTGTCGCCGCAGGTCTGGCTGTCTGTGTTCCTGCATGAGTATCAGCATTTCAAGCAATGGCAACGTAAGTCGCCGACGTGGACGGCGAAACTCGGCGATGACTGTTGTGCCTGGTACGTGTTTGACGCTTGGCTGCAGGGCGTTGTTGAGTTGACGCCTCAGCAGCGAGATGACGCATTGCGTGTCATCCTTGAGTGCGAGCGTGAGTGCGAGACTATGACGCTTGCCGAGGTCGCTGCACATCCTGGGCTCGGCCTCACGCCTGATTGGTATCACCGTGCCGCCAACGTCTACCTGGCCTGGTACGGAGTCGCCAGGCTGCTGCGCCAGTGGTATCAGTTGTCGCCGTATTCGGATGAAACGCTGACGCAACTGATGCCGAGCGACCGGCTTTTGAGCGTTGAAGAATCACTTAGGCCGTCGCCGCATGTGCTGGGTGCAATCGCGGCCAAGGTGTTTTCCGAGATTGCATAGGGAGGTGCAGGATGGCCTATGACCGTGGCGACGCGATCACGAAGATGGCCCGCGAGTTGTGCCGCAAGCATCCCAATGCCCCGGCTCGGACGCTGGCTCGCCGCCTGGTGAAAGAGGCCAACGGTGCGATCACGCTGAACCAGGCGAGGCTGCGTATAACCAGGCAGTTCGGCGTGCAGGGCAAACAGGCTCGCGGCCAGATCAAGGCGGCTGCTCCGCGAGCGAAACGCCAGGCCGGCGAAATCTACGCCATGCCGAAAACATTGGCCCAGCCGTGGACGCCGCACGTTCTCGACGTGCTCGGGCCTGTCGGGATTCTGTCCGACGTGCATGTGCCGTATCACTCTGAGATCGCGGTGGCTGCCGCTATCGGCTTCCTCAAAGAGCAGGAACTCTCGGGCCTGCTCTTGAATGGCGACATCGCCGACTTCTACGCCATCTCGCGGTACATGAAAGACCCGACACAGCGTGACTTCAAAGGCGAACTCGAAGCGGTGCGGCGTTTCATTGAGTGGCTGCGACAAGAGTTTCCGAGGATCCCGATCATCTACAAACTCGGGAACCATGAAGACAGGTGGCAGCATTGGCTATGGCAACACGCCGCCGAGATCAGCGACGATCCGCGAATGTCACTCTGTGCGTGGCTGGATCTTGACAAGAACGGCATCACGCTCGTGGATGACCAGCGGCCGGTGATGCTGGGGAAGTTGCCCGTGCTGCACGGCCACGAGCTGCCGAAGGGAATGGCCGCCCCGGTGAACGTCGCTCGAGGTGCCTTCCTGCGGACGCTCTCGACGGTGCTGGTGGGACATTCGCACCGCACAAGCAACCATGCCGAATCCGACATGTGGCACCACGAGACGGCGTGCTGGAGCACCGGCTGTCTGTGCGACTTGCGGCCCGAGTACGCGAAGTTCAACCGCTGGAACTGGGGCTTCGCCATGGCCACGATCCACAAGGGTGGAGCGTTCGACGTGAACAACTACCGCGTCATGAGCGACGGCACTGTGCGGTCTGCTTGACGCACGCCGCATGCTTTTCATTTTCCAGAAAGGGACACTATGAGCACGACACTCGAAGCCGCTAACGACGCAATGCGGGCGGCCGTGAAGACCAGGCTGGAAGCCACGCCAAAGGATGATCCCAAGATGGTGGGCTATGTGTCGCCGGCTGTAACGGAACCTCTGCCAGATGTCGCAGAAGCAGAGGAAATGCAACACGCCAGCGAGACCTATGCCGAGTGGGACAGGCTGGCGGACGTGCCGTACGTTCAGCATCTGCTTGAGCAGCATCGTTTGCGTGGCGACGGGTTGACGCAGACCGACGTGCACCCAACTAGCCAGGCGTTCTTCGACCTGTGCGACGCTCTGAAAGAAATGCACCGCAGGAAATCTTTCGATTACGGATGCCCGAGCGGCACAGACCCGCTGGCGAATATCCGCAACGGTGCGAAGTTTGTCGGCATCCCGTCGTGGAAGGGTGCCATGGTGCGGCTCTCCGACAAAGTGACGCGGCTCGCGTCGTACAACGTGACCGGCCGCTTGGAGAACGAGTCGCTTGAGGACAACCTCTTCGACCTTGCGTCGTACTCTCTGCTGGCCCTGCTGCTGCACCGGGAGGAAGGGCAATGAGCTCGCCCCTCTCAGACGCCTACCTGCAGCAGTGCGAGTTCGACGCTCGCCGGTTCAGCGGCGCGTACACCGGCACGGCCGGCACGCTCGCGGCGCACGTCATGCGTCTGCTTGCCGAGTTGTCGCGAGTGAAGGGCCGGCTGGCCGTGACGATTGCACAGCGTGACGAGCTGCCGTGTCTGTCGCACATCAGAGGAGATTGAGCCGGGCCGGAGCGTTGAGGCACGCGCGGTGTTTATCCCTTTCCGCCACGCGTCGCTTCCGCTCCGTGCCCGGTTCGGATGATCCCGAAATCTGCTTCGTGATCATCTAGCGTTTGCCTTGTTTTGTAGGTCGGCTGCATGCGATCACGCCGCTGGCCTATCGCCGCCCTGAGGCGGCTCGTTCAGATCCAGCGGCGGCAGGTAATCAAGGGCCGACTGCTGGCCCGTGATGGTGGTGTCCAGGTAGTGATCCTTCGTGGTCTTTGGGTTGGCGTGGCCCAGGTGGTCCGTGGCATCGCCGCCCCCTGCTTTGACGTAGGAGCCCGACGCTTTGCGAATGGCGTGGAAGCCCCTCGGTTTGACGGCGGCCCGCTGGCACAGCAGCCTGAGCGATTGGAATAGGCTGCTGGGCCGCCGGTGCTCGATCCAAGGCCAGACGAGATCGGCATCCGCCCTGCGGTAGCGACGCAGCTGCTGGGCCAGGTCAGGGTGAATGGCCCGCTGGATCGTCTCGATGCCGCCCTTGCGGGTCTCGCCGAGGAAGGTGATGCGGCAGGCGTCGAGATCCACCTCCGACCACCGCAGCCGCAGGTGGCTTCCGATCCGCTCGCCCGTGTACCAGAGCGACTGGACCAGCGTCATCCACAGCCATGGGGCTGGGACGCCACCGATTGAGCCGTGTGCCGTCCTCGCGGCTCTGACGAGTGCAGACACCTCGGCGACCGTGTAGCCCTTTGGGGGCCGCGTGGGAACCTTCAGGCGTGGCAGATCGGGGAACTCTGCGGCGATCCGCTTCCGTGCGGCGAAGTTCCACAAGGCACTGAGGTGGGCCTTGTCCTTTGCCACGCTGGCCGGCGAGCAGACCTTGCCGCGATGCGGCGTGACGGCCCGCCATCGCAAGAACTTTGCGATCACAAGATCGTCAAAGTCGGCAATCTGTGGCTCTCGCTGCAGGAAGTCCCGCAGCCGGTCGATGGAATGGCCAAAGAGCACGACGCTCCTCGCCGACAGGTTGTGCAACGGTGCGTACCGCTCGACCAACAGCTCCCGAATAGTCATGCCACTGCCTCCCTTTTGGTGTCGTGGCAGTAGTATACAGAAGTCCAGGGTGTACGAGTTCCCTACTCCCATGCCCTCCGCTACTACTTTCGTCCACTGGTTCGATTGTCGCGGTGTTGGGACTGCGGTTCTCGGATTGGCGGAAGTAGGCGGATTCTGCTGGATGCGGCGGCGGGACAGTTTGACGCGCCTATTTGCGGCGTTAGTATTGGGGTATGGTTGTGGCACTACCCGAAGGCAAGAAGTTGATCTCGACCGCCGAGGCGGCCAAGATCCTCGGCGTCACTATGGGGCGCATGCGGCAGCTGGCCCTGCTCGAGCCCGACAAGGGCGGCCTGCAGTCCTGGCTGGCGGCCCCCACGGCCCGCGTTTTTGACGCCGAAGAGATCCGCAAGCGGGCCAAGGCCAAACGGGCCACCGGCCGCCCCAGGGGCGGATTCAAGGCCAACTAGCGTTTTCCCCGGCAAAAGCAGGCCGGAAAAATCTTTTTTCTCACCCCTTGCACGTTCTAACGCCGACGCTAGAATA
>Ga0207935_1000339_pt1 | contig 11590 bp, 5 predicted proteins | sample LakMenEpi30Aug10_FD_150746 | JGI IMG/M metagenome (GOLD analysis project Ga0207935, IMG submission 150746) | Freshwater microbial communities from Lake Mendota, WI - 30AUG2010 deep hole epilimnion (SPAdes) | ecosystem: Environmental > Aquatic > Freshwater > Lake > Epilimnion/Euphotic zone ...
AAAACCCCAGCCGTGACGGCTAGAAATAATCCAAGCATCGCCAGAATGGTTCGCCAAATCCACAGTTTTCTCACTCGCTCTGCTTCCAAGCGACGATTCTCAGCTAGAACGATTTCTTCGCCCTGATCCGCCTCGTGGTCGGCAGACCTCATCGTATCGACGAAGGCAAGCTGCCCACTTTGTAATTCCTCTTCACCTTTGGTAAGCAGCTCATCAATTTGCTTCGCATTCTGCGCTGCTACATTGTTGGGTGCCGTCAGTAGTTTGGCACGTCTTGAAACAAGACGTTCCATATGATCCTTGAAATCCGTGTTCGCCGCGAAGGCATTTAGGTAGCTGTCGACCTCTGTTGTCAGGTTCGCTCTTTGTTGATCGGCAACCGGAATGTTCTCTACGGTCAAAAGCTCATTGATCCGATTTACTGTTTGCTTCCAAGCCTCTAGCGGCGGCTTGGAAAGTGGTCCCGTTGCTTTCGGGTAGCTATCTCGGAATTCCGTTGATGCTTTCTCAACCTTTGCGATCGATTGTTCGATGGTCTTAATGCCTGACTGCACAACTGCAATCGCGCGCCGTTTTTCTTGTTCCGCTTGTTGAGCAGCTGCTTGCTCAGCGTCAATCGCATCCTCCAACTGCTCGTCAATCGATGCTACGGTATCCTTGACCGCGTCAATGATACGACCACCACCCCGCATCGCGCGGAACGCTGGCTGATCCAATTGCCCAATCCAATTCGATTCGCCCAGTCTGCGATTATCTTGAGCCGTCGAACCGAAGTAACTAAATTTTCTTTCCTGTAGAAACATCGCAAAGATCGCACCATCGGTCTCCTTCGTCTTTGGATGAACCAACTCGCCGAAAGCGGTCTGATTGCTAAGTCCATGCCCCAAAGCGTATTCCACTGCATCCATGCCGTAATAGTCACGACCGTCATTGGCGCGATAGAATTCTCCCTGGGCAGTGTCCATCAAAACGATCGTCCAATGTCGCCCGTTAGTACTTAGCCAGTTTTGAAGCTGCCGCGATTGCTCAGGGCCGATCGGCAAATCGCCTTTGATAAACAGGTGGCGCCCCGGCTTCCACAAACGGATGACGTCTTCGATCTTATTGATACGAACCACCTCACCGTTGGCTGCGGCATTTTCTAATTGAGCCCAACCGATCGAATGGAGGTTGAATAAGGTCGCGATCAGAAGCGATACAATTCCGACGAATCGGAAGACTTTCTGCGTTGACAAACGACAGGCGCTCACAGCATTTTCCTTCGAGGATTTCGAGTCGTACGTGAAGAGAGTCCTAAATATATTCCGAGGCTAGGCAACACGATATGGTAGACCGAACGAACCGACCTGTTTCGTCGGTAGTGCTCCCCCCTCAAGAGAACGCGTTTTTGCCTCCCCTGCATGAAATTGACAGAGGGTCTTCTAGGCTATCCCCCTATTTTCTCGGGGTTTTTGGGCTTTTTTCGCTTTTTCGATCTCTCCTATCTATAATAAGGACGTTCCCGTACGCCTCCAGGAGGGAGTCTTTCTCGTTCACTCCCATCCAGGTCCTAAGCATTGAATTTCGGCAATCAACTACCTTCCTCAATGCACCGAGAGCAACTTGGTGCATTCTTCGAGCAATCTCCGACGGTCCGGCTCTTGAAAGCCGATACGGCTCCCTTATTGATCGATTTCTTTTACAGAACTTTCAAACTCGGGGAAACGATTGCTATTGGGCAAGCGGACCTTAGAGCCAAGCTGATCTTGTTTCAGGAAGATCTACATGAAACAAACCCAAACCAACTGACAGGTAATCCTGATCGCTACCTCAACCATTGGGTCGAGCAGCAGTGGCTTAAACGGTTTCTAGAAGCCAACTCCAGCGAACCGCAGTACCAGTTAACTCGCTACGCCGAAGAAGCGATGAGGTTCACCGAATCCGCAGCCAACGACGGTCGCCAGTTGGTGGGAACCGATAGCCGCTTGAGAATAGTAATCGAACTGCTCGCCGACATCGTTCGAGGAGCTTCATCGGATCCGCGCGAACGACTTACCTATTTACGCTCGCAGGTGGCTACGATCCAAGAGGAGATCGCACGTCTGGAATCGGGCCAAACGGTCGAAACCTATAAGCCTTCGCAGATTCGAGAACGTTTCCAAAACGCCGTTAATCTTCTCAAAGACCTACAGTCAGATTTCCGTGCGGTAGAAGAAAGATTTCTAGCCATTGCCCGCGATGTGCAGCATAAGCAAGCTCTTGGAACTGATACCCGTGGTCAAATCCTTGGTTATGCACTTGATGCTGAAGAACTAATGAAGAAAGAAGACGAAGGGATCAGCTTCTATTCCTTCGTTGCTCTTCTCTTTTCACCTTCTCAGCAGCAAGCTCTTGCTCAAACGATCGCTAGTCTTCAATCTCTCCAAGCGTTGGAAGATCAACAAGATTCGCTTAATCATGTCAAACGCATCATCCCAGCGTTGCTTGCAGAAGCCGAAAAGGTCATGCGCACCAACGCGCGACTCTCGACTACCCTGCGAAGACTACTCGATAGCAAGGCCTCGGCCGAGCGGATACGACTCACGCATGTCCTCCGTGATATCCGCCAGGCCGCTCTACAATTAGCAGACAAACCTATAAATAACACCTTGGAAATATCGATCGATACAGAAATCGAAATCCAATCACCCTTCGCTCGAACCTTGTGGTCTCCGCAGGAAACCTTTGATGTACCTGTGCCAACAGCATCGTTGCTAGATCCTGAGGAAACTCGAAAGATCGCCTCGGCTTTTGCCAGACTAGAACGCCTTGATCTGAAAAGACTTCGGAGCAATATCAAGCAGCAAACACTTCGTAGCGATTCCACAACGCTTGCCTCATTACTTGCAGCACATCCTCCTCAAAGTGGAATCATCGAGGTTCTCGGCTATATCCAAATCGCACACGATGACCATCATTCTATCGATCCGCAGACCACCGAAACGATTATTCTACAAACACGCGGCTGTAAGGATCGGGAATCGATCGTTACAGTTCCCAAAATTACCTTTCGGTCCCGCACTGCAACCAACGTAGGAGTTCGCAAACCAAAATGATTCACGACTCTTCACGCGAAGCAGATAATCATGATTCACCTGCGACCGCTATCCCCACAGTTCCTTGGAGTACTGCTGCCATTCGATTGCTGCAGGGAGTAGTTTACAGCGACGACAATGCGGTCACATGGGATTCGCTTTTACGTCATACAACCCCGCTCACCGAATACTTTGCCAAGATCGGCTTGCAGCTCATTGTTGATGAAACCGATGGTCTAGCTTATTTGCGGCAGCTTGACGATGACGAGTTAATGTTTAACGGCGAACCTATTCCTAAACTTTATCGCCGCTCTCCCATGGGATATGAGACATCGTTGCTGTGTATCCTTCTGCGCGATCTATATCGCCGATTCGAAGAAGACGAATTGGAAAATGAGAAATGCGTCACAACTCAAGACGAACTATTTGAGCTTTGGAAACCTTTCTTTGCCAAAACGTCGGATGATGTTCGACTCCATCGCTCAATGCTTTCTTCCCTTCGCAAACTTGAGGAAATGCGATTCGTTCGGCCTCACCCATCGGATACCGTAAGCTGGGAAATACGTCGAATCATCAAAGCTCGGTTGCCCATCTCGGAATTAGAATCACTTCGGTCGCGCATCGTCGCTGCCGCTACGCAAGGATCTACTAATGTCGACCATACAACGCCCGCACCTTAGCGATTATCAGCAAGGCTTAAAGCCACCGTTACCAGGCTATCGACTTAGCAAGTTCGAGGTGTACAACTGGGGTACCTTCGATGGATCGGTCTATAGTGTCGCGCCGAGTGGTGAAACAGTTCTTCTCGTAGGTGAAAACGGTTCAGGAAAATCAACTTTGGTTGATGCTCTGCTCACCCTGCTGGTGCAGCCAAAGACCCGTAACTATAACGTTGCTGCTGGTGCCACAAAAAATGAACGCGATGAACGTACCTATATCCGAGGAGCCTATGATAGAACCGTAGGTGAAGGTGGCAAACCACAAGTCAAATACCTTCGCTCCGGTCCGGGGCAATACTCTATTTTGCTGGCAACTTTTCGTAATGCATCCACCGAAAAGGCTTTCACGATTTGCCAGGTACTATATCTGGATTCCGAGAACAAAGTTAACAAGGTCTATGCTTTCAGCGATTCTGAACGATCGATCCTTAAAGATCTAAGCCACCTCGCTTGTGGGAAAGCGCTTCTGAAACAACTTGCGGAGCGTGGCTTCAAAGCAACGGAAGTTTACAAAGAGTACTTTCTGTGGATACAGCGAGCCACCGGCTTCCGATCGAAAGCGATGGATATCTTCAACCAAACGGTGGCGGTAAAAGATGTCCAGAGACTTGACGTTTTCATTCGTCAACACATGCTTGAACGCAAACCCTGGGAAGAACGAATCGGTTCGCTATTGAAACACTTTGGCGAATTGGCTGAAGCGCATCAATTGCTTTCGCGAGTGCGATTGCAACAGGAATTGCTCAAACCGATTTGCGAAGAGGGAGCGAAATATCGCCAGCAGGAATCGCAGGTTGAAGAATTGCGGCGGTTGCTGGAAGCGATTCCCGTCTACTTCGCTAGAAACACTATTAGCCTGCTCGACCCTTGCTGTCTTGATTGGCAAAGAGAGATCGAGCACTTGTCGCGTGAAATCGTAAGACTCGCAAAGCAGAAAGAGTCACTCGACCAAGCGATTGCTCGCATGGAAATTGAGGCAGAAAGCGCAGGGGGAGATCGTCTGCGCAGCCTTCCCGGCTTGATCGCTCAGCAGCAGCAACTGGCACGCAGCCGAAAAGAGGCGCGGTTGATTTTCGAGTCTCAACTTCACACTGCCGGTATCAATACAAACGTAACATCGCCTGAGCAGTTTCGCGATCTTGCCGTCGCACTTTCAGCTAGGAAAAAACAATGTGACAACAGTCGCGATGAGGCACGTCAGGAAAGCAGTAGAGTTCAATTCGAACTCGTTTCACTTGCGCGCAGAATTCGCGATGACAAGGAGGAACTTTCTGCAGCCGAGCGACAGAAGGGGAACCTACCTGAATCGCTGGTTTCGTTGAGAGAGAATCTTTGTCATGCACTACAAATTGCGTCTTCGGAATTACCATTTGCGGCGGAATTGATATCCGTGAACTCTGCGGATAAAGAATGGGAATCGTCGATCGAACAAGTTCTATTTGGATTTGCGCGAAGCTTACTGGTACCTCATCACTTGTACGAGAAAGTTTCTCGGTACCTCGACCAAACAAGACTTGTGGATCATCGAGGTCAGGGCCAGCGACTGGTTTATTTGCGAGTGCCTGCCGGCCGAGATTCATCATCCAAACCAGGACAGAAGCCCGCTGGTTTCAACTCTTTGGATAAGCAGAAGCTCATCTCAAAATTGAGTTTTTTGCCAAAACATCCTTTTGCAGGCTGGCTGCGTGACGAAATCGAACGGCTATATAACTACACAGCTTGTGACACGATCGAAGAGTTCCAGAGTATCGATGGACCGTCGATGACCAGGAATCGGCATACTAAAACGAATGCTTCAAGGCATGAGAAAAATGATCGCACTTCTAACTCAGATCGTCGCAATTTTGTTTTAGGCTGGGACAACTCGTTGAGAAGGGAGTCATTGATCCAATCGCTCGATAAGCTTGAGTCGGAACAGCAGTTGCTTGCAACGCGTTTGAAAGAACTCAACGTTGTTATTGATTCCGCGACACGCGCCCTGACTGCGATTGAACAGGCTGAGAAAGTGGTTGACTTCGAAACGATCGATCATACCCATCACGACTATCAGCTGCATCAATTACAGGACGAGAAGAAAGCCTTAGAAGAGGCGGACGATTCGATCGCCGAGATTCGAAATCGTCTCGAGCAGATGCGACAGGAATCGAGCGGCTATCAAGCGGATCGGGACCAATGTATTTCGCGAAAGGCTCGTATGGAAACGGAGCTATCACAAAGCGAACTTGTGCTTGAACGGGCGAGGCAGGTTATTCGCCAGTCCGAAGCTGAGAATGAAGATCATGATATTGACGCGACGCTCGCTGAGCTGGACAAGTGCATTACCGAGTCACTTACACTATTCAATTTAGGTACATTACCTGATGCCACTGAGCGACGTTTCCGACTTGAGTATCAAGGTAGTCTTGATCGGCTTGAGCCTGCGGGGCGCGAATTAACTTCTGCAATGCTGCGTTTCCTCAAGAAATTCCCTGACGAGCAGGCTGATTTAGATGCTGACGTCAGATCGTTGAGCAGCTTCGAGGCGATGTATGAGCGAATTCGCCAAGAGGATCTTCCGAAGCATGAAGAGCGGTTCAAGCATCGGTTGAACGAAAAAGTTCTTCACGAGATCGGGCTGCTTTACGGAAGCTTGGAGACGGAACGTCAAGAGATCCTGGAGAAGATAGCGCAGCTGAATCAAGCACTAAAGCTTTTGGAATGGAAGTCCGGGACCTTCATGCAACTGGAGGCGCTCGATAGCCATGATCGGGAGATACTCGACTTCCGGCGTGAAATATCCGCCTGTTTGACTCATGCGTTGCATGATGCGAAATCCATTCCGGAAACAAGCTTCACCAAAATCCATCAGTTATTGACGAAGCTACAGGATGATTCGAGCAGTCGGTGGCGGGAGAAGGTTATCGACGTTCGCAATTGGTTTACGTTTGCTGCGAGAGAGATCGTACGAGAGACGGGTGAGGTAAGAAGCTACTACGATGGCGGTTCAGGACAATCGGGAGGTGAGAAGGGCAAGCTGGCGTTTTTGGTCTTGGTTGCTGCGATCGCGTATCAATACGATCTAGATCCTGACTCGGATACAAGCGATCGATTTCACTTTGTTGTTGTCGATGAAATGTTTTCGCGCAGCGACGATCATCACGCGGAGTATGCACTGAATCTTTTTGCCAGGTTTGGTTTGCAGTTATTGATTGTGGCGCCGTTGGATGCCAAAGCGCGAGTGACCGAACCTTACGTTGGAACTTATTTGCATGTAGTTAAGAATAAGGAAACAAGTCGCAGTGAACTTTTAGCTATCAGCGCCGAGCAAATCCAATCACAAGCCGAGCTTAGCTAACGTCCGCTCAACCAACCCAATCCCTCGCTCCCTCGTTTCACCCGCAGCCGCTAGGCGAGGTCCTCGTTTCACCCGCAGCCGCCAGGCGAGGTCTCCATTTCGTGACCACCGCGAGCGATCACTTGAAATCCCGGATGACCTCTGCGGCTGGTCTTAATTTCCTGCTACCGCCACCTTGAAAGAGGCTGAGGAAACGTTGATCGCTTTTATTATTTCGATGGTCGTAATACCACACGACGACTCCGGCGTATTTCTCTCGCTTTGCATTTTCGAGAAATCCTCGAATAGCTTTTGTCTGTAGAGCGTCATCGATGAGAGGTAGATCGTTATCTTGGTTACATTCACCGACTAACACAGGACGATCCACGTTAAGCGAAGAAATCGCGGGGAGGGATCCTTCGTTGTTGTACTGATGGAAGTCATAGAAATCGAGACCGAGCGAGCGATAAAAGCCAGCTTTGATATTCTCGGGTCCATGCCATCCTGAGCCACACGAGACCAGGCGACTGGTATCTGCTTGCTTCACTGCAGCGACCGACGACTTGATGAATTCCCGCATGATATCTCCTGAATAACCATCTTCGCTTCGGTTACCTTGCGGTCCTTTTATCTCTCCTTCCGGTTCGTTCATCACGTCAATTGCGAAGACCGTTGGATTATTTTTGAAGTTCTCAACGAAAGGCATAACGGCATTTTCCAGATAACAGCGGCGCGCGACTGGATCGGCAATGATGTCGCGGAAGCCACCTTCGCGAATAGATTTTCGAAATCCGGCAGAGAGAGCGAGGTAGAGATGGAGATCTCTTTTTTCGGCTAGCTTTGCAGCGGTATTAAAGTTGGCAATCAGCGAAGGATGGATTCCTTTAACGTAGCCAGAACTATCGAACTGAAGCCCTTCAAGATCTTCAAAAACCCAGATGCGACATACATTCAGATTCATCTGCTGCATATCTACGAAGCATTCATCAAGACCTTGTTCGCTGAAAGCGATACCCCATTGCGGATGTAGAGGGCTTAGACCAAAGTCGTGACCGTAGGCACCGTTGTACCAAGCGAGGTTGATGCCATGGACTCTTTGTAATTTCCCACCGACCGGCAGTAGATGTCCTTCATCTGTTATTTGTTCAGAAAACACTTGGATCGGAGAGAGGTGAAAAAAGAGAGCGAGAAAAAGTGAGAGTACAGTTCGATGGTTAGGCATATCGTTGGTTGTAGAAAATAATGAATCGTGAGATGGCGTTGGGGCAGGAACAATCGCAATGCCATGACTTGAGTTTATCTATTTCAAAAATCATCCGACCGAAAGGGACTAGCCGGGAGACCTTCGCGGTTGTAAAGATTCGCTCCTTCCGGATTCATGCTGAATGCATAACGCACGGCGATGGGCTCGGGGACATCGGGATGCTCACAGACGACCGTATCGCCATCGATTGTTGCGTCGGCCCAAAACCAGCGGCGATTTTGGCCGGCGATCGCGAATCGTTTTAGCTTGTTAGTAGCTGTTTGCTTGACGGGTTGTCGACCGATCTTCTCGCCTACCATGAGACCTTTTCCGACATGATCGAAGTGGATACGAATTCGATTTCCTTCGATGGTTACCTGCTTGAATAGTGGTCCAGAGTATTCGATCTCTTGTCCGTAGTTCTTGGCCAATGCCCATAGGGCGAGTCGTTCGCCAACATCCGCTTTGTTTTTTGGATGGATATCATTGGCATCTCCAAGATCCGTGGTCACAGCCATGCCAGTTTGGTCGATCGACAGCGCTTGCCGTTGGGCGTCGCGGAAGATGGCCCAGCCATCGCCTCCCGCTGGATCATTATTGGGTTGTTGCCAACTAGCTAGTTGCACAAAATAAAAGGGGAAGTCCGCGGAACCGAACCAGCGGCGCCAATCTTCGATGAGAGCCCGCTTCTTTTCGATGTACTGTTTGGCCGAGGCAGCATCGCCTGCGTTGTTTTCACCTTGATACCATATAACTCCACGGAACGCGTTGGGAATCAATGGAGCGATCATGCCATTATGGAGAGTGACACAGCGTGGCCTTGCGACTCGTTCGGCAAAAGGAAACTCGGGGCAGGGGGGAGGCAGCGGGATTGGTTGATCGCTTTGCATTGCCTCACGCGATGCTTTCGTCCAGATTTCGATGGCTGGCAGGGCTTTTTTAAGGTCCTCTCGATATTGATCGAGTGACGCACGCATTTGGGCTGCGTAAGGTTCGAGCTGAGGAGTTTTAAGTAAGGTTTCTTGAGACATCCACAGTTCGATATTGGTCCCACCCACACTACTTCGTACTAAGCCAATTGGGATTTTGAGTTCGTTATGTAATTTTCTAGCGAAATAAAATCCAACTGCGGTGAAGCCGCCAGCAGTATCTGGTGATCCTATTTGCCACATCCCTCGCACGGAGTTAGCGGAGTGTGAAGCGAAGTTCATCTCGACACCAAAATGTCTTATCAAAGGAAATTTCGCACTGGCGATATCATCGGGGGCATCGCAGAGAACAAGCGGCCATTCCATATTCGACTGTCCGCTACAGAGCCAGACATCGCCAAAAAGAATATCGCGCCGCTCGATTTTCTCTGCTGAACCTATGATCTCCACCTGCAGATCGATTCCTTCGCTGCTAGCCGCTTGCGGTTGTAGTTTTACTTCCCAGCGTCCTTGAAAATCAGCAGTTGCTTCGGCGGATTGTTGACCGAGCGTAACTCGGATTTTTTGTTCCGGTGAGGCCCAACCCCAGATGCTGATCGGGCGATCGCGCTGCAGGATCGCATGATCTGAGAACAGAGGCGAGAGCTGGAGTTCAGCGGAGGCATTCGATGCGCATAGAAGCAGCAAGAGTCGAGAGAGGGATGAAAAGATCAACGATCGAGAGAAACTCATAGGTGCGATCCACTCCGCAATTTCTGCGGTGCTTCGAGGAAAAGGTGAACGTTGGTAGGTATTGTGACTGAGACACAACAAACCGTATACCACGCAAGCCTCATATGTTCAATATTTTTTTGTATCGTATCTCTTGACAATCTTCTAGTGCATAAATATACATATTGCATGTTCGTTTGTGCACGTCTCGTTTTTCTGCGGTGAAGGCCGGTGATTTTGGTCTTTTCCCCTGGGAAAAGAGCCTATTTAGGGCTTTTGAGATACTGCTCGACGTAGGGATAGGAGGCTTTCGCGGAAAGCTTTGTATTGTTCAGAGTCGGTTATAAAGGAGTGTTGAGATGAGTGATATTCGAGTCGTAGTTCGCGATGCGAGACGTGATTATTGGGGTGATGTGCATGCTGCTTCGGCAGGGCGCTTGGTGGCCAGTCTCTCAGCGGAACCGGAATCGTTCGAAGAACTGAGAACTGCTTTCGGTAGATTCGAGAAAGCGGCGGACAGAATCTTTCAATTGAATTTTATGGAGGGCCTCGAAGATCGCCGCCATGATGCTGGACTGGTCATCATCGACCTTGCCGCTCGACTGATCGCCTATCAATCCTCGTATGATGACTTGGTTTCCTCGTCATCCGTGACCTACCACGATGGCTGCGCTGCGACTTCTCGTAAAATTCGTTACCGTCTCCCTGACGACTGGTTGATTACCAAGCAACTGAGCGATTGGCGGGCGATCGCCGAGAAAAGACGTGAAACGCGTCTGGCTCGAATCAAGATGAAGCCTCGACAGATTCTTTATGGTTCCGAACTCTACCAATTCCTCGTCGATCACTGCTTCAATTCTAAAGTTCTCGCTGACAATATTTTACAGATGGATCGCGCAGCCACCGAAAGCTGGTGCCGTCGCATCCATGCGCAGTGGTTATTGGAACCTAGAGCAAGCTTAAATGGTACAAATCCGCGATCCCATTTAATTCATCAGAGTGAATTCATCGATGCGGATTTATGGAGTCGCGAAGAGCAGTGGAGTTTACTGGGAGACTGCCCAGCTGGTTTACCGATGGATAGTTTTGCTTATGAACATGCTCCGTTCGGAACCCATGAGTTTGTGATCTATCACCATCTTGTGGAGCGTTTGTTGGAGTGTTGTGTTGAAAGAATCGATGAGTTTCTTCGGTCGCAAAAAGTTGCCGATCTTGCAGCAGAGCAAAATCGGCTAATGCAAATGGGAGAGCAGTGGCTGCACACAGCTATCGATGATTATCGGGGAATGACGCCAGCTGCCATCATTGAACTGGAACGCCGCCGCATCCCCATCGCGATCTCGCCCGAAGAAAACATTCTCGACTGCGATTGCCCAATATGTCATTTGATGGCAGATCTTCCAGGGCCCTCTTTCTGGCATTTTGATACAAGCAACCTTCCTTCCGAATTCGTTTTTTCTCGATTCGAAACGCTCGAGGAATGGGAAGAGGTCTCCAATTCATTCGATGACCCTGACCCCGCCCCAGGCTACGTCGATTCGAGCGTCATTTCAAAGCAAGATTTCAATTCCTTCGCCTCTTGCTCCGCTCCGAACATGTCCTTTGTGACGCTCTTCAGCCTT
>Ga0207935_1000343_pt1 | contig 11493 bp, 12 predicted proteins | sample LakMenEpi30Aug10_FD_150746 | JGI IMG/M metagenome (GOLD analysis project Ga0207935, IMG submission 150746) | Freshwater microbial communities from Lake Mendota, WI - 30AUG2010 deep hole epilimnion (SPAdes) | ecosystem: Environmental > Aquatic > Freshwater > Lake > Epilimnion/Euphotic zone ...
TGGACGCGGCCCCGGGCACGCTCGACACGCTCAACGAGCTGGCCGCCGCCCTCGGGGACGACGCGAACTTCGCCTCGACCGTCACGAACGCCCTCGCGGCCAAGGCCCCCCTGGCATCGCCGACGTTCACGGGAACCGTCTCGGGCATCACGAAGGCCATGGTGGGCCTCGGGAGCGTCGACAACACGGCCGACGTGGCGAAGCCCGTCAGCACGGCCACCCAGACGGCCCTCGACGGCAAGGTCAGCACGACCGACGCCCGCCTCACCGACGCCCGAGTGCCGACCGACGGCTCTGTCACCGACGCGAAGATCGCATCGGCGGGCCTTTCCACGTCCTCGCTCAACTGGGCCGCGATCCAGCCGTGGGCCGCGAACACGGCCTACGCGAAGGGCGATTTGGTGTCGTTCGCGGGCATCGCCTACCGGCGATCCGCGGCCGGGACGAGCGGTGCCACGTTCAACACGGCGAACTGGCAGCAGATCACGCCGAGCAATCCCGTCATCAGCGTGGATGGGGCGACGGGCGCGGTGACGGTCACGAAGGCGGAGACATTCGATTTTACGGCCACATCCGCTCCAGCGTCTGCGACGGGGGCAAACGGAAGTTATTCGTGGGTCGTTCCGTCAAACGCCAAGGCGATGATGCTCTACGCAATCGGTGCTGGCGGTGGCGGTGGGAGCGGCCGTCGCGGAGCATCCGGAGCTGCCCGTTTTGGAGGCGGCGGCGGGGCATCTGCCGGCGCTATCCAGTTGTTTTTTTCGTCGTTGGATGGGATTGCAGGGAAAACGGCAACCATTGTTGTTGGCGCTGGCGGTGCCGGTGGCGCGGCTCGCACAACAGACAACACCGACGGCAACAATGGTAGCAATGGAGGTGTTACGTCCGTCACGATCGACGGCCGTCGCGTTCAGGCTGTGCAAGGCCTTGGCGCAGGCGGCGGCACGGCCTCCAGCGGCTCGGCGGGAACCTCTGTTGCCGGGATGTTCAGAGGAAACAGTGGCGGCAACTCAAGCGCGACTGGCACGCCATCGTTGCCGCAGAGTCTTGATCACAACGGATTTACCTCCGCCGGAGCGTCCGCCGGAGGCGGCATTTCTACCGGCGACACGTCATTCAACGGCGGCCAAGTACGCGGTGATACCGTGTATGACGCGCAGAACAACGCTTTCACAAACACGCAGGGCGGCGTGGCTCCCGGCGGCGCTGGAGCGAACGGAGCAAGCCTGTCTTTCGGTACGCCGCTTCCAGGCGGGTCTGGTTCCGGCGGTGCCGCCGGTAATGCGACAACGCCGGGAGGCAACGGCGGGAATGGTGGCGCCTACGGCGGCGGAGGTGGGGGGGGTGGCGCGAGTTTCAACGGCTACGCTTCTGGAGCGGGCGGCAACGGCGGCAACGGATTCGTGCGTTTTGTGGTGTTCTACTGAGGGCTCGGCTTATGGCACTCGCAATCGTCAATGCTCTCGGCCAAGTGGTTACGTTCGTGCGGCCAGACGTTCCGGCCGGCTGGCAACCGCCGGAAGGCTGCACCGCCGTCCCCGACGATGAACTGCCGGCCGGCTGGCAGCACGCTCCAGACAACTCCCCCGTGCCGCCCTCCATCTCCGCCCGCCAAATCCGCCTCTGGCTGGTACGGCACGGCGTGAGCCTCGCGATGGTCGAGGCCGCCATCGACGGCATCGCAGACGCGGTGACGCGCGAGAGCGTCCGCGTCGAATGGGAATACGCCCCGCACGTTGAGCGGACACACGCTTGGCTGGTGCCGATGGCTGCGGCCCTGGGGCTCACGGAAGCCCAGGTCGATGCCGCGTTCCGCGAGGCAGCCACGCTGTGACCACCCCCACCCCTGCCGCCGTGCTCCTGGCCTACGGCCGCTGCTGCGGACGGCGGTGCGTGCTGTGCCCGTTCGTGCCGAGGTGGGTGGCGGGGGCTGTGCAGGTGAAGTGATGCCAGCACGCATCGAGCGATGGAGGCCGCCTGTTCACCTGAAGGCCCAGCCTACGAAGGAACGGGCACACTACACGTCGAAGGACTGGCGAGCGAGACGGAAGGCGATCCTCATCCGCGACGCGTACCGATGCCGCAGCTGCTCGCTCGTGTGCTACGGGCCGCAGGCCCATGTCGATCACATCCTGCCGCTCGAGGAGGGCGGGACCGACGACGAGGGCAACCTCCAGGTGCTGTGCGAGTCGTGCCACGGAAAGAAGACGCGGGCGGAGCAGCGGAGGCGGGGCGTGTTGTGATGCTTGACTGAGGATCCACTTCCATCATGCTCGTGACATGTGCGGCAAGGATGCCAAGCCGAAGCGGACGTGCGCGTGCCAGAAGTGCGGCGCCGAACTCGACGCTGGTCTTCGCGGTCCGCCGAAAAAGTGGTGCATGATGTGCCGAAAGACCCCCCCCTGCCGCAAGATTCCAACCTGTCGCCACTGCGGCGTGGTCACCGGGCTGAGCCTGAAGCGACGCTGGCCGATCACGGTCTGCCAGGACTGCAAGGACGAGCACGCGAAGGCTCGGGCGAAGCGGTACAAGTCGCTCGAGCGTGGTTGCGTGCGATGCGGCTCGCGGTTCATCGGCGCATGGGCACGGCGGCTATGCGATCCGTGCCTGACGATGAAGAAGACGGCCGCGACGGTCGCGTGTGTCGAGTGCGGAACTGTCTTCCGCAAGAGCAGGCAGGGAGGAAACTCCAAGGGGCTTTTCTGTACGAACAGGTGCCATGGGATTCACCGACGCCGAGTCAACGGGGCCGAGGCCCGCAGGATGCAGCGCAGGACGCAGCGTCAGCGGTTCTCGCGGATCGCCCAGCACGAGCGGTCCGCGATGTACCGGCAGCGGCGGATGCGTAAAGAGCTGGCAAAGATCGTGACGTTCGTGGTGAAGCGGGCGTTGACGGCGTGTAGGCAGTGCGGCGGATCGATGCCCCTGCTGAAAGGCTATGGAGTGCAAGGCGGTGCATCCCTGGAGTTTTGCTCGCGGGGATGCTTGAACAGGTCCAGGTCGGCTGCGTTCAAAGCGAAATGCAGGTCAGAAGGCTTGTCGGTAAACAACGGCCACCAATCGCGATGCAGGAGACGTGGTCTTCCGAGGATGTACGGGAGATGTGTTTCTCTGAAGGCTGTTGGTGAACGTGATCGATGGGTGTGCCAGTTGTGTAACAAGCCAACGGCAGGAAGGTCGCGTGACTGCGGCCCGCTGTCTCCATGCGTTGACCACATCGTTCCGATTGGCCACCCAGGCAATCGATCGCACGGCCACGTTCCAAACAACATCCAGATCGCGCATCGAGTCTGCAACGAATCGAAGGGCTGTTCGATCGCGTGTCCTTCTCTACTGGATTGCATTGATCCTCGCGAGCATGTGCGGATGAATGGAATCAATCAGACGCCGCAGATTTTGCGAACCGGGGTGGTTTTGCCCACAAATGGGCCTTTTCGCCCAGAGCCCCACGCGACCTCTACGCGAGTTTCTGTCGGGTAACCAAAAATCTGCCGAGGTGTGAAGATGGGAAGACGCGGCCCGATGCCCGATCCAAGCTCTGAGCGGTCCGCCAACGGCCGCAACACGCTCGCCCGTGCCACGGTCGAGGCCGAGTTCGTCTCGCCTCCTGACCACGTCCAGGCCCGCACGCTCGCGGCCGCCTTCTGGGAGATGCACGCCCCGACGCTCGCGGCCGAGGGCCGGCTCCGCCAGGTCCACGCCGAGGTCTTCGCCCAGCTCTGCCACCTCCACGCCGACATCCGCGGGCTCTCCGAGCAGATCGACCGCGAGGGATGGATCACGGCGACTGACAAGGGGCAGGCGGTCTCGCCGGTGGCGAAGCTGCTCCGTGACTCGCGCCGGGACTTCGTCATACTGGCGGCGAAGTTCGGCCTGACCGCAGCGGACGAAGCCCGCCTGCCAACGGTGAAACACGACGATGAGCAAGACTCCGACGAATCCGCGTTCCGAGAGTTCACCGGGTGACGAACGGCCCGAGGCCTGCCCGGGGTTCACGTTCGACCTCGAGGCCGCCGAGCGGCCCGTCCGGTTCATCGAGCAGTTCTGCCGGGTGCCGTCCCCGACCGGCGGACCGACCCAGCCGATGCGGCTCATCGACTGGCAACGCGACCGCGTCGTGAAACCGCTGTTCGGCTGGAAGCGGCCGGACGGCCGGCTCCGCTACCGGCGGGCCGGGATCTTCTGCCCGAAGAAGCAGGGGAAGAGTTTCCTCATGGCTGCCCTGGCCGAGTACCTCCTGACGGCCCACTTCCCCCTGGCCGACGTCTACCCGGCGGCCGTGGACCGCGAGCAGGCTCGCATCATCTACCGGATGCTGAAGCGATCGGTCGAGGCCTCGCCGATCCTGTCGAAGCGGCTGGAGGTGGTCGACTCCAAGAGCATCATCCGGAACCGCGAGCACGGCAACGTCCTCCGCTGCCTGTCGGCCGACGCATGGCGGAACGAAGGTCTGAACGGCTCCGTGATCATCGACGAGATCCACGCCCACCGCTCCGACGAGCTCGTCGCGGCCCTGACCTACGCGACCCGGGCCACGCCCAACGGTCTCGTGCTCGCGATCTCGACGGCCGGGGACAACAAGAACGGCGTCGGCTACCAGTGGTGGAAGGACGCCCAGCTCGTCAGCCGCGAGCACGGCGGCGACCCGGCCGCGAACCCGTCGTTCTACGGGCTGATCTACGCGGCCGATCCGGAGGACGACTTCTCCGACCCGGAGGTGTGGCGCAAGGCGAACCCGTCAATTGGGATCACGTTCTCCGAGGAGGAGTTCGCGGCCGACTACCAGGACGCGACCACCGATCCGCGGAAGTTCTCGCGCTGGCTGCGGTACTCGCTCAACGTCTGGGCCGACGGCCGAGACGAGCAGTGGTTCAAGGGCGACGCGTTCGCCAACTGCCGCCGGCCCCCGCCCGAGGCCCTCGCCGGCCGGCCGTGCGTGGTCGGCGTCGACCTGGCGAGCAACCTTGACATGACGGCGGCGTGTTTCCTGTTCCAGGCGGCCGACGGATCGTATGACGCCGTGATGCGGTACTGGGTGCCGGAGGAGACGGTGGCCGAGCGGGAGCGGAAGGACCGCATCCCCTACTCGACCTGGATCCGCGAGGGCTGGCTGACGGTGACGCCGGGGGCGCGGCTCGACCACGAGCACGTGGCCCGCGACATCCTGGCGTTCGGGAAGGACCACCAGATCCTCCAGGTCGGGGCCGACCCGTGGCAGGTCGGCCCGCTCGCGACGTTCCTCCAACGCGAGAACATCGAGGTGAAGGGCGTGGCCCAGTCGACGTCGAGGCTCAACGCCCCCTGCAAGATGCTCGAGGGCCTGGTCGTCGAGGGGAAGTTCCGATACGAAAGCCCGATCCTGCTCTGGAACGCGAACCACTGCCTCGTCTACACGGACACGACGGGCATGATCAAGCCGGACAAGTCGAAGAGCACCGAGAAGATCGACGGCCTGTCGGCCGCCTCCAACGCGTTCGCCATGGCGATCGAGAAGGCCGACGATCTCGCGGACCGGCCCTACGACGGTCCGCTCCTGCAGCCGCTCTGGTGACGCGGCTATAGGGCCAATCGGTGGCGGTTTGGAAGGATGCCTTCCATGCCACGCGCCAAGCCCACGGCCTCCAGGCGGTCGCCGCAGAATCCGACGTCGAAGCGGCCCGCCTCGCGGAGGTCGCCGCGGGCATCCACGCGCGCCACGATCGCGGACAGCACGCTCCTTGACCCGCTCGCCTGGGGCTCCGCCTCGCAGCGGCGGGTCCACCCCGAGCTCGCCGTCAGGGTGTCGAGCGTCTTCAGCGTCTGCCGGTTCATCGCCCAGTCGATCGGGTGCATGTCGCCCCGGCTGAAGGTGCGGCTGGCGGGCAAAACGCTCGACGCGGTCCAGGGCTTCGGCGATCCGGCCGCGAGCGTCTACCGGCAGGCGGTCCACGCCCTGCGGGTGCGGCCGAACCCTTGGCAGTCCCCGTTTGACTTCTGGACCCTCCAGGGCTTCTGGACCGCCCTCCACGGCGGCGGCTTCGCCCGGATCGTGGCGGGCAACCGGGGGGCGATGACCCACCTGATCCCGCTCCACCCGCGGCGGATGCGGACGAAGCAGCTCGCCGACTACTCGCTCGCCTACGAATGGTTCGACGAGCGGGGGAAGTGGATGCCGCTCCAGCAGAGTGAGGTCCTCCACTTCCGCTGGCTGGGCGACAACGGGATCACGGGCACGCCCCCGACGGACACGCTCGCGACGGCGATCACGATCGCCCGGGAGCTCGACGGCGCAGCCCTCACGCTCTGGAAGAAGGGGGCGCGGCCCGACTTCGTCATCGAGACCGACAAGCGGATGGACGACACGACCATGGCCCGCTACCGGTCGGAGTTCCGCGAGATGTACGGCGGGGACAACCGCGGCACGCCGGCCGTCATGATCCCGGGCCACAAGCTCGTGCCCATGCAGTCGAACACGATGGAGCAGTCGCAGTTCCAGCAGTTGCGCGAATCCATCCTGCCCGAGGTGTGCAGCCACTGGGGCGTGCCGGCCTCACTCGTCGGCGATGCGAAGGCCCAGCGGTACGGCAGCCCCGAGGCCGACAACCTCCAGGCCCAGGTCTGGTGCCTGCTGCCGTGGCAGAAGCGGTTCGAGGGTGCGGTCAACCTCTGGCTGGCCGACACCTACGGCGAGGGCACGCTCTTCCAGCTCGACAACCGGGCACTGCTCCGCGGCGATTCGGTCGCCCGGGCGAACCTGTACCGAGCGCTGTTCTCCATGTCGGCGATCACGCCGAACGAGATCCGCGAGCTCGAAGACTTCCCGCTGCTCGAGGAGCCGGAGGCCGACAAGACGTTCCTGCAGCTCGGCTTCTCGACGCTGGAGATGGCGGCGAACCAGGCCCAGAAGGGGGCCGCCGGGGCCGTGGCTGGGTCGGCCGCTGGCGATGCCGCCGGCCAGGGCGAGAGCGTGCCGTCGGCTGGCGGGTTCACGCTCGGCCAGCGCGTCTACTGGGCCGACGGCGACGGCGTGATCGAGCACTTGATGACGTCCGGGACGCTGGGGACCGAGGGCTCGCCGTTCGCGATCGAGGCCACGCCCGACGATCCGGCGGCCCTGATCCGCGTCTACCAGGGCGACCAGCCGACCGAGTTCACGGTCGGAAAGCGGGTGGCCGAACTGTCTGCCGCGCCGATGACTGCCGACTCCACGGGGGGCAACCCATGACCAGCACGATCGAACGCCGCTACCTCCTGACCGCCGACTACCCCGAGGCGATCACCGTCCAGACGCGGGACGGGGAGCCGCCCGTCATCGCCGGGATCTCGCCGCCGTGGGATTCGTTCTCCGTCGACCTCGGCGGCTTCCGCGAGAAGTTCGTGCCGACGGCCTTCGACGGCCTGGTCGACCGCAAGGCGAACGACCCGCGCGGCAAGCTCGACGTCCCGTTCCTCACGGACCACCTGTCGCATCTGATCACGGGCCGGACGACCAACGGCCGGCTGGAGATCCGGAAGGGCCTGAAGGGACTGGAATACACCCACCGCCCGATCCAGACCACCCACGGCCGCGACCTCGCGATGCTGGTCGAGGATCGCACGATCACCGGCGCGAGCTTCGCGTTCACGACCGCCCCCGACGGCGAGACATGGACGGAGGACGAGAAGGGCAACGTCGTGCGGACGGTGTTCCGCGCGACCGGCCTGTACGACATCTCCGCCGTGACCTACCCGGCCTACCCGCAGAGCACCGCGGGCATCCGCTCGCTGCCGCTCTGGAAGAACGCCCGGAGCGTGATGGCCCACCGGTCCGAGTCTCGCGGCCTCACGATCTCCCTCGACTTCGACGGGACGTTCACCGCGGCCCCCGGGCTGTGGCGGTCGTTCGTCGCCGATGCCCAGGCCCGCGGCAACCGGGTCGTGTGCATCACGCGGCGGGAGGACACGGAAGAGAACCGGGCCGCCCTTCGGACCGCGTTCGGGGACCTTCACGACGAACTTGCCGGCGTGCTGCTCGTCGGGCCGGACCAGCGGAAGCGGTCGGCCGCAGCGGCCGCCGGCATTTCGGTCGACATCTGGGTCGACGACTACCCCGAGGGGATCGTCGAGCCCGCCCAGGCTGGGCCAGCCCAGGCCGCCCCGCGCGGAGTGAAGGTCTCGACGCTCGCCGGTGCCCGGGCCGCCGCGGCGGCCGCCGCCGCCAGGATGCGGATCGCCCTCAGCTCCACGGAGGCCAACCGATGATCTTTTCCGACGCCCCGGTGACCGTCGCCGAGAACCTCGACGGCGGCCTGCTCGCGAAGATCAAAGCGTTCGTCGAGACGGCCAAGTCGGCCGCCGCCGACGGCCTCACGTGGGCCGAGTTCGGCGACCTCATGCTCGCCCTGCTGCGGCTGGTGATCGCGGGCCTCGACGTCGCCAACGGCCTGACCGGTGCCGCGAAGAAGGCCCTCGCCCTGGAGGCGGTCGCGAGCCTGTTCGACGCCGTGGCCGATCGGGCGGTCCCGCCGCTCGCCTACCCGATCTGGATCCTCGCCCGTCCCGCGGTGCGGTCGCTCGTGCTGGCGCTGGCGTCGGGGGCCGTGGAGCAAGTGCTGCCGCTCGTGAGGCGCTGACATGCTCGACAACGTCCGGTTGCTCGTGGAGTGGGCTCCCCTGCTCGGCTACGGCCGCAGGCTGTCGGCCGCCCCCGATGACCGGCAGCGGGCCGAGGTGATCGCCGACGCCCTGGAGTGGCTCGCCTCGAAGACCGGCAACCGCCTCGACGACGAACTGGCCCGCCACCTGGCGGCCGTGCTGAAGACGCCCGAGGGTGCGGCCCTCGCGGGATGGATCGCAGACAAAGCCGCGGAGATGGAGGAGACGAAGTGAACTACATGACCCTGGCCCAGATCGTGATCGCCGTCGGCCTCGTCGGCTACGGCGTGGTCGTGGGTGTGCAGCAGCTCCGCGGCCGGCTTGGCCGGCGGACACGGACGCCGGTGGACGACCTCCGCCTGGTGATCGACCTCGCGGCCCGGCTCCGCGACAAGGGGCAGACCGACGCCGTGGCCGTGTGCGAGCAGCTCACCCACGAGCTGCTGAAGCCGGAGGCCAAGGCGTGAGGCCGCTCGCCTTCATCGCCGCCGGGCTTCTCCTGCTGACGCTGCCGCGCGTCGAGGGGTGCCGCGTGGACACGAGCGGGTCCGCGACGGCGGCCGTCTACGTCTACGAAAAGGACGATGGTGCCGTGCCGCCGTTCGTGACCGTGGCGATCAACAAACTGAACCGCGAGCGGAAGGTGGTCGCCACGCTCCTCGAGGCCGACACGACCGACGGTACCGGCGACGTTCCCGACCAGTACCAGGCCGCCCTGGATGCGGCCCGCAAAGCGGGGCTGCCGGCGGTCGTCGCTCTCGCGGGCCGGACGGTGATCCGGGTGACGCCGCGGCCGGGGAGTGAGGCGGCGGTGATGGAGGCCGTGCCGTGACCATCGACATCCACCACGGCGACTGCCGCGAAGTCATGGCGACACTCGACGCCGAGAGCGTTGACGCCATCGTGAGCGATCCGCCCTACGGCCTGTCGTTCATGGGCAAAGGTTGGGACCACGGCGTCCCCGGCGTGGAGTTCTGGACAGAAGCTCTCCGCGTGGCGAAGCCAGGAGCCCACCTGCTCGCGTTCGGCGGGACTCGCACCTATCACCGGCTCGCCTGTGCCATCGAGGACGCTGGCTGGGAGATTCGGGATTGCGTGATGTGGGTGTACGGCTCGGGCTTCCCGAAGTCGCACGACGTGAGCAAGGCGATCGACAAGGCGGCTGGGGCTGAGCGGGAGGTGGTTGGACAATCAAATGGAGGGCTGCATCGAGGTAGCGGCTCAACGGTCGGCTCTTTCACCGGGCAGCATGCCATCACCGCCCCCGCCACCGACGCCGCCCGCCAGTGGTCCGGCTGGGGAACGGCCCTCAAGCCCGCCTGGGAGCCGATCATCGTGGCCCGCAAGCCGCTCGTCGGCACCGTCGCCCAGAACGTGCTGACGCATGGCACGGGGGCGATCAACGTGGATGGGTGCAGGGTGGGAGACACGGTGGAAACCTGGCCTGCAACCCGCAGCTACGGAGGCGGAACGGAATACGCATTTACCCATACCTCAAAAGGCGTGGTGAACTCTCAGCAAACCGGCACAGCACCGCCCGGCCGCTGGCCCGCGAACCTCATCCACGACGGCAGCGAGGAGGTGGTGGGGCTATTTCCGCAGACAACGAGCGGAAGCCGGAAGGCCGGACGGCATCTCGTCGCCGGAGGCCAAGGACGGTACGGGCTGTTCAGTGAAGGAGACCTGCCGGAGATCGTCGGTGACTCCGGCTCCGCCGCACGCTTCTTCTACTGCGCCAAGGCGAGCAAGGCGGACCGGGATGAAGGGTGCGATGGGCTGCCGCTCCGCAAGGAAGGGACATGGGGCGGCGAGGAGGATGACCTTTCCGAAGGAAAGAAGAAGATCCACCCGTCGCGCAACCATCACCCCACCGTAAAGCCTGCCGACCTCATGCGTTACCTCTGCCGCCTCGTCACGCCACCCGGCGGCGTGGTGCTCGACCCGTTCACGGGCAGCGGCTCCACCGGCAAGGCGGCGATCCTGGAGGGCTTCCGGTTCATCGGCATCGAGCGTGAGGCGGAATACGTCGAGATTGCCAAGGCGAGGATCGCGGCTGCGGTCCGTAAAGCGGAGGCCGTCGCATGATCGACCCGCGCCTGATCGACGTCTTCCCGGCCGAGCACGACGGCTACCCGGCGAGCCTCGCGATCGAGGACACGCCCGACGCCCTCCGCGACGCCTGCGGCTCCGCCTCGCGGGAGTTCCCGGCGGCCCTGTGGATCGAGCCGCGCGACTGGGTCGCGAAGGCACGCGAGAACGACGCGGCCGGGGCGTGGGGCATCAACTTCATCGACCGGTTCACAAATCAAGGGCCGGGAAACGGCGGACAAAACACCCACGAATGCACGGCCCACAGTCTGCGGGCCAACGTCGAGGCCGCCCGCAACCGTGCGCGGGGCGTGAACTACGGCGGGCCGAAGAAGGACTTCAGATACCCCGAGTCGCGCGACTTCGGCTCCGTCTGGCTGTCGCCGCTGTCCGTCTACGCGGAGGCCAACCCGCGGCAGTGGGGAGGCGCCAACGTCCGCCGCGTCCTGGAGATCGCCGTCCGACGCGGGATCATGCCCGAGACGGTGCAGCCCTACGACTACCAGTTCCGCCATGCCCTCCACGGCACGACCGGCCGGGGCGGATTCAACCAGTCGCGCGGCCCGTGGACGCCGCTCTCGCGGTTCCCGGCCGGGTGGGAGGAGACAGCCAAGTGGTTTCGACCATTGGAGGTGATCTTCCCGGAGTCCTACGAACAGGCCGTGTGCCTCGTCCTCGCCGGCATGGTCGTGAGCGTGGGCCGCAACGGGCACGCTGTGCCGTGGGCGCGGTGGATGCCCGACCAGCGGCTCATGGCCTACAGCGATTCGTATGACGTCGTCCGCTACGACT
>Ga0207935_1000345_pt1 | contig 11447 bp, 16 predicted proteins | sample LakMenEpi30Aug10_FD_150746 | JGI IMG/M metagenome (GOLD analysis project Ga0207935, IMG submission 150746) | Freshwater microbial communities from Lake Mendota, WI - 30AUG2010 deep hole epilimnion (SPAdes) | ecosystem: Environmental > Aquatic > Freshwater > Lake > Epilimnion/Euphotic zone ...
TTTAGTATTACTTTTAAATAAAGTTATATTTTCTTTTTTATATTTTTCAGTTGAGACAATAGTTTTCTTCATAGCCTGCACTGCTTGAAGAGGATATTTACCAACTGCTGTTTCAGCAGATAACATAACAATATCTGCTCCTTGAAATACGGCAGTACCTACATCATTAATTTCAGCACGCGTTGGTTTATTGCTTTCAATCATGCTCTCGAGCATTTGTGTTGCAATGATTACGGGTTTACCAAGTTCTGAACATTTTTTAACAATATCTAATTGAACGTGCGGGACTTCATTAGCACCAATTTCAACGGCAAGATCACCACGTGCGACCATGATGGCATCTGAGGTTTGAATAATGTCTTTAATATTTTTAATAGCACTTTTATTTTCAACCTTTGCAATAATGCCAGTATCTTGTGGGATAAGTTTTCTTGTTTGTTTAATAATTTTTGAATTCTTCACATAAGAAAGCGCAATCCAATTACAGCCTAATTTTTTTGCAACAGTAATGTCTCTTTTATCTTTTACCGTTAGATCATCAAAATCAACTTCAAGTCCTGGAATATGAATGCTCTTAAAGTTTTTAATAATACAATCATTTTGACAAACGGTTTGAATGGAGTTTTTTGAAAGTTTTGTAATTTTAAAGACGAATTTTCCATCATCGATTAGAATTTTATTACTCTTCTTTATTTTTTTAAAAATCTCAGGGTAGGGAAGATAAACTCTGCTTTGGCTACCTATCTTTTTGTTTAAATCAAAATTAAAAGTATCTCCTCTTTTAAGGGACACTTGATTTTCTAAAATTTTACCAATTCTAAGTTTTATCCCTTGTAAATCTGCAACGATTGCAATGGGTTTTGCATTTAATTTTTCACAGTCTCTAATAATTTTTACGATTTTTTCAATGCCCGTTAAATTGTGGCTGAAGTTAATTCTAAAACCATCCACACCTGATCGAATTAAATTATTAATAATATTTTTCTTAAATATTGCAGGGCCTAAGGTTGCTAGAATTTTAGCTTTTTTATCCATTAATTAATTTCAATATAAAGATGCATTTTGGCAAATCTAAGATGTTTATGATATATTAGTTTTGTTAGCAGGTATTTACTATGAATTTAACTCAACCAGAGCTTATCCAGCTCGTACTGTTACTAGTGGTTTTGTTTATTATTATTTGGAATTTTCCGCGCGGACGGTTTTAAAACTCTTTGATTTTAAAAGAAACTAAATTAAGTTAGTTCCAATGAAAGTTTTTATAAAGATAATCTTTAGTTTATTTCTATTCCAATCAGTATTATTTGCAGCCGGCAAACCTTATTCGCAAACAGAATTTGATAAGTTAATTAAAGAGGGAAAACCAGTGGTGCTGCACGTTCATGCCAAATGGTGTTCAACTTGTGCAACGCAAGATCCTATTTTAAATTCTTTGATTAAAACCACAGAGTTTAAAAATTTTACTTTCTACAACGTGGATTATGACACCAGCAAAGATCTTTTAAAAACTTTAAAAGTTTCAAGACAAAGTGCTATTATTGTATTTAAGCAAGGCAAAGAACAGGGCCGATCTTTAGGCGATACAAAAGAAAGTTCAATTAAGGAATTATTAAAAAAAGGTTCTTAATAAACTTTAAAATATATCAACAAAATTTAATATTTATAATTTTAGGTTTGAAAAGTTATAAATAATTTATATAAAATAAATTATGGCTGATAATAATAATATGTACCGAAGCAGCGATGATAAATTCCTTGCTGGAGTTTGCTCAGGACTTGCACATAAACTAGGTTTTAGCAAATGGGGAGTTCGTTTTGCATTCATCATTGGTGCTTGGTTTTATGGAATTACAATTCTTGCCTACGTTATCTGTTGGATGGTTTTTAAAGCGCGTCCAACTTTCAATAATTAAGTCTTTTTTTTAAATTTAAATTATGAGTGAAGAAAATATTAAGTTTGTTGATTTAGTTGCATCTACGCGTGGCAATATTGTCGAAAACATTCATCAAGGCATTGCAGTTGCAATGGATTCAGAAGGACGTGTAATTAAAAAATGGGGCGATATTACAACTGAAATATTTCCAAGATCTGCACTTAAACTTATTCAAACATTTGGAATTATAACAACAGGTGCTGATAAAGCGTTAAAACTTAAAGATGAACAAATTGCATTTGCAACCTCTTCTCATCATGCAGAACCTGTTCATTTAGATATGGTTAAGTCTTGGCTTTTTGAATTAGGATTAGAGGAGGAAGATTTAATGCTAGGGCCTGCTTGGCCATTAGGGCAAAAAAGAAAAGATTATATTGTTAGACATGAAGGACGAAAGAGTAAAATTTATCATAATTGTTCAGGAAAACATTGTGGACAATTGTCCATTTGCAATCATAGTAAATTTAAAACTCTAAATTATCACGATCCAAAACACCCAGTGCAAAAACTATTTATAGAAAATTTAGAAAAATTAGCTGAAGTTAAAATTAAAAATATTGGAATTGACGGCTGTAATTTACCAGCGCCAAGTCTGCCCCTTAATCAATTTGCGCTAGCTCTTACAAAGTTTGCAGATCCTTCAAAATTAGAAGGGATTGAAAAAAAAGCTGTTATTAAAATATTTGAATCTTGCGTCAAATATCCATTGTTATTTGGTGGATCTGAGAGCGTGAATTCTATTTTAACAAAGAGCAGTAATAAAAAGGTTCTAGTTAAAAATGGTGCGGATGGTGTTTTTGTAGCAATCGTTCCAGATGAAAAAGCAGTGCTGGTTGTTAAAATAAAAGATGGCAACATGAAAGCGGCTGAAGTTGCAATTGCTGGATTATTAGAAGAGATGAAATTTTTAAATAATGATGAGACTAAAAAATTAAAAAGTCAGCCAATTTTAAATTCTGCAAGCACAAGAAGTGGTAAGATTCACTGGATTGAAGCTTAAATTTACCGACTAAAATATTTACTCTTTAAATATAAAGGTAGCGCCACAATTTCATAAGCAATAAAGAAAATTGGATACACAATAGGATTTTTTAATATTTTTGCTAAAACTCTTAAATAATTTATTTCTTCCCAAATAATAAGAAAAGCTTTTGCACCCACAACTAAATGACCATGCACTAGAGCATGCATTCTTCTCATTAATTGGTCTTTGGTTTTTTTAGTTTCAATATAAGCTTTAATGTTGTCATTGATATTCACCCACTCAAAAAGGGGGTTTTTAATTTTTTTTTTATAATAATTAATTTCGCAGTTACAAATGGAGCAAGATTGGTTGTAATAAATTTTAATAATCTGCATAAATAGGATTTTATCTGCGTCATTTTATAACAAACGGACTAAACCTAAAGTAGAAATAAACATATTGTTTACTTAACTTTCTAACTTTAATTTGATATGAGTCGCTTCCTTTCAAAACTATGAGCACAGAAAAATTAAAAACAAATGGTTCAGGAAAATGTCCTGTTATGCACGGCTCTTTAACAAAAGCTGAGCAATCACCAACAGCAGTATGGTGGCCGAAATCTTTAAATTTAGATATTTTACATCAGCACGATACTAAAACTAATCCACTTCCAGGATTTGATTATAAAAAAGAAGTTAAGAAATTAAATTTCAACGCTTTAAAAAAAGATTTATTAAAATTAATGACAGACAGTCAGGATTGGTGGCCTGCTGATCTTGGAACATATTCTGGTTTATTTGTGAGAATGGCTTGGCACTCTGCAGGAACTTATAGAATTGCAGATGGTCGTGGTGGATCTGGAACAGGAAATCATAGATTTTCTCCATTAGATTCTTGGCCTGATAATGCAAACTTAGATAAAGCAAGAAGACTTCTTTGGCCGATTAAAAAGAAATATGGAAATAAATTAAGTTGGGCTGATCTTATGATCTTAGCTGGTAACATGGGTTATGAACATGCCGGCCTTAAGACTTATGGTTTTTCATTTGGACGAGTAGATATTTGGCATCCTGAAAAAGATGTTTATTGGGGAAGCGAAAAAGAATGGTTACAAGATAAACGTTATCCAAACAAACAAGATAGAACATCTTTAGATAATCCTCTAGCAGCTGTGGTGATGGGACTTATTTATGTAAATCCACAAGGGGTGGATGGTAAACCTGATCCATTAAAAACAGCCCACGATGTTAGAGAAACATTTGCAAGAATGGCAATGAATGATGTTGAAACTTGCGCACTGACTGTGGGTGGTCACAGTATCGGACGTTGTCATGGAAACGGTGATGCTGCAAAATTAAGACCGGAGCCTGCTGGCGCTGAAATTTATGAACAAGGCTTAGGTTGGAATCAAGAAAATGGACTTGGTAAATATCAAGTAACTTCAGGACTTGAAGGCGCGTGGACGACTAATCCTGATAAATGGAATTACGAATACTTAGATCTTTTATTAAATTATGAATGGGAACTAAAGAAGAGTCCAGCAGGTGCTTTTCAATGGGAACCTATTGGATTAGAGGAACATAAAAAAGCAAAAGATTTAGAAGATCCAAAAATTAGACATAATCCAATCATGACCGATGCTGATATGGCTATGAAAATGGATCCAGAGTATAGAAAAATTTCAGAAAAATTTTATAAAAATCCAAAGTATTTAGATGAACAATTTGGCAGAGCTTGGTTTAAATTAACACACAGAGATTTAGGATCACGTAAAAACTATATTGGTCCTTGGGTGCCAAAAGAAGAGTTAATTTGGCAAGATCCAGTTCCAGCTTTAAAGAAAAAATATAATGCTGAAAAAGTTAAAAAATTAATTGCAGCAAGTGGTCTAAGTACACAAGAATTAGTTACAACCGCTTTTGACAGTGCGAGAACTTTCAGACGCACTGATAAACGAGGTGGTGCCAATGGTGCACGTATTCGATTATCTCCACAAATCAATTGGGAAGCAAATGAACCAGCAAAACTTAAAAAAGTTTTAAAAGTTTATGAAGGGATTGCTAAAAAATCTGGCGCAAGTGTTGCAGACACTATTATTTTAGGCGGCGTTGTTGGTTTAGAGAAAGCGATTAAAAAAGCAGGATCTAAAGTTAAAGTTCCATTTAGAGCAGGTCGAGGTGATGCTAGTCAGGATCAAACAGATATCGATTCATTTAAAGTATTAGAGCCCGTGCACGATGCCTTTAGAAATTACGTTAAAAAAGATTACGTAGTGATGCCAGAGGAATTAATGTTAGAGCGAGCATCTTTAATGGGATTATCTGCAAAAGAGATGACTTGTTTAATTGGCGGTATGCGAGTTTTAGGTACCAACTTTGATGATACAAAACATGGAGTGTTTACAGATAAAGTTGGCGCATTAACTAATGATTTCTTCGTACATTTAACAGATATGAAATATTCTTGGAATCCAACGGGCAAAAACAGCTACGATATTATTGAAAGAAAATCGGGTAAGAAAAAATTCACAGCAACTCGAGTTGATCTTGTATTTGGTTCAAACTCAGTTCTTAGAGCGTATGCAGAAGTTTACGCACAAGATGATAATCAAGAAAAATTCATAAAAGACTTCGTTGAAGTGTGGACGAAAATTATGAATGCCGATCTTCCAAGATTAAATTAAATAAAAATAAATTAATTATAAATTGTCAGGATTTTAAGTAAAAATACTTAAATCCTGACAATATTTAAAACTAGTGAGCTTGTGTAGTTTCTGTAGTAACAGGCGTTAAATTGTTATTCACTTTTCCTTCGCCATTCGTTACGTGCTTTTTAACGATTGCTTTTGTGTGAGAAAGTTTCTTTAGTTTAGTTTCAAACTTTACTTTCTTTGCTTGCAGTTTTTTTATTTTTTTTGAAAATTTAGCAAGTTTTTTTACAATTTTTTTTCTTTTTCTTAATAGTTTTTTAGCTTTCATTGCTTCCCTCTAATTTAATTATGCTTTTATTAAACTAGGATGGTTCTATAGAGTCAAATCTTGAATCAACCTTAAGTTTAATTTTTAAATTAAAAAAGTTTATATAACTTGAAAAATAAAATTTATTTTTACAACAACTAGTTTAAAAGATTTAAACACAAAACATTTAGGAGAAATCATGAACTTTATAAAAAAATACATAAAATGGATTAGTACTGCACTTGTATTGACAGGGATTTTACTGACTAATTTAAACATCTATCCACTTAACATTTTCTCACACGGATTAGGTGCTGTGGGTTGGACCATTGCAGGTTTTATAAATAAAGATAAAGCTATTATGACAAACTTTGGATTACAGTTACCACTGTTTGTAATCGGTTATATAAACTTATTTTTTTAAAGAATGATTAAAAATATAATATTTAGTTTTATTGATAAAATTATCAAAAGACCAAAATTAGTTATTATTGTAGCAGTCCTGATAGCTCTTTCGCCTTTGCTAATTAATGCCCTTAAGAAACTTTAAGATAAGTTTAGAATAGTTAGTTAAATAAATTATCATGTCATTTTTAAAAAGAGCCCTTATTGTCATCATTGCATTAACTTTTGTTGGCTGCAGCGTTATTACTTTAAGCTACAACAGGCTTCCAATTGTAGCGGCGTATCAACTAGATTCAATTTTTGATCTCACCGACCAGCAAAGTAGTTTGGCTCGAAAAGAATTAGATAACTGGTTATCGTGGCATCGTACAACGCATTTACCGCAGTATGCAAATAAACTTAAAAGTTATGAAAAATTAATCATTCAAGATTTAACACCGCAACAGTTTTGTAAAGAAGTCGACGTGATCCGTATTTTTGTTGATGAAGCGGTTGTGCAATTTTTACCAGCGCTTGTTCCAATTGCAAAAACATTAACGCCTAAACAAATTGAAAATTGGAATAAATACCAATCAAAAAATGATGAAGAATTTATGATCAATTTTGGATTAGGTCGCAAGGGCGAAATAATAAATGAAAGACGATTAGAAAAAGCAATTGATCGTGCAGAAATGTTTTATGGAACATTATCTGCGGAGCAAAAAGAATGGATCGCAAAGCGTCTTGAAAAAAGTGCTTTTAAAGCAGAACTTGTTTTACCAGAGCGAAAACGCCGACATAATGAAGCTGTTGCTGCGGTAAATCTTATTCAAAAGGGTGCTCAACCTTTACAAACTTTAAAAAATGTTTGGAAAAATAATCAACAATCTCCAGATCCAAAGTATGCAAATTATAGCGAACAAATGTTAAAAGATGGCTGCGCACAATTATCAGAACTGCACAACAGAACAACTCCTGAGCAACGCTTAAAAGCTGCACAAAAACTGCTGGGTTATGCAAATGATTTTCAAAGTTTAATCAAACCTTAAATTTAATTATTATTATTTTTAACTTTAGGAAAAATTATAAACTTTATTAAAGTTTTAATATTTTATAGTTCGTCTTTATCAAGGCTGATACCTAAGTGCTTTGATCTTCTAAATTTTAAAATTACAATTGCAACGGCAAGAAGTAAAATTGCACCCGCTTCATAGATAAGCGTTGATGGATCAATATCTTTTTTTTGCAATATGATTAATCGTGCAAGGGCAGTGATTGCGATAAATAAAGGGTAAGCTAATCTAATCGTCTGTGTTCTCCAATAACCAGTCACCATTCCAATAACTTCTAAATAAATAAATAGTAATAATAGATCTGGTAAACTGATGTTGCGGATTTGAATCATGTTCATAATCTCAAGTAAAAAAGCAATTGAGGTTGCAATGAGGATTACTGATGCAAATACAAGCTGTAATTTTCTAAAAAAACTTACCATAAGAATATATGTATCATTAATTAATCACTTCCAAAAATGAATAGATGATAGTAAATATTAAAAATAATGACTCCGCTGCTTGCTATTATTTTATTAGTATTTTCAATTGGTTTTCTCATGGCAATGGGACTTGAAAAACTGTGGTTAGTCATTGGTTTTTTTATAGCTTTAATTGCTTATTTGCATTTTTTTGGGGGTATTTAAGGCGCTTATAAATTATGAAAGATTCGTACTCATATATTCTCTTAGGACTTGCTATCGGCTTTGCAATTTATCTTGCAGATAAATACATATTTAAGATTATAAAAATTGCGTTAATTTAATTTTAATAATTTAAAAATTAACTTAATTGCGATTCAACAAACTCCCAATTCGCCAGCTCATTTAGAAAAGCTTTTAAATAGTCGGGTCTACGGTTTTTATAATCAACGTAGTAAGCATGTTCCCAAACATCACAGCCAAAGATAGGCTTCATATTATCGACTAATGGATTTGATGCGTTTGCTGTTTTTGTTACAACAAGTTTACCATTTTGAATGGCAAGCCAAGCCCAGCCTGAGCCAAATTGTGTAATTCCTGCTTGAATAAAATCTTCCTTAAACTTTTCAACGCTGCCGAAATCAGCAATAATTCTCTTCTCTAATGTACTTGGCATAGCTCCACCACCTTTAGGTTTCATACAATTCCAAAACAAAATATGATTCCAGTGCTGACCTGCATTATTAAAAATTGCAGCTTTTGATGCATCCTTTGCAGTTTGCTTAACAATTTCTTCTAAAGAATTTTTTGCAAGAGGCGTGTCTTTAATTAGATTGTTTAAATTAGTTATATAAGTTTGATGATGTTTACCGTGATGCAAATCTAACGTCTCTTCAGACATTGCTGGAGTTAATGCATTTTTTGGATAATTTAATTTAGGTAGTTCAAACATTTTTTTAAAAGTTAATATGTTTTAAATTATTAGACCAATCATTGCTACAATAAAAATTTTAAGTTAAAAATTTAGCAAGAACTTTTGGTATTTGCTCTTTAAATTTAAAAAAACCTTTCGTTGCAAATTGCCAGCAATACCTGTCATAATCCCTTACCGAATAAGTGATATTGACCTCTTTTTTAATGCTTTGAATAAAGTCATTTTCATAACCCACGTTTAGGTAGGGCAGGATAACTTGTTTGATATTTTTCTCTTTAATAACTTTTTGTAAATTCTCTAGACTGTCAATATAAATTTCTGAGTTAAATTTTTCTTTGATTAGATTTTTTAATTCATTATTTATATTTTTTTTAAAATTAATTACATTTTCTGAATAAGCCTGCTTTTGTAAAATGCTATTAAAATCCATAACGCCGTAATGATTATATTGCGTTTGATTTTGCTGGATAAAGTTAGAGTCTAAATTGTGAATAAGAAATAATGATTGATCATTTGTAGTTGTATCAAAGGCTATTGGATAGGTTTCATAAATTGTAGTTTCATATTTTGCTATGGCCGTTTCATTTAATTTTAAATTTTTATACTTTTTTTTAGAAAATTTATTAATATTCCACTCGGCTGCAACGTAGTGCTTACCCTGAGTATGTAGTCCCGCAACCCAGCGCCAACTCAAAGTATTCGATGCAGCATCACCATCGAGTAAATTTTTTAAGAAAAAATCAGCACCTAATTGCCATGGTAAATTCAATGTAAAAATCCAAACACTTGCAAACCACATCCTTGCATGATTATGCAAATAACCGGTTTGTTTTAACTCAAGCACCCAGTCGTTAAAGGGTTCAACATTCGTTTGTGCGTTGATGGCATCTAGATAATTTTTTTTAGTCTCTTTTTTTAACTCTAATAAATCTTTATTATAATCCTGCCAAACTTTTGGGCGCATTTCCAACCAACCCTTCCAATAGGTTCGCCACATCACCTCTTGAATAAACTTTTCAATCTTTGCGTAGGAAAATTTACTGTAACTTGATTTTAGAACCTCTATTTCATCAACAACTCGGTGGGTGATATATTTAGAAAGTACGCTAGTATTTTCTCTTTGCTCTGGTCCAAAATCAAAATTTCTAGTTGAACTATATTTTGCTAAATGATTTAGACAAAAGTGTTCTAACTTTTCTAAGGCTTGTTTTCTAATTTCCATTCTGTATTACATAATCAGGACGGTTGATAATTGGTAACATGCAAATATAATAGAGAAGATATTATATGATGGAAAATTTTAAAATCATAAAGCCAAATATAAAACAGAATATTACTAAAATTACGCCAAGAAAGATCTTGGCATTTTGGCTGCTTTTAACAGTTTTATTAACCATTCTAGCGCCTAGAGTATTTGATCTTAAAGATTACAAACCCGATCATATTCTTTTTGCGATGTTATTTATTTCCTTCATTATTATTGGTTTAATTGTTCTCTTGATTAAATTAATAAATGACAAATCGATAAAATAAAAAAATTAAATGAATTTAGAAATTATTATTACAACTATTCTTGCAATGTTTACTTCGTTGATGCCCTTCTTCTATAAAAAAATGACAGAAAATACGAACTTTAATATGACCAGTCCTTATCTACTATCAGCTGCTTTAATTTTGGGAATAAATACAGCCTGTCTTTTTTATTCACTTGTTACTTATGGATTATTGGAAACTTTATTTTTAATAATTGTTTATGCGATTATTGTATGTTCTATTTTCTTAACTCAATATCTCATTAAACTTAATTCAAAATAAATAAACTTTAAGCAAAACAGCTCTTTAGTCAATAAAATCAAGATTGTTTCATAACTTGTCTTTTCGGCTCTTTTGTATTTTAATTAGTTTTTTAAAAACTATGCCATCAGTTATTTTAAACCACACAATTTTAAAAGGTAATTTTAATGAGAAAGATAGCGTGAGCATTGATGGAGTTTTTATTGGTGATATTAAAGCTGAAGAAATCATTGTTAATAATTTAGGGAATATTAACGGCAATTTAAATGCAAGTGTTAATATTGAAGTGAATGGTGAAGTCACTGGTGATTTGAGCTCAGATAAAATTCATCTTACTAATTCTGCAAAAGTTAAAGGAAAATTATCTCATAAAAATTTAGTGGTTGATGAAGGGGCACAAGTAGAAGTTGCTGCAAGAACTAGAAAAAAGATTTCAAATTTAAATAAAGAATAATTATGTTTTTTAATTCAAATAAAAAAAATGATAGCTCTATTGATGGCTTTTCTCATTTAGGCGAAGGATCAAGTTTTGATGGTGAAATTCATTGTAAAGGTGAAATTGAAATTGCAGGAAAAGTAAAAGGGAACATTTCAGCCAAATTTTTAAGGATCTTAGAAACAGGAAAAGTAACCGGTCATGTAAATGCTGAAAAAGTTGAAATTTTAGGATGTATGATTGGTAATACTGAATCTGTAAATGTGCATGTGGGTGAAAAAGGGGTGGTTAGAGGAGATTTAAGATTTGAGGTTAATTTAAGTGTTGCAGAAGGCGCTGATATTTTAGGGCATGTGCAAAAGACTAAAAAAGATAAAAATAAAAAAGTTGATACAGAAAAAGTTAAATATTTAGAATACAGTCAAAAAACATCCTAATACAATTTAAAGTTTAATTTTGAAAAATTGTAAAATTTACTTTAATTAAAAAAGAATTTCGATAAAAAGAACAAATGGTTATTGAAGCATTATTAGCCTTTGGAATTATTACAATTGCAACCGTGAATGCGCC
>Ga0207935_1000346_pt1 | contig 11433 bp, 7 predicted proteins | sample LakMenEpi30Aug10_FD_150746 | JGI IMG/M metagenome (GOLD analysis project Ga0207935, IMG submission 150746) | Freshwater microbial communities from Lake Mendota, WI - 30AUG2010 deep hole epilimnion (SPAdes) | ecosystem: Environmental > Aquatic > Freshwater > Lake > Epilimnion/Euphotic zone ...
CCGCCGCGGCCTCGCGGGCCAGTTCGTCGCCCCGCGCCACGAACCTGTCGGCCCGCTCGGCCGCCGTCGCGAAATCGGCGAGCAAGGGATCGACGAGCCGGGCCTTCGGCAGCCGCGCCACGAGCGCCTGAATGTCGCCCTCCAGGCCCATCCGCAGCCGGGCGAACAAGAGCCAGCGCAGGAGGAGCCCGAACAGGATCACCCACACAAGCGCCTCTTCGAGGAACGCCAGCCCTTCGACGGGCCGGCCCGACCACAGCCGCCCGTAGAAGAAGTTCCATCCCGCCCGCACGAGCACCGCCACGAGCAGGCAGGTAAACGCGACCTCGCACACCACGCGGAGCACGGGGCTGTCGACCCGCCCGCGCCGCCCGGCCACGATCGCGTCGATTCCGGAGGCGAGCCAGGCGGCGGTCCGCTCGAGCAGCGTGCTCACCGTCGACCGCACCTGCACGTCGTCGAGCCGCGCGCGGCCGACGAGCGGAGGGCTGATCCGCGCCCGGCTGGCGAGGCCCGAAAGGACGCTTCGCGACTGTTCGACGTCGGCCTCGCCGAGGCCGAGCTCCTCCACCATCTGCCAGGTGCCGTCGCCTGCCGTCGGCGGCTGCTGGCCGGCGAGCAGCCGGCCGATGAAGCCGCCTCCGGCCGACTTGAGCCGCGGCCAGAAGGACGCGATCCCGGCCACGAGGTGCAGGAACATCGCGAACGGACCGCCGTGCCAGCGGTCGACGAGTTCGTCGGTCACCAGCCGCTGCCAGGCCGACCGGCTCGCCCGCAGCCTCGAGGCGACGGCCGTGGCGAGCAAGCTCTCGAGCCGGCCGCGTTCACGGCCCACGCCCGCGGCGAGATCGGCCACGGCGGTGCGCACCGGGTCGAGTTCGCGGCCCGCCTGCCGTGCGAACCAGTCGACGAGATCGACGGCCCCCGTGCGGCGCACGCGCCGGGCCGCACGGCCCACGAGTTCCTCGTCGATCGCCGTCACGAGCTCGCGGAAGCCCTCGTCGGGCTCGAGGCCGGCGGCCGAGCGGCGGGCGGCCTCCACGGCGTCGAGCCGAAAGATCCGCGGCACGTCGAAACCCTGCGCCTCGAGCTCGCGCCGCCAGTCGGCGCGGATGTCGGGATCGCGGGAGGCGTGCGTCTGCACGAAGAACAGCGGCCGGCCCGGAGCGAAGGCGGCCAGTTCGCGGGCCACGATCCAGGAGCGGTATTTCTGCGCGGTGGCCACGACGAGCAGCACGTCGCAGGCCGGCACCACGGCCTCGAGCAGGTCGCGGTTGCGATTGGAGTCGCTCGGCCGGGGCGGGCTGCCCGCGGGCTCCGGCGCGTCGGCCTGCGTGTCGGGATCGGGGCAGTCGACGAGCACGATGTTGGCCACCGCGGGGGAATCGCTCCGCACCACGCGGGCCCGCATCCGCTCGAGCGGCAGCCACGAGCAGTCGACGTCGGTCGCCACCACGACGACCGGCGTGGTGGTGGTGGGCCGAGCCACATCGCCCGCAGCGCTCACCGTGCCGGCGGCCAGCGCGTTGACGAGCGTGCTCTTGCCGGTGCCGGTGCCGCCGATCACGCCCACCACGAGCACGCGCGAGAGTTCGCGGCGGGCACGGTCGAGCCGCGGCTCGATCTGCTCCCAGGCGCCGCGCACGCGCTGGGCCGGCGGCCACTCCGGCAGCGAGCCGCTCCAGGCGTTGAACGCCGCCACGAGCACGTCGAACGCGGCGTCGTCGAAGCCCGCGTTGCCCTCGGCCGGCACCGCGGTGCCGGCGGCGGGCTGGGGTAAGGCCGTGACGAGATCGGGGGACGGGGTTGTCATGGGCTGGAAAACTCCCGGCGCAATTCGAGCAAGAGCCGCCTGGCCTCCGCCACCTCGGGCCGCGCCGCGGCCGCTGCGAGTCGATCGATCTCCTCGACGCTGTCGCCGAGCACCACATCGTGCAGCGTTTCGGCGAGCACGCGGCCGCGCTCGGCCGACCAGCCGGCGAACAGGCGCTCGAGCAGCGGCTTGAGCCCCGCCATCGTCAGGCCGAGCGCCCCTTCGCCCGCGAGCGTCGCCGCGGTGCCGACGACCACGTCGCCGACGTGATGCACGAGCGTCGTGAGGCCGCCGGCCGTCGCCGCGGCGGCGGGCACGACCGCGGCGCCGGCGAGGCCCAGCCCCACCGTGATCGCCGGCCGCGCCACCGCGCCCACGTTCAAGCCCGCCACGATCCAGCGGACCATCTCGGGGCTCTCCTTGGCGAAGCGATCGAGTTCGCCGCGCACGAAGGCCCGGTAGTCTTCCGACACGATCGGCAGCGCGGCGTGGCGGCGTTCGAGGTCGGCGAACCACGCCGCCCGGTCGCCGCCGACGAGCACCTTGGAGAGAATTCCGCCCAACCGCTCGTTGCTTCGCGCGACATCCTCGAGGCGCTCCACGAAGTCGGCGAGGGCCTGCTTGAGCACGGCCAGTTCGCGAGCCGAGAAGTCTTCGCGCCGCTCGGAGTCGGAGCGGGCCAGCCCCACCGCACGGGCCGCCCACATCACGCCGCTGCCGGCGACGCGATACACCTTGCTCACGGTGAGGTCGAATCCACTGCGACGCGGCTCGAGCCAGGCCCAGATCTCGTTCCACACCACCTCCCGCGGCGCCATCGGGAGCTCCACCCGCACGCGGGCTTCGTCGGCAAGCAGCTTCCGCGCCCGCTGCCACTCGTGGGCCGTGGCCTCGAACCCATCGAGCCACGCTCCGGCCCCGGCCCGGGAATCGAGCACCACTTCGAGCGCGCCGCGCATCGCCTCGCGCTTGAGGCGATCGAAGTCGTGCCCGGCAAGCGCAGCGGCGAGGTCGGCTGACGCGGCGGGCTCCGTCTCGACTGCGCCGCCCGTGAGCTCGGGCACGGCGAAGAAGTCGATCCGGCCCGCCTCGGCCCGCGCGAAGTCGTGCGGGCAGGCGTAGACGGCCAAGGGCGCGATCCCCGTCTCAGCCGTGAACGTGGCCAGCCAGCCGCCCAGCCGCTCGCGCTGCCGGGGCCAGTCGATCATGTTGAACACCACGATCACGCCCTTGCGGGCCTGGGCGGCGGCGCGGAAGAAGTCGCGCACCGCGGCGTCGTTGTATTTCTGCTGCGTGAGCACCGCGATCAAGACGTCGCACGCGTTGCGCACAAGCTCCGCGCGGCGCCAGTTTTCCCGGAGTGTGCCGTCGATGTCGGGCGTGTCGAGGAGGATCAGCCGCGGCGGCTGCCGCCCCGACGGGTCTTCGCGCCACACGAGCCGGTGATCGTCGGCCGCGGCGAGCGCATCGGCATCGCTCGCCCACGGCGTGGGCGTGAATCCGGGAAAGAGTTCACGGAGGTCGATCGTGGCGGCAAGCCCGCGGGGCAGGCTGGCGACGGGGTGGAGCGTGCGGGCGGCCTCCGCGACCGAGCGGCTCATCGAGGAGCCGACGAGCGAATTGGCGATCAGGCTCTTGCCCGTGTTCGTGCCGCCGCACACCGCGGCCACGAGCACCGGCTCGCGGGCCACCTGGCCGGCGAGCTTGCCGAACAGCTGCCCGTGCCAGTCGGCTCCCTCGGGATCGGCCACGCCGAGCGGCGATGCGAGCGGCTCGAGCGCGGCGAGGGCCCGGCAGAGCGCGGCCACGTCGCCGGCCCAAGTCGAGTATGAGGTGGTGTGCACGGGCCGGTCGCTCGCTTTCGGGTGCCTCAGCGGTGGCATTCGTTGCCGCCCCGCCAGGGCTCCTCTACACTGCCCTCACGCGGAGTTATCTCGACACGCAAGTGTGTCTTCCCGGGTTTCCGCCCGCAAATCCGCCCTCTCGTCTCAGCGTATGGCGTTCACCGTGAAAGCCGTCATCCTCTTCATCCTCGTCCTCGCCCCGGGCATATCCACGGCTGCGGTCGGCGACGCCGCTGATCCTGGATCGGCCGCGATCGTGGCCCGGAGCTTCGTCGCGGGCGACCTGCCCACGCGCTCCTGTCACGCGAGCACGATCGCGGAGACGCAAGACGGCGGGTTCATCGTCGCCTGGTTCGGGGGCACGGCCGAAGGCGACAAGGACGTCGGCATCTGGACGTCGCGGCGCGAAAACGGGTCGTGGACGACACCGGTCGAGGTCGCCACCGGCGAACAGCCCGATGGCACGCGGTGGCCCTGCTGGAACCCTGTGCTGTTCCGGAAGCCGGACGGTTCTCTGCTTTTGTTCTACAAGGTCGGGCCGAGTCCGTCGGGTTGGTGGGGCCTCGTGCGAGCGAGCGTCGACGGCGGCCGCACGTGGAGCGAGGCCGTGCGGCTCTCTCGCGAGGGCACGGCCATCAAGGGGGGGCCTGTGGGCCCGATCAAGAACAAGCCCGTGCAACTGTCCGACGGTTCGGTTCTCGCACCGTCGAGCACGGAAGACAACGGCTGGCGGGCCCACTTCGAGCGCTCGACCGACGGCGGCACGACCTGGAACGTGATCGGCCCGGTCAACGACGGGCACGCGATCGGCGCCATCCAGCCGAGCATCCTCGACCTCGGCGAAGGGAGGCTTCTCGCCATGGGGCGTACGAAAAACAGCAAGCGCGTGTTCCGGATCGAAAGCGTCGACGGCGGCCGTACGTGGGGGGAGATGACGCTCGCCGAACTACCCAACCCGAATTCAGGCACCGACGCGGTCACGCTTGCGGATGGCCGCCATCTCCTGATCTACAACCACAGCGAAACCGCCCGCTCACCCCTGGCAATCGCCGTGAGCCGCGACGGCGAGGCGTGGACGCCGGCCGTGACGCTCGAGACCGAACCCGGCGAGTTCTCCTACCCCGCGATCATTCAGGCCGCCGACGGCACCGTGCACGTCACCTACACGTGGAAGCGCAGAAAAATCGCCCACGCCGTGATCGACCCGGCGCGGCTCGTGCCGGACGGCAGCGCCGCAGCCGCGGTGCGCTGACGGACTGGATTCGACAGCCAGGCGGTCGAGCGTCCCGCGCAGGCCGGCTTCCCACTCAGCGAGTGCGGCGGCAGCGGCGTTCATTGCCGCCCCTCGGGGGATCCCCTTACAATGATGAACGTCGAGCCGCCATGAAGACGCTCATACGTCGTCCCCGGCTTCGCCCCCGCAGATCCGAATCCTTTTCCTCGCGGCATGACCGAGCCATGATCGAACGCCGTCCCGTGTTTCCCGGTGTGATCGAGATCAACCACCAGGCGGGCTACCGCATCGGGTGCAACGTGTATCTCGTCTACGAGGGGCACGACTGGATCCTCGTCGACATCGGCTATGAGGAGAGCGTTGACGAAATCGTCGAACTCGTCCGGCAGATGGATTTTCCGTTGGCCCAGTGCCGCGGGCTCGTGGCGACCCACGCCGACGTCGACCACATCCAGGGGCTCGCGAAGGCCAAGGCGATCCTCAAGGCGCCGGTGCTCGCCCATCCGCTCGCCGTCGAGTCGCTCGAATCCGGCGACAAGGTGAAGACGTTCGCCGAGATCGCCGCCCAAAACGTGCACCTCGAGATGCCGCCGGTGAAGGTTGACCGCGAGATCCGCGACGGCGACACGATCGAAATCGGCGGCCGGCGGCTCGTGGTCTGGCACACGCCGGGCCACACCGACAGCCAGCTCGCCTTCCGCCTGGGCGACCTGCTGCTCTCCGGCGACAACATCTACCGCGACGGCTCGGTGGGCGCGATCGACGCGCACCACGGCAGCGACATCCCGTCGTTCATCCGCTCGCTCGAGCGGATCGCCGCCAGCGACGTCGAATGGCTCCTGCCGAGCCACGGGCCGATCTTCCGCAAGGACGACCGCCTGCTCGAGCGCACGCTTTCCCGCCTCCATGGCTACCTCAAACTCGCCGACTTCGGCACCTGCGCCCCCGACTGGCCGCTGATCGAGGAGTGGGATCGCGAGCTCGCCGAAGGCCGGCTGCCGGCCGCGGAAGCCGGGCGGCCGGCGGCCGCCGCGAAGGCTGCTGGAAAGACGTAGCGGTTTTTCCGTAAAGAACGGTCGTGCGGGCGGCCGATATCTCCCTCTGGTTCGATCTTTCAGGGGGACAATCCGATGCCACGGCACTTCGTTGCCGCCCTTGGCCTTGCCGCCGGGGCGCTCATGTTCGCTTCCAGTTCCGCCGAAGCCCAGTTTCCGGGCCAGCAGGCCTACGGCCGCCAGTGGGGCTACTCCGCCGCCACGCCCGACTGGAACCGCTTCTACCACTACCCCTACGTGTGGTATCCGCAAAACTTCTACGCCGACGCGTACTACCAGAGCGCCAACGACCTCTACTACCGCTATCCGCAGGAGATGCGGGTTCCGGTCTACAACCGCCGCTGGCAGAACGACTACCCGAAGTCGCGTCGCTACTACCAGGGCCACCACTTCCATCTCGACGTGTTTTAGCGACCCGCGCGTGAGCGACCGCCACGTAGGACAGGCTTCAGCCTGTCATGCCTTGGTCCACTAAGACGCGCCGGCTTCGGGGGAGCGGCAAAAGTCTCCTCACTCTGGCCGCTGCGGCCATCGTTCGGGAAGCGTTCGCCGACTCCCCCGAAGCCTCCTCAACTGACAATGGGGGAGGATCGGGGTTGTCCCCTACCGTTGAGACGGCGTATTTGACCAGCGAAGCCATGGATGGCGCAGCGCAGGCAAATCCGAGCGAGCCGTAGCCTGGAGGGCGAAGGCGAGCGTCCGGCGAGACGGTACGGGGCAATCCCGAGCCGGTGCGTGCTCAACGAATGCCACTTCAAGCAAGAAAAGTGGGGCAGTTACGAGCCCGCGCCGGCTATGAGTCGCCATAATCAGCCAGCAGCAGGAGCGCGCGGGGGAGGGTCGAGTCGATCACGCGCGAGAGGGCGATGATGAAGCCGGCCGTGCCGTCGCGCCAGCCGCCCTGGAGAACGTAGGCTTTTGCGAAAGTGGCCAGTCCCCGGAATGGAAGGATCCACGCACTCGTGCGGTGCCGCTTTCCCCGGATCAGATCCGCCTTGATTCGCGCGTAGCGGATCGACCGAGCGAGCACGTCGGCGCTGTCGGTGAAACTGCGGTGCAGGATCGAGCCCGGCAGGAGCCGCGGTGCCGCTCGGGATTCGACCCGTTCGTGTACGGGCAGCGGCGAGAAGTTGGCCGAACTCCGGTGAAACAGCCGCAGCACCTGCTCGCCGCCCCACGGGCCATGCCGCACCTCGCGCCGGCCGATGAACGTGCGGCGTCGGAAGGCGAAGCACCGCGCGGGGTCGGTGAGATCGAGGGCCGCGACGGCGGCGGCGGCCTCGGCGTCGAGCGACTCGTCGGCGTCGAGTGACAGAATCCAGTCGTGCTCGGCCAGTTCGACGGCTCGGCGCTTCTGTGGGCCGTAGCCGAGAAAGGGCTGTTGCTCCACGCGGGCGCCCGCCATGCGGGCGATCGCCGCCGTGTCGTCGGTCGAGCCGGAATCGAGCACGAGCCGCTCCGCGCAGAAGGCAACGCTCGCCAGCGTCTCGCCGATGTGGGCTTCGGCATCGCGGGCGATCACCACGGCGGAAATCGCGGGGCTGCCGGAGATCATGAAAGCGGGCTGTCGACTCTCGTGGGGCCGGCATCCACTCCCGCTGCGTCGGTCGCGAGAGCGAGCGGGAATTCCAGCGTAAAGGTGCTTCCCGCGCCGAGGCTGCTCTCGGCGCGGATGTCGCCGCGGTGCTCCCGGAGGATCTTGCGGCTCACCGTGAGGCCGAGGCCCGTACCCCGCGAGCCCTTCGTCGAGACGAACAGGTTGAAGATTTCGGCGAGCGTCTCCTGGCTCATCCCCTCGCCGTTGTCGGCCACGATCACGCGCACGAGCCCTGCTGGCCGGTCGAGCTCGATCCGGATTTCCACCCACGGGTCGGGCCGATCCTCGACGGCATCCAGCGCGTTGGTGACCACGTTGAGCACGGCCCGCGAGATGCCCTCGGGGTCGAACACGAGCCGGGGAAGGTCGGCCGGAGGCGACCAGCGGATCGTCGTCCCCGCGTCGCTCACCCGCTGCTGCACCGTCTCGACGATGTCGGTGATGAGGGCGGCGAGATCGGACGGAACCGGATCGGGCTCGCGCTCCTTGCTGAACGAGAGCATGTCCATCACGAGCGACGAGATCTTGCCCTGGTTGCGGCCCACGATCTCCCAGCCCTTGCGGAGCACGCCGAGGTCTTCGTTCTCCAGGCCCATGTCCACGAGGTAGCCGCCCCCCTTGATGCCCTGGAGGATGTTCTTGATGTGGTGGGAAAGCGTGGCGATCGTGTGCCCGACCGCCGCCAGCCGCTCCGACTGCACCATCGCGGAGTAGTAGGTCGTGTCCTCCACGGCGAGTGCGGCCTGATGGCCGATGGCGATCATCAGCTTGAGGTGCTCGTCGCTGAATCGACGCCCCGACTCCATCGACTCGCCGAGCGGCACCGTCGTGTCGACATACATCACGCCGACGGTGTCGTAGCGGCCCTGCATCGGCACGCAGATCGCCTCGCGGACGCCCGTGCGCACCACGCTGTTGCCCGAGGCGAAGCGGTCGTCGTCCTGGGCGTCGCTGGTGAGCACGCCCTCGCGCCTCTCGAGCACGTAGTCGAGGATCGTGCGGCTGATCGCCATCGACGTCGCATCGCCAGCGCGGCGGTCGCGGCGGGCCTTGGTGTGCAACTGCCGCGTCTCGGGGTCGAGCAGCATGATGCAGCCCCGATCGGCCTCGATCCACTCGAACACGAGCTGCAGGATCCGCCCGAGCAATTCGTCGATGTCGAGCGTGTGGCTGGCGGCGAGCGCCGTGCGGTACATCACCTGCACGTTGCTGCGGGCGCGCGCCAGGTAGCGATTCTGCGTGTCGTCGGGCATGAACGCCGCCGCCACGCCCTCCTTTTCGGGCATCGACCGCACGATCCGCGACCCGTCGCCACCGCTCGACGGGGCGATGATGTCCACGAGCCCGGCCACCCGCTCGTCGTCGTGGTCCTTGGAATACACCATCACGGTGCGGCCGACCTGGACCTGGTCGCCGCTGGAAAGCTCGGCCCGCTCCACCTTGCGGTTGTTGACGTAGGTGCCATTGGAGCTCTTCAGATCACCGACCACGAAATTCCCATCGACCCGGCGGATTTCGGCGTGCCGCCGCGACACTTCGTGGTCGTCGAGCTGGATAAAGTTGCCCGACTCGCGGCCGATGGTGATCGCGCCGGCGTGGGCGGCGAGATCGAAGCGGGTGCCGCGGTTGCGGCCTTGGATGACGTAGAGCGAGGACACGAACGCGAAGGCTCCGGACGCGGCGCGAAATCCGATGAATCGTCGAATCGGATTTTGGCACAGGCGACGACCCGCGTGAAGCGGATAGAATGGAATTGTCCGGTCCAGCCACGAGGTGAGCCCCATGCATGTGCGACAAACCCGGTGCCGGTGGAGCGGGGCGGCGGGCCTCGCGCTGGCCTGCGCCGTCGTCGGGGCGCTGCGGATGGCGGCTTCTGCCGATGCGCCCGCGGCAGCCGACCCCGGGGCCCTCGAGGCGCGGCTCCGCGAGGCCGTCACGTGGCTCGCGTCCCCGGAACGCGAGGGGCGCGGCCCGGGAACCGCGGGAATCGAGCAGGCTGCCGACTGGGTGGCACGGCGGCTCGAAGTAATCGGCCTCGACACGACGGTGGTCGGCGACACGCCGTTTCAGCGGTTCCCCGTCACGCTGGAGGCGAAGCTCGGCCCGTCTGCGGAGAACACGGCGGAGATCGTCGGGCCACCGGGGGCCGACGGCACGCGGCCGGTGCGGCCGCTCGAACTGGGCACCGACTTCACGCCGCTCGCCGCGGGTGGCTCGGGCGCGTTCGACCTGCCGCTGGTGTTCGCCGGCTACGGGATCACCGCGCCCCAGGAAGGCTACGACGACTACGCCTCGGTGGGGGCATCCGGCGCGAAGGGGGCGGCGGTGATCGTCCTCCGGCAGGAGCCGCAGAAGGACAATCCCCACAGTGTGTTCGACGGCAATCAGGCCTCGCAATTCGCGGCGCTCTCCCGCAAGGTGGCCAACGCCTCCGAGCACGAAGCGGGCGGGCTCGTGTTCATGAACGACGCCTCCGACACCGACGACGCGCTGATGGCGTTCGAGCGGGCCGGTGACGGCTCCGAGAAGCGGACGATGCCGGTGCTGCACGTGCGCCGCTCCGCGATCGCGCCGGTGATCGAGGCGGGGCTGGGCCGCGGCCTCCCGGCAGTCGAGCAGGCGATCGACGACCGCCTCGAGCCGCAGTCGGCCGCGCTCTCCGGCTGGCGAATCCGCGGCCGCGTCGCGATCGAGCGGAAGGAGGCGGAATCGCGAAACGTGCTCGCCATCCTGCCGGGCACGGGCGGTCAGGAGACGGTCGTGCTCGGAGCCCACTACGACCACCTCGGCTTCGGCGGGCCCAACTCCGCCGCCCCGGGCGAGACGGCCGTGCACCACGGCGCCGACGACAACGCCAGCGGCACGGCGATGCTCGTGGAGGTGGCGCGAATCCTCGCGGCCGAGGGGCCGTTTCCGCGCACCATCCTGTTCGCCGCCTTCTCCGGTGAGGAACGCGGGCTGCTCGGCAGCGCGCACTACACGGCCAACGCGGCCGTGCCGTTGCCCGACACGGCTGCGATGGTGAACCTCGACATGGTGGGCCGGCTCGAGGGCGACAAGGTGATCGTGCACGGCACGGGCACCGGCACCGGGCTCGACGCCCTCGTCGACCGGCTCGTGGCCGCGCACGAATTCGAGGTGGCGAAGGAGCCGGGCGGCTTCGGCCCCAGCGACCACTCGAGCTTCTACGCCCGCAAGATCCCGGTGCTCCACCTGTTCACCGGCTCGCACTCCGACTATCACCGCCCTACCGACACCGCCGACAAGATCAACTACGCGGGCATGGTGAGGCTCACGCGGCTCGTCGCCGACCTGGTGAAAGAGCTCGCCACCGCCCCCGAGCGTCCCGCCTACATCGAAGTGGCCTCGAAGATGTTCGCCCGCGGCGGCGACCGCCCCTACTTCGGCAGCATTCCCGACTTCGGCAAGCCGGGCAAAGGCTACGCGATCACCGGCGTCACGAAAGACTCCCCCGCAGCCCGCGGCGGCCTCCAGGGCGGCGACGTGATCGTGCGCCTGGGCGAGAGCGCCGTCACGGGCCTCGAAGACTTCGACAGCGCGCTGCGCAAGCACAAGGGCGGCGACACGATCCCGGTCGTCGTGCTGCGTTCAGGCGCCGAAGTGACGCTTCAGGTCACGCTGGCGCCGCCGAAGTAGGACGGGCTTCAGCCTGTCATTGCTTCAATGGTGCGCGCCGGCTCGGGGTCGCCCCTACCGTCTCGTCGGACGCTTAGGCAGGTGGTAATAACCCGCATTCGGAGCCGGCGGCACGATGCTCCATCGCCGAGGGGGATCGCTAGTCCATTCTCAACTGTGATGGTGCGCTTGGAGTAAGCCGCGTATCTCCCCATCGGCTCTTGCGCATCGCACCGACCGTCTCCGCCGGAAGT
>Ga0207935_1000347_pt1 | contig 11395 bp, 5 predicted proteins | sample LakMenEpi30Aug10_FD_150746 | JGI IMG/M metagenome (GOLD analysis project Ga0207935, IMG submission 150746) | Freshwater microbial communities from Lake Mendota, WI - 30AUG2010 deep hole epilimnion (SPAdes) | ecosystem: Environmental > Aquatic > Freshwater > Lake > Epilimnion/Euphotic zone ...
CGATCTTCGCTATCAAGCAAGCTTTCTGGAGAGCAAGAACCAGACACGACATCGCCTGAGGAAAACGATTCTGCAACTTCTGCGAGTGCGCTTTTAGAACGATTAAAGCGCGAGATGGTTGAGCAAGAAGAGCAGGAATTAGCAGCAAACCCACCTGCTAAATCAAGCAACTCTCTGCGTTCACCGAGAGACAAGTCGCTTCATGGCGGTTCAGAGAGTTCGGTTGGCTCCAGTGTTTCAAAGCCAACCCCACAACATTCATCACATAGTAGCACTTCGCACAGTAACTCGTCGCATACCCACTCCGGTAGCTCGGCCTCTGGCGGTGAACCTGGCACCGATGATGATTCGGTTGAGGCTTACATGCAGAAGCTCTTAGCGCGAATGCGAGGAGATTCCGCGGAGGAATCGAAAGAAGCTACTAACTCTACCGCTTCACCGAAAACCGTATCAGCGAAATCCGCACTCGGAAAATCGACCAACTCGACAAACAAAGTGGTGCGTACAACATATAGCCCAATGCGAAAGAGTCGACAGGATCCAGCGGCCGCCCTCATCGCTAGCCGCCCTCAAGTAGATGCTGCGGCAGAAGGAGCTCCAGCGGCCGAAGGTGTAGTATCAGACACGAATGCTAATGCAGAAGTTCCAGAGGGGGAAGCAAGTGATAACGCAATCACTCGTGCAGCTCCCGAAAAGTCAACCGACTTCAGAGCTTTGCGTGAACTGGCTAACGATTCCGCTCGAACGGCTATCAAAAGTAGCGAGAGCAAGATCCGGCCAGTGGGCAACATCATTAAGTTGTCCATATCAGCCTTAGCATCACTCTTTGGTATTCAGCTACTTTATGAGAACGGATTGCAGGTCAACTTGACTCTCGTAGCTGCTGCTACTGCGTTCATGCTTGCGGCAATTTGGTGCATGGATGTCATCCAGAGCACAAAAGCTGCGAAGAAGTCTGAAAAGAAAAATGGTTCAAACTCTCAAGTTCAAATGAAGATCTCAGGCAAACGGTAAGCCACTAGAGGCAACCGTGTCTGACTAATATGCTTCGTTTTTTGAAGTAACTGCGAGGTGTTCTGCTCTTGTGAGTGCGGTGTTCAGGTCGGGCCGTGACTCGCTATCTTGGAAAGTTGGCAGCGCGTGAGGTAACTGGGCCTGTAAGGTAGCTGGGCCTGAGTATCTACGACTGATTCGTTCAGGAAACAAATTCCCGGCTCTCATTTCTACGCAGCGATCAGCAACTCTTGCATGATTCAATGGAATAGTCTCCTGAGGGCACACTCGCTCCTTAGATGGCTGCCTAAATACGACCTCGTATTTGTTTTTACTGCATTTAGTTGCTAGCACCGACTAGAAGATCATTGCATCTACGATTTCTCGGAAATCGTTTCGCGAAAATAAATTATGCCTCGACATGATTGGCATATTGTACAGCCGGCCTCTACTGTGCTCTAATGGACAACTGTCTTTTTGTGCACATGTTTTCTTTAGCTTTTTCGGGCTGGTCTCATGGATGCCGAAACTCGCTCCTATTTAGAACTCGCGCTGGTTCAAGGCGTGGGTCCAATTTTGCTTTACAAGCTGATTCATCACTTCGGTTCTGCGACAGCCGTTTTACAGGCAACATCGGAGCAGCATCGTGAGGTCGAAGGAGTAGGCGAACGGTTAATTGCCATGATTCGTCAGCGCGACAGGCGTTTGGTCGATCAGATGTTGAGTGCGTGTGAAAAAAACCAAATCGGTTACCTTATTGCCACCGAACCACGCTATCCGGTGTTGCTGCGGTCGATCCCTGATCCTCCCAGCATCCTTTTTTACAAAGGTAGTTTTTCTGAAAAAGATCAGTTGTCGATTGCTATTGTCGGCACCCGACATGCAACTGCTTACGGGAAAGATCAGGCGGGTCGAATCGGTCGCTCGTTGAGCCGAGCTGGCTTTACTTTGGTAAGTGGTTTAGCCCGTGGTATCGATGCCGTAGTACATGAAGCCGCATTGCGAACTAACGGTCGTACGATCGCCGTGCTCGCCAACGGACTCGATACGGTTTATCCTCCCGAAAACAAGGCGTTAGCAGAGGAGATCTTGGAGCAAGGGGGCATGCTGTTGTCGGAGCAACCTCCCGCGTTTCCTCCAAAGCGTGGCATGTTTCCTCAGCGGAATCGAATCATCAGCGGAATTAGCCTGGGAGTGCTGGTGATCGAAGCCGCTCAAAGATCCGGAACGTTGATAACAGCTCGTCATGCGGCAGAGCAGGGAAGGGATGTTTTCGCTTTACCTGGACCTGTTAATTCCCGCGTTTCACAGGGCTGTCATCAATTGATCCGAGACGGTGCGACTCTCACATCGTCAGCTGAGGATATCATCGAAAGCTTGGGGCCGATGGTTCAAGATGCAAAGATCTCTCCGGAACAAACGGTACGTCGTCCTGCGGAATTGCAATTGAATCAACAAGAACAAGCGGTTTTAAATGCTATAGGCTTCGATTCTACCGACATTGACTGTATCATTGTTCGCAGTGAATTACCGGTTGCTCGTGTTCTAAGCACACTGAGTGTACTGGAATCGAAACGATTTGTTCGCAGGGCAGGGGGGCGATCCTTCGTTCGCAATTGAAACAGCAAGCACACTGCTGGAGACGACTGGGATCAATCATTGTTAGCACTCTGAATCTCATTGCCTAAATTTGAGTCTATACCAGATACGCAACGCGATTCAGGAGCAACCTAGCGGTCTTCGCATGAATGTCCAAGATATACTAGGCCCCGGTGGCTCCATCTCGCGAAGGCTTCCTCGCTACGAAACTCGTCAAGAGCAACTGCAGATGGCAGATATCGTTGCCGAAGCATTTGCGGAAAAACGTCACTTGATCGTAGAAGCAGGGACTGGCGTTGGTAAAAGCTTCGCTTATCTGGTTCCTGCCATTCTTTTTGCAACCGAAGGTGAAACGGTAGAGATTAACGACCAGGGAGAAAGAGAAACGCGTTCACGGCGAATCGTGATTAGCACTCATACCATCAGCCTTCAGGAGCAATTGATCTCCAAAGACTTACCTTTGCTCAATAGCGTAATCCCTCGTGAATTCTCTTCGGTACTGGTTAAAGGTCGAGGCAATTACATCAGTCTTCGCCGTCTGCACCAAGCGGTCGCTCGCGCTAGCTCCCTATTCGCAACGGAAGAAGAGCATAAGCAACTGCAAACGATTCTGAGATGGTCGCGTGAAACGGGTGATGGAAGTTTGAGCGAACTTGCTGCGCGTCCCAATGCTGCAGTCTGGGATGAAGTAGCCAGCGACAGCAGCAACTGTCTCGGGCGACGCTGTGACCAAAACGACAAATGTTTTTATTACCGGGCTCGGCGACGCGTGCAGCACGCGCAGATTTTGGTCGTCAATCATGCTCTATTTTTTAGCGATTTGGCTTTGCGTGCCTCCGGTGCAAGTTTACTACCGAACTATGATGCGGTCATCTTCGACGAATGCCACACACTGGAGTCCGTCGCCAGCGATCATCTCGGTCTACAGGTTAGCAGCGGACAGGTCGATTATGTGCTCCGCAAACTCTACAACCCAGCATCCCAAAAGGGACTATTGCAGGCGCTTGATCTCAAACAGGTCATTCAGTTGCACTCGCAATGCACCGATAAACTCGACGAGCTTTGCTTTGAAATCCAACATTGGCTGGAAGATCATCCAGGCAGTAATGGTCGTATCAATCAACCTGGAATTGTGAAAAACCATCTGAGCCCAATACTCCTGGAACTTGCCAAGCAACTAAAGCGATATGGTGCAGAGCATTCGAACGAATCCGTGCGACAAGATATGGTCTCAGCTCAAACAAAACTCGAATCACTGGCTCATTCCATCACTCAATGGCTCGACCAAAAACTGACCGATAACGTTTACTGGATTGAACAAACGATGACACGCAGAGGACTGCCGAGGACCATATTGCGCGCATCGCCGGTCGATGTCGGCCCACAACTGCGCGATATGCTTTTCAATGAAGTTCCGAGCGTGATCCTAACCAGCGCCACGATTTCCGCGGGTAAAGAGGATGGCTTCGATTTCTATCAATCTCGTGTTGGTCTTACAGGCCCCAAAACACTAAAGCTAGGAAGCCCTTTTAACTACAAGCAACAAGCTCAGTTGGTTCTGCTTGAGAATCTACCTGACCCTTCGCAAAACAAAAAAGAATTTGAGGCTGCGTTGCCCGCCTTGGTGCAACATTTTCTAGCCAAGTCAGATGGCCATGCTTTTGTGCTATTCACCAGCTACCAATTGCTCAAACAGGTCGCTGAAAAAGTTCTTCCCTGGATGATCCAACATGGATTGGCTCTTTATAGTCAAGCAGATGGAACTCCACGGTCCCGATTGGTTGAATTATTGAAAGAGAATCCGCGCGGCGCGATCTTTGGAACGGACAGCTTCTGGGCCGGAGTCGATGTCCCAGGCGACGCGCTCACCAATGTGATCATCACCAAACTCCCTTTCAGTGTACCCGATCAACCACTGCTTGAAGCTCGCTTGGAGGCGATCCGCCGAGCTGGAGGTAATCCCTTCCGCGATTACCAATTGCCCGAAGCGGTCATTAAATTACGGCAAGGTTTTGGTCGTTTAATCCGCACAAGTTCCGATTATGGTTCGGTTGTGGTACTAGACCCACGAATGACCTCCAAGCCCTATGGAAAAATATTTCTCGACTCTCTGCCTGATTGCCAAATCGAGAAGATATCCGGACCGAATCTACTGAAGCGGCTCACCAGCACTTAAACGACTACTAATCGTCAATCATCATCGGCTGAGTCACTCGCTGCGTCATCAGCTTCATCGTCAATTTCATAATTGACTGGAGAGATTGCTTTTCGCAAAGCTTTCTGCATCACTTCGATCGGAGCTTTGGAATCCGTAAAGAGTTTGTATTGGTAAGCGGCCTGCCGCAAAAACATCGATACTCCTGTAACCACGGTACAGCCGACTTCACGAGCCTCTTTCAGCAACAGAGTTTGCTCGGGATTGTACACCGTATCGAAAATAATTTGACGCTCATCGAGATACCGCTTTTCGTAGGGTGTTTCGTTGATATTGGGATGCATACCAATCGGTGTGCCGTTGACAATCAAACCTGGCTTGATGTCGTACCGGCGATCCCAAGGAAGGGCGCGACCGCCGACATCCTTGGCCAGAGCTTCGGAACGCTCGACGCTGCGACTGGCGATAGCCACGATTGCTCCCCTCTGCCGCAGGCCTTGCGCAATGGCTCGGGAGACACCACCGGCGCCGAGCACCAAAACAGCTCGACCTTGCAAAGTACTTCCTTCTCCCCACTTCTTCTGCATCGCCACTTCGATCGATTCCATCGCAGCACGATAATCGGTGTTATACCCCAGCGCTTCGCCGCGATCGAAGATCACCGTGTTGACCGCGCCGATCGAGGAAGCTGCAGATTCAACCTGATTAAGCAATTTGACGATCGTTTCCTTGTGAGGAATTGTCACGCTCAATCCGCCAAAGCTTTCATTCTGCTTGCACCATTGAATAAATATGGGTAGATCGTCAGGAGCAATCTGCAGTGCAAAATAGCGATAAGGAAGACCCTGAGACTGAAAAGCTGCGTTGTGAACCAAAGGACTGAGTGAATGCCCTACAGGATCAGCAATGACGGCGAATAAACGCGTCTTGGCGTTGATCTCTGCGATACGATAGAGATTCTGCATTTGGTCAAACGTCAATTGACCCGGTGCAACCTTTCGGCCGGTACTCGTGGTTGCGAAGGTAAAGGGAGACCCGTATCGACAGCCCAAAATTCTAGTCAAGACTCCTTTCTCACCCATACAAATTCCGATGGTGGGAATCTTTGCTTTTTCAACAAGCCTCAGCATGCGGATCGTATCGGCGAAGGAATTCGCCATCGTCGCAATTTTTACAACGTCAGCATCCAGCTTCGCCAAACGCTGAGCAATCTCCTCCAGATCAGCGGGAGTTTTTTCAAAGTCATGCAGACTGACTATTCGCTTCGTCTTGCCGTAGCGAGGAATCGAACCGGCAATATCTTCTTCCAAGTCGACGAAGTCCGCTCCGGATACGATAGCCGATCGCAGCAATACGAGACGTTCGGCTTCCGTGCGATCCCAACGTCCACCATCTGCTTTACGTCGACAAGTCACTACGACGGGTGTAGGACGTTTCTCCAGCAACCGCTTCAAATCGACAGCGCGACCGATATAGTCCAGTCGAAGTTCAACGAGCTTCGCCCCTAACTCAGCTAGGCGCGCATGCTCCGCAATTATCTGCTTGTGTCTGGTTCGACCGATACTAACGCAAATCATGAAACTACCGACTCAGAAAAGTTTACCAATGAAGAAATCGCTTCAGCAATTCAGGACCTGGCTCGGTGAGAAAGCTCTCGGGATGAAACTGCCACCCCTCTAGCTTTGCCGATTTGTGCCTCACACCCATGATAATTCGATTGCCTCTCAGATCGGTGGTCCATGAGGTTACTTCGAGGCAATCGGGGAGAGAGGGAGGATCAATCACTAAGCTGTGATAACGCGTTGCGACAAATGGATTAGGCAGACCAGCAAAAAAGCCACGATCGTCGTGATAAATACGATCCGTCTTTCCATGCATCAATTCAGGCGCTCGAACGATCTTTCCACCCAGCGCCTGTCCGATCGATTGATGCCCCAAACAGACACCCAAAATAGGAATTTCGCCGGTCAATTCCTTGACGACATCCACACTAATGCCAGCTTCAGATGGAGTGCAAGGACCAGGTGAGATGATAATGCGCTGCGGTTTCATCAAGCGGATATCTTGGACCAGCAATTGATTATTGCGAACGACCTGCACATCCAAAGTAGGATCTATTTCACCCAAACGTTGCACCAAGTTATAGGTGAACGAATCGTAATTATCGATCACCAATATCATAGGGCACCCGTTAAATGAGACATGCAAAGCTGAGTTTTATAACAAACGATATTTTTTTGAATAGTCATTCCGAAAGCGGCTTAAATAAGCCCAAATTAATTCATCTTATTTTACTGCGGACGGGCATCGGTCATTTCCTTGATGCGGATGTTGCGCCAGCGAACCTCTTTGGGCATCGCCTCATTGGTGGAATGAACCTGCAAAGCAATAAATCCCTTCAAGGTTTTATTGTCTAACAGATCGGCTGCCGGAACATCGTTAATCCAAGTTTTGATCTTGTCACCTTGAGCAATAATCTTGAATCGATTCCAGGCCCCTAATTTAAAAGCTCCTTGAGCTTCAGGGTTATCTTTCAATGTAACCAACCAGCCGCGACGCGATTCGTCGTAAATGCCGCCAGTCCAAGCGCGAGGCGATGGATCGATTTCAACTTGATATCCATGCACTCGACCATCCTTGTATTCCGACTTACTCTCGCTGCGGATTTGAATGCCGCTGTTGACTCTCTCACTATCGACTCGAAATTCTAGCTCTAACTCGAAATCAGAAAACTCTTTCGATGTACAGAGAAAACTATTAGGAGTCCCTAGTCGTGTTCTCCCTACAATCACTCCCTCCTCAACAACGTAGTCTGCTTTCCCGCCGCGCTGAACCCAACCTTCGAGCGTTTTTCCGTCGAAGAGATCAATAAATTCCGGCTGCGACGCCGGCGGTGTTTCTTGGGCCGGAGCTTCTTGGGCTGGAGCATCTTCTTGACCGAACACTCGCTCACAACTGCACATCGACAAGAAGAGAAATAGACCGACCAAACAGATCGTTGCACCACGAATCAGATTCGCCTGATTCTGTATCAAGTGGCAAAAGCGAACATACTGGATCGTGGTCGAAAGCATAACTTGAGGTTGATTCAATCGTGGCGAAAACGAAAAAGACAAGATTCGCGTAAAGCTTCCTCGCGACAAATGAAATGTAACGAAGACCGCCTCACCCACTCGAACGCAAATCAATGCATCGAAATCTCTGTTCTATAGTAAGCAGAAAAAGGGGGTTCGGTAGACCGCTACAGTTAAAAACGGTGCTTGCCCCACCCTCTCGGGTGCTAAAATCAGCCGAAAAGCCTATTTTCCAAAGTTTCCGAAAGCCTGAGTCAGCTGATTGACCTTTCAAAACCTGACCTTCTTCGGAGCCTTCCGTGCAGCCTATCCAGCAAGCTTTTCGCGAGTCATTGAGGCCCTAAACGCTGCTATGTAAAAACAAAACGGGTTCTTCCGAAATCCAGAAGAACCCGCTCAAGAGAATCCAATATGAAAATTCCGTCAAATCGTTTCTATGCGGCAGCCAGTGGGCGGCACAGACGCGCCGATTCAATCCAACTTTGAACTTCTGCCAAGTCAGGCTCGGCCGAACCTCTCAAGATTCGCTTCCCCTCTTCGCTTTGAGCGACTTTCTTCACCTCTTCCCAGAGTTTCACTGCAGTAGATTTACCTAATCTTTCTGGGGAATGAACGCCTACCGCAACCAATAGCTGTGCATCGTGTCCTCGCAATTCGGGAACACGGCAAACCAGTTGAGATTGCTGTTGCCAATGCTTGATCATTTCACCGCTAAATTTTCTGCTTCCCATCCTAGAAGCGAGCGACTCTGGATCCGCCTGCAGTAAATCTCGAACTGTGATAATGCCAACGCTATTTAAACGTTGAGCCATCTTCGGACCGATGCTTGGCGCGTCTACCACGGCGCGATCTTGGCTTAGATAGAACTTCAGCACCTTGGTCTTCTTGGTCGTCTTAACGGAATCGACATACTCGTCGCTCTCTGTGCCATCTGCGGTTTGATTTCCCCGCAGAGCACTGATCTTAGTCACACTTTGCTTGCGAGACTTTCCCTTATCGCCATCAGCTGTTCTAGGTACGAAAGTAGTTTGCTCTTCGCTTGCAGGTTTGGAACTCTTTCGCGATTTTCCGATGGAGTGCACTTCCGCCACTCGTGGAAGAATGTCTTGGTCTTCTGTTCTGCGAACGACCTTGCGTTTAGGTGTTGGATTGGTATCCACGATCCAACTAGTCACTCGTGCCACTTCGTAACCGCTTCCACTTCGCAATACTTGACGACCACGATCCGTTCTCAGGAAACGCTTGACTCGGCGAGCAAGTTGGCGCGGACTGAGTCGAGCTAGTTGCTTAGGATATCGAATTCCACAACCAACCATGATTCGCGAATCGAAAGGACGTAGCTGCGGCACTTCACAGACCAACAAGCATTCAGCTCGCCACCGAGCTAAGCGACTCGCTGTGACAAATCGGTGATCGATCCTATGGCCGGCTTCATCGCCTTGATTCATTTCGATGGAATCGTTGAGCCGAGAGATGACCTGATCTGATTCAGCTTCGATTAACTGTCCTACGTTTTGAATCCCTACGCCTCGCAACCTCTTCGCCATATCGTTATCGATAGAAGGAGCATCTTCGACCGGACTGGAGCGATCTAAATAGAAAGGCCCTCGTTTTCCGTGGTAAAAAGTACGAATTCGTTTCGGCTTTTCGACTTCAACCACTTGGGACTCAACGACCTTCACAACGGGTACTTCCGGTTCCGAGAAACTGTAGATCTCGTTCGCGTAAGCATCGAGTCGCCGATTAACTTCGGCTGGATCAATCTTTCGACTCTCCACAGCCGGCACCAACTCGGGACTGTTGGCTCGCACAACGGCATGCCTTAGATACGACACCAAGCCATGATGAACCCGCGCCAAGGCTGCAACTCTCTCATCGCCCACCCACATAATGACCTGGACACCACGACGAGCGACCTCAGCCAGACAAACCATTACCTGTTTAGCTGTCGCAACGGAATATTCCGCCCAGTTATCATCGATCAGTAAAGGAATGGATTCCTTGTCTCCTTTGAGCGCATCGGCAATTGCCAAGCGAATAGCGAGGGTTGCCAAGCGGTATTCTTCGACCGATCGCGTTCCAATTTCTCGTTGATTGGCGACATCTCGGAAAGTGAATTCTGTGTTGAACACACGTCCCATCGGTCCATAGACTTCTCGATCTCTCGCCCAACCTGGCAAAGGTCGGCCTGCGATCGCTTGACTTGGAATCGCCGTCAATTGTTCGTGCCACCAATCCGCAGCGCGATGCAAAGACTCAAAACTATTTTCTAAATAGCGTTTGTCGACGGATCGATACTCGGCCAAACGACAATCTAAATCTCGCAACTCGGCTCGCAGGCTATCAACGCGCTCCCACGCATGCAGTCGCGACTCAACCTGCTCAAGTTGTCCCTTCAAGACATGAATGCGATCCTGATCTATCGCACGACGTTCAGGCGTTTGAGCCAGCTTTTCTTCTAGTCGACGAATTTCCAGTAGCGTTGCCGCATGAGCGCTCTGCGCCGCTCGCAATCGCGACTCAACATCCCGCAACTCAACTCTCAAAACGCTGTCGCTTTCTTCAGCTAGAGCAAGTCGATAAGTGGAAGAAGACAGCACCGAATCACTGCGATCTGCTGATCCTAGATCATGCTTTCCAAATATCTCTCTGTATCCACTGCTTACGACCTCTTTAGTCGCTTGTGGATCCAAATCGCTCCGTTTCTTAGCAGCAAGCTCCATCATCAAATAAGCGCGGTCCTGCAGCAGATTCTCGATCGCAATATGCAATTCCTTCTCGCAGCGCAGCAATTGCTCGACCTGCAAAGTTAGATACTTCGAGGCAGAATCCGATTCACGACGGGAAATCTGCCGGCAAACTTCGTAAAGATTTTGCTGCATCGCTTTGAGTGTAATTGGCAGGGATGCATCGATTTGACTCTTACCACGATTGCCGATGTTGTAATTATCGAGCAAATCCTCAAGCTGTCGTCTTGTTTGCAGGATTTGGTTTTCAAGAGATCGCAAGGAATCACGAGAATCAACGACCATTTCAGGTGTCTTGACGGCATTCTGTCTCTCAGCTTGTAAATGCTGCAGTGACTGCTCAAGTGTTTGCCTTTGGACGCTTATCTCGTTAGCTGTGCGTTGCCACCTTTGCAACTGCTGATCGATTTCCTCCAGACGATCGCGATAGATGACATTGACCGCACTGGATGGTGATGCGTTGTAACTCGAACGCTGAGTATTGCGAGAAACCTCCAGAAGCTGGGCCAGCAATTTCTGCTGATCTTGTCGCAAGAGTGCAACATGTGATCCCAACTGCTCGGCTTTGCGGAGTGCTCCAGCAAGCTCTGATTGCAAATGCTCTCTTTGAACTTGTGAGGCATATCCATCATGACTTGAGCTTTCATTCATCGAAGCTCGCGATGAAATTTCGATTTCGTTTCGCAATCGCTTCTGCTCGTTGCGCAGCTCTTCACGTGTCGCATGTGTACGATCCGTTACTGGGGATTTATCGAAGTATTCAATTTCACTTGCGATCGAAATACGTCGACGATTGAGTTCATCCCAGTCGGCCGTGCGGAAATGAT
>Ga0207935_1000355_pt1 | contig 11278 bp, 18 predicted proteins | sample LakMenEpi30Aug10_FD_150746 | JGI IMG/M metagenome (GOLD analysis project Ga0207935, IMG submission 150746) | Freshwater microbial communities from Lake Mendota, WI - 30AUG2010 deep hole epilimnion (SPAdes) | ecosystem: Environmental > Aquatic > Freshwater > Lake > Epilimnion/Euphotic zone ...
CTCCATAATGTTCTATAAATTGTCAAGGCGAGATGCAATGGAACACTTGATCGCTTCTTCATAAAAAGGTGTGGCTGCTGGGGTTTTATCTCTCTTAGTTTTGTACATAAGAACACGCAACAGCATAGAATAGTCTTTTTCTTCTAATTCTTCTACGACTTTTGGTACAGTAGTTTGTATGTAACTATAGTCCCCGTAAAGCATTGAGGTACTAACAGACTCATCAATTGCTGTTACGACTTTTGCAAGCTTGCTAGGTTGACGCATCAACATCTCAATAATATCAAACATCTTTATCACTTCGATACAACACAGAGTTAATCCAATTAAAAGAAAATATGGTAGTACCCTTCTACAATCCTTCTAGGATTCGTCTTTCTAACAGAAAGATCGCATCTTCTTGTGTATCAACGGTTTCAACAGAATCACACCACATCAACATATTTTCTTGGTAGCCTACGTTGATAACTGGAATATTGGCACCTATAGCAATACCAACTTCAACAAATTTACCACCAGGGATATAGCGATCTGTAGCAAAATGGATTAAAAGATCAGATCTCAGAACATCGTCCCTATCCATATTAGCTATACGACGACGATCTTCTACACTATACGTCAGTGTACGACGAAAAGGTTCATCTAACCATTTCGCTGTAATTTCATATCCTTTTTCGACTAACAGATCGCGTAAAGCTTTGCATTCGTCTATATTACAACCGGCAATGTAACACTTGATAGCCATTGGTACTATTCCTCTAAGTATTAGTGATGAATTATGGACATCGTATATGTACTGACCACAGGGGACGATCGCTACAAGATAGGAAAAACTACAGAGAACGGTTTCAAAAAAAGATTACAAAATCTACAAACAGGAAACGACAAGGATCTAGTGTTATTTGCCTTTAATTATGCGATCGATGGTTTATATTTAGAGAAACGGTTGAAATACAAATATCGACAAAACAAAATTAAAGGCGAATGGTTCGTTTTGAAAGATCGCACATTAACTAATTTCATGGACACTTTGAAACGGTTAGATTTTACGATCATATAAGATAACATTTCAATTAAAATGTGCCATCCGTTCTAGATCCAATCTGTTAAACACTTGCACAGCGAAAGTTTTAAGAGATTCTTCTGTATATCCTTGTTCAATAGCAGCGTTAACACAGATATCCCATGTTGGCGAAAACGTATCAAACATTATTTCTTTAGCCTGTGCGATCGTTTCAGGAGGAACGTCATCGTGCTCTTTGAAGCGATCTGTAATTAGAACATCAATGATTTCTGTCAATAGTCGTTCATATTTCATTGTTGGTTTATCCCTTTATGACGATTTTTTCTACTAATTCGATCTCAATCCATCCTTCATCTAGGAATATGGGTTTCCATATTTCGTGCGGCTCTCCGAAACCACGATCGCAATAATCCCAGAACCAATCAAATGCCAATCGAGCAATGTCTCGGAAATATTCTATATCTGTTCTAGTATCGTATCGGGTTAAAGCGATGACGCGATCGTTTACAAATTCAAAGGAACATGTACCCGATTTAGAAAATCCGTGAATAATGATATGTCCATCTTCATTCACTTCAAAAGGGATACGATTAGCGATCAACGCTTCTTGCAAACTGGCGCGATCAGTTATTGGGTGGTTTACCATGTTTTGATGACTCCTTTGGTTAAATGTTAAGGATTGAACAACTAAAAAACGTTAGCTAGACAAGAGTTTCATATTGATCTTGGGGACTAGCATCGAGGAAAATATCGGATGCCGTAAGTCGTAGACCGGCGTAGGGTTGATCATCGTACTCGCTGATATAAGGCGAAGGTTCGATAGAACCAGTGACGATGATCAGTGATCCCTCTTCGATATGAGGTAACTTGTGTGATGCAAGAGAAGCGTTCCAGACTATGACTCTCACGACAAAGGAACATTCTTTGTGTCTGTTGTCCACATCGATAACAATTTCGACGTGATCGCTAGTTCTAGTATCAATAGAGATAACACTACCAGCCAATGTACAAACATTGAGTCCAAGACAAGACATAAAAGATACTCCTTTGGTTAAATGTTAAGGAAAAGATCTGACAGTTCTTCTAATTCTTCAAAAACCTTTTCTCTATTGCCATCACATTCATCCCAGGCTAAAGAAAACAATTCTTCTCGTTTTGGATGATCTGCGATCTTTGGTAGCTCTCTGAAAACATCAAACTTGAATTTTATGTGTACTTGTGGGCTTTATTCTTGGCTTTATGATAAGCGGTTTTATTCTCAGCGATCGCAGCTTCGATATCGTACAGATGATTTTTAAGTGCGATCTTTCTCTCACGAAGATACGACAATTCTCTTACCAATGGCATTGTGTATTCGTCTAAAAGCGTATCGGTTAAAGTCTTGTACTGTTCAAAATCCATGGTGAATTCTCCTTTTTTAGATATTGCGTTATTAAAGAATTAGACGTTTTCTTTAACTAGGGAAATATACTTCTCTTCGACATAGAAGAGTTCATCGATTAATGGTTTATCACAAAGATCGCGTGTTAGGACCACGTCATAATATACGCCCACACTATAATTATCTGGTTCTCGTTGTTGCAAACACACCTCCACAATTGACCCATATCCTTGTACAGGTGGTGAATATACTTTAACTAGATCACCTTCCTTGAACTTGGAATTATTTAGGATGGCTTCGTGTGTTCTGATCCCAGTCTGCGATAGACAGGAAAGGAATTCTAGTAAGAGTTCGGTATGATCGCTAACAAGTCTCTGTTCCTCGTTAATAAGTTTCTGTTGATCCGCGTCTTGGGTAAGGCGTATATAATCCAGTGGGAACTTAAACAAGAGTTTTTGTAACTCGTTTAATTGCTCTGCTAGTGGACTCATGGTGGTCTCCTTTTGGTTGTATGTGGTCATTATATGTCGTCGATGGATAGTTGTCGAGGATCGTTAAGAACGAAACTCTCTATACACATTGAGCACCAGCCCATCCACAAGGCCGTAATCGGTACATTGATCGCATTCTACCATAAACAGTACGGGATCTTCGCTGAGGCACGTTACAAGACCGTATGTCTGGGCTAGGAGGGTTTCTCCATCTACTAACTCATTCTCTTCTGCTCCAATGACATCATTAGATGAGAGAATAGGAGCACCTACAGGGAAGAAACATTCATAGTCATCTTCTGTTTCTACAAAGTCAAATACATCTTCTAGTATTTCAGTTAGATGATCAAAATCTTCAGGAACATCGTATAGCTCATGTTGAGCCACACATGGTAGTCGAAGTACTTTAGATATATCCATCTTAGGTTGTTTGCATAGACGATCTCATCATAGCACGAAAATGGTGAGGTGTATAGAGAAGGAACGATCGCGATCGTCTTGATCAGATATAAGTATATGTACTCAGATCGTCTAATTTGAGTGAATTTCATTTTGACCAATCGATCAGGTCAATTTGGTCCAATCGATTAGTCAAAATGGAAAAGGATAGATGATCGTGATCAATCATACAAGGTTCGGTTAATTTCACCCCCAATCATCCAAGATGCCTGAAGCGCACCTGATCTCTAGTTTTGAATGAACATACAAGTGCGATCGCGTTATTAAGATCGAAAATGGACAAAAAAACGCAGTTACTATATATACTATAGCGATCGCGTTTTTTTGTCCAAATCGAGAGTAAAAGGCGAGGGCTCTCTCTGGCATCTTGGATGATTGGGGGTGTCTTTTGATATATCTAACTTTTTGGACAATCGATCAGACCAATTTGACCCAATCGATTGGTCAAAATGAGGAAGAGATGGACTATCGCGATCGTTCCCATATATTACTAGCTCTTTACTTTGCCTATGATCCTTCTGACACTCTCTGATCTGAATAACAAGGTTTTTTATGGTAAACACTGACTTTTGTCCGAATGCGATTTTTTCTTAACGAGAAAATGCGGGTTTCAGCGATTTGAACACCAATTTTTTATCGTTTTTCACTTTTTTCTATTAGATCGCTATGATCCATATATATCAATGGTTTCAACGTCCCCCATTATAAGTAGCCCTTGCCTCTCTCTTGCTTTCTCTGATCGCTATAACTATTGATATATATGGATTTGAGCCTTATCCTTTTCAGATCTGAAGAAAATCGTGGGCACCTATTATTATTATATTTAGACCTCCACGGTTCTCTTCAAATCTGAAAAAGAATGTTCAAAAGTATTGATATATAACGATCATAGCGATTAGTAATGCTCTGAATGTACACAAAAAGCTTAGATATAAACACAGATCGATGGCAGAGCAAGAGAGAGGGCTACTCAAATGGGGGACGTAATAATATATAGTATAAAAACAATGATCGCGATCGATAAGAGAGCGTACCTCATAAATACTTTCTTTTTTCTTTTGTTGACTTTTATTAAACTCTAAAGTATTATTAAAACCTAGAGTATTATGATCAATGTAAATATACTTAGAACTCCAGATGTCAACACGCGGAAAATACAGATCTCACAAACGGGCACATAGAACAGATCCGATCGCGATCAATATGGGCATTTCGATTAGTGTAGAGAATAGAGCGCTTCTTGAGGAACTTTCCAAAAAGATCGGGTATTCGATGTCGAACACGATCGCGATCGCTCTTCAAGAAATGGATCAACGTTTACGATTAGAGGATGTTGGTGATGAAGTTTAAGGTTTGTTTGGATACGAAGTCATTCTCGACGAAACCAGCAACGAATGATATTAAGGGTATTAGTTATCGTCTACCTAAGAATGAGATTGAACTAACACTGGATGAACTTGCGGAAGCTGCGATTCAAGGTTATTCGTTCACTACTGCTACTTTTGGTGGTAAGACAAAAAATAAATCAAACTGGATTGGTCCTCAGTATTTATTTGGTAAGGACTTTGATCGCAATACTGAACCTGAATATATCTACAACAAGGCTCAGGAATTGGGTTTAGGATTTGGATTTGCCTATACTACATTCTCTGATACTCCTGAATATCGCAAGTTGCGTTTCGTATTTTACGTTGATAATCCTATTATCATTACTTCTACTCAAGCTGAGGGTATCTTGACTGCACTGGATACTTTCTTTGGTGATAGTGACATTTCGTGTAAAAATTGCGATCGTGTTTGGTATGGAGGAAAAGAGAGAATCTTTGGAGATAGACCTCAACGACCCATTACAATTGAATCTCTGATCCAACTACTCGAATTAGCAGCGGTTGTTAAATCCGATAAAGTCAATAAAGCTCGGGATCTAAAGGTCGTTCAAGATAAAAACGAAACGCTTCGTGAGTTATTAGATCAGAATCAGATTGATACAAAATTTATTGGCTACAAACTTCCCGACATAATAGAAGATGTGGACATCGAAGCGACATTAGTGCCGCAACTCAAGATATTACAATCCATTAAAGAATGTGGCTTCATCGAACCTGTAAGTTGTTATGAGAGAGGTGAACGTCTACACCGCCCTCAAATATGGGGATTAGCCATGAATCTTCGCTATATCAAAGGTGGATTAAACTGGCTAGAGAAATATATGGACAGAGATGGTCGATACGAAGATTATCACTATGACATTCTCAGTGTTAGTGGTTATCATCCAACACGGTTACAAACGTTCAGCCCTTTTGAATCCGATCATTTGGCCTATAACCTGTTATACTTAACTGGCAGGAAGGAATATGCTATTACTGAAGATACGCAATTCTTAAGGAGCCAATCGGTGTTTACAGTAGAAGCCGCCCGCCATCATTTGCAAAATTATTGGAATCAGTTTATTAACGCTGACGATAACAAAGTCTATGTTTTTAAGACGATTACCGGATTAGGCAAAACTCAATTGATTGCGGATCTCATCAAAGATGGCAAAACTACTGGATATACGATCGCGTTTTCTACCCATGATCTTAAAGATGAATTTTGCGAAAGAGCTAACGTACTGAACGCTGAAGAATTTGCCAAAGCTAAACGAGATCGTACTTTGCAATCTAACGTTACTTACGTTAATCCTAAGCTGCCTGACAGCCTCCCTAGCGAGATTAGAACTAAGTTGAGCTATCTATACTCTACAGGTGCAGAAAAGGCCGCTGAGAGGCTTCTGAAGGGCTATATTAAACTTCTTAAAACTACAGGTCAAGATACTGAAGAACTTGACGATTATCGTGTAGCCAAACAAGCGATCCACGGTTGTACTTTTGGAAACATTGTCACTACTCACGCTAATGCTTTTAGTAAAGATCGCAAAGGCAAGCATCTCTATGGTCACAATAATACGATTATTTTCGACGAAGATCCTTTGACTGAGATTGTCAACACCTTTACTGTAACTCTTAGAGATTTTAAGACGTTACGTGGTCATACAAAGAATGCAGAACTTCGTCGTATCTGCGATTACTACATCAACCATATTGAAAACGATCCTGCTGTTCTTCGACAGAAAGAGGAATTTACTACAGTGGGTATGGGTGAGGAGATTGTTTCTATAATCACTCAAACTCAACACGACAAGTTGTTCAATAGTAATATCGGTCAGTTCTTCACTAGTGATGTAGCTTTCTACAGTTCTCATTCTTCTAGGTGGGATGATCCTCAGAATAAGGACCACATTGTTTTTGTAGTCAAGAGAACCTTACCAACAAATCGTAAGATTGGAATTTTTTCAGCAACGGCTGATGAGAAAATATATCGCTTACTCTTAGGCGATCGTTTGGTATTTATCGATCTTACTTCTGTACTCTGTCAAGGTCAATTAGTTCAGCACACTAAACATTCCTGTTCTAGAGCTTCCCTTAATAACGAAAACGTATTGGGAAAGGTTGTGGAGGAGGTGAATCAGTTAGGTCATCCTGTTATTACTTTTAAGTCTTTCCAAAAGCATTTTGATGGCGCTATTGAGGATGTTTATTTAGGTAATAGTTCTGGTACCGATAAGTTAAATGGTCAATCTGTAACCATTGTAGGCACCCCTCACGTTCCTTATACCACCTATATATTATTTGCAAAGGCGCTAGGGTTGGATGTAACCTCATTCTTTCTACATAAACCCGTTAATCGTAGAATTGAACGCAATGGATTTGTATTCCCTTTGATGACTTTTGAACGTGATGATCTAGTTGATGTTCAGTGTTATTTTATTGAACGTGAACTGTATCAAGCTGTTGGTCGTCCACGTTTAATTAACAACGATGTCGAAGCTCACCTTTTTAGTAATTATCCTTTACGCCTTTATTCCAGTAAGGACGATCGCGTGATGATGGATAGTCGCATTGTCTGCGTTCAAGACAATAATGAATCAACCGGACTATGATATACTCTATCCATCGCACATTAAAGGACGTTTATGATCTCTAAACCTGTCATTCTAACACCTGAACAAAAAGCAGATCGCTCTAAAAAGCCATCTTATAAAAAAGGTAACAAAATTGACTTCAAATGTGTTGCATGGCTCAATGGTAGACTAGTACGATCTTTGCCTAACGATAAGGGCGATCGCACGTTGATGTTTAGATGCACTGATGGATCAGTATTTAGAGTTTTGGATCTGGCGCGATCTGATTCCACTTTTATTACTAGAGTTCTAGCGGATATAGAAAAGTATTTCAAAGAGGATCATCTCTGGTCAGTTTATCCTCAAGCATTGAACAAATTTCAGGGTATCGTACCGTTTGCTTGTGGTGATGGTCGCGATCGTCCTGTTGACTGGCTAGAATTTGAAGCTAGTGTCGGTAAGAGCACAAGTGATACATCTTTAGCTTTGTATGTAGGACGTAGAGGACACAGCAACAAAGATTTTAATTTTTATAATGTTGTCATACCAGAAGATTTCAAGTTACCAAAAGGATTAAAATTCGGTCGTCATGTAGTCGGCAAAGCTAAGAGAGATGGTAATATATTTGTATTGAGTGAGTTAAAAATCATCTATGACACTAAAAACTCTGTTCGACCTGACAAATCCAGCTCCTCTAAGGGAGAACTATCCGAACGACGAGATGTGGGCACAAGCTCATCGCAATTGGATGTGCCAACGTAATGGTTGGACCTATGGTCAATTCGCACGATATTGTAACAAAGTGCGATCGTCTGAAGAAAGTTAGTCTATAATAGTTTTAGGTTTAGGACATGGTTTCCGGATCGCAATTGGGTGACTCAATTGCGATCTTTTTTTTTGTAATGAGATCAGGTGAGACAACTATTATCAGCGATCTTTTTGCCGCAAGATATAGCTAGTCTGCGAGTATCGTAAACACCAACGATATACGACCGTTCCCAATCGCTTTCGTCTATTGTTACAAAGGCTAGTTCATTCGAGGCTTTATAACGGACACGGACGATTCTAATTTGGGTTAGATTATGATGTCCTCCTCTGAAGAATGTACCGGCGTTGTAAATAATAAACCCTTTTGTGTCGAGTTCTTTAACAATAGATGGGTTCATGGTAATTTAGTATGGTTAATGTATCAGTCCTCTGCCCTGGACTTGAACCAGGATGATGAACACCTTAGAAGGGTGGTGGCTTGTCCAATTAGCCCAGCAGAGGAAAAATATGGGAGTATAGGGAATCGAACCCTAACACGGCACTAATCAGGTGCGCTTCGGCTTATAAGACCGACGATGCTCCATACATCATACTCCCTTGCGTTATCTTGATTATACACCACTTATCAAATTAATTCATATTTCCTAGCCCATTTGCGTACAGATCCGCTAGATACATTGTATTTTCTAGCTATAGCTTCCCATACTTTTGGACGGACGATCGCACTTACAAGCTATACCAGGTTTTCCTGAGTAAACTGCGCGAAATACTCATTGTTACTAGCCGACCCTTTTTACTGAATTTACCGTTACGACCAGGGGCTCGTAATTCATAGTAGAAGTCATATTTTCCGTATCTATAGGGGTCTGCAATCCTAATGTTTGATACATACCCTTCGATATCATCAGTTGGAGTTTCACTGGATTTAGCTACAACATAGTCTCCTACTTTGAATGGGGACTTCTCTGAGAGTAGTTCCATCAACATTGCTTCGGTGTTTTTTACAGTTGATAGAACATCTAACATAGAGTCCAATGATAGACTTTCACTAGATCCTAGATGATTCCCAGTTACTTTTAGAAGTTCGTTCGAAATTTTACCTAAAGCTACACTTAGATCATCGTGATTGTTCATTGTATGTTCTTCTTTGTTAACTATTTGACGGCAATGAGACATGGAAGAATCGAACTTCCATCAAGAGGTTAAAAGCCCCGTGCTTTACCGTTAAGCTAATGTCTCACTTTTTTCTATAATACACGAGGTCTTCTATGACCGTCAATAGAAACACCAACTGGATATTCTATTTATTTCTATCTTATATTAAACGCTTTTAGAACTATTACTATTTTTTTCATTAGAATTCATAAGGTGTAGTGTTGTAATTAGTAATAATAGCTTCAATCATGGGATTGCGGTTGTTATTACTTGCTCCAACATGGTAAAAATGTTCTTTAGTTAAAATATTAAACTTACCCCATAAAGATTTAACATATTCATTTTCTCTGAAGTCATTATGATGCCATGTAGATAATATAAATTTACTTTTTGTGTTTGATAGAGCTTTGAAGAGACACGTTTCGTGCTCACTATCCCAACTGTTGTAATAATCAACGTGTCTATCAATGTATGGTGGATCACAGTAAATAATATCTTCTGCCCCACTTTCGGAGATAGTTTTCTCGAAATCCTGACATTTAAAAATAAAATCTTTAGTCTTTAACAAAAGGCAGACATGAGAAATCTGATTAGTAATTTTCGTAATGTAAGCCTGAGCAAATCGCTGCGGTTTTCGACAGAAAGGTATATTGAATTCTCTTTTGCGGTTAAACCGAATCATTCCATTGAAGCCAGCCCTATTCAAAAACAAGAAATCGAGTGGTTGATGCTCCTTGTTGAACCTCTCACGCACCTTGTAGTAGTGAGATTCGCCTTTATCTAAAAGCTTCGCACCTTCCTCTTCTAAGTAGCTTCTGACTTTTTCTGGCGTAATATTTCCGTCAGAAATACCTTTATAAAAGGCGATTAAATGAGGGTTTGTATCGCATAAGAGTGCATGTTTTGGTGCTAGGTTAAAGGCGACAACACCCGTACCCATAAATGGCTCAACCCATCTTCCGTCAAATTCATGTGGGACTATGCTACTAATCCAAGGAACAAGCTTAGTTTTTATTCCTTGAGATTTTATGGGTGGAATATTTACTTTCATTTCTTGTTTTATCTTTTTTTGTAATATATGATGTCTTCTATGACCGTCAATAGAAACACCAACTGAATAATCGGCCACAGTAGACGCAGCCCTCTATAGTCAGATCGCATCTCTACATTCAGAAAGTGATGATTTTCCTTCTCTTCTTCAATGGTGAAAATTAACATACAGTTATTAACGTTAACTTTCGTAACGTTGCGATCTTGTTCTATAGTCACTTCTTGTGTGTGACCAAAACGTTCTAAATTAAATCGTACTAATTCAGAAGATTTTGAAAAAACTTCTTTTACTTTTACACCGCACAAAGTAAACCAATGCGCTTTGTCTAGATGCCATATATCTAGGAGATGGTTTCTTTGAAGACTAATAGGTATATCAAACCTATATTTATTTTTAGCGATCAGATACATTTGAATTAATCCCGAGATTTCGATTTTCAAAAAGCTCCCTTTCATTAATAACTTTACAGGTGTTCAAACACCCTTCTCTTTTAGCATACTGACAAATACGTGTGTGTTGTACATCTGGTGCAAACTCTACATCATAGATCCGCTCGAACGTTTCGCCGTTCTTAACGGGTCTACTAACATAAAATATACCTTCTAAAACCCGAGTTTCACACACAGGACAGATTTGAATTTTCATAGTTGACGATTAATGTTTTGTTGATAATCCTCTACACCCAGCCTTTTTTTCAGTATAGCCTTATACATTGCTTCTCTGATCATCATGGTTCTGTGAACCTTCTTTAATAAATCCCTGGCCTGATCGGCACTCATCATATCGACTTTTTTATCGAATACGACCAATTCAAGTTCTTGTTCTAAAGTAAGTTCTTCCATTGGTTCCTAAGCTAATTGGTTGTCGATATCATATCATAGGTGTTATAGTATTGCACAGGTCATGCCGCCATAGCTCAATCGGTGGAGCAACAGTTTTGTAAACTGAAGGTTCCGAGTTCGAGTCTCGGTGGCGGCTTCTACAGGAGGACAACCATGATACAACCTAA
>Ga0207935_1000357_pt1 | contig 11218 bp, 12 predicted proteins | sample LakMenEpi30Aug10_FD_150746 | JGI IMG/M metagenome (GOLD analysis project Ga0207935, IMG submission 150746) | Freshwater microbial communities from Lake Mendota, WI - 30AUG2010 deep hole epilimnion (SPAdes) | ecosystem: Environmental > Aquatic > Freshwater > Lake > Epilimnion/Euphotic zone ...
GGAGTGGGTCGTCACTCGCGTTCAACGCAGCAGGTTGCTCGACCGTGTTGTGGTCGCGACCACCGAAGAAGTACAAGACGATCGTCTGGTCGCTGAATGCAGACGACTGAAGGTAGATGTAGTACGTGGACCTACCGACGATGTTCTAGCCCGCTTCGTACACGCCATTGAGGGAGATTCGGCAGAAGCCGTGGTGCGAGTCTGTGCCGACAATCCGTTCATTGACCCGTCGTGTATCGATCAACTTGTGCGTGAATATCACGACCACGGCGTGGACTACGCCTTCAACCATCGACCACACGGTGCGTGTGACTACGCCGATGGTTTCGGGGCTGAGATACTCTCGCGCAAACTGCTTGACAGGCTGCACACAAGCAATCTCTCGGCTCGCCATCGTGAGCATGTCACGCTTGCCGTCGTTGACGGCACGATTGACGCCCGTGTTCATGCATGCACTGCGCCAAGAGAAGTCGCGTATCCCACATTGCGGTTTGATATTGACACTGCTGATGATTTGTCGGCCTTGCGCCACCTTGTCGCCACGGGTCGTATCACACACGACACCACCGCCTCTGACATCGTTCGAAGTGCGCTTAACGGAAGTGTGTCGTGACTCGGGAAGGTCAGCAAAGCGATAAGGAGTTCGGCGCAGACGAGCTCGGACCGGCAATCTCCCGCTCACGGGCACTCTTGCCAGCAGCTGTTGATGCACTGTGCGAAGTAATCACTGAGGTGACAGGCAAAGAGCCGTCACGAGAGCGAGTGGAGTTTGTCGACACGTTTTGGCTGATGCACGCATGCGATCGAGAGATCTACGGTCAGCCTGACTCGGTAGTCACTATGGCGGTCGAACCTGATGCGCTATGGCCGTCAGATCGGCGGATGCGTTCAGACGTGTTCTCTTTTCTTGGTTCGCGAACGGCTCCGGTACGTATCGCTGATCCTTACCTCAAGACGTCGTTCCCAGAGGAGCTTGGTGCAGCAGTGCGTTCGCGCCAGATGCTGCGTTGGCAGTCAGTCGTTCGACCACAAGTCGACTCTTGGAATGTGATGAGCGAAGATCGTCTTCGAATTGCACAACGGTTTTCCAGTGTCGACGGGGATGACAACACGTTGCGTCGGGCGGTTGCACTCTTGGCCCCGCTAGACGTACTCGAGCAACACCATGAACTGACGGAGTGGGCAAAGAAGGCTGCTGACGAGACCGCCAAGATTTGTTATTCGGCAAATGCTCATCAGGCATCGACAAGTTTTCGTCACTATCTGTACGAGCAGAAGCTGCTCGGCTCGAAGATTGTCTTTCATCAGCACGGTGGTGGAAACGGAATCGACGAGCAACATCCTGGTGAGTTTCATGACACCCTGATTGGAGACGTGTTTTATAGCTGGGGTTGGGATCGCCCCGATCTTGGCCGCCGCGTACGGCCTTTGCCCACCGCAATGCCCGCACGGCACACTGGCAGGCCAGACCATCACTACTTGCTGATGAGTTTGCCAGTCACTTCCTACTTCTATCGGTTTCAGCCCTTCCTCGTGCCTCACCACGTGCAGCGAGCTGTAGATGAAACCGAGTCGTTTGTGCGTGGTCTTGCTGCCGGTAGCACTCTTCGCATGCGTTCGTCAGGGTCGGCCACGTTTCCGTTGGAACGACTGAGTGGTGCCCAAGCCACCATTACGATTGACAAGATTCGCGAACCTGGCGCGAAAGCCGCATCGCGAGCAAGTTTGGTAGTGCACAATTATCTCGGCACTACGTGGCTCGAAACTCTGGCCATGAACATTCCCACCATCTGCTTCTTTGACCAGAGAGTGTTTCGCCCGAGAGAGTCAGCACGTCCGTACTTTGATCTCCTCGTGCGTGCAGGCGTGTTACACCACTCCGGCGCAGAAGCTGCACGATTCGTCAACGATCTGCGAGGTGATCCATCGACGTGGTGGAACACACCCGAGGTGCAAGAAGCACGAGAGGCATTCGTCGCTCGATATGCGAACTTCAGCGAGAACTGGTTACCAGGGTGGATCGAAGAGTTTGAGCGCCTGCTCGCTGAATGAAGCGCTTCACCGCTGCCGGGCGTCGCACTGCAGCAGCCAACAAGTAGCAGGTGCGGGCGGCGCGAAGTATCGAACTACAGGTTGGGGGCTAGTTGGCCGCGTCGATAGTGGTATCGACAAAGCAACTCGTACCGAACGACATCACCGAACAGTGGTTCTTTGCGGGTGGTCGCTGTGTCGCCGACGACGACGGTCTCACCTTCAAACACGACCTTGTCATTGACGAGACGCGCGTTGTTGGTGGCGCGCGCCCCACACCAGCAACGTGCCTCTACCTGCATCTCTGTGCGTTGATCGGCAATCTCCAGCATCCGGCGTGTGCCGTCAAAGAGGAGACCACGAAAGTCGGTGATGAGACCGAATGAGTACACGTCGATACCAAAGTCATCGACAATCACTGAAAGTTCATCGCATTGTTCAACGGAATAGAACTGCACCTCGTCACAGACCAGAAAGTCGAGTGGCATGTGTTCGCGCGCGAGTGCGATCAGGCTCGGGGTGCTACTGATGTCGTAAGCGGGAGAAGAGACGCCAAGACGGCTCGTGACCTGAGCACCGTCACGATCGAGTTTGGTCAGCAGCAATCCGCGTAGACCGCGGCTGGAGAGATTGTGGTGAATCTGAAGTGCGAGGGTGCTCTTGCCCGAACCCATTGTTCCGAAACTGAACCGTAAGGTTGCCACGAGCGATTCTCAGTTCGCGGAGAAGCCGCGCAGCGGCAGCGTTGGTCGCTGCAACCAATTGTCGTCGAGGTACGTTGCAGCACCGTCAATTGCGTGGATGGTGTACGCATGTCGCGGTTTGTCGCTGAGGTTTGCCGCCGACAGGTGGGGAACCGCCCCATCGAGCAGCACGAGAGTGCCTCGCTTGGCCTCGAGACTCACCAGATTGTCGAGAGGGTATGGCTCTGGATCGAGAACGTCGGTCACGGTGGTGGTGCGCGCATCATTCAGGCGCGACCTACTGCGCACTGGCAGACGGTGTCCACCGGGCACTGCCCACATGCAGCCGTTCTCCCGAGTCGCATCGTCAATGGCAAACCAAAACCCAACCACACTTCTTGGTTCGGTCCAAAGGTAAGTGTGATCGGTGTGGCAGGTGACCTCACCGCCGATGCGCGCTTGTTTGAAGATGTACATCGATTGCAGGAGAAGCGGGTCACTCATGCCGATGTCATGAGCAACGGCTGCCAACTCAGGTGTTCTGCTGAATGAGTCAAATACTGGGTCGAGGTCATGCATGGCGTGGCCGAGTTTGTTGAGCGAGAGATGCGCCTCATTGCGCAGGTGGCCATTGGCGTCGAATGCGTCCTTTTCGAAGAAGCAACGGATTCGCTCACCGCTCGAGAGAAAGTAATCGTCACTCGCATGCTGAGGCTTTCCGTCGGCGGTGAAGATGGTCGCTTGTTCAGGTGATGGGACGTGCTGTTTGGCGAGTTCCATCGCTCGCTCGCGCAGGGCAAGACAGCGTTCGGCGGGAACAAAATCCGGGATGACGAGGAAACCGTCGGTACGGAATGAGGTGAGTTGTTGTTCGGAAAGAAGCTTGCCCATTGTTTACTCAGTCGGTTGGATTAGAGAACGTTGATGCTTCGGGAAACGCATATGGAATCATCTCACTCATTCTCTTTGGCTCACCGTTGACCTCAATCAGCAAGGAAGGGCCGCCGTGTTCCCAGAGCAGTTGTCGACAACGACCGCACGGCGTGACTGGCGCATCATTGCCCAAGGTGCACACCGCGACGAGTCGACCGCCGCCGCTCCGCGCAAGTTCGCTCACCATGCCGCACTCGGCGCAGAGCGTGAGGCCGTATGACGCATTCTCTACGTTGCACCCGGTGACGATGCGTCCGTCGTCCACCAATCCTGCTGCACCGACCCGGAACTTTGAGTACGGCACGTACGCATGTTGCATGGCCTCGCGAGCGGCCTCCCGCAGGCGAGCCCAGTCGATGGTGGTCATCGCCAGCAACGATAGTCAGGTCTCCCCGGGCCCCACTTGGCGTATCACATTCTGCGACTTAGCTGGTTCGCTCTAGTTCGTGCAGGGTGATTGAGGCGCCCTTTCGCACCCACAACCCTCCACCAACTTGCACGAACCCCCGTGACAGGCGCTGGCGATACCACGAGCCCGGTCGAAGATGTGCGTCGAGGTCGGTTGCCGAGCGATCAACGGTGTAGCGAGCGTCGTGCGCGGTGAGGGCGTCGAAGTAGAGGCACGTTTTCGTTGCGAAGGTGAGATTGCGGATCGCTGCAGTCGCGGCCCGGTCATCGAGGTACTGCAACACGTCCATGCAGATGACAAGATCAGAAGGGGTCTTCGGCCGCCACGTTGCAATATCGCGTTGCTGATGACCGTACTGCTTGCATGCATGTTCGCTGACATCCACGGAGACCACACGAACATGTGGGTGGAACTCTCGGTACCAGTTGCTCCAGTCACCCGGTCCTGCACCAACTTCGAGCACGGATCGAATCGCTCCACCCCACCATGCCACCAATTCATGCACGGCAATTGCGAGGTGACCAACTTCGTTCATCGTGCGCACGGGACGGTCGCCGTAGAAGCGCTCGAAATACTTTGCATCGAATCGTGATTTTGGCACCCATTGTGTGTAGCAGCCAGAGAAGTAGCCTTCCAACTATCAATCACAAAACTTGAAAGTAGGAACACTGATGTCGGTATTCACGGTGAAAATCAAAGGTCTGACTGGTGGCGACGATGCACTTGCTGCAGTGTCCAACAAGGTTGTGCTCATCGTGAATGTTGCGTCAAAGTGCGGGTTGACGCCGCAGTACACCGGACTGGAGGCTCTTCAGAAGGAGTTCGGCTCACAAGGATTCAGCGTGCTCGGTGTGCCGTGCAACCAGTTTGGCGCGCAAGAACCTGGGTCGCCGAAAGAAATCGAAACCTTCTGCTCGACGAACTATGGCGTCACCTTCCCGATGACGGAGAAGGTCGATGTCAACGGAGCTTCTCGGCACGAGCTGTACTCGATGCTGACACCAGTGAAGGACGCCGAGGGTCATGCGGGCGACATTCGCTGGAATTTTGAAAAATTCCTCGTAGGCAAAGATGGAAAGGTCATCGCGCGATTCAGCCCGATGGTGTCGCCAGATGATGAGGCGCTGCGATCGGCGATTCGTTCAGCCCTCGGCTGAGGCACCTCACCGATGATGCGAATGCCGGCGGAGTTTGCCCGCCACGAACGTACGGTCATGTGTTGGCCGACTCGAGTCGACCTATACGGCCAACGCATGGCGCAGGCACGGCGAGCCCACGCATCGGTTGCTCGGACAATTTCCGGGTTTGAAGCAGTCACCATGATTGCCAATTCGGCAGATGTTGACGAGGCTGCCCGAATGTGCGGCGACTCTGTCGAGGTGGTGGCGTTACCGATAGACGATTCATGGTTCCGCGACACGGGCCCGATTTATGTGACCGATGGTCAGCGACGTGAAGGAACGTGCTGGAGATTCAACAGTTGGGGAGAGAAGTACGTTCCGTACGACAATGACGCCAAGATTGCTGCAGCGTGGCTGCACTCTCGCGGTGAGACGACTCGAAGCATCGACATGGTGCTGGAAGGGGGATCCATCACTACCAACGGTGAGGGGGTAATGGTCACGACGGAGCAGTGTCTACTGCACAAGAATCGCAACCCGCATCTGGACAAAGAACAGATTTCTGCTCGCATCTGTGCCGAGTTGGGGCAAGATCGCATTGTGTGGCTGCCACATGGCTTGTTTCTTGATGATGGCACTGACGGCCATGTGGACAATGTCGCTGCATTTGCGTCGGCAGATGTGCTGGTGATGCAGGGCTGCGATGACGCGAACGAGCCAGACCATGCTCGCATGGCGGCGAATCAGCGCGTCGCGATTGACGCTGGTTTACAGGTGCGCGAGATTCCCGTGTTGCCCTTTGCTGAGATTGATGGTCGCCGTGTGGTGGTGCCGTATGGAAATTTCTATGTCGTCAACGGCGGTGTGATCGTTCCGGTCTGTGGTCACGCAGCAGACGATGACGTGTTGGCACTGATGAGCGAGTGGTTCCCTGGTCGTGAGGTCGTCGGACTCGACGTGGGGGAAATTTTGGCGCACGGCGGTGGTGGAATCCACTGCATCACGCAGCAGGTGCCAGCGCTCTAGTTCACACTGGGGCGTCGCACGGGCGACGCGGCAACACTGCTGCAGGCAATGACGACCACATGTCGTCAAGCAGTGCATCGCGTTGTGCAGCATGACGCGGATCGCTCCACAAATTGATGCGCTGGAGCGGATCGTGAGTGAGGTCGTACAACTCGCCCTCGGTGCCATCGTGCACGGTGCCAGGCAGCATGGCGGTACACACCCATCCATCGCGGCAGATAGTGCGCGCACCAACGATTTTTCCAAAGAGCACACTGTCCCACTCGGTGAGCACACGCTCATGCCCGAGCGCAACCGACTCGTTGTCGGAGTATGGCAGCCGCTCGGCCTCTGCATATTCGGGTTTGGTCAAACCGGCGATTGATGCGAAGGTTGACGCAAGCGACACGAGACCGACTGGTGCCGAGACTCGCGAAGGCTGCACGCCTGCAGATGCGGCAGGTCTCCAGATCAGTGGAAGACGCATCAGTGAGTCAACGTGATACGGCCCCTTGAACATCAGGCCGTAGTCCCCTTGCAGTTCACCGTGATCAGTGGTGTAGACGACGTCGAGATCTTCACCCCAACCACGTGCAGAGATTGAAGCGAGCACGCGGCCGATGGCCTCGTCAATCAACTCGTTCTCGATATGTGCCATCGCGTTGATCTCTCGTACGTTGTCGGCGGTGAGCGTCTTTGGCACCCACTTGGCGGGTGCCTCATAGTTCGAAACGAAGGTGCCTTCGTACCACATGCGCCAGTGTCGTGGTTTGTCGTCAAGCACTCGTTCTCGTTCAGATGCATCTTCGATGTAGCCAGGCGGAAGGTCGAGGTCGCGCCAATTGACCCGGCCGAGTTCGCTCTTGGGTGGATCCCATGGATGGTGTGGATCTGGGAAGCTCATCCAGCAGAACCAATCTGCGTCGGCGGGCAGTGCGTTGAGCCAAGCAATCGTCTGCTCGGCAACCCACTCGGTGTGGTACCACTCCCGCGGAATCTCGTTGTGCTTCACTTGCGGAGCATTCGTGTCACCGCCTCCGCCAGCGTTGACCTGCAGTTGCTGGTCGAGAACCTGAAAGAACATCCCAGCTGCTGCTGGATTTTTCTCGCGTAGCCATCGTGCGTAGTGGAAAGGTCCGACGCCACCATGTGTCGCGAGTGCAAAGTGTTCAAAGCCACGGTGCGGAGCGGGAAGACCATCTTCACCGATAACCATCTCCGTCTCGAGTCCGGCTGAACCGATGCGGTTCTCGGCGAAGCGCAAGAACGGGTCGATGAAGGGCTCAAAATGCGCCTTGCCAATCAATGCAGTTCGGTAGCCGACTTTGCGGAGGTCAGACGCAATGCTCGGTGCGTCGCTCGCGAGCGGAACTCCGTTCATCCACACGCCATGCGTGCTGACATGCTGTCCGGTCAACATCGTGCTGCGCGATGGCATGCACACCACGTTTTGTGGATGGGCGCGGTCGTAGACGATGCCCTGTTTCGCTAGCGCGTCAATCACTGGGGTACGGGCAATGTCACCACCGTTGCACCCGAGTGCGTCGTACCTCTGCTGGTCGGTGGTGATAAAGAGAATCTTTCGACCCATCAGGACGTCTCCATGATGTGCTTCAGTTTGGTAAGACCTTCTCCGGCAGCTCCACCAATCACGAGAGCGAGTGCCTCTGGTTCCATATCGGTGGAGTACACAACCGTCGATCCTCCACGTCCGTCATCAAGTACATCGCAGGTGCCGAGGTGTGATGTGATGCCTGGGTTGCCGACCATGCGGTACTGGAACCTACGAAGCGAATGGTCATGGGTGATGATGTCTTCTTCGAACGTGATCCCGCTCGGCAGCGTGATCCAACGCTTGTTGCCTTCGACCCGACAACTGGTGAGCGGGAACCACTCGTGTTGTCTGGCGAGATCTCCGACGAGCTTCCAGACGGTGTCAGGGTCGCGATCGATATGCACGTGTCTGCGCACAGAACCCATGCGAAAAATGTAGCGGTGCAGTACGAGATGCCCCTCAGTCAAGACTCCAGTCAATTTCTTCGAAACCCGCATTCCGCAACGCCGCGTTGACCTTGGAGAATGGTCGTGAGCCGAAGAACCCGTTGTGTGCTGAGAGCGGTGACGGGTGTGCCGACTCAATGACGATGTGTCGGGTCGTGTCAATGAGTGCCTTCTTCTTGCGGGCGTGAGCCCCCCACAACACAAAGACGACGAATGGTTTTTCGTTCACCACGCGTATGACTTGGTCGGTAAACGTCTCCCAGCCCTTTCCCTGGTGCGACGCGGCCTGTCCGGCGCGCACCGTGAGCGTGGTGTTCAAGAGCAAGACTCCGCGTCGCGCCCACGACTCCAGGTTGCCGTGGGTCGGAAGAGTAACGCCGAGATCATCGCGCAACTCCTTGAAGATGTTCATCAGTGACGGTGGCGGATCGACGTCACGCTGCACCGAGAAACAGAGGCCGTGGGCTTGGCGAGCGCCGTGGTACGGATCCTGCCCGAGAATGAGCACTTTCACATCGGCATACGGCGTGGTGTGCAGTGCCGCAAACACATGCTCCCGTGCCGGGTACACCGTGGTGTTTCGCCGCTCTTCTTCGACGAATGACTGCAGTTCCTTCCAGTAGGGCTTCTCGAACTCCTCACGCAGGAGGGGATTCCAGTCGGTGGTCATGGTTGAGCTGGTGTGCTTCCTAGAAGCGGTCGCGCACAAGCCACAAGTCTGGAAACACTGGACGGAACAACGTCGATGCAAGATATTCCGCACCTGATGAACCACCCGTGCCAGATTTATGACCGATAGTGCGCTCGACCATCTTGACATGGCGGTATCTCCACTCCTGCAGACCTTCGTCGATATCAACGAGTCGCTCCAACACGAGAGCTGCCTCACCGTCTGCGCGGTAGGCGTGAAGCACCGCATCTTGCACACGAGCATCGGGTTGATAAGTGCGACGAGGGTCAGCGTCAAGAACATCAGCAGGTATCAAGTGCGATCGCGATGCCAGGTAGCACACGGCGTTTTGCCAAATGCTCGGAATCCCGAGTGCGGTCTCAAGTGTGCTTCGTTCTGGTGAACCCTCTACGAAACTCGCGAGCACCGCAGGATCGCGCCTGCCCAGCACGATCTCGAGCTCACGGAATTGCGCCGACTGAAACCCACTTGCAGCATCAAGGCGGTCCCGGAAGGTGCCGAACTGCAGCGGTGTCATCGTCTCCAAGATGTCCACTTGGCTGACGAGAGTCTTCAGGATGGTGCGAATCCGCCCGAGCGTCGCGAGCGCATCGTGGGACGCACCTGACCGAAGCCGCTCACCGGCGCGCATGAACTCGTGTAGCAGTGTCTTGAACCACAACTCGTAGGTCTGGTGGATGACAATGAACAGCATCTCGTCGTGCTCTGGACCGGACTTGCGCGGAGTCTGCAGTGACAACAGTTCTTGAACTCGCAGATATGAGGAGTATGTGGTGGCGCGTTGCGCACCGCCTCCGCTCGCGGGTTGCGGTTGCTCCGCACTGTTGCGCATAAGGTGAGACACTATGCGAAGCGCTGCAGAGCTCGACACGGCAGACCCTCTGCGCAGATTTCGTGACGAGTTCGTGATAGCCGATCCAGAAGTGTGCTATCTGGACGGAAACTCGCTGGGGCGTCTGCCGAGGCGAACCGTCGACATTGTGCAGCGTTATCTCACCGAAGAATGGGGTCGCGAACTCGTCACGGGCTGGTCGCACTGGATTGACGAAGCACAACGAGTGGGCGATCTCATCGGCAGGGTGGCGCTTGGTGCTGCAGCAGGGCAGACGCTTGCTGTTGATACGACGAGTACAAACTTCTACCAGCTGTGTGATTCGGCACTGCGGGCGCGTCCGGACTGCGCAACGGTCATCAGCGACACGGCGAACTTTCCGACCGATCGATACATCCTCGAAGGACTCTGCGAGCGATACGACAAGCGTCTGGTGTTGATTGATGACGAGAGTGGTGAAGAGTACGTGACACCCGCGATGATGAAGCAGTATCTACGTCGAGACACCGCACTCGTGACCTTGTCGGTGGTGCAGTACCGATCTGGTGCATTGCACGACGTACGAGAACTGACACGTATGGCGCACGAGGTTGGAGCACTCGTCGTGTGGGATGCGAGCCACGCAGTGGGTGTAGTGGACATGCAGTTTGATCGTGACGATGTAGATCTTGCGGTTGGATGCACGTACAAGTACGGCAACTCAGGCCCCGGGTCACCGGCATGGCTGTATGTCAACGAGCGGTTGCAGAGCACATTGCGGGTGCCGATTCAGGGTTGGTTCGCGCAACGTGATCAGTTCGCAATGGGTCAAGGATTTACTCGTGCCGATGGGATGCGAGGCTTCCAGGTGGCGAGCCCCTCCATCGTTGGTATGCGATGTATCGAATCCGCATTCAGCATGATTGGCGAAGCAGGACTTCCAGCCATTTCAGCAAAGGCAGCGCTCGGCACGGAGATGATGGTGCAACTGCATGATGCGTGGCTCGCCCCGCTTGGTTTTGAACTCGTAACACCGCGGGAACCCGCACGACGTGGCGGGCACATCACGTTGCGACACCCTGATGCAAAGCAAATCGCGATGGCGATGCGCGAACTCGAGAAAGTGATTCCCGATTACCGCGAGCCATCGAGTATCCGACTGGCGATGTCACCCCTTGCGACCAGTTTCAGCGAAGTCTGGGAGGGTTTTGCTCGTATCCGTCGCTTGGTGGAGAGCAAGCGGTATCGCGACGTGGCATCAGCGGCGAGCCGGGTGACGTGATGTTCAGCGCCACGCGACGGTGTCGACCGACACGCGCGTGAGAGGTTGCTGAACGTCAACCCACTCGCCAGCTTGCGGGCAGGGCGAGTCGCCTACGACGAGCATCGAAGTGTGCATGTGCGGCGCCTCGAGCATCTCGAGTCTTCGACTCGAGTAGTGAAACGGGCTGCGACCGTCCTCGAGTGCATTGACTCCGTGGCTTGATCCGCAGCCGACCATAACGAGAGATGCTTCACGGCTCACCGCGGTGT
>Ga0207935_1000359_pt1 | contig 11212 bp, 9 predicted proteins | sample LakMenEpi30Aug10_FD_150746 | JGI IMG/M metagenome (GOLD analysis project Ga0207935, IMG submission 150746) | Freshwater microbial communities from Lake Mendota, WI - 30AUG2010 deep hole epilimnion (SPAdes) | ecosystem: Environmental > Aquatic > Freshwater > Lake > Epilimnion/Euphotic zone ...
GACGCAGTGTCCGCTGAGTCCTTTCTCTCGTAATCGTTCCAGAACGAATAAGCTTGTTGGCGATGACATATTGCCATGGAGGCGGAGGACCTCTCGCGAGTCCTCGGCTGTAAGAGGATCGATGCCGAGAGAGTCGATCACGGCATCCATGATTTTAGGGCCGCCAGGATGAATGGCCCAGTGTGTGATGTGCTCGATGCTCAGGAAGTTCTTGGCAAGCCAAGATTTCATCCATTGAGAGAGTTGGCTGCGGATCAGTTCGGGGACTTGAGGGGAAAGGGTCATCAGAAATCCATGGTCTCCGATGTGCCAGCTCATTGCATCGCGAGTGTTCGGGAAAAGATAGGAGCCGTTAGCCATCAGTTCGATGGGACGATAGCGACTGGGGACCCCAAGCGACAAGTGGCTGGTGCGATTTAGAGGTGGGGCGATGATCATCGCGGCGGCGCCATCAGCAAAGAGTGCGTTGGCAATAATCTGATCAGGTTGAAATCCATATTGATAGTGCAAGCTGCATAATTCAGTGGCACATACTAGGATGCGGGATTGAGGTTCGGCATTGCTGATCGATCTGGCGACTCGCATCGCATTTAGAGCGCCATGGCATCCCATAAAGCCGATATGAGTACGAGCGATCTGAGGCGACAAATGGAGTTGGTCAATCAAGTCGATATCGAAGCCAGGAGCTGAAAAGCCAGTACAAGAGACGGTGACTAAATGAGTGATTTCGTCGTTCTTTAATCCGGCGTTTTTGATTGCTTTGCTGGATGCTTCTATTGCCAGCGTAGGAGCATGCTGGCGATATTGCAGCATTCGTTCGTAGGTGGTTGGTCCAGATCGATAAGACTCTGTCGCATCTTTGTAAAAGCTTTGACGGAAAGCGATCTGTGAAGGTGTGGCTGACGAAGCGTTTGGCAATTCCGAATCGCAAGGATGTGTTTCAGGCTTTTCCAAGAGCACGCTTGATCGGCCTTCTACTCCGGACTTTGAGTAGATCATATTCATCCAGAATTCTTGAGTAGCGTCGGGCTGATTGCGACTTCGAGCAATCTCTAAAGCTTCGGCTTGGGTTAGCGAGTACTGGGGTACTGCTGTGCTGATCGCGTGAATAACCGCCGTCATAAAGATGCTTTTTGAAAAATCGCTTAAATCAAACCGAATAAATGGATGCTCAAATGTACTCACCGACAATGATTACTAATAGAGCGCGGAGGAGGGTATTTGGGTAGGTTGATTGATATTAGACACAATGTACCCACCGATCCAAGGGAATTGAGTCACAACACTCATTGCGAAGGAACCAAATGTTGGTCGCTCAAGGCACCATGCAAGGCAACGGCAACCACTTTGACGAGATCGAATAAGAGATCGATGGAGTGTGATCCAGTGTTTCTCGCATTCAGAGTTCCAGGTATCGAGGTGACTGGCAATGAGATTACCGGCGACTATGCCGCTGGCCAAAGCCCAGGCCATACCTTCACCTGTGAATGGTTCGACATAACCGGCAGAATCTCCAATGGCAAGCCAACGTGTTCCTGCTGGTATGGCAAGTTGTCGAGTCAACGCTGGTGTTCCCTGCCAATGCGTCGAGTCACAAGGCAAATTGATCTGCAGTCCGTAAAGTTGCAAAGTCTCCCGAGCCCATTGGGTGAAGGAGCGAGGGGATTTAAGTAGAGATGGTTGGATGGCAGCGGCTAAATTGAGGACCCCCTGCTCTGCTTGTACGATTCCGAGATATCCTTCCTGACGAACGCAAAGATAGATTTTGCCTGGTTCTATATTTGCGTCAGGATCCAGGCAAGTTGTTCCCATTCCGATTTTGGAATGGGGTGCAACTTTCGCTGGTGTTGTTCCATCCGGAAGTTTAATTCCCGCTAGGCCCGCGGTGATGGCAATAAGTTTTGCCGTCAAGGTTCGAGTTGTGCGTCCCTGGGTAAGTTTGATCTCCCGCTGTGTGGTAGAAGATTGACAATCATCTAAGTTGGCATGACAGTCTTGCAGTAAAGTGACTCCAAGTTTCTGAGCCTCGAGGGCGAGTTCGTAATCCAGTTTTTCTCGAGTGATAGCACGTCCACCAGGAAGATTTAATTCGAGATGGCGTTTTCCGTTAGCGATATGAACTTTATTTAGTAACGGTGCCTGATAACGATCGAGGATGTTAGAAAATCCCAATTCATGCAGTGCTGCAAGGGCGTTTCCATTCAAGCATGCGCCACAGACCTTGGCTCTAGGATAAGATTTTTTTTCGCAGAGCAGCACTCGTTTCCCATGTCTAGCAGCTGTTGTAGCAACCGCTAATCCAGCCAATCCACCCCCGATGACGATGAGATCCCAATGATTGGGGCATTCCAGTAGCGAGAGAGTGCTGAGTTGATCGGGTTGGGACAGATTGGGGATTCTCGGAATTAGGGATTCTTTTTCCATCGAAGCATCCACCGCTGCGGCCAGCAATCAAATATCTCTGCGGTTTCCATTCCTGCTTTGACAGAAATTTCACGAATCTCGGCGGTACTGAATGCACCTTGAACTGAGATAGGACCATCATATCGTACAATGGGAGATAGAGTGATGACTCGCGATACAACCCACGCTAGAGTCCATCCCAAGTTCGATCTTTTTAGGTCGCTTATCACGACACCGTGTCGAGCTGATTCGGCAACTTCCTTGAGCAGTAGTTCAACTTTATCGGTTTCTAAGTGATGTAGAAACAACGAACTGACGATCACATCACAGTCTTGCGGTAATGGATTTTTGAGAACCTCACTGACTTGAAATTCGACTCCTGTGATCTTTCGCTGGACAGCTAGGCTTTGGGCTTGTGCGATTGCAAATGGACTCATGTCCACGCCGATACCCTCGACACTCGCATACTTTTTCCGACAGTACGCCAATATATTGAGAAGCACATCTCCGCTACCGCAAGCGAGATCCAGGATGCGCAGTGAATTGGTTGTCCCGGGTGGTACGATTTTTGTGATCTGTCGACCGATCTGAGATGCTGTTCCGCTTAAAAAATTGATACGCCGCAGAGCTGCAAGTGCCTGGGCGTGTGACCGAGGCTCTAGTCCTGGCTGATCCATTTTTTCCGGACTCAACTGCCGATCCACAATCGATACGCCTTTTGATGCATCTTTATCAAACCATCTGCAATATCTGAAAATCGCAGCTTGGCTTATTGTTAGATGAGAGAGGAAAGTTAAGACGAGAGGTTCAATTTTCCAGCAGAGTATCTTCCTGTATCCCCCCATTATTGGCAATCACCATTTCGGAGTTAAAGGATGAATTTCAGGGAATTGGCACGCGATGAACTCTTGCTAAAGAGTGGGAAAGAAGGGGATTCAGTGCTAGAAAAAGTGGCTTGCTTAACTCTAGAATAGGGCTCGCTGGTTCTCGGTTCTCCAGCAGAGTTGGAATCGCCAGGATAAGACGGGGATTTGTTGAAGCTAGACAATCCCGCTTCCTTTCGGTCTGTTTATCTCGAATACCTTAGTCAATAGGACAATCGGTTATGAAGAAATTTTTAAGTGCTTTGCTTATGGTCTTGCTTGTGTCCTCGGTGAGTGTCGCCGCTGATCCAATCAAACTGAATTCCGATCAGTCGAAGATTGAGTTTCTTGGCAAGAAGACTGATGGCGAACACGCCGGCGGTTTTAAGAAGTTTACTGTCGAGGCTCTTGCGGACTTTGAAGATCCTTCCAAGAGTAGCCTGAAGATTGTGATTGATACAACTTCGTTATGGTCTGATGATCCTAAGTTGACCGATCATTTGAAGAACCCTGACTTCTTTGACGTCAGAAAATTTCCTGAAATCAAGTTTGAGTCGACGAGTATTCAACCTGACGGGGAAAGCAAGGCAAATATCATTGGCAAGCTAACAATGCTCGGTAAGACTGAGGAAGTGAAAGTTCCTTGCGATGTTGAAGCTTCGGATGACAAGATTGAGCTTACCGCCAAGTTTGAAATCGATCGCACCAAGTGGGGAATGACCTACGGTGTTGGCAAGGTGAACAAGGAAGTAGCGATTACCGCGAAGATGTCTTTCAAAAGATAAGCGGTAAGCTCAAGCATAGGCATAATCTTCGATTAAGATTACGCGACCGGTTAAACATTTGTGATATACCCGGGACCATATTTGGTTCCGGGTATTGTTTTTTATGGTGGTGACTATGGCATTCGAAATCAATTTGCTGTTGTTCAACTTCATTTTACCGTTGCTCGTCGCCACGATCTCGCTGGCAGGAGTGAACTTACTTTGTGGGGTTCGCAAAGGAATTTGGATCCCCATCGCATCGATACTTTTCTTGGCATCTTTGGTATCAGCGATCGGTGTGAGCAATTCCGGTAGAAATTTTTTAGAGTTGAGTAGCGAAGATCCTTGGCGGAGATTGCCCTGGCTGGTGTTGCTGGTCGGAGCATCGGATCTGTTGCTGCAAGGAATGATCTCGCTTGGGAACGCTAGGCAAGCGAGGGTAAATTCCGAGCGAAACGATAGCGGCGATGGAGCATTGATTTGGTTATTAAGGAACTCATTATTGTTGGGGCTAGGATGGTGGTTAGTTCCCCGTGGAGAAGCATGGAAGGACACCGCTGCGATGCAATCCATTTGGATTTTGCTGTTTGCTCAAGGTGCGCTCTGGGCTTGGTGGGGAGTGAGTAGTATCCGAAGATATTCGCAAGAGTCTGGTGGGGCTGTCGATCTACGATCGGGCAACAGAACTTTGTGGCGTTTATGGATTGTGATTGGACCTTTGTTCGTAATGGTGGCTTTGGCTGGACAGTCATTCGCTTCACTCGCCGAGAGTTTACTGACTTTATCGGCGATTGGTTTGGGGATGGTGTTTGCAAGTTGGCAAAGTAAAAACCCGCTGGTCTCGATTTGGAGCGAGAGCGTCCTATCTGCAGCGCTGGCTGGGGGGACGGTGATGGCGATGACTTATTCGAGTAGTTCGGTGCCTGCTTGGAGTTATTGGGTAGTACTCTTGGTGCCTGTAGTAGTCACAGCGATGGATGCGTTGTGGAGATTATTGCATTTGAAGATGATTTATCGTTTGTTGTTGGCAGCAACTGTAACGGCCTCGGTGTTGGCTTTTATCGTGGTGCAAGTAATTATGAATCAACCGGCGGAGAATTGGTAAGGGAGAAGTCTTTCCCCACAAGAAATGTGAATTCTGCAGACGCCCTTAAAAAGAGTTCGAATTAACTCTCTCAGCCGATCTTCTCTGTGGCTGGTTAGGCGATACCAAGGGAGAAGGTTACTTAGTCACTGAATTCTGGGCTGGTTTCGAGGGCTCAGCGCTCTGGTGATCGGTGTGATCGTGATCGGTGTGCGCGTGATCATGGTCTTCGTCATGTACTTCGGTTTGCTGCTCTTTGGTACTAGAGTGGTGATGTGCATGGTGAGGTTCGACAATACCGATCATGTACGCGATCAGAATACCAGCGAATAGTGCACCGGAAAGCTGAAGCCGGTTATGGGAATGAAATTCCATTTCAGGTAATAGATCGCTCAGTGCGATGCAGAGGAAAAGTCCAGAAGAAAAAGCAAGGCAGCTTCCGACGAGCCAACTTGCATCTCCGCCAGTCAATCGATACCCCATCCAGAAGATCAGTGCGCCCAGCGGACACATCAGTGAAAAAAGTGAAACCATCAGAAAGCGTTTGCGTGGTGTCCAGTCTTTAGACGAGCCCATTAGTAAGGTAATAGAGATGGCATCCAGCGGCGTGTGAAGCGCTACGGCAAGAAACGTTCCAAGACCCAGCAATCCCGTCGCGTGCTCTCCGCTGTGGTGGGCATCTGCTTCCACACTCGCTGCGACTGCCAAGCCATCAAGAAGTGCGTGTAGGCTGAGTCCGAACATAACACCAAGCCAGCTGATCGAGCGACTCGAGGAGTGATGATGGTGGTGATGATGGTGGTGGTGGTGATGCCCAGTATCGCTTTCGGGAGAGTGACTGTGATCGTGTGGCGATGAAAGGGGTGAGGTAGTTGTCAGAGAGCGTACTTGTTCGTCAGCAGGTTGTGGATCTATATTCTTTGAGGAGTGGTGATCCGAACCGTCACCATGATGATGCTCGTGATGCGAATGGCTGTGATGATGATGTTCGTGATGATGATGCGAGTGGGATTCACCGAGATGGTGGGCTGAGCCACGGATAAGTTCAGGTGGCTCGTGCTGGTGAAAATGGAATGTCCTGAGCAACAGGAACATGACCATCAAGCCAGCCATCATCCACATAGCGACTTGATCTGAGCCATCGGGCCCGACTTGGGCCAGGGCATGGGGAAGCATGTGAAAGATCGAAATTCCGAGGATTAGTCCACCGACCAAGCTGATCAGAATTTGCATCCAGTTATGGGTCAGTTGAAAAACGGTTGGTATCCAGCCACCGATGAGGGCCGCACAGATGATGATCACGGAGTAAATCAAAATCACCGGCAGCGTCACGGAGCCAAAAAGACCTGTGCTATCGGCAAGAAGGGGCGAGACGACAAGGTTTTGAGTCTTGTCGAAAACATCGAGAGAGGGCCACGATGGTAAAGCGTGGAAGTGGAGTAGGTTCATCAAATGAGACGGCGTCACTAACCAATCCTCAAGACCAATCGCCAAATGCGATTCTAGGTGGCTGAAAAACAGTTTAGTGTACTTGGAATGCGATCTGTGGGGAATTGCTGGGAGCAGGTTCCCCTGCCCGAATCGCTGGGATCCTTAGGAAAACAGGCGTTCACTCAGCCGATAACCCCCCAAAGCTCCTCGGCTTGGGGGATAGAAATCTCCTCTGCGGCCTGATCGACCAAGTTGGGCTCGACTGCGTTAACCGACATAGCTGCACCAACCAGCAAAGTGACTTCACACAATTGGATCAACTGCCGGGGAATTCCGCCGCTTCTTTCATGGAGACGGACGATTGCCTGATCGGAGAAAATGAGCGGATTGCCGCCTGCTCGAGCGATGGATTGCTGGATGAATTGTTCTGTTTCCGACAGTGTCCAGGGTGGCAGGTCGATACGGAGTTGGCAGCGAGCCTCGAGCAACTGCTGCACAAGACCGGTCGGAATCGTGGCTGCCGTGAGAATGACGGTAAGGTTAGAGCCAAGTTCGATGAGCCGAAGTATATCGACGGCAATTTCGCTCATAGCAGCGTGAGCGTCATCGAGGAGCAATATTTGGCGAGTACCGCGAAGAGAGCCTGCCAGGAGCCAATCTTGGATGCATTGCGAGGAAGCGTTTTTGTAAGTAGGAGTAGCTTTGTCAAAACTCAAGGGCAGGGTCGTGCCGACATGAACCGCTACCGCCTTTGCGAGGTCGCCCAGCGTAAACCCTGTCACGGAAACGCGAATAATCTCGGTTGAATTCGCGGCCCCGAAGTACCCCGAATTAGCTTGTAATCGTTTCAATAAAGTGGTTTTACCGATGCCTTCTGGTCCAAGAACCAGGGCCAACTGGTAGCCTCTCTGCAAGACGATTCGCAAGCGGGTATCCGCTTCGACAACACTCGCAACAGCTTGAAAGTCTTGCGAGCTCTTCGCATTGAGAAAAGGCCAGCTTTTGAATTTCCAATATTCGCGGTAATTCACGGCACCACTCACACGAACAAAGTACGTAGTACAATCCCTATGATCGTGGAAATCGTCAGAATTCTTTTGTTTCATTACTCTGAAATTCTAAAACTATGAATTTGCCTCGTTTTTTTGTTCCTCAGCTGGTGGCTGATAGCGAGATCGAAATGCCGGAAACGGAAGCCCATCACGTGGCAAAAGTCTTACGGCTACAAACGGGAGATGAAATCGAGCTTTTCGATGGATGCGGCAGTCGAGCTCCAGCAACGCTAACGCTGGTTTCCAAAAGTCGAGTTGCAGCGCGTGTTGGCAAGCTTGAAAAAACCGAGACTCCACGCGAAATGAGGCTTCATGTTGCGGTTTCGCTTCCCAAGGGAGATCGACAAAAGTGGTTGGTAGAAAAACTAACAGAACTCGGAGTAGATGGATTGATACCGCTACAAACCGAACGGGGAGTAGCGCAGCCTACGGATAACGCTTTGCAGCGACTAGAGCGAGTGACTTTGGAAGCATGCAAGCAGTCGCGCCGAGATCAACTGGTGGAGATTCTTCAACCGGCGACTTTGAGAGAGATCTTCAAGAGCTATGATGCGGTTGAGGATAGGGTACTGCTAATCGCTCATCCCTATCCCACAGAAGGAAACAACTCCAAAAGTTATCTGCAAGGTAGTGCAGCCTTGAGATCAATCGAGTGGCCAAAGAAAAATGGACACATCGTGTTGGCGATTGGTCCTGAAGGTGGTTTTACGGATAAGGAAATCGAAGAAGCAATGGCTCAGGGATGGAAATTGTGGACGTTTGGCGATTACATTCTAAGAGTTGAAACTGCAGTGATTGTTGGATCGACAATCCTTTTAGACTTTCTTTCCTCACGTTCTATGCTCCCCTCTCCCACTACTCTTTAGCCTTATGAGCTTGCTGCTGTGAATTCGAAAAATACTCCTAATCGTATTATGTCGATCGATGTCCTTCGCGGCATCGCGGTGTTGTTGATGATTTTTGTCAACGATGCTGCTTCGATTCAGCAAGTGTCGTGGTGGTTCAAGCACGCTGGCTCCTCAGATGATTTTATGACAATTGCGGATTATTGTTTTCCGCTTTTTTTATTCATCGTCGGAGCTTCAATTCCCTTATCGCTACAACGAGCCGCAGATCAGAGTTATTGGCTAACGGCTTATCAGATTTTCACGCGAGCCACGAGCCTACTTGTGATGGGGTTGTTGATGGTCAACGCAGATAGTTTTGGTGGCAATTGGCGCAGCGGTTTATGGTCGTTCGTGATGCTGAGTTGTCTGATTGTCGGCTGGATGGATTGGCCAAAGAAATTGGCAATTTCGGCTGCTTCGCAAAGTTTGATTCGTATCAGTGCCATGATCGCATTAGCATTTTTGGCGGCGTATTATAAAAGCAATCGTGGTGAATGGCTTACGATTCAGTGGTGGGGAATTCTGGGCTTGATCGGCTGGGCCTACTTAGTCGCCGTGATTTGTTATGTGATTTGTGGAGGTCGACTGGCAGGCTTGGTCGCTGCCGCAGCGATGTTGTTCGCGCTTTACTTGGCCGATCCATCGGAATTACTCGAAAGGATTCGCGATCGAACATGGCTAGGAAGCCTTGGGCCTTATCTACAGGCAGGCGCGAAAATTTTATTGCGTATTGATTCTATTGTTGATTTGAAAACGGTCATCGGTCCGCTGGGTGGCTGCGCTGTCTTAGGATCAATCTTAGGCAAGCTGATTTTAGAGAGTCGATATTGCTCTGCAGCCGAAACTTGTCGCAGTGTTTTATATTTAGCAATCGGTTCTTTTCTTGCTGCCGTGATTTGTGATGCTGCTTTTGGGATCAATAAAATCAATGCGACACCAGCTTGGATCTTATACTCAGTCTCGTTCGCGACATTGAGTTGGATCATACTTTGGGGAATCGTCGATCGTGCAGGATACTACGCCGGATTTCAGTGGTTGGCGGATATAGGCGCGAATCCACTTTTCGCCTTCTTGCTGGTCCCCTGCCTACTCGCATTTTTCAAAGTGATTGGCTGGAGCTTCTGGCAGAAATGGGGTGATGCAGCATGGTTACATCCGCTAGCGCGGCCACTCACGGTGACCATTATCGCTGGCGCTCTCACCGCTTTGCTAAGTCGCGCTGGGTGGAGAGTGAAACTCTAAGAGAGCGATCATGTAAAAAACCGAAAAGGTTTTTAAAGACGTATACCGCAACTTAGGTTATTAGCGGCAAAGTTTAGTACTAGCGTAGCCAACCACCGGAGCTAGGATTACTGCTGGTTTGCCCTGAGTAACCAGGAATTGAACCGCCAGTCTGATTGTAGCCTGCCTGATTATAACCAGGTTGCGTATAGCTGGGCTGAGCGTTTCCAGGTTGTGTGTTGTAACCGGGTTGCGAGTAGCCGGGTTGAGCATAACCAGGTTGGGAGTTATAGACGGGCTGATTACCGTAGCCGGTTTGATTGTTCGCCCATGTTCCCCCAGTATTGTTCTGGTTCGGTTGCTGCCAATTGCCCTGCGTATAGCCTTGATTCCCTTGCCACTGATTTGGGGCTTGATTGGCAAAGTTGCTTTGAGAACTTGCGGGGCTAGTTGAAGGAAACACTTTTTGACCCTGGTTTTGCCAGCCGTTTTGGCTTGGCCAAGCTAGATTCCCCGCATTGGGTTGAGTTGGTTGCGCCATGTTGTTTTGAGCATTGTTCCAAAACTGCTGCGCATTATTTTGCCACTGCTGCAGCGTCCCATCTTTGCTGAGCTGATTGAACTCCGTAGTGGCCTTATCTTTAAGTGCTTTGGCTTTTATTCGATCGATATTTATTTTGGGATGCCCGTTTTCCCAATCGACTGTCAGTACACCACTGATGATCATCGCAGGGATGAAAATGAGCATCAGCAGTGAGCCAAGTTTAGTGTCCGCAACACGCTGAACCGGAGCAGGCAAGCCGAGAGCTACCAAGCTGGCAATGCGCTGTGTGCTGCTCTTTCTCTTCCTGCGGTATCGGCCCATGAATCTCACTTCGCTCCATCTGGTCGACTCTATCCACTGAGCTAGAGTACGTCCCAACACGTTATAGCGCTCGCACAATAGGGCGCTAATTTCGCGGAAATTAGCAATTACTCGAAGAGAGAGCTAGAGCGATTTTTGTAATAATTTCAAAAGGATAACCTGATGTTGAGCCTTACAAGAAAGCTTTGCTAGCAACGGTCATTTGCTTTCGGAGTTTGAAAAGAGCGAGAACAGTAAATCGGCGACTAACTCATGACCTTGTCGATTGGGATGATTGACTTGCGACATGAGTTGGGGCAACGGTGTGCCGGAAGCGACTCGCTGCCGAAAGGCTTCGTAGCTATCAACCATTGCGACCTTATGTTGAATCGCTAATTGACGAATCATTTCTTGGAAGGAGTTGAGCGGAGTTTCTGTTTGGAGAATATCTTCCGTTTGATCTGGGGTAGGAGTAAGAAGAATGACTTTGATCTTCCGCTCGGTGCATTGCGAGATCATTTTCTCTAGATTCTCGCGTGATGTCTTGAGACCGATTCCACGATCATTCAGAGCGTAATCGATCAAGGCGATATCGGGCTTGATCGATAGCACATCTTTTTCGAATCGATTTGCGCCGCTCGATGACGCTTCGCCACCGATCGC